>ERZ839741.3025-NODE-3025-length-14226-cov-3.004516_pt1 | contig 14226 bp, 10 predicted proteins | sample MGYA00519880_ERZ839741 | MGnify/ENA primary metagenome ERZ839741 (study PRJEB31850, sample SAMEA3708851) | human gut metagenome | biome: human gut; feature: human-associated habitat; material: faeces | place: China | collected 2014 ... | reverse complement strand
AGTTCATATTCGATTGTATATTCGGTCAACTTCCATTTGGCATATAAAGTAAAATCTCCGTGGGTACCCTTTACAACTTCTCCATAAGGTTTGGTCAGAGCTTCATCTATATACCAGCCCACCAATGTATAACCTGCTTTCGTCGTTCTCGTTGGGAGTTTGAATGTTTCGGTCTCAACAGTGTAGGGTAGAGCATCCTGATCGGAACCGCCGTTGGTGTTGAAGGTGATGGTGTACGAGATAGGTATCCATTTGGCATAGATCATTACCGGAATATTCGTTTGTCCTGCCGTTCCTGCCGGAAAAGGTACGGCCTCTAATTCGCTTCCAGTAAAATTTTCATTCTGAAACCATCCTCCGAACATATATCCTTCTTTTGTCAGACCGGAAGGTAAAATCCCCGGTTTTGCTTTTGTATAGGAGATATCTGCTATAAAAGTGTCGTTGTTCGTCTTAAAGGAAAGCGTATAAGAAATCTCCGTCCAATGCGCCACAAGGGTAATATCGCCCGTTCCGGCAGGGATAGAGGTTACTTTCTGATTATCCCGATACCATCCATTGAAAACATATCCTTCTCTTTTAGGAGTTGGCAAAGAAGATATCCCGGTTTCAATATTATATAAACCATCCTGAATAGCAGTTCCCCCTGCCACATCGTAAACGACTTTATAAGAGATCAGGGTCCATGTGGCACCAAAAGCCATGTCTTTGCTGGTTACACGGTCTGCCGTTGTTGGCAGGGCGGTTGGATTGACCGGATTGCCGTTATATGTCCAATCGGCAAAAGTGTAACCGTTTTTTGTCACTGTCGGCAGGGTGAAATCTGGGGTTTCGATGGTGTAAGAGGGCGTGCCGGGGTTGGTGGTTGTCCCGCCGCTGGTGTTATAGGATACGTTGTAATTGGTAAGAGCCACGGTTATAGAAGATGATACTAACCCAGTACTACCATAATCAGAACTATTGGTCATATATGCACCAGCAGGAATCATATTATCAACAGTATAATCATTATTGGGATCAAGGGTATAAGCTGTACCATCACTTGCTATTGCATTAAATGTCGCCCGATATATTCTAACAGTTCCACCATCATAAGACAATGCAATTGCTGCTCTATCGGAAAACCATTCAGTTCCTGTGGTCTGTGCAGAAATAAATCCTCCGCCCGTTATTTCAAGAGTTCCTCCTGTAACACTTATACATTTTGCCTCTGCCTTATTTTTTGTTATAGAAATCTGCATCCCATTCAAATCGAGTATCATCGTCCCCCCCAGTAATGTTCAAAGTACTACTCAAAGAAACGTCCCCCGTCAACATCACAACATTTCCACTCACCGTTGCATTACCCAACGCATCCCTCAACGCCGCAGCCGAACCCACATCCACCGCCCCGCCCCTCACCGAGCAAAGCAGTCCCACGATCAAAACGATCCAACCGATTAATCCACTATTTCTTTTCATCCTTCTTTCTTTATATTTTTTGTTCCGGCACGCCAGAAACGTTGTTTCTAAGTTCATTCTTGGGAGAAAGCAGGTAGAAACACCGTTTATTCTTTGTTTCCCAAGGGAATCCTCCCGGAAACGGTGTTTTTTGCTACTTCCGGAACGGATTGTTGCCAGAAACACTGTTTCCGGAAGCAATCACGAATGCGAAGTCTTAGAAACGCCGTTTCCAAGAGCGCCGCATTGACGATAACCGCCGTGCAAGGCGTTTATAGTCGCTTTCCGCCCGACATGATACCGGAAACGTTGTTTCCAGCTATCTTTAATTCTTTAGGATTTGAAAAGAAGTCAATAATTCGGCAATTCTTTTTTCATTTGCCGGATCGTTAACAGAAGAGGAGATAGATCCACCTTTATAATATTAAAGATTTCTTCTTCATCTATTCGATGATATTCATGAACGATAATATCACGCAATCCCATAATTTGAGTCCAACAGATATTGGGATAATTCGTCAAATAAGCATGAGAAGTCTTATTATCTATTGTTTTTATACTTTCTCCAATAAAGATCAATTGCATACATATTCCACTGAGCAAGAAAGTCCCTTCCTTATCCAACAAAAAATCATTTGGTGTTTCCAACTGACCGGCTTTACTTTGAATCAGCAGAATCGCATTTTCTACCCGATTCAGCAACGTTTCAATACGGACCTTGTCAAACATAGAGTAATTCTTTAGAGATATTTTGCAAGAATGCAGTGCCGGAAAGTTGCTCGCGGAGGCGGATAATATCGACTCTGCAACCGAATAAGTCCTCTAATTCCTGCTTCATCCGGCAACGCAACAATATATCTGCTTTACCTTCATAGGCTACATCTACATCACTGGTCTCTGTTTGTTCACCACGCACCACAGAACCAAACAGCGCCATCTTGACAACCCCGTAAGCCTTTGCCTTATTCAGGAAATAGCTACGCAATAGTTCCATATATTCTTCTTTTGATCGCATAAACAAACATTTTTCACAAAGTAAAGTAAAATCTTTTGTTTCTGCAAACAAACTCCTCAAATCCAACCTTTTCAAAGAACGTTCAATTGTCAATCTACTCAAACACCAGCTCGCACTCGTCCAAATACATCACGCTGCTCGTGCTACCCGTGAAATAGTCACCGTATTTACTGGCGGAGGCTACGATCAGGATGTATTTCGGGTGGGTGAAGTAGTCGCGATAAGTCAAGTTGATTTTAAACTGTTTGTATTCGCTGCCTGTCGCTTCGTTCGATTTCAATTCTCCGAATGCGATCATCGATTCGTTGTTCCAAGTCAGATCAACAAACGTACCTGTTGTCGTGTTGACTCGGAATGGGGCACTCCAATCGAACAAGCCAATATAGATATGGCATGAATCCGTCTGCCCCATCAAGGCATCGTACGGAGCCTTTGCTTGGTCGATCACGCCCGGTGTATATCTGTAATACCCTTTCAATGCCGAAGGTCGTCCGGTATAAGGCTGTCCGAAATCGAGTTCAGCCCCTTCGATTCCTGCCAAACCAACAAAGTCGCCCGTATAAATATTACCAGCAGCGAATTTACTGGCAATGCTGATGTAATCAGAAGCCATCCTAACAGCACGGCCTTTCACCACATCACCCGTTTCAGGTGCAGTCGGGTTACGACTAGCGATGCTGGCCCCCTCGTTGCCGGAATCCCAAAAATGGTCGGCATCATCCAATGTTGCATTCGGATACCAAGTCTTTTCGTTTTTCATCACCCAATCGTCAAAGCCGAGATTCGGGACCTGCATGATCGTATCGGTTGTAAACGTGAGTATCTCACCTACCGTCCCGTTCATCGTTAACCGATATTCGTAATTCGTCCCCGCTGCCAGATGGGTCATCATGATCAAAAAATCTTCTCCTTCATAGCTTATTTCGTTAGGCAGCACTGACTCCCAAACGGTTTCGCCAGCCTTACGATATTCGGCTTCCACTTCCCCTTTCGATATCGACCCGCTGACATATGCGCGGCGTGTCCAAGCGGAAAGCTGTGTCAGTTGGACATTCGCATTCGGATATTGGACGCTCAAGGTCCACTCTTCCGTCTCGTCAAATGCCGTCACATAGAAAACACGTGGACGGGTAAAATCAACCACTTTCGAAGGGTCGGGAGTCGTCTGTGCGATCGAACTCCCTAATTGCAATTCTTCTATTTCAATATTTCGTAAAGAGGGTTGCTCGGTCGAATCGACATAAACAATGACATTCTTCGTATAATCGTCAATCAAGGCCGAACCTACCTGATTCTTTATCTTTATCTTACGTACGATATCCCGCGAGACATTGACCGTCCAGTCATAATCCTGATAAAGGCTCAGGCGGAACTTCACCGGATTCAGAAAATTCATCCGTGTATCCATTCCGGCAGGCAAACTGTCAGCCGAGACAAAACCGGTATCCGGAAAATGAGCGATATCGAGACAGGCAGCCGAATCCGGATAAACCTTCATACCCTCTGTCACGACTAGCTTTTCAACACGCAGATCCCTCAGGTCGATCGTATCGGCCACTTTTATCTCCACTGTATTTGAAGCTCCGAGGATACGGCAGGAAGTCATACCGGCAACTTCCATCTCCGTGATCTGTCCAACAATGGTCGGATACGGCAAATCGTTTTCGACACATCCTATCCAAGACAATACCAGCAATCCGAACGTAAGAAATATGCTTTTTCGTTTCATACCACTTCCTTATAGATAAAAAACAATGCCCAAGTCGATCGAGAGCAGATTTATCTTAAAGTTTGCCGAACTGGAAGTACGTTTACCATCATACACCTGATCTTTTTTCTGGTCATACCAATTAAAGTTCAGGCCTGCGACAGCGATAGAAGCCTCCACTGCCGTAAAATCGTTGACAAAACAGGTGATACCCGGTGCAACACCGATATTCAAGTTATGCTTCAACTGATGTACGCCCGACAATCCGCTTCCCAAATCCGAACTGCTCGTACTTTTTGAAAAGCCGTACAGCAAACGTGCCTCATTAAACAAACCGAAACGTTTGCTATCTCCCAAATTTAAGTATGTACGGATAAAAAAAGCAGCCGAATAGGTATTCGATTTATCATTCCACTCGTTTATATCCAAACTGATATCATCTCCTAACGAAAGTGACAGGTTATCTAATTTCGTATAAGAACGCGAATAAGCCAAACGCCCGCCGATACTGATATTGTCACGGATGAAATAGCTAACCAAAGGTGTCACTTTAAATGTATATCCTTCCGAATCGATATCTTTCAACAACGACATAAATTCGAAATTATCATCCACATGTTCCGAGTAGGAGAACGTCGCCCCTACCATCCATTGCCCTTTCGGGATAAATGTCTTCATCACGATTCCCCGATCATATTTATTCTCTCTCGCCGAAAGTACCGTCACGGCACAAAGCAGAAGCAAAAGCAGACTCGTTATTTTTCTCATATTTTGTTTATTCGTTATTCGTTTGTGAAAGAGGCAGCGTTGTAATCATATTCCAAATTAAATTCATCGATATACAATGTACTGCCTTTACCTCCTGTAAAATAATCTCCATAGCGGCTTGCCGCAGCTACAACCACTATATAAGATGGAGTTACATCTGTTTTCCGATATTTGATATCTATTGAAAACTTTTTATAACCATTTGCTTCTTCTCCGGAAACAGCTTCTTTCGCCACTAATTCACCATAAGCAATGACAGAAGCATCGTTAGGGTCAAACAATTGGCGACTTTTCGGATTTGTACGTATCTCATAATTTTTTGTACACAATGCTATATAAATGATACATTGATCAGAATCTCCACTTTTCAAATCAGGATCTACTTTTGAATCCCATTGTTCCATATAATCTATGTTTACTGGAGTATATTTATAATATCCAGTCAATTTTGTAGGCTTAGCAGTAAATGGTTGTCCAAATGACAAGATACCATTCGTTCCATCTATGTCAACAAAATTACCAGTAAACATACTCGCTGAAGCAAATGCCCCAATGCCAATAAAGCCAATCCACGTAGACTGTAACTTAGCAGCTTTACCCTTGACTACAACACTTTCTTCAGGAGAAGTAGGATTATTTTCGCCCGCAGTATTTGCGCCAGTATTTCCAGAATCCCACCATTTAGATACATCTACATTAGGAAACCAAGTCTTACCATTTTTGAACCATTCATCAAATGTATTATTTTTTAAATTTACAATCGGAGATGTTGTAAAAGTTTTGACATTCCCTTGAGCATCTGTACCTGAGACTGCATAGTATTCATACTCTGTACCAGGCATGATATTTTCAATCAACAATAAAGAAAAATCACCTGTTTGCTCATTATAAATAGTTGCATCATATCTTTGAAAATCTGCATCTGCTTTCTTTTTCAACATGAAGCCGATATTATCTCTGTCAATGGAATTACCTCTTAATGTCACAAATTTCGCCCATACGACCGGCTCTTCCGTTGTTACATTCACATTCGGACGAATTTCATAAATAAATTGTACTGTCGTTTCCTGATGCAAATTATCCAAGACAGAGAACGTAAACGTATGAGTGGCCATTTGAGTGACAGAAGCAGGCTCTAATGCTTTAGCAAAATCGGTCAACACGAATGTCAACTCTTGTTTGTCTTTTACTTCTTGCATCGGGAAATCCAATTGCTGCAAACGCGTCCGTGCAGCATCCGTCAGATTACAAAGATCAAACGATGGAACATCGGCAAACTGGAAAGAAGTTGTTTCCACTTTCAACTGCTTGATGCCGTTCGGCGCTTCGATCGTCAGAGAATGTTCGGGAACTGACGGATTTTCAGTCTTTTTATAGACAATCTTATTTTCCGTAAAGCCGTCAAGTGCCAACTTGGGAACCGACTTGCCGAAAAGATCTTCCTGTTTGATGAAGATTCCGTAATATATCGTATCGGCCTTTTCGTCCACTATGATTCCACCGAAATCGGCTCCAGCTTCTTCATTATCACCACCACCATCGTCAAGCGAGTATTTTATCTTATAAAAATACCGTTCCTTTATATCCGGGAACACACGTTGCATGGCAAACTCGTTTCCATCCTGATTGACCAATTTCAAATCAGCCGTAAGCTTCTCTGCTTTAAAAAAACCGGCACGAGTCTCATCCCGCGTATAAAGCAAGCTCCCGGAAGTATTGGAAACCGTCGTTTCATAGTGGCTGAAATAGTCAGCAAGATTGTCAGCATACTCGACTGCTACTTTCGTATTCGAAATCTTGCAAACAATCTGTACGGAGGTTATCTCACCGGACTGAATGGTTATTTCTTTCGAACCGGAATAGAACGGTTTTTCCCATCCTGCCTCTTCCGACTGGTTTGATTTTACTGAAATCGTATAAGTTCCTACCGGAAGAACGATCTTTTTGCCTTTCACCTCATCGATATAATCGGAGTAGCTTTTTATCGTATCCCCTTCCGCAGCGATGATATCGACACGAAGAGATTCATTCGTGACAGCCGATTCCGCCTTTGTCAACAATGTAGCATCCTCTTCGATACCTAAAAACAACGAGCCTGTCGGTATCCCTGCCGATTCTTCATTACAGCTCACTCCCCATAATATCAAACTACACAAGCAAGCAAATATATATAACTTCATACTGTTCATCACTCATTAATCGTTCAAGTTTCTTACCGTTAATGTCTTGGAAGCTTTTTGCCCCAACTGATCCGTCGCAGTTATGGTAAAGAGATAATCACCTCCTCCCAAACCTGCAATCATCGGCATAAAAGAAGATATATCAAACGTTGTAGACGTAGCACCTTTTGTTGCTGACAATCCTAATTTTGACAAAGTTTCTTTCAAACCCTCATCACAAATATCAAACTCGGAAGTCAGCCCGACAGCCGGTAATAATGCCTCCAATGTTGATGAAGTTATTTTTACAACTAACGAAGCCAATTTACCCGGTGTATTAATCTTCACACGCACAGTTTTATTACCTGCACCCGATATCTCGATCGGTTGGCTTATGTCTAATCCTGCATCCCCTACAATTGTAGGTTTAGCCACCGTGTCACCTCCTTCATTATCATCGCCACCATCACCCTCACCACCGGCATCGATAAAATCTGAAGGGATCTCGATTACATATTCTTTCTCGATCAAGGATATGTCGACCTTAATCACCGGATTTTTAACTGATACTGAATCATCCGGCACAATAGGATCATCCGGTTCGACAGGTTCGTTATCATCCGGTTCATCAGGAGAGCTGTCGCCTTCTTCAAGATCCAAGTCGATCAATATATTATTATATTGCTGGATATCTTCATTTTTCGACATATCATAATTATATACCAAAGTCTTTCCACCATTCTTCATAGTCGCATATACAGTAAACTGTAAGATGCCGGTATTCTTCAAATAGGTTGTCCTTTTTTCCCCGTTTTGGGTAGTCAAAGCTCCCACTTTATTATCAATAACGATCGAATAATCGTCATTAAATTTCTTCAAGAAATCATCCGAACAACGGAACGTAACTTTCTTATTGCTCAACACACAGTCCGTAATCACCTTTGCCACTTCCTGAGGGGTGATTTCACACACATTCGTACCGGAATAAAAGGGCTTGTCAAAACCGGCATTCACGTCTTCTCCCAGCGTCGCCCGAATCGAATAGTGACCGGCAGGAAGCAACAAACCTCCCTCATTCTTCAAATCGGCATAACTGTCATAATGCTTGACCGTATTACCATTGACATCAATGATATCGATAGCAAACTCATTAACATCCAATATAACAGTCTGTGAACCAGTAGTACTTCCTCCCTTCGAAACAGGGATATCCGCTTCTTTTTCCGGCTTCAACTCCAAATCTAACAGCCCCTGGTTTTCTACGGTCGTGTCATCAGTCTGACCTTTATCAGTCTGTCCCAATATCTCTTTCTTCATCTCACAAGAGAAAAAAAGAAGAGAAAAAAGCAACAATAACAGGTATTTATATTTCATATGCCTATTCTCCTATGCATTTAGTCGTTAACCGTAAACTTTTTGTTTCAGTTTCTCCGGCATCCAAAGTTATAATATAGTATTCCCCAATCGACACTTTATCTGTATTCCGGTTGCATACATAATATGTCCGTTCCGGATAGGTCAGCCCATCCAGCTTAACCGTGACTTTCAGCACCAGATTCTCACATGGATCCAGATAATAAGCCGGCTTTGTATGCTTATCGGGATCGAACGTCCACGACACTTCACCATCATAAACGGTCACTGAATAACTGTAATTAAGAGGTTCGGCTTCCAACTTCGCTTTGAACTGGTCAGACAAGCGAACCTCCACTCCCACACTTTCAAACGTACAAGTAAAAGAAGGAACAGACGTGACTGTTTTTTCTTCAATCACAAAATCCTGTTTCCCTTCGAAATAAGGAGTTTCAGACACTCGACCCTCAGCCGCTGCCTGATCGTACGAGGAAGCAACAACCTGATAATCTCCTACCGGTAAAACCAATGGCATACCGGAATCGATCATAGCCGAATAAGAAACAAAACTCGTATGTTTCGTATATGTACCATCTGCACCCTGTTGATCGATCCGAATCGGGAATGTATTCGCATCCATTCCGAAAGCTCCTTTCATCACAATCACCGGGATCTCCGTCTTGCTCAGAACCGCAGGTTGTTCCAACCGCAGCGCTCCGGAACCTTCACCAAAGTTGTCGCTTCTGCTATTTTCCTCTTTTTGGCAAGCAGCCAAAAGGGAAAGAATTACCGTTAAAAATAAGATATATGTCTTTTTCATATTTATTCGTAAATTAGTCGAACATTATCGATCGTCAGGACATTACCCACATACCGAGAATCACTGTATCCGTCAAAAGCCCCTAAACTACCTTGTACACCCTCCACTGAAGGGTTATCCGCAGTACTGGATCTAAACACAATATACATATGTGTTGCCTTCAATGATGTATTGGTATAATGAACATTTACTCTTACCGGAGCAAATGAAGCCTGATCCTGATTACTCATGATTCTACCACTTCCCAACTGCGTTACAGTTCCGTTTTCCCTATTTTCTACTACAATATAAGCTTCAAAAGATTCACTATTTAAAGATTTGAACTTATAGTAGAATTCAAACGCATTAGGACGAACATTAAAATCATGCCCATAATCAATTGTCTCAACCCCATTGCTGGTTGCAGAATGAGAGCCTAAAAACAACATTCCGGCAGAATGCGTTCCACTTTCACCTCCAAGTTCCGTAAATGTATTTCCTTCTTTCCATCCAAGCGTACTGATTTCAGCCGCTTTCCCTTCATACCCATTATCAACAGGGACTGTTCCGGAATAGGATGTATAATAACATGAAACACCGCTTCTTTGTGAAGTTGTCAACGCATTTCGGGTTGCCCACCACGAAGAACCTCCTTCATTATAAGGCCACCACTGATCTATCCCTAAACCGGTAGTTCCAACAGACCATATTGTTTTCTTATAAACTTCTTTCTTATGCCAATTTTCAAAAGAGCCATCTTCCAACTCCACCACATTTTCGGTTGTTATCACAATCGGTTCCGTTACACGCTTTTCTTTTTCCCGGTAAATTGCACGTATTTCATATTGCTGTCCTCCTGATGTCAGATTCTTCAATGTATCACATATCTCATCCGTTTGGTAAGTATGGTTCTTGCAATTGTTCCAACTTCCATTACCGACTTTTCTCCATTGGAATTTAAGATTATCAGGATGTGTTCCATCAGAAACCTTTGCCCGCAGAAAAGCCCGGCAAGCAAAAGCATCCCCACCATTAGCAGACGGTGTCAACTCAAACACCGGCGCCTTTACCGTCAATGTCTTTGTCAGAGTCGGGAAACTGCGTCCTTTCTTATCCGCTAAATCCAATTTATAAGTAAATGTTTTCTCTCCTTCCATAGGAGCCTCTAACCGGGAAGAAAAGACTTTTGGGAATTTAAGCGTTGCTGTCGCATTATTACCCGACTCAACACTAATACCCCAATCATTATATAAAACAGTTCCATCGGTTAGAATATTATACACTTTATCATCTACCCCGTCATTAATTGTCAATGTCGTTTTCGTTTCATCGATTATACCTTCAGCCTCAAATTTAGCTTCTATTTCTTTCGACATGTCATCACCCTCTATAATCGTTGTTTCAGGAAAGCCGTCAAATGTTATGATCGGCTGGCCGGCTGGCTGTACAACAACTGTTACCCCCAATACATTTGTCGCATGTGCCTTTCCTGTCGCATCAACTCCAGAAAACTCATAATGATAAGTATAAGTTTGGTCTTCCTCGATAGGAGCCTCCAAACTATTGATTGCATCTTTCAAAAATAGCTGTCCGGTTTTTCTTTCTCCTTTCACATTAGTATTCGCCTTACCATTGACCGACCATTTGAAATTCTTCCCTAAAGCGGCGGTAACTCCTTCGTCCGTCGCCAAGTCGTAGGTAATCTCTTCGTTTTCTTTTTCTTCCCGCCATTGCTTGACACACAAAGAGGCAATACCTGCCGGCATAGCAAATCCAACTGTAGGACTCTTCTCGAACTTTCCGACTTTAATGGTAAAAGATTCTCCATTCGTAAAATCATCCGGAGACAGTGTCGGCTTCTCAAACGGCTTCCACATAAAATCAGGTATCCCTTCATTCAGCGTGACATTTGTCATTTCATCATCCAGGATAATTTCCAGACCGATGCCATCCAAGGCCTCTCCATCCGTTTTAAAGATCAGGCGAATGTTCTGGCGACGTTCGATAGAAAGAGGAGTCGGGATTTTATATGTTTTTTCCTTGTCTTCGGTGATTTTCTTCAAACGGATGGCGATACCTAATTCCGACCCTTCTTTAGCTACTTGCATATAGGCCGGACGCATTTCATCTTTCTTTATTTCCAGGCTGCCGGATGTAAAGGCCGAACTCAACAAAACAGTATAATCAGAATATGCCTCCTTGAAGTCCTCGGTATAGTCGACCGTGATTCTCGCATTTCCAAGTGTACAAGTCACATCGATAGGCGTACTCATGTCAGCTTTCACCGTAAAGTCGGTACTTCCTTCAAAATAAGGGTTTTCAAAAGCAGAAGGGAGGTTGTCACCTTTGGAGGCGATGAGGGTATAAGCCCCCTCTTTCAGTTCGATTTCAGAAGGCATCTCATCGAAGCGGTCATACGATTGGACTGTATCGGACTGCTGTACGATACGGATCTTGTAATCAGCCGTAGTCAGGAACTTTTCGAACTCATCCGAAACGGCTGCTTTAGTGGAGTTGTTGATACCTTTGTTCAAAGAAGTAGTGTCTGCCGATAATGACAAGCGCAGCTTTCCAATTCCATCGGCAGGCACACGATCGGAATCACAAGAAGAGGCACAGATAAGTACCCCCAAAACACATATCCATAAAGCCATGATCTTCCCAAGACCATATTCAATCATACATTTCTTCATCTATATAGTAATATAGTTTAGCCCTAATTCTGTTGGCTGTCAAAATTCACAAAACAACCGGAGTAATGCTCTTTCTCCACCTATCAAAATCGATGCAAAATAACGACAACACAAAAGATCTCACAAGGTCTATTTATACGATTACCTGTCCGCTTTTTTAGATTTTGTTCCAAATAGTCAATTATAATATCCTAACTTAAACCGGATTTTATCATTCAACACTTTTTGCGTGTCCTATTTTTCATATCTTTGCATATATTCTAATGTATTCTGAATATGGAAAACGACATCCCCAAAATAGACCTTCCCGACGATTGGATCATCGGGAACCTTTCGCATAAAGACATCGGTTTGTTGAGTTTGTATGCCAACTATCCTTGCAGGTTGAAAGCGGAGATATTCGTGCTTTGCATGCAAGGCGAGATCGAGGCTTCCATAAATCTGACACGCTACCAAGTGAAGCCAGGCAGCTTTATCACGATCCTGCCGGGAACAATCTTACAAATTCATAAAGTGGAAGGAGATTTGCAGATCTATTTTATGGGTTTTTCGTCCGAGTTCACCAACCATGCCAATATAGGCAAATCGGCAATGGACATGCTGTATGTCGTAAAAGACAGCCCGATTATCGAACTGAAAGAACAGCCGGCCCAATTGCTGAAAGATTATTTTTCGCTACTTGTCAAAACGTATGGATTCTGCGGCCCCAAGCTGAACAAAGATATCCTTAACCATCTGCTTTCAGGCGTGCTTCTCGGAGTAGGGGCCATGTATAAAGACAAGACACTGAACAAAACGAATCTCTCCAAAGCAGAACAAATAAGCAAAAACTTCAATCATCTGGTTATGCAGAACTATACCACGCAACGTTCCGTTGCGTGGTATGCCAAGAAACTCGGCATAACTCCGGCGCATCTCAGCACGATTGTCAAGCAGACGACCGACAAGACTTGTGTCGAGATCATCACCTCTATGGTGATCATGGATGCGAAGGCACAGTTGAAATCGACCGACCTATCGATCCACGACATCGCCTATTCGCTGAATTTCACGAATATGTCTTTCTTCGGCAAATATTTCAAGCGGCATGTGGGGATGGGGCCGTTGGAATACCGGAACAGCTAAAAACAAAAGTTCCGGGCCGCTGGGTCATTTCAGCTTCACCCACCCTGTACAACCCGCCTTGCAACAAGCCTCAACAGGTGAAGGCACCCGCCCGGATTGCCTTCAACCCCGGTATCCGGCCTTCATCCAGGCAAGTTCGAATCGACCACCAAAGGTTGAGGGATGCCCGTGTCTTCCTCTTTCGGAAGGGTATAGATGGCAAACAAACGGCTGCCTCCCTTCACCAGACGGCCGGAAGCGACCAATGCGGCCAAATCCTTGCGCGCACTGTAGTCAGACAGCCCGATAAGATAACGGTAGGAACGGACGGTGATATAAGAGTTCTCGTCCAGATAGCGGTAAAGAAGTTCCTCCCGGTCCGCCATGCCGGGTGCACAGTGACCTGAACTTTTCATACGCGTGAGCGGCATCGTCTTCAAGGCCTTCTTCAACTGCTGGCAGCATCGGAAATTGACGTTCTTGAAACGGACAGATTCGCTCCTCAGTTCCGTTTTAGACATCACCGCGCGAGATTGGAGCGAGACACTGAAGAAGCCGAGACCCTCGATCTCCACGTTATCGCCTTCGCGCAAGCGTTCCGTCACCAAGTCGGTGATCAGCTGCAAGGCGCCGGCAATGTCGGCCTCCGAATAGGTGGAGCGGGATTTGGCATATTTCATCAACTTTTTAATGCTGACGGTCTCATAGGGGATCAATCTTGGGTGAAGAGGCATTTTATTGCCGTTCTTCCCGGAATCCGGGTTACGCTCCATTCTGTAACGTGCTGTCATATTAGTAATAGATTAAATGGTGAATAATAAGACTTTATCGCTTTCCTGCCTTCTTTGTATGTTTTTGACGAAGGTCGAAAAGGTTTTTGCCCAAGGTGGAAAAGGTATTCGACCTAAGTCGAAAGGCTTTTCGCCCTAGGTCGAATAGTCAATAACGTGGCAGTAAAGATACAAATAATAATAGGATAAACACGAATGAGGCGGTACTTTTATCCTAAATAAAAAACGCAACAACTGGGACTTGCTGGCTGATCCGACCGGTAGCCGCCGTTTCGTCTGCATCGAGATAAACGGGAACATCCGTCCAGACCGTTCTGTCGAATACGGACAGCTATACGCACAGGCGGTCGCCGCGCTCCGGGCAGGCGAAAGATATTGGTTCACGCCAGAGGCATT
>ERZ839741.3011-NODE-3011-length-14296-cov-5.344077_pt1 | contig 14296 bp, 17 predicted proteins | sample MGYA00519880_ERZ839741 | MGnify/ENA primary metagenome ERZ839741 (study PRJEB31850, sample SAMEA3708851) | human gut metagenome | biome: human gut; feature: human-associated habitat; material: faeces | place: China | collected 2014 ... | reverse complement strand
GGCGGCGCAGAAATTGGGCCTGCCCACCGTGCCGGTGCTGGTGCGGGAAATGACCGACGATGAAGCGGTGATCCTGATGGTGGACAGCAACCTTCAGCGGGAAAACCTGCTGCCCAGCGAAAAGGCATTTGCTTACAAGATGAAGTTGGAGGCAATGAAGCATCAAGGAATGACTTGTGGACAAGTTGGCCACAAGTCAAGGGATGCTGTCTCAAACGATGACAGTGGGCGTACTATCCAGCGCTACATTCGCCTGACTAACCTTGTTCCGCCGCTGCTTCAGATGGTGGATGATGGCCGCATCGCCTTTTCTCCCGCCGTGGAGTTGTCTTATCTCACCCGCGACGAGCAGGCGGAGTTGTGGGACTTGATCGGACAGGAGGACGCTACACCATCGTTATCGCAGTCACTCCGCATGAAGCGGCTCTCCCGCGAGGCAAAGCTGACGCCGGAGGTGCTGTACGCCATTCTTACCGAGGAAAAGCCCAATCAGAAGGAGCAGATCCGCATCAAAACCGAGTCATTGCGGAAGTATTTCCCGCGCAATTACTCTGCGCAGCAGATGGAGCGGGAGATCATGAAGCTGCTGGAAGCCCGTTACCGTGCGAAGGGCAGGGGAGCGCGATGATTTTCGTATACTGGCGCTATACGGATTTCTCCCATACAATGTTGGCAGAAAGGGGAGAGCTTTATGGAACAAAATTTACCGCCATTGCCGCCGGTCATTTTTGAGAATGGTCTTTACTACGAGCTGCGGGGCGAGCAGTATTATCCCGGCCTTTTGCCGCCGGAGCCGGACACCACAGAGGACAAGCTGCTGGAAACCATCATACGCCAGATGGCGGAAGCACAGGGCATCGACGAGGACTTGAAGGCGCGGGATCAAATGGCGTGGGTAGGTGCGATGAACAACATCAAAAGCGCCGCGCTTGAGATCCTACGAGAGTCCAAATAACGCCCCAAGAAGGAAACAAAAGCAAAAATCAACGCAAGCGGAGACAGGTCAAATGCCTGTCTCCGCTATTTTTATGCCCCAACGGGCAAGGAGGAACAATATGGATTATTTCTACGAGCATGAATCAGAGCTATTTACATTTTACCGTGTTCCAAAGGTGCTGTTTACGGAGGAACCATTCAAAAACATGAATTGTGAAGCAAAATTACTTTACGGATTATTGCTGGACAAAATGGGACTTTCCCGCAAAAGCGGGTGGTTCGATAAGCAAGGGCGCGCCTTTGTTTACTATGGCATCAGCCACATTATGGAGGACTTGGGCTGCGCCCACAGCAAGGCGGAGAAGCTGCTATCCGAACTGGAGCAAGCTGGCCTGCTGCGCCGGAAACGGCAGGGGTTGGGGAAGCCGTCTGCACTGTACCCCCTGAAATTCGAAAACCGAATTTCTTAACTTTCGATTTTCGAATTTCAAGAACGCTGAAAATCAGCGCACCTGAACGCTGATTTTCAGCGTCTAATAAGACTGAGTAGAGCGATACTGAGATAAATATATACCAAGCCGAAAAAAGAATAATGGGGAGGATCATCAGATGAAGAACAAAGAGAACTTACGGGAAAAGCAGGTAAATCTCCGCTTGACGCAGGCAGAATATGAGCGGCTCACCCGCACCGCGCAGGACCACGGCATCGGGCGGGCGGCGTATCTCCGCATGGTGCTGCGGGGCGCGTGGCTGCGGGAGGACGGCAGAAAATCAGAATAACTTTTTCCGCTGGAATTTGATGCAGGCCGTCACACGGTCACGGATATAAGGAACATCCCGCTTGGCGTAAAACTCCAGCGGATCTGAAAGGGCCGCCATGATCTCTTTTTCGGCAAAGTCGCAGCGAAGCTGCGGCCCGTATAGATTTTGCGCCGCGTGGACCTGTCGGACAAAGCCCGTTTTCATGGGCTGAGCCTTGAGCTGCCGCACCAATGCGTCCGGCTCGATCTCCATGGGATAGTCCCGTGTGTTGGACAGCAGGCCCGCACCAAAGTCGAAGATGGGGCAGTAGTCAAAGCCATCACCGCAGCGCAGCACAGCGATGTTGTTCAGATGCCGGTCCTCGTTGCTGAACAGCATATCCACCTCGAACAGCAGCGTCAGATAGGTGCCAAAGCGGTCAAGTCCCGTCAGCCGCTCAACCTGCTCCACCAACCACGCAAGGCGGCTCTGAAGATTGGGCAGGCGGTTTACCGCGGTCTGCCAGTCCGGGCCAACGCCTTTTCGCAGCAGCTCCGCAAGGGTCAGGATGGCCTCGCCCTGACGTAGAAAATTGGCACTGGAACAGCCGTTGCGGGTATGATCGTGGACTTCCAGCCGCTCCATGCGGTAGGTCACATAGCGAAAGCCCAACGCGCCGGTATTGGTTTGTGCCAGCAGCGCAGAGGTTACGGTTTCTGCCAGCCCTTCATAGCCGAACAGATCCAGCTTGTACCAGCGGCCATCTGCCAGCCATTTTTCCTGATTGCCCTTAGACGAGGTTTCCGCGATGCGGCTTCCCGTTGTCAGTCTGATCGACATATTCAGCCCTCCACAATTTTGATCCAGCACGAATCCTCTGCCATGCGCCCTTCGGTCTTGCGGATGATCGCCAGCGGGTCATAGCAGTCCAGTCCCAAGTCAGACAGGTAATATTTCAAACCGTCCCGCTCCTGCGGCACACAGCGGTCTTTCAAGAAGATTTGCAGATCGTCCCATGTGGGCTTGCGGTTCACGCCGAAAGCGGTGGAAAGGGGAGAACTGGCCTCGTTTTCGATGGCAAGTTGATGAGTGGTTTGGTCAGCGCAGATCTTCGTACAGAGCTTGTTCCCATCGTAGTAGTACAGGATCAGGAGGGCGTGAGCGCTGCTTCGGGCATTGGCCAGAAAGACATTGTAATCAGACACGGCAGGGCGGCGGATGGTGATGCTTTCCCCATCGAATTGCAGCGTTACGGTGCGGCTGCCCTCAGAGATGCCCAGGGCCTTCATCCAGGCAGATGGCAGAGCCACGCGGTAGCCCTTGGCATCCGGACCGGCGTTTCCACCCGCCTTGTTGATAAGAATATTTGCAGTTCGTTCCTCGTGTAGCACGGTCATTCACCTCAAAAGTTTCTCGCAATTATTATACCTATTGGACACCAATAAATCAAGAAGTTAATTTTACAACAGCATTGTCACGAAAATGAAACCGCTATACGGAAGCTGCTTTCGCAAGCATAGCATTTGGCTATCCAAATGCGCTTGTTAGGGGAAGCAATTCCCCTATAACCCCTTATGAATTGAAAGGAAAAACGATCATGAGAAAAAGACCAATCAAAATATCGCTCCGTTTGAATGAGCAGGAGCATGAACATTTGAAACAGCAGGCTATGCTCTCTGGCTTCCCAATGGAAGTATTCCTCCGTGCGCTGATCTCTGGCATGAACCTCCGATCCCGACCACTCGCTGAATACGCCGAAATCCGGCGTCAACTCGCCGGCATTGGAAATAACATCAATCAAATCGCTCATGTTGTCAACACCCGCGGCTTTGCCACGAAGGAAGACATTGCCGCAGTCACGACAGCACAGCGGGTGATCTGGCAGATCGCAAAGCGGCTTTGAGATAGCTTATTCCAAGATATATGCCGTCTGAACAAGGCCAACGACAAAAAGCAGAGCGCGCAGCCTCCTTTCTCAAGGCTGCGCGCCCGTTTTTTGTTATATCGATTAATTCCCGCTTCTGGGACGCAAGCATCGAAATATTGCTTGTGGATACAGCGTTTTATGGTATAATTACTTTGTAAAATTGTAGGCGGAGCGGTCAGCGAGCTTGAAGGCTTATCGAAGGAGTTGGTGTGATGACAAAGTACGGAATTGATTCAACGGTTATTCACCAAATCATTAATCTGGCAAATAGGCATCACATCCAAACGGTGATTCTCTTCGGCTCCCGCGCGCGAGGGGACTTCCACCGCACAAGCGATATTGATTTAGCTGTGCAGGGAGGCAATGTATGCCGTTTCAGACTGGATGTTGAGGAAGAAACGCATACATTGCTGACCTTTGATGTGATAGATTTATGTTCTGATTTGTCCCCGGAATTGCGGGAAGCCATCAGCAAGGAGGGAGTATTGCTCTATGAAAAAGTTTGATAACTACCGTAAAAATTTAGACGTTCTGCGGCGCTCTGATCAACAAGATCTCAACAATGAGTTTATCATTAGCGGCATCATTGATAAGTTCTCCATTCAGTTTGAATTAGGTTGGAAGGTCTTAAAAGAATTGCTGACGTATGAAGGCATCGATGCAGCTAAGACAGGCTCCCCGCGTGAAATTATCAAGCAGGCGTACCAGTATTACCCTTGCATAGAGGAAGGTGTATGGCTGGATATGCTGTCCCAGCGCAACAATATGGCGCATATTTACGATGGAAATGCCGCGAAAGCACTGGCGCAGGAGATCATCAGCCGCTTTATTCCGGCTTTTGAAAAACTGGAAAAAAGCATCTGTGAGCGATACGCCGATCTTCTGGATACGCTCTGAGAAACTATTTTACAAACACATGGAGGCCCGTAATGGCACTTGAAAATAAACTTGGCATCACCAACTCCGCCGAGCTTGCCCGCGAGGAGGAACGGATCAGCAAGAAGAAAGCCGTAGAACTGTTTGAAAGCGGCTCTCTGGACAAGCTGGCTCCCGGCAGATTTGCGTCGCTGCAAGCCATTCATAAGGCACTTTTCGAGGATATTTATGACTTTGCAGGCGAACTGCGCACGGTGAATCTGGCAAAGGGCAATTTCCGCTTTGCGCCGCTGATGTATCTGGAGGCGGCGCTGGCCAACATCGACAAGATGCCGCAGTCCACCTTTGACGAGATCATCGAGAAGTATGTGGAGATGAATATTGCCCACCCGTTCCGAGAGGGCAACGGCCGCAGCACTCGTCTGTGGCTCGACCAGATGCTGAAAGCCGGTATCGGACAGGTGGTGGATTGGAGCAAAGTGGATAAGGAGGATTATCTCCTCGCCATGGAGCGCAGCCCCATCAAGGACGTGGAAGTCAAGGTGCTGCTGAAAGCGGCTTTGACCGACGAGATCAACAGCCGCGAGGTCTATATGAAAGGCATCGACCACAGCTACTACTATGAGGGGTATACGACCTTCAAGACGGAAGATCTGCGCAAGGAATGAGGTGCACATTGATTTTGCGGACAAATGCGCTTCCCAAAGTATCAGCCCCAAAGTTTCAAAGTATCAATTTGATACTTTGGACTGCTCGCTGGAGGAACTGGCTGTTTTGGAGCGGGTCGCACAGAACCCAAGCATCAAGCAGCAGGAACTTGTGAGCGCAACGGGTAAATCCATCGCAACCGTGAAGCGGATCATAACGTCCTTGCAGGATAAGAACTATATCCGCAGAGAGAACGGCAAGAGATACAGCAAATGGGAAGTGCTGGCTGATTAGGAACCCTTTGGAATCAAGTCTCTTAAATGAAATAGAACCTGCCTTAGCGAACACTCCGGTAAATTAGACTATACTTTGTTGACATAACAGGCAGATAATTGTATCATATAAATAAGATAAGGGCTGCTTCTCGGCCCCAAGAAGTCAGCTCTGTAAAGTTACAGGGCTGATTTTTTGCTATTTGGGAGGTGTTAGGTTGGAATATTACGCCCATATTTCAGACGATGGCCGCCGACAGACGGTGGCAGAGCATCTGACAGGAACCGCAGCGCTGTGCCGCTCGTTCGCAGGCGCGTTCGGCGCGGAGGCAGAGGGAGAGTTGATGGGTCTCGCCCATGATATTGGCAAATGCACCGATAGCTTCCAAAAACGCTTGCTGAAGGACGGCCCCATTGTGGACCACGCCACCGCCGGTGCGGTGGCCTGCGCGCAGCTTTTGCGCACTTGTGCCGCCGCCTGTGTAGCTGGACATCATAGCGGACTTCCTGATCTCGGAAACCCGCGAACAGACCGAGCAGGGGACGCGACCCTCTACGGACGACTCAAAAAGGGGTTGGAGGAGCGATATTTGGAGCGCTGCGGCGAGAGCGGCGCAGTGCTGCCTCGGATCCCGCCGGAAACGCCGGAACTGGATCTGTGGAAACTGTCATTCCGGACACGAATGCGCTATTCCTGTCTGGTCGATGCGGATTTTTTAGACACGGAGCGGTTCATGAACGGCGAGCGGGGCCGGGGCGGTTACGATGACCTGCCGACGCTTCTCAAGCGGCTGGAGGATTATATCGCACCGTGGCAGAATCCGAAAACAGAACTGAACCGACTTCGCTGTAAAATGTTAAACGCCTGCATGGATGCGGGCAGTAAACCAAAAGGCATTTACACGCTGACGGTGCCCACCGGCGGCGGAAAAACGGTTGCGTCACTGGCATTTGCCCTGCGTCATGCAGTAACTCATGGCATGAAACGGGTGATCTATGTCATTCCCTACACCTCCATCATCGAGCAGAACGCAGAGGTGTTTCGAAATATTCTGGGCGGCGGCAACGTGCTGGAACATCACTCCGGCGTGGAGTTCGACCTCTCCGACGGTGCGTCCCCCGAGGAGATACGCCGGGCACTGGCATCAGAAAACTGGGATATGCCGTTGGTGGTGACAACGGCGGCGCGGTTTTTCGATTCCCTGTACGCCAACCGTTCCTCCAAATGCCGCAAGCTCCACAGCCTTGCAAACAGTGTCATCATATTCGACGAAGCGCAAATGCTGCCCCTGTGCCACCTGCGGCCCTGCGTGGCGGCAATGGCATCGCTGGCGGAGTACGTCGGCTCCACGCTGGTATTGTGTACCGCCACGCAGCCGTCCCTGAGCGATCTGCTGCGCACCTACGCGCCGGAGCATACCGTGACGGAGTTGTGTCCCCAGACGGAGGAGGTATGTGATCGCTTTCGCCGTGTGACCTTCCGACAGGCCGGGATTTTGGAGGATGAAGCGCTGGCAGAACGGTTGGGCGAATACAAACAGGTGCTCTGCGTGGTCAACAGCCGAAAGGCGGCGCAGCAGATTTTTGACCGCCTACCTCAAGAGGGCAGCTTCCATCTTTCAACGCTGATGATTCCTGCGCAGAGACAGACGATTTTGGAGGAAATTCGACGGAGATTAAAGGATGGCGAGCCGTGCCGTGTGGTGTCTACATCCCTTATCGAGGCAGGTGTAGATGTGGACTTTCCTACGGTCTACCGTGAACTGGCGGGACTGGATTCCATTCTGCAAGCGGCAGGGCGCTGCAACCGGGAGGGAAAGCGGTCAGCGGAGGAAAGCGTCGTAACGGTCTTCGAGCGAACGGAACTGCCGCCGCTTTTGTTCCGCTCGGCTGTGGGCGCAACGCGCTATGCACTGGAGGACGGGCGTGACCCCGCCGCACAGGAAACCATGCAGCGGTATTTCTGCGAACTGCGCACACTGAGTGGGGAAACGCTTGACAAGTATGGCGTTGTCAAGGCCTTTGAAACGGGTATCAGCGGTTGTACGCTACCCTTCCGCACCGTGGCAGAGAGATTTCACTTCATCGACGAGAATACGCGCACCGTCTATGTGCCCGTCGGCGAGGGTGCGGCGTTGGTGGAACAGCTGAAGGCGGGGGAGTGCTCTAAGGAACTTTATCGCGCACTGGGTCGATACGCCGTTTCTGTGTATGACCAACATTTCAAGGCGCTGTATGCCGCCGGTGCGTTGCTGACCGCGCGGGATGTTCCTGCTTTGGACGAAGACAGTGCTATTCTTGCGGATTTGACGCTATATGACGAGAGGACAGGCCTCACGCTGGAACCGGAGATGGGAAAAGCTGATTTCGTATAGTCCGGTTTATGGGACACAGTATTGTTTATATTCTAATAAGAACCAGAGGAATAGAGAAGAGAGGAGTGATCCAATGCCGATCCAAGTAGAGGTATGGGGCGACTATGCCTGCTTCACGCGTCCGGAGATGAAGACAGAACGCGTCAGCTACGATGTGATGACGCCTTCGGCGGCGCGGGGGCTGTTAGAGAGCGTTTACTGGCACCCCGGCCTCAGATGGATGATCGACCGCATCCGTGTGTGCAGTCCCATCCGTTTCACGAACATCCGCCGCAACGAGGTGAAGGATGTCATCAGCGCCAATAAGGTGAAAGCGGCGATGAACGGCGGGACGGGAGAACTGTATCTGGCTGCCTCAGAGAGTATTCAACAGCGGGCGGCTATGGTGCTGCGGGACGTCCATTATGTCATTGACGCCCACTTTGAGATGACACCTGCCGCCGCACCGGGGGACAACCACGGCAAATTTCAGGACATCGTCAAGCGGCGGCTGGAACGAGGGCAGTGTTACAGTATGCCTTACCTCGGCACGCGGGAATTTCCCGCCCACTTTCGCCGCTGCGCCGAGCTGCCGCCTTGTCCCGATGAACTGAAGGGCACAAGGGACTTTGGTTGGATGCTCTGGGATATGGATTATCGTGATCCGGAGAACATTACGCCAAAATTCTTCCGGGCGGAGCTGGTGGACGGCGTGATGATCGTCCCGCCGCCGGACAGCGGGGAGGTGAGGGGATGATCCTGCAAGCACTGACGCGGTATTATGAGGATCTGCTCGCCCAGGGGAAGATCGACGCTCCCGGCTGGGCCCCCGCAAAGATCAGCTTTGCGCTGTATCTGGATGAAACCGGCGAACTAACACAGGTCGTGCCCACAATGGAGGACGTAACGAAGGGAAAGAAAACTGTACAGCAGCCACAGTTTAAGCCATTACCCGCACCGGTAAAACGCGCTTCTAATATCGCATCAAATTTTCTTTGGGACAATTCCTCCTATCTGCTCGGTATCGACCAGAAGGGCAAGCCGGAGCGCAGCCGAGACTGTTTCGCCGCGGCGGCGCAGCTGCACCACGCAGTGCTGGATGGTGTTGATTCCCCCGCCGCTCGCTCAATTCTGGCATTTTTCGACAACTGGAAACCGGAAAACGCAGTGGAGCACCCGGCCCTTGCCGGACAGCTCAACGAAGTAACGGCAGGCGGAAATCTCATGTTCCGCGCTGCCGGGATCTACCCGCAGGAGGACGCCGCCATCCGAGAGGCGTGGCAGCGGTATCGGGAGAGCGGCGGTGCGGACGCGGTGCGAATGCAGTGCCTTGTAACAGGTACGGAAGATGAGATCGCCGCCGTACATCCGTCGGTGAAGGGCGTCCGGGACGCGCAGTCCAGCGGCGCGGCGCTGGTCTCCTTCAATGCGCCGGCGTTCTGTTCCTACGGACACGAGCAGAATTTCAACGCCCCAGTGGGGAAATACGCTGCCTTTGCCTATACAGCCGCACTGAACCATCTGCTTGCCGATAAGGAAAATGTGCAGACCATTGGCGACACCACGGTCATCTGCTGGGCGGAGGGTGCGGAAGACATCTACCAGACCTTCGGCGTGGCAGCGCTGTTCGGCGGCGGAAAAGCGGGACTGTCGGACGATGACCTTCGGGCCGCTCTCAAACGCTTAGCAAACGGTTTGCCCTGTGACGATCTGGGCATTGACCCCAATCGCCCGTTCTACATTCTGGGGCTGGCTCCCAACGCGGCCCGGCTCTCCGTCCGCTTCTTTCTGCGGGATAGCTTCGGCGCGCTGATGAAGAATGTCAATGACCACTACGAGCGCATGGAGATCGTGCGTCCTGCCTACGAAAAATTCACTTATCTGCCGCTGTGGGCACTGCTGCGGGAGACGGTGAACCTGAATTCCCGTGACAAAGTGCCATCTCCCTCTATGGCTGGTGCAACGGCCCGTGCCATCTTTTCCGGCGGACGCTACCCCGCCTCGCTGCTGGAGGCAACCATGCTCCGCATCCGCGCGGAGCGCCATATTACATGGGGGCGGGCGGCGATCATCAAAGCCTATTATCTGAAAAATCCACACGAGGACTGTCCGAAGGAGGTTTTGACCGTGAGTCTCAACGAAGCAAGCACCGATACCGCCTACACGCTGGGCCGCCTGTTTTCTGTCTACGAGGCGGTGCAGCAGACCGCGAATCCCGGCATCAACGCGACCATCAAGGATAAGTATTTCAACTCCGCGGCGGCGATGCCCGCCAGCATCTTTCCAGTACTGAACAACCTGTACCAGAAGCATCTGCGCAAGCTGGAGGGAGGACAGCGCGTTTACTATGACAAGCAGGTCATGGCACTCAAGGGCATTTTAGGCGAAAGCTACCCAGCCCGCATGACGCTGGCACAGCAGGGGGCTTTTGATCTCGGTTACTATCATCAGACGCAGAAGCGTTTTACCAAAAAGGAGGAAGAGAACAATGTCTGAACCCATCAAAAACCGCTATGAATTTGTGGTGCTGTTCGATGTGGAGAACGGCAATCCCAATGGCGACCCTGATGCGGGCAATATGCCCCGCGTGGACCCCGAGACCGGCTACGGCCTTGTGACGGACGTGTGCCTCAAGCGCAAGATCCGTAATTATGTGGAGATGGCTAAAGAAGGGGAGAACGGCTATCGCATCTACATTAAGGACGGCGTTCCTCTGAACACCAGCGATAAGGAGGCCTGCGCCTATGTGAGGGTTGACCCGGACAAGCTGAAGGATGCAAAGAAAAAGGACGAGCATCTGGACGAAAAGCTCCGGGACTTCATGTGCGACAACTTCTACGATATTCGTACCTTCGGCGCGGTGATGACCACCTTTGTGAAGGGAGCTCTCAACTGCGGTCAGGTGCGGGGACCAGTGCAGCTTGGTTTTGCCCGCAGCGTCGATCCTATTCTGCCGCAGGAGGTGACCATCACCCGCGTGGCCATCACTACCGAGGCGGACGCAGAGAAGAAGGGCACGGAGATGGGCCGCAAGTACATCGTACCCTACGGCCTGTACCGGGCGGAGGGCTATGTCTCCGCCAACCTTGCCCGCAAGACCACCGGCTTTTCTCAGGAGGATCTTGACCTTCTGTGGACTGCTATTTTGAATATGTTTGAAAACGATCACTCCGCTGCGCGGGGTAAGATGGCCGTCCGGGAACTGATCGTTTTCAAGCATGACTGCGAGTTGGGCTGTGCCCCGGCCCATAAGCTCTTTGAACTGGTGAAAGCGGTGCGGAAGAACGGCGTGACTACGCCCAGAAGCTATGAAGATTATACCGTCACCGTAGACGAAGAGAAACTGCCGGAGGGCGTGACCTGCACGCGGATGGGGTGATCTATTCCGAGGATGATTTCCTTCAACTCTCCGGTTTGCAGCACTTCAAGTTCTGCCGCCGCCAGTGGGCGCTCATCCATGTTGAGAATCAGTGGGCGGAAAATTTCCGCACCACCGACGGGGCGATCCTCCACGAAAACGCCCACAACGGTGGGTTTTTCGAGAGCCGGGGAGACCTCCTCATCACCCGTGATATGCGTATTTTTTCCCGGACGCTGGGTGTGTCCGGTGCCTGCGATGTGTTGGAGTTTCACCGGGGCAAGATCGGCATTCCGCTCAAAGGCCGGGAGGGGCTGTGGCAGCCATACCCCGTGGAGTACAAGCGGGGACGGTCGAAGGAGAACACGGCAGATGCCCTCCAACTCTGTGGACAGGCTATGTGTCTGGAGGAAATGCTCTGCTGCGAAATTCCGCAGGGTGCGCTGTATTACGGCGAGCCTCACCGCCGCACTGAGGTAGATTTTACACCGGAGCTGCGTCAGGAGGTAACGGATCTCTTAACCGAAATGCACGAGCTTTACCGGCGCGGCTACACGCCTAAGGTGAAGCCGTCAAAGTCCTGCAATGCCTGTTCCCTGAAGGAACTGTGTCTGCCAAAGCTGCTGCGGAGCAGATCTGTTTCCGCGTATTTGCGCGGCGCCATGGAGGACGAGCCATGAGACAGCTATTGAATACGCTTTTTGTCACCTCGGAGGATATCTACCTCTCCTTGGATGGTGAAAATGTGGTGGCGAACCGGGGCGGGGAACCCGTTGCCCGGTATCCGCTGCACACGCTGCAAAGCATCGTCACCTTTTCTTATGCGGGGGCGTCACCCGCCCTGATGGGAAAATGTGCGCAGCGGGAGATCGGACTGGCGTTCTGCTCGCAGAGAGGGAAGTTCCTTGCCCGCGTGTCCGGGCAGATGCAGGGAAATGTCCTGCTGCGGCGGATGCAGTACCGCGTGGCGGATGACCCATCGCAAAGCTGTCGCATAGCCCGGAATATGATTTTCGGAAAGGTCTACAATGCCCGATGGAGCGTGGAGCGTACCCGGCGGGATCATGCTCCGCGTGTCGATGGTCAGCGGTTTTCCGCCGTATCCCAACAGCTGCAAGGACTGCTGCCGCAAATCGCGGCGGAGACCTCTCCGGACAGTCTGCGGGGGTTGGAGGGCATTGGCGCGGCGGCGTATTTCAGCGTATTGGACGAGATGATCTTGCAGGGAAAGGAAACCTTTTTCTTTCGCGAGCGCAGCCGCCGTCCGCCGCTGGACGCCTTTAACGCCATGCTGTCCTTTGCTTACAGCCTGCTTGCCCACGACTGCGCTTCGGCGTTGGAAAGCGTGGGACTGGACGCCTATGTGGGCTATCTTCACACGGATCGGCCTGGGCGGGAATCGCTGGCGCTGGATCTGATGGAGGAACTGCGTCCCTGTTTTGCTGACCGCTTTGTACTCACGCTTATCAACAACCGCATAATAAAACCTTCCAACTTTGAATTTCGGGAAAGCGGCGCAGTGCTGCTGGCAGAGGAAGGGCGCAGAACATTTCTTCAAAAGTGGCAGGAGCGGAAGCGGGAGACCATCACCCACCCGTTTTTAGAGGAAAAGCTGCCGTGGGGGTTGGTACCGTATGTACAGAGCTTGCTGCTGGCGCGGTATCTGCGGGGCGATCTGGAGGAATATCCGCCGTTTTTGTGGAAGTGAGGGGCGTATGCTGGTACTCATCACCTATGATGTCAATACAGAAAATGCCGCTGGGCGCAGGCGTCTGCGGCAGATCGCCAAGCAGTGTGTCAACTACGGTCAACGGGTGCAGAATTCCGTGTTTGAGTGTCTGTTGGACACGGCTCAGTGCCGCAGTTTGCAAAATAAGCTCTGCAAGCTCATGGATCCGGAGCGGGATAGTCTGCGGTTTTACTACTTGGGAAAAAAGTACGAAAGCAAAATCGAGCACTTTGGCTGCAAGCAGACATACCTTCCGGAAGATCCAATGATCTTGTAGTGCGAAGGGGAAGCGTACAGATTTTTCCCATGCGGTTCGCACTGCAAATCAAAAAGGTGTTCCTGTATTTATATGTAGAAAAGCGCTTTAAAAGGCGGCGTTTTGCGTGAAATTATCTAAAAATTGCCTTTTGTCGTAAAAGTGTGTAAAGTAATTTTGTATACTTTTGCTGTCGCGCCCCCGCACGGGGCGCGTGGATTGAAATACCTATGATGATGACCACGTGCCTCGTACCTATTGTCGCGCCCCCGCACGGGGCGCGTGGATTGAAATTGATAGGCAAGGTATTTATCCTGATAAGTTTGGGTCGCGCCCCCGCACGGGGCGCGTGGATTGAAATATGCCCTGCACCGTTGATGTAAACGATGCTACCGCGTCGCGCCCCCGCACGGGGCGCGTGGATTGAAATGTCATAGTGGCCGGCATAAGTGATATGCTCCGGGGTCGCGCCCCCGCACGGGGCGCGTGGATTGAAATGCCGATGTTAGCGAAAACGGGCCAATAGAAATCAAGTCGCGCCCCCGCACGGGGCGCGTGGATTGAAATCGGCCACATTATCACGCTATTTTGTTTGGTTTGCAGTCGCGCCCCCGCACGGGGCGCGTGGATTGAAATTGATATCAATTGGGATAAGGCCGTTCACTTTGGGTCGCGCCCCCGCACGGGGCGCGTGGATTGAAATTTTCCTCGAAGAAGTGTTGCCCGGCGATACTTTCTCCGTCGCGCCCCCGCACGGGGCGCGTGGATTGAAATCATAGGGAAAACCATTTTCCTCACCCGCGAGGAGGCAGTCGCGCCCCCGCACGGGGCGCGTGGATTGAAATTGAAACAGGAGAAAAAGCGGATGCGTTGGCAAGGTCGCGCCCCCGCACGGGGCGCGTGGATTGAAATCCGGAGCAGGAGGTATTGACCAAGGATGAGGCCGTCGCGCCCCCGCACGGGGCGCGTGGATTGATAGTGACATCGGTAAAACCATTTTCCTGAGTCGCGCCCCCGCACGGGGCGCGTGGATTGAAATAGAAGTGTGTTCAGCCGAAAAATATGTGTTCAGGTCGCGCCCCCGCACGGGGCGCGTGGATTGAAATAGCTCTGCGTTGATGGTCTCCACGGCCTTGCCGTGTCGCGCCCCCGCACGGGGCGCGTGGATTGAAATTCAATCCATATCGGAAAAGGCGGCG
>ERZ839741.3003-NODE-3003-length-14327-cov-3.294142_pt1 | contig 14327 bp, 11 predicted proteins | sample MGYA00519880_ERZ839741 | MGnify/ENA primary metagenome ERZ839741 (study PRJEB31850, sample SAMEA3708851) | human gut metagenome | biome: human gut; feature: human-associated habitat; material: faeces | place: China | collected 2014 ... | reverse complement strand
CTGTGCCCCACTACACATGTACCGGGATATTCCTGTAATAACTTTCCCACCAGCACACTCAGCGAATGTCGCTGCCACTCTGTCCTCGTATCTTTCGGATTTCCGTAACGGTCCAGCCCACCTTCATAACAGATGCCTATCGAGTGAGCATTGTAGCCCCGCGCATGCGCCCCCACTTTGCTTACCGGACGGGTAGCCAGGACTCTTCCGTCACGCCGCACATAGAAATGATACCCCGTTCCGTCGAACCCTATAAGCCTGTGAGAGGCCTCCAGCGCCTGTTCGGTCAACGCATAGTTCTCGCGCGTGGAGCTACAATGGATTACTATCAGGTCAATCGCTCTCATCTCCTAATAGTTCATCGCATTCGCACCAAACACACCCAGCACAGCCGAAGCCACTGCAATTACCACTTTCAAAATCGTATCCCAAAAACCTTTACTTTTTCCCATACTTCTTTTTTTCAATTTAAAAATTTAAAATTCATCATTCAAAACACCTTATCCTTATCCCAACGGGTTCTCTTCCTCACCGCCGGCATTTCCGCCGCCGTTGCCGCTACCGCCCGATGTCTTGTTGTCGTCGGACACCAGCTCGAAATTGATATTGTTGGGTGCGCCCTTCGTGGTGGCAACCGAGTCGTTCACCAATCTGAGCGTAGTGGCGACCTTGAAATTAATCCGCACCTTGTCAATATTCTTCACCGTACAATCCTTGGGATTTTCCGTTGCTATGCAGTGAAACGAAGTGCGGAAGATACCGAAATCATCCAGACGGACACTGTTGCCGTCCGTCAGCGTCTGGCGCATCTGTCGTACGATGGCTTTGCCTACGTGCTCCACGTCTTCGGCCGACATGGCGCCCAGTGCTTCAATGTCTTGTGCTATACGGGCAAGGTCGAAGATTTTGGCATCTTGGGGCTTGCGTTTCAGGGTGTGGACCATAGGGGAGTTGCTGTCCCCGATTTTCTTGTGGCGCTGTGTGCGCACTACCAATGCTGTTGACATGTTGATTAATTTTAAATTTAGAATTGTTCATTTCCGAAGTGGACAGCGGTGTCTCCGCGGCGATGGCCTCTGCTCCGTTTCGTTGATACAAAGATAGGACATGGGGCAGGGAAGGATGGAGGTTGGGGGAGGAAGGAGGAGGAGGGGGGAGGATAAGGGAGGTTATTGGGGATTAAGGATTAGGGGTTAGGGATGTGCGGTCATCGCTTACGTTATGATTTTAGGCACGGATTTCGCGGATTACGCGGAAAAGATAAAGAAAAATCCGTGTTATTCCGCGTAATTCCGCGCCCTGAAAGAGAGCATGACAAGGTTTTTTCGGGCAGTCCGGAGAGTCCGGCTTGATTTTACATAGGCCGTAATTCCACTGTCCCATGGCTGCTGCAATTCGATACAGGGTGGAAACCGTAGGAACTGTAAGTCCTCTTTCTATTCTTGAAATATAACCTTTGTCGGCTCCTATACGTTTGGCAAGTTCCGCTTGTGTAAGCCTTGCATTTTTACGGGCATCCAATAGGATTTGGGCATTGTACTCTTCCCATGCTTTTTCGCGGTTTTTTTCACGTTCGGGAGTCCCTTCTTTAATTTTAAAGCCTTTTTAATTTCACTGTCAGGTGTTTTCTGTGTCTTCTTTTTGAATGCGTTAAAAAGTACAACAATATTAAGGATTAAGGATTAGGGATGAGCTTGTGTTCATTAATCATTAATCACTAACCCTTAATCCCTAATCCTTCCCCTTTCCTTCCTTTCCTTTTAAGAAGGCTCCCCGAAAACATCAATCATCAGCTGTACTTGTGCGGGCGTGTACCGTCGGCAATAGGGGTTCATGCCCGTGGCAAGCAGGCGTTGTTCCAGACCGGGGGCGGTGCGTATCCATTCGTTCAGCTGGTTGACGGCAGTCTGCTGGGCAATGCCCGGAAGGTAGTACATGGCCAGTTCGCCTTTCCCGTAGCTGCGGACGGGGAAACGGGGCTCTGCAAAGGAATCATTCTGTTTCATCATTATTCTTAAAGTTCAGGTTATATGTTTTTTAAGTTTCGCATGTCTTTGACCTGCTTTCAGTGAACAAGTTGACAAGGCTATAAGGGGGAGACTGCATCTTCTTCCTGCCTTGTAAAGATACGGATTTTTACTCGAATAACCTACCTTGTTCCTCACTATTTTTCAACCAATTTTCGTTGTCGAACTGCGTGTTCACCGGTCCCGGTCTGTCCCCTTCGGGGGTGGGGATATAGGCTTCCTCGCAGGGCCAGTAGCGTCCGTTCAGGTGGTTGTAGACGAACTTGGCTTCGGTGTGGGCGCTGCCCAAGTGTTTGAAACGGACCTTCTCGATGTAGATGGTGGCTATCTGCTTCGTGTCGTTGCGGTCTACCACGAGGCAGAAGTCGGACATGTTGGCGAAGTTGGCGGAGCCGTTGATGTCGTTCATCTCGACACGGCGCCGGGTGCCGTCCTTTTCGTTGCGGTTCACCTTGCGGGGGTGGGCCACGAGGATGACGAGGCACTGGTTGCGGGTGGCGAAGCGTCCCAGCTTGTTCAGCGTGTCGGTGATGTAGTCCATTTCCGTCTGCCCCGGTTCCAGACGTTGTTCCAGGCGGTTCATGGGGTCGATGACGAGGATGCGCACCCCTTTGCGGCGCACCACCTGGCGGGCTTTCTCCAGGATGTGGTCGATGCCGTAGCTCCCGTCGTCGGGCAGGATGTGCGACACGTTGCGGTCCAGCCAGCCCACTGCCTGCCCGTAGAGGGCTTCCGTCATGCCCGGTCCGGGGGTGAAGCGGTGGCCGGTCAGCTTCTCCGCCAGCTTGTGCAGGTGGTAGGCGATGGGCATGTTTTCGGGGCTGAAGAAGGCGATTTTCCACTCGTGGCGCAGGCAGAGGCGCAGCACCAGCTCGTCGGTGAATTCGGACTTGCCGTCGCCGGGGCGTCCGGTCATCACCAGCAGGCGTCGGGGCTCGAAGGTGCAGTGTTCGTCGAAGTTGTCCCAGCCGGTGTCGGCACCCCGCTGCAGGCCGTTCTCGTAGAGGGAGCGCAGGTCGTCGCGGCAGTCTTCGGCGGTGAAGATGCCTTCCAGGGGCACTTCTTCGGCTTGCTCGATGCAGATGCGGAGGCTTTCGGCGCCGTATTTCACCAGATGCTCGTTGGCATCCTTGCAGCCCTCGCCGAAGTGCACGATGCGGCAGCGTTCCACTCCGATGCGGCGCGTGAGTTCCTGCCGGAGCGACTGCCCTGCCGGGTCCTCGTCTACGGCGATGTAGAGGGCCTGCTTGTCTTCGAAGTGCGACTCCACGAAGCGGTCCAGCCACGTGAGGTTGCTCTGGGCGCCGGCGGGCACGGAGACGACGTCCTTGCGTCCGGCGGCGATGACGGCTGCCGCGTCGAACTCGCCTTCGGTGATGATGCACTCCGGGGTGCCGAGGATGCTGTCCACGTTGTAGGGGATGAGCTCGGCCCCCTTCACCATCATGAAGTGCTTCAGGGCGCTGCGGTACTTGGTGTTGACGAGCGTCCCGTTCTCGAAGTAGTTGAAGCAGATGCAGTTCTCCTCCTGGCTGCTCTCCGGGAGGCGCACCGTCTCTTCGGTGATGCGCAGGGTGCGCAGCAGCTCCTGCGGCAGGCAGCGGACGGTGGTCCAGTAGCGTTCCAGGTTCTCGGAGAGTTGCATCCGGGCAGGGTCGAAGGTGGGGCGGCGGAAGTGCTGGGGCGGTGCGGCGGGTTTTCGGCGCATGTCGCGGCGTTGCTGCTTCAGGCGCTCTTCGGCGTCGTCGGGCACGTAGAACTTGTAGCCGCAGTGGTGGCAGTAGCACAAGCCTTTGTCCAGGTCTACGGAGAGTGATTTGTTGCCTTTGTGTCCGCGGGTATCGTTGCATTGCGGACAGATGGTCTTGATTCGGCCGCTGATGCGGCCACGGGTGTCGATACCGTGTTGATGGAAATTTCTCATAATGATTTTAGTTTGTTTGACAGAAGAACAAAAGAACCTGTTTGTTTTCTTGTTTTGTCTTTTTGTTCTTTTGTCTGAAAAATGATTATACATGAATGGTTTCACCCCCTCCGATGCCACACTTCGCGGGGGGAAATGCCACACTTCACGAGGGGAAATGCCACACTTGGGACATGCTGAGGTGTGGCATTCGGGGTGCTGAGGTGTGGCATTCGGAACGTTGAAGTGTGGCATTCCGGATGCCGGAGTGTGGCGTTTCAGCCGGGTTGCTGCTTCGGCCTTTTCTGCGACGGCGGTTGTTGCGGCGAGGTCCAGGAACGGGTCGTCTCGTTCCAGAAGGCATTGTTATCCGGTCGGGGCGGCGCGTCGTCGGGGATGGGGCAGCCCAGGTAGGTGCGCTTGCCGTCCACCAGTTGCTCGTAGCGATGGGGGTCGGGAGGGGCGGCGGCCTGCCGGTGGGTGTCCAGGGTGCAGAGGGCTTCGTGCAGGGTGCGTGAGGTCCGGCTTCCGGCACTGACGTATCCTTGCACATCGCTCATGTCCAGTAAGTTGCCTCCTTTGCCGTAGGCTTCAACATGTTGCTTGAATATCTTCACCGCTTCCCGGATGTGGCGTTTCAGCAGGCATCCGTAGCCGCTTTTCATGCAGGCGATGTCCAGCCAGGAGCTTTCGCGGACAAGGTCGTCCGCCATTTCGCGCCACGGCCGCACGGGGTGTCCCGGGCTTTGTGACTGGTCGCCATTGTTGCCGCCGTTGCCATCGTCGTCTCCGTTGCCGTCGCAGGCGGTCTGCGCTCCTCCGGACGTTGCCGGTGGCACTCCTCCGGCATCCGACGGTCGAAGAGACCTATCGGCAGCAGCGGCAGTTTCTTCTTCTGTTGCTGATGCTGCTGTTGTTTTTATATAATTATTTATATTCTCTTTATTATTTTTCTCTGCTGTTTTTGGCAATTTGCTGTTTTCCAGTGTATTGCTTGTTTTTGGGAGTTGTTTTTCGGCGTTTTCCCTCGGTGTTTTTTGCCGTTTTTCGTCATTTTTTGCCTTGGAATACGGCTCTGCCTCCCCCTTTTTTGCCGTTTTTTCGTCATTTTTGCGTGGGGGATTCAGCTCTTTCGGTGTGAAATATCCGTCTTCCTCCAGTTCGAAAAGTCCGTATTCCCGGATAATTTTCAGGAGGTAGGCAAGTGTTATTTTCTTCCCGTCGCAATGGGGACGGAGGTATTCTTGTCGTGCGCGAGGTTCGGGCAGCATTCCCAGCTTTTCGATGATGACCCAATAGGCACCTAGTCCTCTCAAGCCTTCTTTTTCTGTCAGTTGTTGCATTCTGGGGTCGTACATGGCCATCAGGGGATGTTGTAAATAGAAATTTCTTTTCATTATGGTGTTTTTTGCAAGGGAAAGTATTGCGCAAAGCGAGGTTGCTTGTTGTTGCGACGGCGTTTTTCGTAGCGTTTTCTCTTTGTTTTATGATGCAAAGGTAGGGATAATAAAATAGTGTTGCAGTCCGAACGGGTACGGTCTGCACGCATGTTTTTTATTGACAAACAGTGGTTTACGGCTTCCCAACCATTGGAAACCGTACTTGTCCTAAAAAATGCAAATAAAAGGTCTTTTTATTCTTTTTCCTGCTCGGCGACTTGTTTTATCTTTCTTATCCGGTTCTCTATGGGGATGAGTTCCTTGCTTTCTCTGAAGCTGGCTTTCCGGTCGCTCTTGAAAACGTTGCGGATTACTTTCTTGACGGTTTCGGCTATGACCAGTCTCTTTTCCGAATGTTTGGTGGTTCCTTCATAGCTCCAGAATTTCTTACCATCCAGCGTGATGGTCACTCTGATTTTTTTCCATGATTGTCATTGATTTTTCGTTTGTACTTAAAAAATGATGCGAAGGTATGAAAAAAACAAGAAGGGGATGAAGTGTTATAGGAATAAATGTTGTACATTTGTTTCATGGTGAATCAAGAAAAAAACTTATCTGTTGAAACTTTGCGTGGTATCGCTATTCTATTGGTAGTGGTGGGGCATGTCATCGGTTCCGGCCCCGGTGGGGGCATGAAGATTGATTTTCCACATCCGTTGCGCTATCTTTATGTGTGGATAGATTATATTCAGATGCCGCTGTTTACGGCTATTGCCGGCTGGGCTTATGCGTTGAAGCCTTTCTCCGCATCTTCCGGTTTTGGAAGTTTCGTCCGGAAGAAAGCTTTGCGTCTGCTGGTGCCGATGGCGGCGGTGGGCACGTTGTATTTTCTGGTACAGTATCTGATGCCGGGCACTAATAATAAAGGGGAGCTTAGCCAAATGTGGCGCATTTATGTATTCCCTTATACCATGTATTGGTATCTGCCGTCGTTGTTCTTGATTTTTGTAGTGCAATGGTGGATGGACAGCCGGAAGTGGATGGACACTCCGGGCAAGTGGGCTGTTTGTTGCATTGTGGCGCTGATTTTCAGTAGGATAAATGATGTATGGATTCTGCATGAGGTTCCCGACCTGTTCAGTTTCAAGGGCGCTTTGGGGCAGTTGCCCTATTTCTTTGTCGGCGTGGCTGCCTGCCGTTTTGCTGTGTCGCTCTACAGTCGTCCGGCTGTCAGGCGTGTCTTGCTTGCCGTGGCGCTATGGGGGATTGTCTTGATACAGATAGTGTGGTTCTATCCCGGTAAATACGCCTCTTTGAGCATGTTGCTTTATCCCGTGACGTTGATTCCCACCTTGTTCCTGCTGCTGGCATTGAAGTGGCACAACCGTTTTTTTGTCTGGATAGGCGGCTATGCGTACAGTATTTATCTTTTTCATGGTTTCGGTACTTCCGGTGGGCGGATTATACTGAAAATGATGGGGATTGATGCGATTGTTCCCATATTGCTGTCTGCAACTTTTATTGCAACAATCGGGCCGGTATTAGTAGACAAACTGTTTAACTGTTCCAAAATGCTGCGAATGCTATTTCTTGGAAGGAGATAATGCTCTCAGTCTGTTGCGCACCCTTATCATAAAACGCCGTAGCCACGGGCATGTTTCTCCCGACTTCAGATTATAGTATAGTGATTTGGATTCATAAATCATCTGGAAAGTTTCTGTACAAAGCACCGGTTTCTTGGTCAGGCGGTTGATTTCCGCAGCCTGCGGCATAGAGCTTTCTACAAACAGCATGTAGTCGGTGGATGAACCGTATTCTTTGGCTTTGAAGGAGGCGTGGCAATTCGCCCGTTGGCGTGCAGCCATATCCGGCAGGTCCAGCATGACGAGCTTATTGTATTTCACATGGTTCTTCCGGAGCCAGGCTTCCGTCTCCGGACGGTATTTCTCCAAGCGTGAAGTGACCAGTGTGCCAATGGTGACTTTGGGAATGAATAGCGGAGGAGCGTTCAGCAGGAAATGACGGTACTTCTCGCCGTCATCGTTCTCTTCCGGAGTGGGGTCTGCGCAAAGCACGCCGTCAATGTCCATGCATGATTTTTGCAGGATGGAGTGGTTCATTATGTTCCACTGGAAGAAACGGGGATAATCGACTATTTCGAAAAAATAATCAACAGAATGAGTGTGTAGTGGAACTGCATAAATGGCACAGTATTTGATGTTGTATAAATGTTCTATGTCCTTCAGGAGCTCGCGGCATTTCTTCACAGCTTTTCCCGTGGCTATGCTGTCGTCCACAACCAGTACTTTGTGTATGTGGGTCATGTTGAAAGTTTTCCCCCGTTCTCCGGTCTGATAGATATGCCCGTTGCGGAAAGAGTCTATGTCCGTGACCGGCAGGTTCAGGTAGAGTGCCAGCAGATTGGCGGGAAACATGCCACTGCGGGGCACACCGACAATGAGGTCGAAATCCCGTGGCAGAATGCTGAGATGTTGCAGGATGCAATGGTTCAAGTCGTCTATGTTACGATAGTTCATGTAGTTTTCTTCTTTAGGAATGAGTCGATTATTTCATAGATTTTCTTCACGCTATGCCCCCAACTGTGGGTCTCGGCAAAGGCTATGCGCTGTTTGGCCAGTTCTTTGTCGTCAGCTTCGGTCACAGCACGGTCTATGGCCGCAAGCCATTCCTCCGGGTTGATGGCCAGGTGCGTGTGACCTGCGAATATGTTGCGCATGGTGTGGGTACTGGTTGCGACAGTGGGTTTACCCATAGCCAGATATTCGTCTATTTTCAACGGATAGTTACCGTCGGTAATCTCGTTCACCATTTGCGGATTGATGCAGACATCGTAGGCAGCTATGTAGGCCGGTAATTCGTCCACTTTTTTTTGTCCGGTGAAATAGGCATTTTTCAAACTATGGATACGGTTCCGACGGAAAATGTCATCTTCTGGTCCGGTGAACACAAAACTATAATCGGGACGCTGACTTATTATCTGATAAAGCAGTTCTCCGTCAAGGCGGGTACTGTTTATCGTACCCATATATCCGATGATAGGGCGTGGAATGTCTTGCATGTCACCGGGTGTTTCGTACTTCTTGGCCGGATTGTACAGCTCCAGGTTTACGCCGGTTTCAATGGGGTAGGTATGGGGATTGTAGGGTTGCAACTCTGCGGCAAAACGGGTGGAGTTTGCCAGAACAATGTCCGCAGAGGCTGCTAATTCCGGCTCAAGACGAGTGCCGTGTCTGCGCCAGTAGGCCTCGCCTATGATGTAGTCGCGCCGATAATAGATGCTGACAGCCGGATGGATATACTCCTTCAGATAGCGGCTGCGGTAAATGTCTGTATCAATGAGGTGAATGTAATTCTTGAAGCCGAGCGCGGTGGCCTGCTCTACAATCCATCGGGCTATGCGGGCATTGTTTTTTCTGTTGACGATATTGAAAAGCGATGCGGGCAGGAAATTGGCCGAGAGCACGGTGAAAGGACAGTCCAGTACCCACATGTTGGCGTTGATTTGCCGGAGTGGTGAAGCCTCTCCTTTGATGACAGCCATACGCCGGATGTAGGATGGAGATTGTTTGTTCCCTCTCAGCCGGATGGAAATGTCCATCGGAGTGTTTATGTAGAGCACCCGGTTCTGCTTTGAAATTTCCAATGCAGTATTCTTGATGGTACTACCTATTTCGATGTCCCATGTTTGCAGGCTGGTGATGATGAAGTCTCTCATGATGTTTGCCGATTACTGGTGAATACTGTGATATATCTTTACATATTCTTCTGCAGTGTGTTTCCAGGAGAACAGTTTTACACGTTCCAGACTGTAATTTACTTGTTGCTGATAGAATGTTGCATCATTCTCCAGACGTAGCAAGGCATCTGCTATTTTTTGCGGTTCTTGAGGGTCGACTAAAATGGCACCTTTACCGGCAACTTCGGGCATTGCCGAAACGTTGCTCGTCACTACAGGAGTGCCGCAAGCCATAGCCTCCAGCATAGGAATTCCGAAACTTTCACGCAAGGAAGGATAGAGGAATGCAAATGCTGCATTATAAAGGGTTACTAAATCTTTGTTGCTGATATATCCCGGATAATGCAGGTGTTCTTTTATCCCGGTGATTCCTTCTTGCTGAAGAAGCTGGTCGATATATTCTTCTTTTAAATCGGCAATGAGAAGGGGGCGTTTCGTTTGGGATGCTTGCAGATATAACGTGTATGCTTTCAGAGTACGCGCCGCATTCTTTTTGGGGTCTGTATTTCCAAGAAAGAAAAGAAAGTCCGGGTGCGGTATGTATTTCTGCACAATACTCTCATCGGGTGTTTCCTGCATCGTAAAGTAAGCGCTGTAGCCGTTGTACACGGCTTTAATGACTTCTTTGGGAAGCTGCAAAGCTTCCCGTATGCGGGTACACTCGAACTGAGAAACTGTAATAATCTTTCTTGCTTTCTTCAGGATGCGGGGAACAATCAGGCGGCGGTAATGCCATCCCATTTCCTGATAGAAGGAAGAACTGCGATGCTGACGCGGCTCCAAATAGATAATGTCATGAAGCGTCAGCACCAAAGGGACGGGACACCATAACGGGGCTGTATTCGATGTACAATGCAGCAAGTCTGCTTTCAACTTCCTGACAGCCCGGGGCAATGCTATCTGCTCCCACAGTGGATAAGTAGGGCAGCGAAGCTCAATGATATGGAGATTCTCCGATTCTTCCAGGCACCGGTCCTCTCCCGGGGCAACGAATACGTAATATTCATTACCGTCTTTCCGCTTTTGCAGTTCTTTCAGTGTCTCCAGGATGACAAAGTCCATGCCATGCTTGTCTTTGCGGAAAATGCGTTGGGCTTCGATGGCGATTTTCATTTTGCTGCCTTTCTTTTCTTTTTTCGTTTAAAGATTCTTGTGATGTGGCTCATGGAAGAGGTGACTACCAATATGGGCAGAGACCAGAAAGCGCTCCGGAACTTGCGGCTGATTTCCCCTTCGGGCATAGCCATCAAAAAAGTGATGAATAAAACGGCTAAAAGTGCATACCATTTTGTAGCAAGCGGCCACTCCAGGAATGTCATTGCCACGGCACATATCGTGATATATAAGATGAGCAGAAAACGGGATGGAAGTAGCCATTGGAATAATTTTTCGCATAAATCCCACTTTCCCTGTAAAAAGGCTATCGGAAATTGCTGCAATGCCAGTATGGAACTGCGATACTGTGAGCCCAACCAGCGCTGGCGTTCTTTGCTGTACCCCGATGTATCATCCGTCTTTTTGCAATAGCAGACTATTTCTTCCATGTATTCGGTATATATGTTTTCCTTCAAGAGTTCCATTTCTGTAGCTTTGGCCAAATCGCTTCCTGATAATCTGGGAGCGATTTCCTGGAACATCTCAAAATCAAACATCATGCCCGAACCGATGAGGGCGGAGGAGAATCCCAGTGCCGTGTGTGCCTTGCGGAAGAGGTGGTTGTTGATTTCTTCGCTGGTGGCGTTTAATACGGCGATGTTGGTATTCAGGTTTTCCGTCATGCGGTGGGCTTGGATGGCATCGCATCCGGAGTAGTAGGCGTTGTTGAAAAGCTCCAATGCGTTAGGAACAACTTTGTTGTCTGAATTGAATATGGTGATGGCATCGTACTCATGAGGAGAATAACGCTCCATAACCTGCTGTATGGCATATATCTTTGTGCAATGCTCTTTATCGGGCACGACAATGTTGACCGGCATCTGGAGCAGCGTAACCAAGTCTTCTTCCGATAGCTGTGTAGCCGCCACTGCGATGTCGTATTTTTCTTTGGGATACGTCTGCGTATCAAGGAAATGATTGATTGACTCTATCACTTCCTTGCCGTTTTTCAACACAACAAAGAGGACCAGGAAACGATGTTGTTTGGGGGACGGTGGATAGGGATTCTTGTATTTCCGCAAGGAGGCCAATGCATAGATAAACAAGTAGGCTACGGGGATGGCCAGCAATAAGAAAAGAACCGCGTCTGTCATTTGCAAGGCATTGTTGTTCTCGTCCATCCACCAGTCGGGATTGAATATGGAAAAAATGTCGTTCATATATGTTTTCTATTTAATATTTTCTATTTCTTTTTCATTTTTTGTTGGGTCAGCAGTTGGTCGATATGCTCCCCATTAATCAGGACTGACAAAAATAAAATAATTATAAATCCTGTAGGGAATTGAAAGAAAAAGGCATTTCCATAGGCGCTTATCATTAGTCCGAAAATGCCGCAAGCAATGGCCGTGAGTATTCCACGTAGTTCGTTATTCTTAATCCGAAACATGATAAGATAGCAACCTCTTAACAATGTACTGACATATATGGTAAGAAAAAGCACTAATCCTACAATGCCGGTTTCCATCCATATCTTGACATAAAAAGAATCATGGGGAATGAGTGTTGTGAGACGGGAACCATATTTTCTGGCTTCTACCCCTCCCAAACCGAGACCTTCTCCGAAAGGTTTGTATTTTAGATATTCAGCCAATCTTTTTTGGTTTTCTTTGCGGACACTGTAAGAGGCATCTTCTGTAGGTCTGAAAGCTGTACGCATGCGTCTGATTGAAGAGTTACTTTCACCGATATAGGTATGGGCAAAAAAGACATAAAAAAATAAGCCGAATATGACTGTAGCTCCCATGAGCTTGATATTTTTACTGAGGAAAGTAAACAATATGATTCCTCCGATGGGGACAAACAGTGCACCGCGAGTTCCGGAAATGAACAAGGCATATATGGAACAAATGGCAATAATTATATAATAGAGTCTTATGAAACGTTCTTTCACGAAGATAGCCGAGATACCGAACAGAATGGCAGCAAAACCCATGTTGGAACCGAAATTTCCAGCATCTGTGAAAAAGGAAAAATATCGGGTGACATCGGATAAAAGGTGTGTCTTGTACATTTCCGTTTCAATCAGCATGGTTGTTTCTGTCTCATCAAAACCTACATATTTCTGGTAAACAGCTTTGGCTACGGCTGTCAATGTGAATATGGACAGAAAAAGCATAATGATGCGCAATCGCTTATAGGAGGTCATTGTTAAAACGCCAATTAATGACATGACAAGGGTGCTGTATATGATTCCACGAGAGTAAATCCAAGCTTCCGTGAGAGCTGTTGGGTTTATGATTTCAGCCGCAGTATATATGGCCCATATGCAACCTCCAAACGTCAGAATATTTTTGGCGTATTTCCATGCAATCTTACCTTGTTGATGATAGGAATATATCAGAAGTGTCACAAGCAGGGTGACGGTTGCAACATCATACCAGACACTCAACCCACTGCCTTGCGTGTATCTGTACCAGGGAATAAAAAAGTAATTGAATGTGAATAGGAAACATACACCGGCAAAAGGGTTTCTTAATGCTTGTATTGCTATTATCAGGAAGAAAGGGGAAAGGCAAACGTATGCAGTGATATCCCAAGTACTGAATAATATGCTATAGATAATTGCGCTTAATCCGATGATGAACACTAATAATGTTACCGCTAAGGGAGATATGTTATTTCCTTTGATACCCATTTGCATTTACTTTACGGCCGCAGATTTTGATGTTAATCCTAATTGTGCCAACCGGCTGAAGAAGCTGTGAACCGGGGTGTGAGGAGGCAATTCTCCGGTGAAGCTTTCAACCACTTCGCGGTCTGCATTGTTGAGATACATAAATAGAGGAGTTTCTTCCAATTCTTCCTTTAACGGTTTCAACCGAGTGTCGTCATCTCTGCCCCATAATCGGGCAGCGTTGGCTATCAGCAAATTGAAATCTGCTTTTTTCAATACCGGCATAGGTAAAGTGGCGGTACTGACAGCAGGATATTCCACTAAAATAATGTCCGGTATTTCTTCTGCTTCATTTAAAGCCCAGAAGTCAGACAATTCTTGAGCTTGTACATATCCCTTGTTTTGGGTGTCGAAATCGTGGTCGTATTTTACAAGGCGCACTTTCATACCCTCAGTTTCCCAATAATCAATGAAATATTTGGCAAGGAATGATTTTCCTTCACGTTTCTCCATACTGAGCAGGTTTATAACAGTAGGACGGTCCGGGTGCAGGTAGTTATTGAATTGTCGGCAACTGTAGGCAGCGGCAAGTCGGTTACAAGCTTTGAGGAATCCACGATACTTCAAGTTGCTTATACCATTGAATGCTGCAATTACAGATAATCCGGACAGACGTTTGCTGCGATCCGGGTCACGGAGGGTGCGGTCTAACAATTCAATCAGCAGGAAGTAACCACTTATGAATATTAAACTGCCGAAGAATGCGGCAAGGATGTAGATAATCCTTTTTCTGCCGTTGTCTGTCAGCGGATACTCAGGTGATGCTATGACTTGCAGATTGGCAGTTGTCATCTTGATATTCTGTAAACGGAGGTGTGCTTCGGCAAGGCCTGCTATTTGTCGGCGGTAATTGTCTTCGGCAATGCCCACGGCACGCTCTTTTCGTTTGATTTGAGTACCTACGGGTGAGAATTCCCGGTATTGGTCGATAATGTCCCGTTGGCGGTCAACCAATACTTTTACTTCGGCTTTGGCTTTCGCCTCATTGATGCATGCCGTCAGCCATTCTGTTACCATTTCTCGAATACCTACACCCTCTTTGGAGAAACCATATTCATTTAAGTTATCGGAGAGATGGCTTATTTTTTCTTCCGCCTTTTGCAGGGCGTCTTTTTCTTTTTGAAGTTTACTACTGTTCTGCTGACTTTGCTCTGTGGTGAAAATTTCCTGTTCGAGAATGCTTTGGTTCAAGGTACTGACTTTTTCCAGCTCTTGTAATAAATTTGTATTTGTACGTATAATCTTGGCACGTATATCCATTTTATTCTCTAACATTTGGCGCAAGGCAACTGCACTTCCATAGTTTCGTTGGACTGCTTCCATGCGGTCGTCTGTCGAATATTTGGTCAGAGCCAATGCTTTGGATTGTTCGTCATAGTTGATGACTTGTTTCTGAACGCTATAGTCTGTCAAATCATCTTCTTCTGCAGTA
>ERZ839741.2998-NODE-2998-length-14332-cov-2.777054_pt1 | contig 14332 bp, 12 predicted proteins | sample MGYA00519880_ERZ839741 | MGnify/ENA primary metagenome ERZ839741 (study PRJEB31850, sample SAMEA3708851) | human gut metagenome | biome: human gut; feature: human-associated habitat; material: faeces | place: China | collected 2014 ... | reverse complement strand
GTAGATTTTAGCGCATGAAATTCATCGGCAAAAGTAACAATATTTTTTCTGACATTTGGCACATTTGTCTATTGCCTGAAAAATTTTCATCACTTTTTACAATTGCATCAGCGTTTGCAGTGCCTCATTTTCTACAATACATTTTCCGTGTTCTTTTATAAATGCAATTTGTCCGACCTCAGCATAACGGCAATTGTTATATTCTACAATTGTAAACGCAAATGGCCGTAATTCTTCCCTTGAAAAATGGATCAGATCCATCACAAGATAGTATTTTTGTTGGAATTTATAAAGACTGCTTGTAGGCATTTTTTCTGTAAATGGTGCCAGACGGATCAATCGCAGCATTTCATCCAGACTGGAAAACTCCAGACTAAACGGAACCGATGTCTCAAAAATTTCATTGTCCTCTTTCTGCTCAGTACCATTTGCATCTTCTGTCTCTGTCTTTTTTGCATCCTGGCTGTGCTTTGCCTTATATTTTTCGAGGAAATCATCGATAGCACTCTGTTTTTCCTCTTTATTCATCTGCCGAAATTCTGATAATTTTTCCGGTGCGAGCTGGTTCATCAGCTGTCCGACCGTATCCACAAGATTCTTAAAACTCATCTCGGAATCTCCGCCAAACGTGATCGCCATGCTGTGATCCTGCAAAAGTTCTGCCTTCACTACCGGTGAAATATTCTGCATACTGATATTGCCCTGCTCCTCTACCAGTTCCACCACCGCACGCATAAACTCCTGCGTCACCTCGGTATTTCCAATAATCTCATCAATATTGTATCCCATTTCACGGATTTCTTCTTCAGACAGTGCACATCTGATCTTATTTTCACCTAATCTCTCAATTTCCATATGTATTACCTTCTAAAACATCTTTCCGATGCTTTGCAATCCAAAAATACTTTATACCTTTCGAATGGCTTTGCATTCTTGGAATGCTGTTTCTTCTTATAAAGAATATGTTGTTATTTTCACAGCTATTATCCTATTTTTTTATGCATTTGTAAATAGGGTTTCGATTCCACATATCTGCCACAAAATAGGTCAATGCTGTCCATGTATACACGGAATAGAAAATGCCGTACTCATCAACACCGTCCTTTAAAATTTTCTGCGCCTGCTCTTTTGTCAGAAAAGAAAAGCCGTCAAAACACTCGCTTCCCTCTGCACCGTCCTGTGACATACCTGTCAGAGTATCCCGGTTTAACACGATTTTCACAAGTGCGTTGCTCTCATCCGTCATTCCCGGTGTGCTGAAAAGGCATGGATTGATCACTTCCAGTTCATCTGTATCCAAAACCTCAATTCCGTTTTCTTCTTTCAGTTCTCTTTTCGCAGTCACAAGCAATGGTTCGTCTTCCTCTTTATCTGCCGGATCGATCAGTCCCGCCGGGACGCTCAGCAAAAATTGTCCTGCCGGATACCGGAATTCACGATTCAGCAGGAGCTTGGGCTCACCGTTGGATGGATTCCAGATCGTGATGCAGCTCACCGCATCTGGAAGCATATTTTGAAATTCTTCCGTAGACTTCACTGCCACAAGATCATCTGCGCTCCGTCTTGTTGCATTATAGTAATGTCTGCCCTCGGCATACTGAAGATCAAATACTTTGATAAACTTTGTTTCCAATAGAGTTTTTATATTCTGTTTTTTGATTGTTGGACGCATGGCAGGCTCCTTTCTTATTCACAATTATTTACACCCGATAGCGATTCAGGCAGGAATAAATCTCCTGAATTCTTGGGATTGCGTATCCACCGGAGATAACGCCATGCTCTGCGGCAAATACCATTCCTTCCTGCTCTAACTTATGTTCTAACCACTGTGCCGTTTCTGAAATGGTACGCTTTCCATCCACCAGATGTTCCACAGTATATTTCAAAAGCAGTCCCAGTGCCGCCGTCTGCTCGCTGTCGATCAACTGCTCGATATAGCGCAGGTCGACATTCTGTTTTCCAAGCATAAAGCCATCCACACCAAGCGTCTTTACCTTCAAGCGCTCCGGCTCGCCTTTTTTCACTTCTCCGCTCCGGTAGTCCCTGCGTTTTACCGCTCCATTCCTGTCTTTTTCCATGACACGGTGGCTATCCGGTAAAACAAATGGTTTTGCTGTCTCCTGCATGATTGGAAATTGTCCACACAGGTTCTTTGCTTTCTCTGTGATATCCACAGGTTCATACTGATCCATCTGGATCACAGTGTCTGCAATGTGGAAAAATGCTCCCGAACTTCCCGCAACCAAAATGGTAGAAATTCCTGCTTTTTCATACAGATCCACTGCTCTGGATAAAAACGGTGTGATCGGCTCTTTGTCCGGGCTTACCACTTTCTGCATAAAGGCATCCCGCACCATAAAATTGGTGGCAGAAGTATCCTCATCCAGCAAAAGCAGTCTGCTGCCAGCCTCAACCGCTTCCACGATGCCAGCCGCCTGGGACGTGCTTCCACTCGCATCAGCAGTCGAAAAATCCTTCGTATCCCTACCGTTTGGAAGATCATTGATAAACATGGAAATATCTACGTTTTTGATAAATCTTCCATCCTCAGAGCGGAGCTTTTGTGCCGTTTCATCTGCGATCACATACTCCCTGCCATCTCCGGCAATATGATTGTATACGCCTAATTCCAACGCATTTAAAAGCGTAGATTTTCCATGATAACCGCCGCCTACGATCAGGGTGATTCCTTTGGGAACTCCCATTCCTGTAATCTTACCCCGGTGCGGCAGTTCTAACGTCACACGCATTGTTTCCGGAGAAACAAATTTTACAGACTGCTTCATTGGCTTGGAAGAGATACCGCTCTCCCTTGGCAGCACAGAGTCATCCGCCACAAAAGCAGCCAGTCCAAGTTCTGGCAGCTTCTCACGGATTGCCTGCTGATCTTCTGCCAGTTCCACAGCCTCTTTTACTTTTTGCGCATTCAGATTTTTATAATAAAAAGACTGCTCCACGCACTGTGGCAGATATTCAAATAAGATTTTTTCGAGTTCTTTTGCATTGATTGTTCTTCCATTTGCAGGAAACCCGACTGCAAATCTGGCGGTAATCTCTTTTTCACTGATTTCACATGCTGTCCTCTGCAGCACTTCCTGTCCACAGTGTGTCACTGAGATCAGCCCGCTTTTCCCGGAACCCTTCGCTTTAAAGTTAAACTGATTCACTTTTGCCGCAAAATTGCGAAGCAGTTCATCCGCCAATGCGGTTCTTGTCAGCTTATCTTTCATTGCAAATGCCGGAAATCCGGCTGCCTTCGTATCTACTGTCACCCTCACATCCGATGGTGCCGCAAACGGATCGCCCTGCACATGGTCAATTGACAATATGTATTTGGGGAACTGGTAACTTCCACGCAGGGATTTGTATAACGGGTAACTTTTATGGTCTATTGTTTTTAATTGTGATTGTAGGTCGTTGTATGATTGCATGGAGGGACTCCTTTTTGTATTGTGTTTTTATGAAATTTTTGTGCTATTTGCTCGTCTTTCTTATTTGCAAATATGTACCGCCTCTAATTAATTACTTCATTTGACTGAAAACTATGAAAAAGTATCAAATAGGTTTTCTTTATAGTATCCATGATATCATATAAATAACTTTATTGGGCAGATATTTTTATAGATATTACAGAAAGTAAGTTATTTTCATTCAGCAGTAAAACACTTGCTGCTTTGCTGCGTAAAGAAGTGTTTCACGAATGAGCAGGCTTCTTTTACGATGCAAAAACTTAAAATGAGTTTTTTTCATCTATTAGAATCACTTTTTACTTGTTTTTTGAAAGATAAAACCCTGCATAATCACTGGGATTATGCAGGGTTTACCGTTCCCTATTATAACATACCAAGTAATAACCGGGAACTACAGCTTATCAGGAATTTGTGTTTCCCCCATTGGGATTATAACATACCAAGTAATAACCGGGAACTACAGCAGTTGGCGAAGAAATCCGGAATCGGAAAATATTATAACATACCAAGTAATAACCGGGAACTACAGCGTCGATTCAGTTCAAACATGACCTCTCCCTATTATAACATACCAAGTAATAACCGGGAACTACAGCAACTGTTTTAAATATTGCAATAGTTCTAAAATTATAACATACCAAGTAATAACCGGGAACTACAGCTTGAACACCACTTTTTTCATTAGTTTTCAATTATAACATACCAAGTAATAACCGGGAACTACAGCGTTAAAGGTAGTCCATTTATGAGCGTATCTATTATAACATACCAAGTAATAACCGGGAACTACAGCTAACGGCTTTCACGGGTTGTATATCGAATTATTATAACATACCAAGTAATAACCGGGAACTACAGCGTGCATTGGTAACACTCATTATTGTTCCAAATTATAACATACCAAGTAATAACCGGGAACTACAGCCGTTCGCCTTGTTCGTTCTCGATAGCTATATTATAACATACCAAGTAATAACCGGGAACTACAGCCTATAGATATCTATTTGTCGGTTCGGTTGTATTATAACATACCAAGTAATAACCGGGAACTACAGCATGGGGCGAAGAGCAGAGAAGAAAACGGAAATTATAACATACCAAGTAATAACCGGGAACTACAGCATTATGGAAAAATATAATATTCCAGAGGATATTATAACATACCAAGTAATAACCGGGAACTACAGCGGGCGGCAAGCGTGGCGGCAAGAACGTACTATTATAACATACCAAGTAATAACCGGGAACTACAGCCGGCTTGACTTCCAAGCTCGCCGATCTGGAATTATAACATACCAAGTAATAACCGGGAACTACAGCAATACAGACTGAATCCCGGGCGGTAAGTCTATTATAACATACCAAGTAATAACCGGGAACTACAGCGGTTCTGTGGCTCTTACAGATTAAGTTGAATTATAACATACCAAGTAATAACCGGGAACTACAGCCTAACTGGTCTGTCTTCTGCGTTTGCTATTATTATAACATACCAAGTAATAACCGGGAACTACAGCCTTCAGAGGCTTCTTCCTATGTCGGTCAGTATTATAACATACCAAGTAATAACCGGGAACTACAGCTTCGCTTGAAAAGGGTAATGATTTGCAACAATTATAACATACCAAGTAATAACCGGGAACTACAGCATGTATGGAGTTTCGAGTAATTATTTGAGCATTATAACATACCAAGTAATAACCGGGAACTACAGCAGTCAAGCTATTTGGGAATCGTTTATTGATATTATAACATACCAAGTAATAACCGGGAACTACAGCTGCATTGGTAACATTCATTATTGTTGCATAATTATAACATACCAAGTAATAACCGGGAACTACAGCACTTACCTGCGATCACTTCCTTGGCTACCTATTATAACATACCAAGTAATAACCGGGAACTACAGCCTGCGTCTGTGATGCCTGTCTTGTCGAAATATTATAACATACCAAGTAATAACCGGGAACTACAGCAGTCCTGCTTTCCGGCTCTGTCTATGTACTATTATAACATACCAAGTAATAACCGGGAACTACAGCTGTCGACCGCAGTGATACGGCCAGCGCGGTATTATAACATACCAAGTAATAACCGGGAACTACAGCTATGATTGAAAAAATAATGATACTGCATGAATTATAACATACCAAGTAATAACCGGGAACTACAGCTGCAGACAGAAACAAAAGCAAAAGATCAGAATTATAACATACCAAGTAATAACCGGGAACTACAGCCTTTCAAGTGCTGTCGGTTTCATGAAGTATATTATAACATACCAAGTAATAACCGGGAACTACAGCCGTCCAGCAGCTTGTCAACTCCCAGCACGTATTATAACATACCAAGTAATAACCGGGAACTACAGCACTTCGCTATTAAAAGCACTGGTTTTATTTATTATAACATACCAAGTAATAACCGGGAACTACAGCAAACCTTGCAAACATATGTATTTTCTGGCCATTATAACATACCAAGTAATAACCGGGAACTACAGCATCATGGCACATGAACCATATAATAAAGAATTATAACATACCAAGTAATAACCGGGAACTACAGCTTAGAGTTAAAAGATGATCGTGCTAATATGATTATAACATACCAAGTAATAACCGGGAACTACAGCAATTTCTTCAATCACTTCTTTTACACATTTATTATAACATACCAAGTAATAACCGGGAACTACAGCCATTGTCTGCTCTCTTGCCTCATATAAGATATTATAACATACCAAGTAATAACCGGGAACTACAGCTACAATGTATTATGGGAATCCAGTGATAATATTTTAAAAAAATATAAATGGAAAAGAAAAAGCCTTGCCATTACGCCAAGTGATGTAAACATCTTCTCGCAAACGTCCGAAACGCTTAATGGTATAGCTTTTAAAAATATTATATCACAAAGTCAAAAAAATAATACTTTAAATAAACGCGATCATATATAACGGTAATGTAATGATACCATCATCACTTACACCTATATTACCATCAACAAACTTGTATCCATAAGGAATGTCTGCATTCATTTTCAAAATAGATTTTAAGGAATTAGCCCGCGTATTTCCACTTTTAACCTCAATCGGAACTACCACACCATCTTTTTGGATCATAACATCAATTCTTCTCTTGGTTGTCTCATTTTTATAGAAATATAACGGATATCCTTTCTTGTAAAGTGCATCTGCTATGGCACATTCATATATACCGCCTTTTGAGTTTCCGAATAACGTATTTTCTACGATATGTTGCTTTAATGAAAAATCTTTCATCGCCATCAAAAGAGATAAATCCGTTGTGTATGCCCTGAAAAAGTCATCTCTTGCATAGTCATCCAGATCAAATCTGACATCTGTTACCAGTTTGCATAAATGCACCATATCCGCACGAAGCAACCACTCAATACTTGAAAAATATTTTTGTGCCCGACCACCATGCTCGACTTCTTTATATTGAAATTTATGGTTTTCCTTATCCAGTAACTGTTTTGCAAGAGAAAGATAACACTTCTCTGCTTTTACCTTTTCCTCAGCTGTTGCATAATGTGCTATGTCATACTGGTATCCCTGTAAGAGGCTGCGCTGTATCCTGTCAATTTTCCTAAAATCTTTTGTGTCTATATATTTCTGTACTGCCTCTGGCATACCACCTATTGCAATGTACTGTCTGTAATAATTCATCATTTGCGAATGAATTGCTTCAGGCACAATCATTTTAGAACGCAGATAACCACAGAGATTTTCTATCATATCCCCGGATATTCCCATTCCCCACAGAAACTCTTCAAAATCAATCCCATACATTTTCAAATAATCAACATATCCAACCGGATAAGAAGAGGCACGTTTGTAGTCGATTCCAAGAAGTGAGCCAGATACAATTACATCATATTTATTATCTATCGCCCAAAATTTAAGTGATGTGACCGCTTCCTGACATTCCTGAATTTCATCCAGAAAAATCAATGTTTTTCCAGGAATAATTTTCTTTTCAGGGAAGCGGAACCGCATACCCATAACCATAGCATCTACGGTAAGATCTCCAGAAAATATCTCCATCGCAGAAGGCATCTGTTTAAAATTAATTTCAACCAGTTCTTCATAATTTTCTTCGGCAAAACGTTCAACGGTATATGTCTTTCCTGTTTGTCTGGCACCCTGAACGACAAGGCACTTCTTATCCTTTGTGTTTATCCAGTTTTTCATAAAATTTGTTGCTTTTCTTTTTAACATAAGGCACCTCTGATCAACATAAATAACACTTTTTAATGTAAATCATCAACATTTTAGGAAGATAAAATGTATATCTGTCAACATTTCAGAAAAATTATATCATTAATTTGAATCGATGAAAAGGATTATTGCAAATTTCATCCGCAGTACCTGTAAAAGTATGGCATAATTTCCACGAAAACAACTGTAATTTTCTTCCAGCATGTGCTATGATGATGACATAAATGTAGCAACACGAAAGACATTCCACTGCACTTTTCCGTAAGCGCTGCGGATTTATGACACACAGAAGGAGGATTTTATGTACGAATTTACAGAAGACTGTATGCTTCATATTGATGCAATCGATGAAGAACACAAGCGTCTGTTCCAGATGATAAATGAAGCATTCGAATTAGTTGAGAAAACAGAGGATGTGACAGCCATCGGTCAAAGCCTGATCGCAAACCTGAAAGATTACGCAGCTACGCACCTTGCTCATGAGGAGGCTTATATGGAGAGTATCCATGATCCTGAGCTTCCTCTCCAGAAGACAGAACATGCTGCATTTGCAAAGACGATCAACGAATTTAAACTGGATACCACATCACCACGCAATGCCAAGAGATCGTTAAATGAACTTCTTACTTACCTCGTGCACTGGCTTTATCATCATATTTTAAGCAGCGATATGATGATCGGGAAAATGATCCCTACGGAAGAATCTACAGAGGATCCATTTGCATTCACGGACAAATACAAAACCGGCATCACATTTGTCGATGATGAGCACCGCAAGCTGTTTGAGATCATCAGTGATACCAATGACCTCATCCACGACCAGCTTTTACATGATAAATACGATGAGATCATGCGTCTGCTGGCAGAACTGAGAGATTATACGGAATTACATTTCAGCGAGGAAGAGGCCCTGATGGAGCGCATCCATTATCCTGAACTTCCTTCACAGAAGCGGGCACACGCTGCATTTGTAGACCGTCTTGTAAATATCGATCTGGATGAAATGGAGGATCTGGATGACAACCAGCAGGTATATCTTCTTGATCTGATCCAGTTTTTACTGAACTGGCTTGCAAACCACATTCTTGCCTGTGATAAAAAAATTGGTGAATATATGCGCGAAAATCATATTTCTGAATAAGCAGGAACGGTTGTATGGGTTTTCACCCGAATGATAAAAGATCACAAGTCATCCGGTCAAAAACTCATACAACTTTTTTTATTTTCTTACTTGACAAAGTCAAGTATCGGTTTTATACTGTGTGAAGTTGGAAACGAAAATACTCAGTTTTCGATGTGAAAATTGGATTTCGCTTTGCGATGTAAGGAGGATTTATGCTAATATCAACTCTTTCCTACTATACAACTGAACTATATAAAGAATTTGCTGCTTACACAACAGAAAAGCTCCATGAGTTAGGTCTTAACTTTGGTCAGATGTACTTTATCATTTATGTGGGCAAACATCCTGAGTGTACCCCATCAGAACTGACCAGCGCCTTAAAACTGGACTGGGGACATTCGCAGCGCTCCGTTGCGAAACTTGCAGAAGATGGTTTTCTGATCAAAGAAAAGAAATCCGGCCGCAGTTACCGGTTAACCTTAACCCCTCTTGGGAAACAGGCTTTTGATGTCTGCCATCAGGTACTTTTCGACTGGGATGCCACCAAATTGACCGGTCTTACCAATGAGGAGCAGCAGCTCCTTTTAAATCTGCTGTGTAAAATATCAATTCAGAAAGTGTGAGATTATGTACGAAACAATTCAGACTCCCTTCAATTATGGAGGATTAACCTTAAAAAACCGCATTATTTTTGCCCCTACAACATTCGGTTTATCGGATGAAGATTACTTTGAAAAAATACGCCGGATCGCAGCTGGCGGCTGCGCTATGATCATTGTCGGAGACGTTCCGGTTGGAAAAAGTCATTTCGGAAAATCACTTTTTGACAAAAAAGGCTTTGCATTCTATGAAAAAGTGATCGGGATCGCCCATGACAATGACTGTAAGGTATGCGCCCAGCTTCATCAGTCCGATTCCAATATCAAAGCCATGTTAAAATATGTTCCGGGCGTGCTCACAAAACGGATCAGCATGCAGGAACTCCGCCCTCTTTTAAATAATGAGGTTGCTCCATATATTACGAATATGCCTCACAAAAAAGTAAAAGAGATCACCTCTGCTTTCGGCACTGCCGCTGTTCTCGCAAAAAAAGCAGGATTTGATATGATCCAGATCCACGGTGACCGTATGTGTGGAAGTTTCAGTTCTTCCATTTACAACCACCGCACCGATGAATACGGCGGAACTGCCGAAAACCGTGCCCGTTTTGCAGTGGAGGCTGTTTCTGCCGTCCGCGAAAAACTGCCAGATATGCCAATCGATTACAAGCTTGCCGTCCGTCAGGAGAATCCACACTACGGAAATGCAGGTGTTATCGAGGATGAGCTGAAGGTATTTGTTCCAATGCTTGAAAAAGCTGGCGTTACAAGCTTCCATGTCACGCTCGCAAACCATTCTGATCTTGAAAATACTATTCCACCGAAAAACCATCCGTATTTTGGTGAACCGGGATGTTTCCTAAAATTCTGTGATGAGGTAAGACAGTACACCAATCTTCCGATCTGTGGTGTCGGCGGACTTACCGATCCTGATTTTGTGGAAAAACAGCTTGCCGATGGCCGCATCCAGTGTGCTGCCATGAGCCGCCAGTTACTGGCTGATCCTGACTGGGTAAACAAGCTGAAAGATGGTCATGCAGACCAGATCCACCGCTGTGTCCGCTGCAACAAAAAATGTCTTGGCGGGCTGATGCAGCATCAGGGAACACACTGTATTTATGAGAAATAATTTTTTAAAAAAAGAATGCATCCGGATTAATTTCCTCCGGATACATTCTTTTTTATTTGTTCTTACTTTTTTATTTATTCTTACTTTTCTATTTCTTCTTAGTGTTTTGGAACGATCTTCTCAATTCCACCCATATATGGCTGAAGTGCTTTTGGAATGTTGACGCTTCCGTCCTCATTTAAGTTGTTCTCTAAGAATGCGATCAGCATACGTGGCGGAGCAACAACTGTGTTGTTTAAGGTATGTGCAAAATATTTGTTTCCGTCTTTTCCTTTTACCCTGATCTTTAAACGTCTTGCCTGTGCATCTCCTAAGTTTGAGCAGCTTCCAACTTCGAAGTATTTCTTCTGTCTTGGAGACCATGCCTCTACGTCGCAGGATTTTACTTTTAAGTCAGCGAGATCGCCGGAGCAGCACTCTAATGTACGGACCGGAATATCTAAGCTGCGGAACAGGTCAACGGTGTTCTGCCATAATTTATCATACCAGATTTTGGATTCTTCCGGTTTGCAGACAACGATCATTTCCTGTTTCTCGAACTGGTGGATACGGTATACACCACGTTCCTCGATACCGTGTGCTCCTTTTTCCTTACGGAAACATGGAGAGTAAGAAGTCAGTGTGTATGGTAATTTTTCTTCATCGTTGATCGTGTCAATGAATTTACCGATCATGGAATGTTCGGAAGTTCCGATCAGGTAAAGATCCTCTCCCTCGATCTTGTACATCATAGCATCCATCTCGTCAAAACTCATAACACCTGTTACAACGTTGCTTCGGATCATGAATGGTGGTACACAGTAAGTAAATCCGCGGTCGATCATGAAATCTCTTGCGTAGGAGATCACTGCGGAATGGATTCTTGCGATATCACCCATTAAATAATAGAAACCGTTTCCTGCAACTTTTCCTGCTGCGTCAAGGTCGATACCATCAAAACGATCCATGATATCTGTGTGATATGGGATTTCAAAATCAGGAACGACAGGTTCGCCGAATTTTTCGATCTCCACGTTGCAGCTGTCATCTTTTCCGATTGGAACAGACGGATCGATGATGTTTGGGATTACCATCATGATCTTTGTTACTTTTTCCTGCAACTCTTTCTCTGTTTCCTCTAACTCAGCAAGGCGTGCTGCATTGGCACTTACCTGTGCCTTTACTGCCTCTGCTTCTTCTTTCTTGCCCTGTCCCATTAACTGTCCGATCTGTTTGGATAAGGTGTTGCGGCTTGCACGAAGCTCATCTGCCTCTTTCTGTGTTGCTCTTGCCTTCGCATCTAACTCGATCACTTCGTCTACTAACGGTAATTTCTGATCCTGGAATTTGTTCTTAATGTTCTGTTTTACGATTTCCGGATTTTCTCTTAAAAATTTTAAATCGATCATTTTTTCTAAGCTCCTTTTTCTTTTTTATAACACTAGGCGTTTGCGAAACTCATCCTAGTCTTCTTTCAATTGTTCAAAATTAACAAAATTTTCGAAAACACGCTTTCGCTACGTGTCGCTGGTAACGGTACTAAGAAGCCAGTCACAACGGTTGTTGTACCTGCCTTCAAGTACCGACCGCTCCCCAGTGTTTTCTCAAGCTTTTGTTAATTTTTCACAATTCAATTTAGATTTTTACGAGTTTCGCAATCATCTAACTTAAGAAATAAGCAGGATGATCCAAAGTACCGACAGACAGATTGCTTCACACAAGATAGCCGTCGCATACAGTAACCGGTCTGCGCGCTTAATATCTTCTGTCTCCACCGCTCTTTCTGCATCCCCGATATAAGGCTTTTCCACGATTTTTCCAAAATAGCTTGCATTTCCCGCAAGCCTGATCCCAAGGGCTCCTGCACACACTGCTTCCGTCTGTGCCGAATTGGGACTCGCATGGTTGTAACGGTCTCTCTTAAAAATAAACCATGCACGCTTTCCGTCAAACTCTTTTCCACAGAAAAAACAGGAAATTACCATGAGCAGTGCGCTGATCCTCGCCGGGATGTAGTTTACGATATCATCCAGTTTTGCCGCAGTTCTGCCAAAATACAGATATCTGTCATTCTTATATCCTACCATGGAATCCATGGTATTGACAGCTTTGTAGAAAAATCCAAGGATTGGACCGCCGATCGCTGTGAAGATCATCGGTGCGATCACGCCATCCGAAGTATTCTCTGCCACAGTCTCGATTGCAGCCTTTGCAACGCCTGTCTCATCCAGACATTCCGTGTCTCTGCCAACGATCATGGATACCGCTTTCCGTGACGCCGCAATATCCCCTTTTTTCAGTTCCTGATAGACTTTCATACTCTCCACCTTCAGGCATTTTGTGGCAAGGATCTGGTAGGTCATAATGCTCTCGATCACAGCACCAAGATAAGGATGCAGTCTGTATGCGCCAAGTAAAAGCACAGCTGTCACAAACACCGTACTGCTCAAAACTGCAAGTACAAGCAGCATTCCCCTCCTTTTTTCCTGCTCCGATGTGGTATGTTTTTCTTCTGTTTTGCTGCCGAGAAGTCTCTTTTCCAGAAAACTGATCCAGTTTCCGATCAGACGGATCGGATGCGGCAGCCAGTAAGGATCTCCAAGCAGCAGATCCATGAGAAATCCCGCCAGCATGGAAGCAATATGATAAATCATAATTTAATTTCCTTTCTTATCTATTGTAAATGTTCACTTTTTGAGTCCTCACATCCTATCTTAGTCAGACTTGTTATCTTCCATCTGCCCTGGATCCATTCCAGCACAGTTTCATATCCTTCCCCGTTTTTCACCTGAAAATCAAAATATTCTCCTCCGGTAAGACTGCTTAACACCGCCATGATCGTACCGCCATGCACTACGGCCGTGACCGGGATTTCTGTTCCACGATCACATTTCAGATATTGCGAATCTGTGTCGGTTTGTATTCCGGTGTTCTTTTCTGATCTTTTTAAAATATCATACATCATACGGTCAAAACCTTCCATGGAACGCCGGATAAACTGCTCTCTCGACTCTCCGCCGGGAAATGGCAGTGTTCCATTGCTGTCGATCCACCTCTGATAATCCTGATTTCCGGAAAGCTCTTTATAATTTTTATTCTCAAACTCTCCAAAATCACACTCGGAAAGCTCTTCGATGATATGAAAGCTTTTTCCTGGAAAAAGGATCCCCGCAGTTTCCACACAGCGGCAGAGCGGACTTACATAAAGGGCCTCCGGCATGGGATAGGTCAGCTTTTCCAGAAATTCCTTTCCCTCCGTGCTCAGCGGTTCATCCGTTGTTCCGATATAACGCTGAAGCTTATTTCCAGGTGTCTGTCCGTGTCGTATCAGATATAATCTAATCATCCTTCAGCACCGTCCCGATCCCGCATACCACTCTTGTGACCCTTCTGCTTTTTGCAGCCAGTGCAGTGCACACCCGGCCAACAGCTTCTCGGTACTGCCGTTCAAAAGCATCCGCCGGAACGATCCCGTAGCCTACCTCCTCACTGACAAGGATCACATCCGGATCCTGCTGTGCCAGCTTTTCTGCCAGACCGGTGAGATCTTCTCCTGCCTTCAGAGCTTTTCTTATGTATTCCTGAAATCCCAGAACACCCGCTGCCTTCAGAAGCTCCTCTTCTGTGATCTCTCCTCCGAATTTCCAGTCCACATCCGGGAACTGTGCTTTTGCATAGGCAGCTTTTCCCTGATATGCACCTCCGATTATCATTTCCATATCTTTTTTTACCTCATCCAAATCTTCATTACAGATTAAACGCGCCGCCAAAAGCAAGCACCAGTGC
>ERZ839741.2990-NODE-2990-length-14348-cov-4.031204_pt1 | contig 14348 bp, 14 predicted proteins | sample MGYA00519880_ERZ839741 | MGnify/ENA primary metagenome ERZ839741 (study PRJEB31850, sample SAMEA3708851) | human gut metagenome | biome: human gut; feature: human-associated habitat; material: faeces | place: China | collected 2014 ... | reverse complement strand
GCTTTTGCGGGACCATGTTTTCTTTAGTCGTGTCAAAAAGCCCTCACAGAGTTTGCCGCCTGCAGGCGGCAAAGCCGACAGGCTGTTTTTACATGCCATATGCACATGACATGAGAGAAAAAACCTGTCAGACGAGAAATCGTGGAATTTATACGCCCGGCAGACAACCGCCCTTTGTTGAGAAAACCATGGCTTTTTCGGCGCATTGCCCTGCAGCAGCGAGGGCCGATGCTGCTTTTTGCATGTAAGGGAGCTTATGGACCAAGAAGGCTTTGGGCCAGGTCCTCTACCTCCGGGAGCATGAAAAATCCCTGGCGGATGCCCAGCTTCTCCGCCATGTCCATCTTCATGCGAAGGGTTTGCACATCGTCAAAGAGGACAAACCGGGAGCCGCTGTCCGTGCGATAGGTAAAGTAACGGGCGCAGAGAGGACGGCTGAAGTAGGTGGCCCGGCCCTCCGCCAGGGCATGCAGCCGGGGCGGCGTCAGGGCGGCGGCCTCTCCTCCGGCGGAGAGGGGATAGTCAAGCATCATCCGCTGCAGATCCAGGGCCAGACGCTCCGGCCCCCATTTTTCGGCGGCTGCGGCCAGCCGATCCTCCAGGCTGCCGGAGGCAAGGGCGGTGCAGAGGAGCGCCGTGCCGTGGGGAGCATAGCCTGCCGCAGCCGCCGGCAGATACAGCTGCCGCTCCTGCCGGGCCAGCAGCTCATCCAATGTCCGGCAGAAGCCCTCCGGCGGCATGGCATCCAGGACTACGCCGGCGTACCGCCGACGCAGACATTCCTGCACCAGCTGGCGGCACAGGCCCTCCGGCGCGTCCGGATAGGTCCCTCCCTCATCGGACAGCATCAGCAGGCCGCCTCGGAGTGTATCCGGCAGGGGGGAGGCCAGAAGCGTCCCATCGGGGCCAATGCGATAGCTCATATGGGCCAGCTGCGCAGTGCAGGCCATGGCCTGCTGCAGCCGCCCGCTGTCTGTGGCCAAATACAGTTCCATAAGTGTCCCCCCCCTTGCATTACCTTGAGGAAAATGCTAAAATTAATATCAATTCATTGTATGAGAGGAGCCGATGGGTTATGTCCTTTTCTCTGATCCCGGATCTGCTGCTGACGGACTATGGGGACTTGACGCCGCAGATGCTGACAGAGCGGGGGATCTGCCTGCTGCTGTGCGATCTGGACTATACCCTGGCACCCAAGTATGTGCCCCGGCCGGATGACCGGCTCAGAGCATGGCTGGCGGAAATGCAGCGGGCGGGGATCCGGGGTGCAGGTGATGATCCTGTCCAACAACCGCAGTCCTGCACGGGTGGAGCGGTTTTGCCGGGATTTGGGCATCGACTATGTGGGCCATGCGGGAAAGCCATCGCCTCGGGGTTACCGGCAGGCCATGGAAAAAGCCGGAGCTACACCGGGGGAGACGGCCATGCTGGGCGACAAGCTCCTCACCGACGTTTTGGGGGCCAATTGCAGTGGCGCATGGGCCGTAATGGTGGAGCCGGCAGGCGGGCCCAGGGGGGCGTGGAACCATGTACTCCATGGCCTGCAGCGGCCCTTTAAGGCCCTGTGTCGGAGTAGAAAGGAAGCGGAAGCATGAATCATTTTGACAAAATCGCGTTGGCTTTGCCGGCGGCGGGCCTGGACGGTGTGCTGCTCACCGGCGAGTATAACCGATTTTATGCCAGCGGCTTTGCCACCACCGGCACAGACGGCGTGGCCCTGGTGACCACTGAGGGAAATTTCTATTTTACCGACAGCCGCTATATTGAGGCGGCGGAAAATACCGTGGAGAATGCCGCCATCGGGCTGGCGGATCGGGAAAAGGGTTACGTTGCCTGGCTGGGGGAGGCATTGGCTCTCACCGGGGCCCGGCGCATCGGCTTTGAGGACAAGACCATGACCGTGGCGGAGCACCGGCTCTACAGCGAAAAGCTGCAGGCGGAGCTGGTGCCGGCCTCGGCCTTCCTGCAAGAGCTGCGGGCACAGAAGGATCCGGAGGAGCTGGAGCGGATGGAGCAGGCCCAGCGCATCGCGGAAAAGGCCCTTGGACAGATCCTTGCGGAGATACGCCCCGGCGTGACGGAAAAGGAGATCGCCGCCAGGCTGCAGTATCTGATGCTGCATTTCGGGGCGGAGAGGATGTCCTTTGACCCAATTGTGGCCAGCGGGCCAAACGGGTCTATGCCCCACGCAGTGCCCACGGAGCGAAAGATACAGACCGGGGAGTTCGTGACCATGGACTTTGGCTGCGTGTATAAGGGCTACTGCTCCGATATGACCCGCACCGTATGTGTGGGCCGGCCTACGGAGGAGATGAAGCGGGTGTATGAGACGGTTCTCCGGGCCCAGTTGACGGGCATTGCCGCGGCCAGGGCCGGAGCCACCGGCACGCAGATCGACGGCGCTGCCCGAGAAGTCATCCGGCGGGCGGGATACGGTGAATACTTCGGCCATGCCTTCGGCCACGGCGTGGGGGCGGAGATCCACGAAAGCCCCAACGCTACCCCGGGAAATGACAAGCCCCTGCCTGTGGGCAGTGTCATCTCCGCCGAGCCGGGGATCTATCTGCCCGGGCGCTTTGGCGTGCGCATCGAGGATGTGCTGGTGCTGGAGGAGGGCGGATGCCGGGATCTGACGGAGGCCGGCAAGGAGCTTTTGTGCCTGTGAGCGTACTTTTTCGGGAAAAGACCGGAAAAATGCAACAAAACACTTGCCAAATGCCGGGTTTTCATATAGAATATACACGGCCTGTTTGGCGCATATTATAATTCCGAGGAAATGAGAGAGAAATTTCCTCATACATAGGAGGAAACATATTATGGCAACTATTACCGCAGGTGATTTCAGAAACGGTAAGACTTTCGAGATGGACGGCAAGATCATGCAGGTGGTGGAATTCCAGCATGTGAAGCCCGGCAAGGGTGCTGCTTTCGTCCGCACTAAGATGAAGAACATCGTCACCGGCGCCGTCACTGAGACTTCCTTCAACCCCACCGCAAAATTTGAGGAAGCTTTCGTGGAGCGCAAGGACATGGCTTACAGCTATAACGATGGCGACCTGTATTATTTCATGGACCAGGAGACCTATGACATGATTCCCCTGGGCAAGGACCTGCTGGGCGACGCCTTCCGCTTCATCACGGAGAACACCGTGTGCAAGGTCCTTAGCTACAAGGGCAACGTCTTTGGCCTGGAGTGCCCCAACTTCATGGACCTGGAGGTCACTGAAACCGAGCCGGGCCTGGCCGGAAACACCGCCACCAACACCCTCAAGCCCGCCACCGTGGAGACCGGCGCTGAGGTGAAGGTGCCTCTGTTTATCAACATCGGCGACAAGATCACCATCGATACCCGTACCGGTGAGTACCTGTCCCGGGCAAAGTAAGCAAGAATTTACAGCGATTCGGAAAGGAGCGTAATATGGAAATTTCTGAGAAGGTCGCGTATCTCAAGGGCTTGGCCGAGGGCCTGGCGCTGGACACGGAAACCAAGGAGGGCAAGCTCATCGCCGCCATCATTGATGTGCTGGACGAGATGAGCATCCGCTTTGAGGACATCGACGACAACCTGGTGGATCTGGAGGACGGCCTGGACGCCGTCAGCGATGATTTGTCCGAGGTGGAGGAAGCTCTTTACGAGATGGACGATGACGACGAAGAGCTGGATGACGACGCCGAATACTTTGAGACCACCTGCCCGGTCTGCCAGGAGGAGATCGTCTTTGACGAGGATACCCTGGACAGTGGCGAGATCCGCTGCCCCAACTGCGGCGAAAAGCTGGAGTTTGACCTCAGCGATTTGGCCCGGGCTGAGGATGACTACAACGACGAGGACTAATCCGATGACCGAAAAAAGGGGAGACGCTATGCGCCTCCCCCTTTTTTAGACCTGGCGAAAAAACTTCGTTTTTTCTGCCAAAAGGCTTGCAGCCTGCTGCGCGCATAATTTTGCCGCAAGCGGCAAAATTCCACACTGGCAGCCTGAGAGGTATTTTTCCCCACGCACATGTCGCGGGGAAAAATGATCTGAATTTTTCGCGTCTGCGGACGCGAACTCTGCGAGGCTTTTTTGCCGCAGGATTTTAAGACACACTTGTGTTCCAAGAGGAGAAAACCATGAAATATACCACTACAGTGGCCGATTATCTCACCTGGCGGGGGGATATTCCCTTTTCCGTGGACCCATTCAACGAGGTGGACAATCTGGTATTGTGCATCATTTCCTATATCAATTTCCGCCGGTTCCCGGAGCTGCTGACCCGGAATCCCCGGGAGGCGGTCTCCCTGCGCGACATCTGCCAAAAGCTCACGCAGGAGGACGAGCAGCTGGGCTTGTCCCAGCTGAGCTACATACCCGTGGCGCAGCAGGCGGCGCAGACCGAGCGCTTTGCCGGGACGCGGATGTTCGCCTTTGAGGACCGCAGCGACCAGGAGACGCAGTTTGCAGCGGTGTCCTTCCTGCTGCCGGATAAGTCCGTGTTCGTGGCCTTTCGGGGGACGGATACCTCCCTGGTGGGCTGGAAGGAGGACTTCAACATGAGCTACCTGGAGTCTGTTCCGGCCCAGGTGCGGGCGGCGGAATATACGGCTGAGATCATGAGGCTGTGCAGGTTCCATAAGGTGCGCATCGGCGGACACTCCAAGGGCGGCAACCTGGCGGCCTGGGCGGGCCTGCACCTGCCCCACAAGGATTACGGCCGATTGCTGGCGGTGTATAATAACGACGGACCCGGCTTCAACCGCAGCATGACGGAGCGGCCGGAATATGTACTCCTAAGAGACAGGATGCACACATTCATCCCGGAATCGTCTATCGTGGGGGTGCTGCTGGAGCATTGCGAGGACTATACGGTCATTGCCAGCACGGCGAAGTCTATCATGCAGCACGAGGCGCTGTCCTGGTGTACGGAGCGCAACCGCTTTATCCATCTGGAGGAACGATCGACCATGGGCCGCCGATCCGACGACGTGCTGCGGGATTGGATCGGGTCTATGACGCCCCAGGAGAGGAAGGATTTTACAGACGCATTTTTTGATATCCTCAGCATGGGCGGCAAGGCCCGCACACTGGATGATGTGCAGGAGATGGGCCTGAGCGGCGCGGTGGCTCTGGTGAAGGAATACGCCGGGGCAGATGAAAAGACCCGGCGAATTCTGGTGGAGACCTTCAAGCGCCTGGCGGTGGATATCGGGGAAGAGGTGGCGACCTCAGCCCAGGATGGCCTGAAGCAGGCCACAGACTTCCTGCGCAATTTGGGCAGGAAAAAGCCGACAGAATAAAGAAATAACCGCCCGGGGCATCCCTCTATAGGAGAGATCCCGGGCGGTTTACATTTTTGGGCTTGATAAGCTTTTGTACCCCGGTGCGGCACCTGTGGCCGCACCGGGGTTTGCTGAAGTGTGTAAATTCATCCGCATGGGATAGGAAAGCTCTGCGCCCGCTCAGCTGCGCTTTTTGGCCTTTTTACCGGTGAGGGTGATCCAGGCTGCGGCGCTGCCGCTGACGAGCAGGGCAGCCAGCCAACCGATGAGGCTGCTGTCACCGGTCTGGGGAGTTGCTCCGCTGCCGGTGTTTGTCCCAATGATTCCGTACTGACTCAAATGGTTTGTCTCAAATATAATATAACCGTTTTCTACCGCAGCAGGCAAGGTCTCTTTAATCTCATCATTTACAATGTAAACGACTTCGTATTTGTCATACCCCTTCAAATCTTCCGGCAGAGCAATTCTGATCTTCATTTTGGTGTTGCTGATCTTCACAACATTGTTGTTTCCGTCCAGCACATTGATGTCCGCAACGAATTTCACATTCTTATCTGCCAATTCCTTCTTGACCTCGATGGACTTGATATCCAGCTTGTAATCCTTGCTGACCTCTGTTGCAAATTCGATTTTTGCCTTTGTCTCCCCCGTGCTTTGGAGTTCCTTCACCGTGTCCTTACCGGGATTTTCCGGCTCTCCGGAGGTTTTCGTCCAGGAGGCGTACAAGGTTACATTTTTATACCGCACATAACCGTTGTCTTCCGTAATCAAGGTATCCTTATCATATTTCTTATTGGTCTCCTCGTTATTGTCCCAAATTCTCCAATAAATATACGTCTCCATAGTACCGCTGCCGTCGCTTTTGGTGTTCCAGCCGTTAAAGGTATACCCCTCTCTTACGGGAACATAGGGCAAAAGTGACATTAATGCGCCTGAGTCTCTGCCGCCTACATAGTCGTATGTGTTAGACTCCTTACCGTTGAGCTGTCCGCCGTTAGCATTGAGAGTTACTACGATACCGTCGTTGTCAAAGGTGTTTTTGGTATAGGTTGCAAGAACCTTTACAGCGTCGCTTTCCTTAAAGCAATCAGCCGATATTTCCGTTACAAACTCGCCGTTCAAAGCCCAGCCGACAAAGGTATAGCCGTCTCTTACGGGGGTGTATTTCGTCAGGTCGACTGTCTGATAAGCACTGGAGCTGCTTGTCAGGGTCATTTCATACTTGCCGTTTACTTTGCCGCCGACGCCGTCAAGCGTCAGGTAATATGTGCCCGTTCCCTTTAGCACTTCTTCGGAGAAGGTCGCATAAATCGTAAGACCGTTGGTGTATGCCACCTCACCGTCGTTTGCCCAAAATGTACCCTCCGAATTGAAATCCGACAAGGGTATATCCTCCGGGACTCTTGTTTCGCCTGTCCAATCCGTTGCCCAATAGGCGAATTTGGTGCTGCCGTTGAACGGAAGAACGCCCGCAGTCAATTCGGATAAGCTAACCGTTGTGTCCCCGTCGGCAGCATCAAACTTTATTATTTTTGCATAATCGCCGTCGACCTTGCCGTCCATGCCGTTAAGGCCGCAGGTGAGTAGCAGCGTATATTTCCCGTCGTCCTTGACCGTGACGGCATTCGCAGTCACGATGCCGGAAACGCTCAATACCGTCACCAGCAGCATCAAAAGCACCCTTTTCAGTTTCATACTGACCTTCCCTCCTGACCTTCCGTTTTGGGTTTTTGCTGTTTTCATAAGATTTCCTCCTTTATTTAAGCCTTATTTCAAGGCATTTTTGCTTTTTTTCTTGCTTGCAATGCTGAGTATAGTTGATTGCCTCCGTTCTGAAATTTCAAACAGGTTGACTTTGGACGGATACCTTGTTTATCTCAAGCTCGTTTTCCAAATGCTGAGATACGCTGTCGGCTATGGCGGTCGTTGCCCGCCGGATACCGGCATCCGACAGACCGTCGCAAGGATGTATCATTGTTACGGTCAGTTCCGTCCCCGTTTCCTGCTCATTTACGGAGATAGAGAATCGGCTCAAATTACCGTATACCGACATCTTTGATAAAATGGTGGATGCGTCTGTTTTTTCATATTCGGCACCGTTTTTATCCAGCACTTCATAGACGGCAAAGATCACATATTGCCGATTGTACGGCAGCGTTCTCTTTGTTGTTTTGCTGTCCGGCAGGACGGGATGCTGCATATTCACCGTCCGGCACCTCCTTTTCATTACGGTTCTATGGTAAACCGTTTTTGTTATAGTGTTATTGCTTTTCAATATACCCGCTGATAGGTTCGGCATACATATTGTCGTCGGTCACTGCCTTGTACCGCTTGCCGTCGTACACATCGGTAAAACCGTTGGTAGCCTTGTAAATTTCACCGGTCTCGGTATCGTACACGCGCTCGTAGCCGAGGGTGGCGTCGCTCTGCTTCTGGCTCATAATGTCCTGACTTCTGTTGCGGCTTTCCCAGGAGGACATAAAGCCGTCCATGGTCGCATTGAAGTTTTGGCTGATCTGCTGAGCAAGGGCAACCTTTTCGTTGCTTGCCTGATTGGTGGTACTGACAAAGCTGTCGGAATACTGCAGGGTTTTGAAGCAATCGGTCAGCACACCTTCCCACTCGATAAAGGTGTCCTTTGCGGCGGTAACAGCAACGATGTTGTAAGCCATATAGTAGCCGCCGTCCACCGCCTGAAGCTGATAGCCTACCACGTTGCCGTTGGAGATGGCAAAGCTGCCAAAGTCCACCACACTGGCGGCAAATAGGCCCTCGCCCTCTTTGCCGTTATCCGTGAATGTCGCACGAAGCTGCTCGTCGCCGAGAGCGGAGGACTTCATCGGGCTGGCAGAGGGATAGCGCTCGGTTACCGCAAAATTATCAAACCGGGGGAAGGCATATCCCGAATAAGCAGGCTCCACCTCCGATGCAAATGCAGTATACTGTGAGAATATTTTGAAAAAGCCCTCTGTAGACGGGTTATCAAGCACAGCGGCCTTAGCAAAAAGCGCCGCCTGTGTATCGCCCATATTGTAGTTCTGCTGCCATGCATCTTTACCTGCCTGACTGTGCAGCAACACATCGGCTTTGAGCAGCACAAACATCTGATTGAGCGGTTCGTTCGGGTCGCTTACCCGAATACTGTGGTAGATATTTGTTCCGCCGGTCGTTACCGTCCAGCCCTTGGGGATGGTCATGCTGAAATCGGCGGTTTCGTATTTTTCGGTCTGCACGGCTTTTGCCGCCGTTTGCGTCACCTTGACTCCGCGTTCTGTTTGTTCGGTTTTTGTGCCGTCATCGTTCACAACGGTTTTGCTGCCGCAGGCGGCAAGAAGCAAGGTCATGACCAAAGCCAGCGCAAGCGCCGTGATTCGTTTTGCATTCATCGTGTTTCTCTCCTTTTCCTTATTTCTGATCATAGTTCCAATAGAAACGGCAGGGATCGTATTTTTGATACGCACCGTATCCGTCTGTAAGCACCTCGGCAATGGGGAGCATCGTATAGTCCACGGTGATCACATGGCTTGTGCTGATGTTGCGGACATCACCGTAAAAAGCGGTGAGCAGACCAATCTTTCTTAATTTCAGATCGCAGTTGAGATGCTGCGCTGCGGGATAGTAGGGAGACACCGAACCGTCTGGCGCAAGCTGCGCTTTTGTGTCGCTGCCGTCCAAAGGCTCCGAGGCATACACGATCTCATAAAAGGCACAATTGGTCATCAGAATGTTCCGATTAAACAGCCGGATCGGTGTTTCGCCGGCAAGCTCGGACAGCTCCAATTCAAAGGCAATGTACTCCCGCCGATCCATGTCCCGATACCAATTCCAGCCGGTCATACCCTTATCAAGGTATTTACTCGAAAAAAGCAGGCTGACTTTACCGCCGACAACGGCGATCATCGGATCGCCGGAGTAGACCTTATCGGCATTTAAGTATTCCGCCGTATGATCCTCCAGCGTCTTTCCGTCGGAAGCATAGCGGTAAACCTTTCGGAACAGCGGATGCTGCGCCTGATCCATCGGCGAGGCCGTAAACGGCGGGCTGCTGACCTTATAGCCGGAGCCGTCATTTAAGTAGATCTCTCCCATTTCACCGTCATGGGTCAGGCGCCAATATCGGATATTTTTTCCGGGCAGGGTGCCGACCTCCTGTATGTTCTTGCCGTTTGCCAAAACGGAGTTGAAATTTGCCTGATACAGCTTTCCGTCAGCCACCACGAGATCGTTGACGGTTTTACTGTAGCCGTGATCCAGATTACAATCGAATTCGGCGTATTCGTTTATAATGCCCTCGCCGCCGAGAAATTTTGTGTAGTCCGATTGGTCATACGGCTTGCCGCGCTCCTTGAGAAGCGCCTGTTCCAGATTTACCGGCTCCGCCTGGGTAGCTGTGCTTTGCCCGCTGTCCGGGTCCGGCTTCTTGGCTTCGCCGGGGGAGGCGGAGCACCCGCACAGTGCAACAGCCAGCAGTGCTGCGCACAGGAACAGCCGAGGGACAAACAGAAATTTTGCTTTTCCAGCTTTTTCCATTCCTTTCCTCCTTTCCCACACATGTTATTATTTGCAATTATAGCATAGAGCAAGGCGGACTACAGGGCGTTTTCCGAAGTGTCAATTGACACTTTTGGAATTATATGTCATGAAGCACTTTCCTTTTGGCTGCGCCTCCTGTATAATGACTAAAAACAAAACTATCCGGAGAAAAGCCATGAAATTCTGCCAGCAATTAAGTGAATACCTCTGCCGGCTCTCCTGCACAGGCAAGGAGCTGTGCGCCTTGGCCGGCATATCTGCCGCCTCCTTCAGCCGATATAAAAACGGAGAACGGGTCCCGGAGCTGGGTACTCCGGCCTTTGAGGGCCTGTGCCGCGCCCTGGGGGAGATTGCCGAGCAAAGAGGCTATGGGGACCTTACCGCCGACGCTGTGCGGGCGGCATTTGCTGCTTGCGAGGACTTTGTAGCCACGGACAAGGAGCAGCTACGCCGCAATTTCAACACCCTGGTGGCGGCCATGGGCATCAACCTTACCCGGCTGTGCCAGTACACCAATTATGATCCCTCCACCATCTTCCGCATTCGCAACGGGAGCCGGCGGCCTGCCGACTCCCGGCAGTTTGCCGGGGCCGTGGCCTCCTTTGTGGCCCGGGAGGTTGCTTCGCCCCGGGAGCTGGAGGCCCTGGCGGAGCTGCTGGCCTGCCCGGCGGAGGATATAGCAGACCTCTCCTTTCGCTATACGCGCCTGTGCAGTTGGCTGATGCAGGAGCAGCCTGCCCGCAGTGAGGGCGACATCACCGACTTTTTAAGCAAGCTGGACGAGTTCGACTTGAACGAGTATATCAAGGCCATCCATTTTGACGAGCTGAAGGTGCCCTCTATGCCCTTCCAGTTGCCCACGGCCCGCTATTATTACGGCCTGGGGGAGATGATGGACAGTGAGCTGGACTTTCTCAAGGCCACGGTGCTCAGCCGGTCCATGGAGCCGGTGACCATGTACAGCGATATGCCCATGGGCGAAATGGCCAAGGATCCGGAGTTCCCCAAAAAGTGGATGTTCGGCATGGCCATGATGCTGAAAAAGGGCCTGCACCTGAACCAGATCCATAACCTGGACCGATCCTTTGAGGATATGATGCTGGGGCTGGAGAGCTGGATCCCCATGTACATGACCGGGCAAATTTCCCCATACTATCTGAAAAACGCGCCCGGCGGCCCCTTTTTACACCTGCTGAAGGTGTCCGGAGCGGCGGCTCTCAGCGGCGAAGCCATCGCCGGGCGCCACGCTGAGGGACGGTATTACCTGACCAAAAACAAGCGGGAGCTGGACCATTACGCCATGCGGGCCCGGGCCCTGCTGGATAACGCATACCCCCTTATGGACATCTATCGCAGTGACCGGGAAAGCGAGAGAAATACTTTTCTGCTGGCCGACACCAGAAAGCCGGGGCACCGCCGCAGCATTCTCTCCACATTGCCGCTGTATACGGCCAGTGAGGACCTCCTGGAACGTATTTTGGCCCGGAACGGCATTGATGCGGAACAAAAGCAAAGAATAAAAAGGTACGCCGCGGCGCAGAGACAAAGAATCATGGCCATCCTGGCAGAGGGAACGGTGGAGGACGAGAGTCCGGCCTTTACGCCGGAGGAATTCAGGGAGAAGCCGCCGGTGCTGGAGCTGTCGGGGGTGTTCTGCGAAGCCGACATTCCGTACAGCCAAGAGGAATATACGGCGCATTTGAACGATACGAAGACCTTTGCCGCTCAGAATCCGAATTATAGCTGGGAGATGAGCGGAAGCCAGGCGTTCCGCAACCTGCAGATCCTGATCCACCAGGGGCGGTGGGTCATGGTGTCCAAGGGCAAGGCGCCGGCCATCCATTTCGTCATCCGTCACCCTAAGCTGCGCTATGCCATTGAGAGCTTTATCCCGCCCATAACGGAGCATGGATAGGCAGATGTCCGCCATACAATAAAAGACCGGCAGATTTCTGCCGGTCTTTTATTGTGCTATTGTGAAGGGAGCTCTGTAGTGCTCGGCTTTATTTTACCTGCCCGTGATAGTATTTTTTGGCGCAGAATTCCAGCCGGACCTCCACGGTGCCCTCGTCCTCCATCCAATCGGCAAAGTTGGAGAAATTCCGCTCTGCAACGCTGAATTTCAGCAGGTTGTGGGTGCGGACGTTTTCCCTTTTGCAGAAAGCATAGATCCACTCATCGAAGGTCATGCCGTCCTGGAGGCAATCCAGCATCTCCTGGGCCTTGCTTTCAAGAAAGCGGATGTTCTCGCCGATGAGGTCTGTGATGTCTGTCAGCACCTCCTTGTGAGCCACGATATAGGCGGGGCAATGGAGGGCATAAAGGCTGCGCTTGCTCTCTAAGTCCCGGGCGATGAACATGGAGGTGGGGAGCTTGGCCCCCTCAATCTCCGAGCGGCTAATGAGACAATCCCCGAGGTAGGCTACACCGTCCGGGGTGATGATGCCGATGTGGCCGGCGCTGTGGCCGGGGAGCTGCAGGATGCCGAATTTCACACCGCAAAAATCCAGCTCCGTGGCGTCAGCGGAGATGATTACATCGGCGGTGAAGCATTCTTCCAGGAAATAAGCCCGGCTGCGGCCGTAGGTCAGGGCCACGTAGTTGGCCCGGTAGGCGTCGGGATTCACGGAGATGCCCGCCTCAATGATCTGCGCAGCGGCAATGGCGCCATACCGCTGCTGGAGATAGCGAACATTGCCCGTGTGGTCAAAATGGGCGTGGGAACAGAGAATGCCCTTGAGATGGAAGCCGTTGTCCTCCAGCAGGTGGGTCAGGCCGCTGCGGTCCAGCTTGGCATAGCCTGTGTCCAGCAGGACAATATCGGTGTCATTTAATTTATAAATAGGCAGCAGGGCTGTGGCGGCCACAGCCACATAGGTGCTGCCCAGGACATGGCGAAGCTCCATGAGGTGTTTTTCTCCTTTTTATCTTTTGAATTTCTCACCTTTTTCATTTTAAGAAAACGGATTGCCGCTGCCGCTTTTGCAAACTGATTTCGCGGTGACAGGCTGCAATGACAGATTTTGATAATCTCATTATATCCATCGAGCGAAGAAAAACAAGAGCCGCCTTTTGCGAAAATTTCATTTACAAAAGGCGGGAAGTATTGTAAAATACTGTGGAGAATAAAAACAGGAGGATTTGTATGGACGAGCCGAAATATAAACGGGTGCTGCTGAAAATCAGCGGGGAAGCCCTGGCGGGAGAAAAGCACTTTGGCCTGGACTTTGGCGTTATGGGCCGGGTGGCGGATGTCATTAAGGAATGCGTGGAGATGGGTGTTCAGGTGGGCATCGTTATCGGCGGCGGCAACTTTTGGCGCGGCGTAAAGAATGGCGAGGGCTACATCGAGCGCACCCGGGCCGACCACATGGGCATGCTGGCCACGGCTATGAACTGCATGGCTATGGCCGACGTGCTGGAGCAGAAGGGCGTGGATGTGCGGGTGCAGACCGCCCTGGAAATTAAGGAGGTAGCTGAGCCCTATATCCGGGCCCGGGCCATCCGGCATCTGGAAAAGGGACGGGTGGTTATCTTCGGCTGCGGCATCGGCAGTCCCTTCTTCTCCACGGATACCGCGGCGGTGCTGCGGGCGGCGGAGATCGGCGCGGACGTCATCCTGCTGGCCAAAAATATCGACGGCGTTTATAACTGCGATCCGGCCAAGTTTGCCAATGCAAAGAAATTCGACTCTATTACCTATGACGATGTGCTGGCGCAGCATCTGTCCGTGATGGATAGCACCGCCACCAGCCTGTCTATGGATAATCACATCCCTGTTTTGGTATTTGCCCTGAAGGATCCCTACAACATCATCCGCGCCCTGCGCGGAGAAAAAATCGGAACGATCGTAAAGGAGGCTTAACCCCATGCTGAAAGACGAATACAAGGTTTACGAAGAAAAAATGAAGAAGAGCATCGAGTCCGTGAAGAATGACTTCGCTGCCGTGCGGGCGGGCCGGGCCAATGCCGCTGTGCTCAATCGCATTTCCGTGGACTATTACGGCACCCCTACGCCCATCCAGCAGGTGGGCAGTGTGGCGTCTCCGGATCCCCGGACCTTGGTCATCACCCCCTGGGACGGGTCTTTGCTGCGGGCCATTGAAAAGGCCATTCTGGAGTCCGACCTGGGCATCAATCCCCAGAACGACGGCAAGTGCATCCGCCTGTCCTTCCCCCAGCTCACCGAGGAGCGCCGCAAGGAGCTGGTGAAGCAGATCCACAAGTATTCTGAAAACGGCAAGGTGGCCGTGCGCAACATCCGGCGGGACGCCATGGATAGGTTTAAGAAGATGCAGAAGGCATCTGAGATCACCGAGGATGAGCTGAAGCTGGCGGAAAAGGACCTGCAGAAGATTACCGACGACAACTGCAAGGAGCTGGATAAGCTCCTGGAGATCAAGGAAAAGGAACTGATGTCTGTCTGATGGGGCTGTTTTCCAAAAAAGTCTCTCATAAGGCGGGGCAGGTGGATAAAAGCCGCCTTCCCCGCCACATCGCTATCATTATGGACGGCAATGGTCGTTGGGCGAAGAAGCGCGGGCTTCCTCGCACTG
>ERZ839741.2986-NODE-2986-length-14378-cov-2.474272_pt1 | contig 14378 bp, 15 predicted proteins | sample MGYA00519880_ERZ839741 | MGnify/ENA primary metagenome ERZ839741 (study PRJEB31850, sample SAMEA3708851) | human gut metagenome | biome: human gut; feature: human-associated habitat; material: faeces | place: China | collected 2014 ... | reverse complement strand
GTGTTATGATAAAGACAGATTAAAACAGAATGGAGGAATTTATTATGACACCACATAACTCAGCCGAAAAAGGAGCATTTGCATCTACCGTATTAATGCCGGGAGATCCGCTTCGTGCAAAATATATTGCGGAACATTTTTTGGAAGATGCGGTATGTTTTAATACCGTAAGAAATATGCTTGGATACACGGGAACTTATAAAGGAGAGAAGATTTCTGTTATGGGAGGTGGTATGGGAGTTCCATCAGTCGGAATCTATACTTATGAACTGTACCACGAATATGAAGTGGAAGAAATTATCCGCATCGGCTCGGCAGGAGCCATCGACCCTTCGCTGAAAATCGGTGACATCGTCATTGCGGCAGCCAGCTGCACCACCTCCAACTATGCTGCACAGTATCATCTGCCGGGACACTTTGCACCGGCAGCAGATTTTTCCCTTGCCTGTCAGGCGGCGCAACTTTGCGAGCAAAAGGGATTTTCCTACAAGGCGGGAACGGTGCTGACCTCCGACTGGTTCTACGACGAGTCGCAGGGCTTGCCGCAGTGGCAGAAGATGGGTGTGCTGGCGGTCGAGATGGAGTCGGCTGCACTGTACATGGAAGCTGCCCGCGCGGGCAAAAAGGCGCTGTGCCTGCTGACCATCTCGGACAACCCGTTTACCGGGGAAGCAGTTTCGGCACAGGTGCGCCAGAATGCCTTTACCCAGATGATGGAGGTCGCGCTGGGTTTGGTGTAGCCAACGCAGAACAAGGGAGGCAGAAAGATGAAACGAGTATTTATCATCGTGCTGGACAGCTTTGGGATCGGAGCGCTTCCCGATGCAGCCAATTACGGCGACCAGGGCAGCGATACGCTGGCAGCGTGCTTTGCCAGCGGCAAGCTTTTCGTGCCGCAGATGCAGCAGCTGGGACTGTTTAACATCCAGGGCGTACAGGTCGGACAGCCCTGCCAAAGCCCTGCCGGAGCTTTTGGAAGGATGGCAGAGCGTTCGGCAGGCAAGGACACCACCACCGGACACTGGGAGCTGATGGGGCTGGTTTCCGAAAAGCCGATGCCGACCTATCCCGATGGCTTTCCGCAGCGAATCATCGAGCAGCTGACACAGCGCACCGGCAGAGGAGTTTTGTGCAACCGTCCGTACTCCGGCACACAGGTCATCCACGACTACGGGGAACAGCATCTGCAAACCGGCGATCTGATTGTCTACACCTCGGCGGACAGCGTCCTTCAGATTGCAGCCCACGAGCAGAAGATTCCGCTCGAGCAGCTGTATGAATACTGCCGGATTGCCCGCTCGATCATGCAGGGTGAGGACGCAGTGGGAAGGATCATCGCCCGTCCCTTTGTGGGTGAGGATGCCGAGCATTTTACCCGAACGGCAAACCGGAGGGATTTTTCTCTGCTGCCGCCGCAGGACACCCTGCTCGACTGCCTGCAAAAGACAGGTCTGCAAACCATCGGAGTGGGAAAAATCTCGGATATATTTGCCGGCAAAGGCATCAGCCAAAAGATTATCACCCACTCCAACGATGAAGGGATGCAGCGGACGCTGGAGCTGTGCAACAGCGATTTTGAGGGCTTGTGCTTTGTCAATCTGGTGGAATTTGATATGCTGTACGGTCACCGCAACGACCCGGTCGGTTACGCACAGGCGCTCAGCCGCTTTGATAGCCAGCTTGGGCAGCTGTTGGGATTGCTGCGCGAGGAGGACCTGCTGTTCATCACCGCCGACCACGGCTGCGACCCGTCCACCCCATCCACCGACCACAGCCGGGAGTATGTCCCGCTGCTGTGCTGCGGAAAATCGGTTCGGGCAGGGGTGGATTTAGCCACCCGAAGCTGCTTTGCAGACCTTGCTGCCACCGTCGGGGAATATTTTGACCCGGCATTTCCCGGGAAATTGCAGGCGGGCAGCTCCTTTTTACAGCAGATACTGATATAACATTCCAATAATCCGAAGGAGGTGTGAATGATGTATGAAAAGCGATTGATCGAGCTTGCTCTCAAGGCAAGGGAAAATGCCTACTGCCCGTATTCCGGCTTTGCGGTGGGTGCAGCGCTGCTGTGTCAAGACGGCACCATCTACACCGGCTGCAACATCGAGTCTTCCGCCTATACGCCGACGGTCTGTGCCGAGCGGACCGCCTTTTTTAAAGCGGTTTCCGAGGGAAAACGGGAGTTTGTCTGCATTGCGGTGGCAGGTGGAAGAAAGGACGCCGACCTGCTGCCGATTACCACCCCCTGCGGCGTCTGTCGTCAGGTGATGATGGAATTTTGCGACCCGCGCAGCTTTTTGGTTTTCTGCGCCTCATCGCCCGAGCAGTATCAGGCGTACACCTTAGCACAGCTGCTTCCAAAGGGATTCGGTCCATCCAATTTAGGTGTTTGATATTCCACTATAAATCAAAGTAAAAATTCAGAGGAGGAAATTTTCATGCAGAAGTACGAGTATAAATTTGTAGAGGTACCCAGCACGCCGGAAAACAAGGAGAACCCAGAGGGCTTTTCCCCATTTAAAATCATTGCACAGGTAGTCAGCGCAGAATCGCACAATGGCTGGCGGTTAAAACAGGTCATCGAGCCAAAGCTGACGGTGATGGGTGCGCACAATTTTCTGGTGGTGCTGGAAAAGGAAGCCGGCAGCGCACCGTCTGCAAGATAACAGGGTCGGATGAGCGACCGATTTTTAAAAGCTGAAAGGAGCATTTCATGGAAAACCTGTCCAACATCTCGGTGATACGGGATGTGCTTACCCGCCACGGATTTTCCTTTTCCAAGGGTCTGGGGCAAAACTTTCTAATCAATCCCACCGTCTGTCCGCGCATGGCAGAATCGGGAAATGCGCAGCCGGGCTGGGGAATGATTGAAATTGGAGCCGGCGTCGGTGTCTTGACCGCAGAGCTTGCCCGCCGGGCGGACAAGGTGGTCTGCATCGAGATCGACAGCCGCCTGCTGCCCATCCTGGATGAAACGCTCGCGGAATTTGACAACATCAAAATCGTCAATGAGGATGTCCTCAAGGTGGATCTGCACAAGCTGATCAGGGAGGAGTTTGCCGGGATGCCGGTAGCAGTCTGCGCAAATCTACCCTACTACATCACCTCGCCCATCATCATGAGCCTGCTGGAAGCTCGTCTGCCAATCGTTTCACTGACGGTAATGGTGCAGAAGGAAGCAGCCCAGCGCCTTTGTGCGGCTCCCGGCAGCCGCGAGGTGGGTGCTGTGTCCATCGCGGTGCAGTATTACAGCCAGCCGCAGGTGCTGTTTCAGGTGTCGCGCGGCTCCTTCATGCCGTCGCCGGACGTCGATTCAACGGTCATCCGTCTGGATGTCCGCCAGCAGCCGCCGGTGCAGCTCAAAAAGGAGGAGGACTTTTTCCGGGTGGTCAAGGCAGCCTTTTCGCAGCGCAGAAAAACCCTGCCCAACACCCTCAGTGCGGGACTTGCCATCCCCAAGCAGCAGGCGCTCGACCTGCTCGAGCGGGCTGGGGTCGCCTCCAATCTGCGCGCCGAGCAGCTGTCGATGCAGCAGTTTGCCGATATTGCTAACGCCTTATAATAAAAACCCACAGAGCAGAAAACGCTCTGTGGGTTTTTATTTGCATTACAGGAAAAATACAGGGGATTTGTCCGGCTTCTGGAAGTTTTCCAGACACCAGGCGACCGTTTTTTGAAAGCCCGGGTCGGTAAAAGCTTTGGAGCCAAGCGGGCACAGTCGTACACAGGACAGACAACGCAGACAGAGCGAAGCATCCACCTTGGTTGGGTCGTTGCGGTCGATGGCGCCGACCGGACAGTTGTTGACGCACATTCCGCAGCGGATGCAGCCGTTGGTGGTCTGCGGAGCCATCGGAGCAGAAGGCTTGCGCTCGCGGTACGGGCGGGAGCCGGGCAGGGTCTGTGCAAGGGTCGGCACAGTCGGGCTGGCAGAAAGCTTTTGAGCGACCTGTTTGCCGAACTCCTCTGCCAGAGCAAGGTCTTGGGCATTGGGTCTGCCGGAAGCAATCGCAGTTGAATAGGAATGTTCCCCGATGCAGGCTGCGGCTGCGGTCACCACAAAGCCGTTTTCCTCCATCAAATCCTGCATCTCCACCAGGCAGTCATCAAAATGGCGGCAAGGACGCAGGCAGTCTTTTCACCGGTGACATACTGCGCAAGATATTCCCGCACCAGCAGCGGCATGACCCCTCCGTAGACCGGCGAACCGACAATGACCAGCTGGTCCGAAGTAAAGTGCAGCTTGCGGCTGCGGGCGTTGGGCAGGGTGAAGTCGTACTCCTGCACAGGGATGTCAAACGCCTTTGCCAGCGCTCTGCCGATGGCACGCACCGTCCTCTGAGTAGTTTTGGTGCTGCTGAAATAAACCAGAGATACCTCTTTGAACATAAAAAATTCCCCCTTTGCCACTATTATAGCATCGGGGGAAAGCAGCCGCAAGTGCGGGTACAGACAGTTGTTTGCAGGAGAAAATCAGCGCATTGCCAGTGCATCGCGGAAGATGACCTTGCCGCCGTATGGATAAAATTCGATGCCGGAAACGCCCGAGCCCATCACAAAATAGCTGGTTTCTGCCAGCAGAGGAAAGGCGACCGCGTCGTCCATCAGCATCCCTTCGGCATTGGCATACTGATTTAACAGCTGCTGCCGGTCGTGGGAGGCGTTGAGCGAAGAGAGCAGCGCATCATACGCTTCATTTTGGTAGTGGGAGATGTTGTACACCGAGGAGGAGGTAAATCGTTCCAACAGGTCGGCAGGGGTATTGGCAGATGCCTTGAGCGGAACGAGTGCGACCTGATAGTCCCCCAGGCTCAGCCGGGAGGAAAGCTCGTCGCGGCTGACTTCAACGATGTTGACCGAAACAGCCAGCGCCTGCTGCCAGCCCTGTTGGAGCAGACCGCACATCTCCGGGATCTGGCTGTCGGAGGGGACCAGCAGCTGAATCTTGCGCAGGGTGTCCGCCTCCAGCTCATCCATGCCGGCGCGGTAGGAGGCGTAGGCTTCCTGCGGGTCATAGAGGTTGTTGGTGGTGACCGAGGTTTGGTCGATGTACGGCTGGGTGAACAGCGAGATGGTTGGCGGAATCAGGCGGTCATAGACCCGCAGGTTTTCCTGACGGCTGTTCTGCAAAAAGGTTTCCAGTGCGCTGCGGTCGATGGCGCGCAGAAAACCCTGGCGGACCTGCTGGTTGGAAAAGGCGGAGTGGTTTTGATTAAAGACCAGCGCCCAGACGGTGCTTTCGGCGGTCTGGCAGCTCATCCCTGCCTGCATGGCAAGCTGGTATTGTTCATAGTTTGCCTGGCAGCCGTCCGCTTTACCGTTCATCAGCAGCTCGAAGGTAGAGGGCGGCTGTTCACCCCGCTCCTTCTGCGCAGCAGTCTGGATATCGCGGTCGACATAGAGGTAAACGCCCGGGGTGAGCACCTGCTCGGCAGCATAATACTTATCGTTTTTCTTGAGATAGATGCGGCTGGAATTGTCCCACTGCATCAAAAAGAACGGACCGTTGGAGTAGGACTGCTGGATGGTGGAACCGTACTTTCCGTTGGCGTTTTCAAACAGCTTCTGGTTGCAGGGCATGGCGGAGGAATGGGCAAGGCTTTCCAAAAAAGCCGGGTCGGCATAGCTCAGCGTAAAGCGGACGGTGTGGTCGTCGAGCGGCTGCACACCCAGCGAAGAAGCGTCCAGCTGGCCGCTGAGTACCTGCTGACTGTTTTTGATGGAAGAAAACATCGAAGCAAAGGGAGAGGGATAAATGCTGTTAAAGATGCGCTGAAAGGCAAAGACAAAGTCGTGCGCAGTGACCGGCGTGTTCTCCTTGTCGTCCCATACCATCCCATCCACCAGGAAAAAGGTGTAGACCTTCTGGTCGTCGGAAACCTCATAGCGCTCGATGGCGCCGTTGGTCAGCTCACCGGAGGGCTTTTGGCGCATCAATCCTTCCATCATATTATAGATGACCAGTTGTTCGTTTTCTTCGCTGGCAAACTGCGGGTCCAGACTCTCGACTCCGTTGGAGATGTCGTAGCGGACCAGTGAGGAGCTTTCCCGACAGCCGCTCAACAGCAGGCACAGTGTCAGCAGCAGGCACAGGACACCCAGACCTTTCTTTTGAATACCCAAGGCAGAACTCTCTCCTTTTTATCGTTTGGTGATAGAACCTGTTTTACAAAATATTGCCGCCCGACGTGTAAAATGTGTCGAACGGCCTCTTTCAGTTTATCATGGGATGAAAGCAAATGCAATTCCAATATTATGAAACTTTCCTTACTTTAATATGGAAAAGCGGATACAATTTGTGCAGCAGGCTGTTTTTCTTTACGAACGATTGCAATTCACAGACAAAGATGCTACCATGTGAATTACAGAAAAACAGCTGTGTGTACAGGACGGAATTCTTTGGAAGAATCCGCGCTGTTTTTCACCCGCCGGAGGTCGGACCTCTGCGGCGGAAAGTGTGTAATCCAAAAAGAGAGGACGGTACAAGATGAACGTGGAAAAAATCTTTGGTACCCGCGTGTTTGATGACAGCGCAATGAAAAAACGACTGCCGCAGAAGGTCTATCAAAGTCTGCTGCGCACCCGCAGGCTAGGACAACCGCTGGACCCGCAGATTGCAGATGTGGTGGCGTGTGCGATGAAGGAGTGGGCACTAGAACAGGGTGCGACCCACTATTCTCACTGGTTCCAGCCGATGAACAACTTTACTGCCGGAAAGCACGATGCCTTTTTGACCACCAACGGTGGACAGGGGGAGATTGCGATGGAGTTTTCCAGCAAAGCGCTGATTCAGGGCGAGGCGGATTCCTCCTCCTTCCCCTCCGGCGGCTTGCGGGCAACCTTTGAAGCGCGCGGCTACACCACCTGGGACCCGACCTCTCCGGCGTTTGTTCGGGACGGCACCCTCTTTATCCCAACTGCCTTCTGCTCTTACAACGGAGAAGCACTGGATGCCAAGACCCCGCTGCTGCGCTCGATGAAGCAGCTTTCCAGGCAGGGAGTGCGTCTGCTGCACGCGCTGGGAAAAACCGATGTCAGCCGCATCACCCCGATGGTGGGTGCAGAGCAGGAATATTTTCTGGTGGATTACAAGCTGTACGATCAGCGACTGGATTTAAAAATCTGCGGAAGGACCCTGTTCGGTGCAAAACCCTCGAAAGGTCAGGAGCTGGACGACCACTACTGCGGACGTCTGCGCATTCGCGTCGGGGAATTCATGCAGGATTTGGACAAAAATCTGTGGGAGATGGGCGTCGGCAGCAAAACCAAGCACAACGAAGCGGCGCCTGCCCAGCATGAGCTGGCACCGGAGTATTCCACTGCCAACATTGCCTGTGACCACAACCAGCTGATTATGGAAACGATGCGCACCCTGAGCAAAAAGCATGGGCTTGCCTGTCTGCTGCATGAAAAACCGTTTGCAGGCATCAATGGTTCGGGCAAGCACAACAACTACTCGCTTTGCACCGACACAGGGGAAAATCTGCTGCGACCGGGCAAAAATCCCGAGAGCAATCTGCTGTTTTTGCTGATGCTGTGCGCCTTTATCCGCGGAGTGGACCTGTATGCGGATCTGCTGCGGATGTCGGCTGCCTGTGCAGGAAACGACCACCGTCTGGGTGGAGGCGAAGCACCGCCGCCGATCATCTCCATTTTCCTGGGAAATCATCTGACGGCTATCCTCAACCACATTGCACAGGGGAGCGACCCGGCAAAGGTCAAACCCGAGGAGATGGACATTGGAGTGGACGAGATCCCCAATGTCACCCGCGATGAAACCGACCGCAACCGCACCTCGCCGTTTGCCTTTACCGGAAATAAGTTTGAGTTCAGAATGGTCGGATCCTCCCAGTCGTTGGCATATTCGGAGGTGGTGCTCAACACCATTTTAGCGGATTCCTTCGAACAATTTGCCAATCAGCTGGAGCCGCTGGAGGGGGAAGCGGTCTGGCAGCAGGTGCAGTGTATCATCCGCGATACGATGCGCAGCCACGGCAGGGTCATCTACAACGGAAACAACTATTCCGAGCAATGGGTCATGGAGGCACAGCGCCGGGGACTGCCGATTTTGCGCACCTCGGTGGAGGCATTTGCAACTTTGACCGAGCAGAAGAACATCGAACTGTTTGACCATCACCACATTTTTTCTCCGAAGGAAACCGCTGCCCGCTATGAGATTCAGCTGGAAAATTACATCCATGTTTTGCAGATTGAAGCGTCCACCATGCTGGAGATTGCGAAACGGCAGATTATTCCAAGTGTGATTGGATATTCCGGCAAGCTGGCAGAAAGTCTGCACCGTCTGGAGCAGTGCGGACTGCATCCACAGCGGTTGGAGAATCACCTGCGGATGGTGAGCGATTCGACCGAGAGTGTGATGGCATTGACCGAGGAACTGGAAACAGCGCTGGAACAGGCACAGGCACAGCCGCAGCTGTATCAGTGTGCGCAGCAGATGTCCCGACAGGTTCGTCAGGCAATGGAAAAGCTGCGGGAAAAATGCGACGCACTGGAGATGGTGGTGGACCGCCGCGACTGGCCGATGCCCACCTACACCGACCTGCTGCACCGCATTTAATGGAAAACCATGTAACAGAGCAAGAAAAAAGGGAGCCATTTGGCTCCCTTTTTTCTGTTCTGATAGGAAAAGAAAGCTTTTCCCAACAAGCGGGTGGTTAATCCTCGTCGGTGGTAAAATTTTCCATCTCTTTAATTTTATTGTTATAGGTGATGCGGGTCAGCAGCAGGCTGACGAAGAAGGAGAAAACTTCGGCAATCGGAAATGCCAGCCAAACCTGATTGAGGGTGCCGATGCGGGAGATGATCCACGCGCAGGGCAGCAGGATGACCAGCTGGCGCAGCACCGAGATGAGCAGCGAGTTTTTGCCTTCTCCGATGGCTTGGAAGAAGTTGGAAAAGGCAATGCCCAGACCGGCGGCAGGGAAGCACAGACTGATGGTGCGCAGAGCGGAGATGCCGATGTCCATCATATCTGTGCTGGCGTTAAACATCATCAGCAGGTATCTTGCGCCGAACTGGAAAATCAGCAGACCGACCAGCATGATGCCAAAGGCAATGGCGCAGGTGAGCTGGAGGGTGTGCATCAGACGCTTTTTGTTGCGTGCGCCGTAGTTAAAGCCCATGATGGGCAGCGCGCCCGCACCCAGACCGAAGACCGGCATAAAGACAAACGACTGGAGCTTAAAGTAGACACCTAGAACGGCGACTGCTGCCTGCGAAAAGACGATGAGGATGTTGTTGAGCGCCATAATCATGACAGAGCCAATCGACTGCATGATGATGGAAGGAAAGCCGACCTGGAAGATGTCGCGTACGATGGCGCCGGAAAGGTGAAAGCCTTTGAAGGTGATGTGTACCGCGTGCTCCTTGCGCACCATGACATAGACAGCAAACAGCATCGCCAGAATCTGACCGGTAACGGTGGCAATCGCGGCACCGGTGACGCCCATGGCAGGCAGACCGAACCAGCCGAAGATGAAGATGGGGTCAAGGATGATATTGCTGATGGCGCCAATCAGCTGAAAGACCATCGGATAGAACATATTGCCGGTCGCCTGAAGGGTCTTTTCCAGATTGATTTCGATAAAGCAGCCAAAGGAGAAGATGGTGACGATGGAGGTGTATTCAACACCCATCTGGATGACGGTGGAGTCACTAGTGAAGGCAGAGAAGAACATCCGGCAGAAGAACAGTCCGAACAGTAAAAAGAGCAGGGATTCTGCAAAGGAGATCAGTACGCCGTGGGTAGCGGCAGCACTGGCTTCCTTTTCGCGGCGCTCGCCCAGACGGCGGGAAATCAGCGAGTTTAAGCCGACACCGGTGCCGACGCTGACAGCAATCATCAGGTTCTGTACCGGAAAGGCAAGGGAAACAGCAGTCAGTGCGTGTTCACCAATCTGTGCGACATAGATGCTGTCCACGATGTTGTACAGCGCCTGAATCAGCATGGAGAACATGGCAGGCAGTGACATCGAAAGCAGCAGTTTGCCAATAGGCTCGGTGCCCATCTTGTTGTGGTGGTGTTTTGGGGTAGAATTGTCTGGCATAAAAACGTCCTTTCTATTTTTTCGTATGTTGGACAGAAAGAAAACAAGCAGAGACTTTCTGTCAAAAAAGTTTAACCATTAAACGGTTACTTATTATTATAGCACAGAGAAATCGAAAGACAAAGAGGAGAAAAAAGTTCTGTCAAAATCAGTAAAAAAAATTCTTGTGAGTGTAAACAGACTTGTGTATAATGAAAGTAAATCAACAATAGGAACGGTCTGCTTTGGGGACCGAAAAAGAAAGGTAGAAACAATTATGGCAAAAGTATATTGGAAGGGTTCCACCCTGCTGGCTCCGGTGTCTCCGACGATGGTCACCTGCGGCAGCTGGGAAAAACCCAACATCATCACCATCGCATGGACCGGGATTATCAACTCCCAGCCGCCGATGACCTACATCTCGGTGCGTCCCAGCCGGTACTCCTATGAGCTGCTCAAGGAAACCGGAGAGTTTGTCATCAATCTGACGCCGGCACAGCTGGTCCGTCAGGCGGACTGGTGCGGTGTGCGCTCCGGCAGGGATGAGGACAAATTTGCTGCCTGCAATCTGACGCCGGTGCGCGCCAATCACCTGGATGTGCCGCTGATTGCAGAGTGTCCGGTCAATCTGGAGTGCAAGGTCAAAAGTATTACTCCGTTGGGCAGCCACGATATGTTCTTGGCGGAGATTGTCGGGGTGGACATCGACGAGGAATATCTGGATGCGGACGGCAAGCTGCACATGGACCGCTGCGGACTTGCCTGCTATATGCATGGGGAATATTTTGAAGCGGGCAAAAAGCTGGGCAGCTTTGGATACAGCGTGCGCAAAAAGCCGAAGGCTCCCCAGAAAAAGCGCAGCGGACCAGCAGCAAAAGCGCCTGATAACCGCCCGAAAAAAAGAAAAATAAAAAAATAAAATTTTTTTCAAAAAAGTGTTGACAGATGCAAATCTCGGTGCTATAATAATAAACGTTCCAGTGATTTGCGGATATGGCGGAATTGGCAGACGCGCTAGATTCAGGTTCTAGTGAGGTTAAACTCATACAGGTTCAAGTCCTGCTATCCGCACCACGAACAAAAACGCTTCGGTCGAATGACCGGAGCGTTTTTTCGTTTTATACAAAAATATGTCTACAATTCGTTTTTGCAGTGATCTTGAGATTAAAACGGAAAGGGGGAAAATCAAATGAATCAAAAAATGTACTTGATTACAGGGCTGATGGCTTCTGGAAAATCTACCGTTTCTGAATTGCTGGCAGAATCGTTGGAGAAATGTGTCCATCTTCGTGGAGATGTATTCCGAAAAATGATGGTTTCCGGACGAGAGGATATGTCAGATAGCCCGTCGGAAGAAGCGATTCATCAGCTGCATCTTCGTTACAAACTGACGGCTGATGCAGCAAAGTCTTATTTTAAAGATGGGTTTTCGGTGGTTATTCAAGATAACTACTATGGCGATGAATTAAACCGAATGTTATCCTATCTGCACACTTATCCGGTAGAGGTGATTGTCCTCTGCCCGAATGTGGAAGTCATCAAAGAAAGAGAAGCGCACCGGAGAAAAACAGGATATACCGGTTTTACAGTTGAGGCGTTGTACAATACATTTATGCAGACAACCCCTAAAATTGGATTTTGGCTGGATAATTCCAACCAGACGCCACAGCAAACGGTGGAAACCATTCTGAATCGGAGATAGACCCATCTGAATTTGCGGGGAATAGCTGTAATAAAAATGGAAAAGCCTCCCGCCCGACCGGGTAATTTTTCTGTAAAAGGATTTCCTTGACACCACCGGTGAAGTTTGCTATAATAGCAAAAATTTACCCACAGATACACAAGTGACAAGGGAGGCAGAAGGAAATGGCAGAAACAGGATACCCGATTTTGGAGTTTGACCGCGACCCAAATGCCAAAATCAACCCGGAGATGATGGCAGAGGGGCAGTTTTCCACCGACAAGCTGGTCATCACCTTTTTCCCGGAGGTGATGGAGCAGCTGAAGGCGGAGGGAAAAATCCGGCTGGAGCAGACCATTTCCGGGGAAAATCCGATTTTGGTCTATCGTTTTACCGATGCGGATGTCCTGATTTTGCTGGGCGCCATCGGCTGTCCCGCCTGTGCCGGCACCCTTGACCAGCTGCACGCCATGGGTATTCAAAAGGTGATGTTCTGCGGCGGCGGTGGTGTGCTGGACCCTGATATCGAGGTGGGACAGCTGCTGCTGGTGGAAGGAGCTATCCGCGACGAGGGCTTTTCCTACCATTACATCGAACCGTCCCGCATCATCTACACCGAGGAGCCGGTCACCCAAAGGATTGCCGATTATCTGAAGGAACATTCGGTGCCCTATCTGCGCGGGCTGACCTGGACGACCGATGCCATCTTTCGGGAAACACAGACACGCATCGAAAACAGACGGGCAGAGGGCGCCAAAATCGTAGAGATGGAGCAGGCGGGCTGCATTGCCGTTGCGCAGTTTCGGGGATTTTCCTATGGAGCGCTGATCTACGGCGGGGATGATGTTTCGCAAAAAGAATGGGACAATCGGGGATGGCGCAGCCGCCAGAGCATCCGTTACGATTTGATTGAGCTTTGCAAACAGCTGACAAAGGTGCTGTAAAAGATTTTTTATACAAAGCAAGAAGGAGGAAACGAGCATGAAGGAATTAAAACTGATTCTGCCAACATCGGCAGATGAACAGTAAGTTTGGGGATACCGCAAGGAATTTTTGGAGCAAGGCAGCAGCCTGGATGGAAGCGGTGGATTGGCAGAAGCAGAGAGCTTTGCACAGTGGTACAGCAAAACGCTGGCAAACCGCTCGGAGCAGACCGTTTGTCCCGGGCTGGTTCCGGCAACCACCTTTCTGGCGGTCGATGCGGATGGCAAGCTGATTGGAATGATCGACATCCGCCACCGGCTCAACGAAGGACTCCTGCGCTTTGGCGGCAACATCGGGTACAGCGTGCGCCCTTGCTGCCGCAGACAGGGTTATGCCACACAGATGCTCGCACTGGCTTTGGAGGAGTGCCGCAAAATGCAGATGCAGAAGGTGCTGGTCACCTGCAACAAGGAGAACATCGGCTCGGCAAAGACCATCCAGAAAAATGGCGGTGTTTTAGAAAACGAGGTGGCAGGAAAAGAGAACGGCGAGGACCGCATTACCCAGCGCTATTGGATTACCCTGTAATCAGAAGATAAAAAGAAAAACGGACTGCTCCCAAAGGGGAACAGTCCGTTTTTTACATATGCAGACGCTTGTGAAGCTCCTGCCAGGTGTCTCGACCGACAAACAAGCCAAGACCGGCAAGATAGATGACGCTGACAGCAGCGCACAGAACGGTGGGCCAGAGGATGGTGGTCCAGCGCGGCAGCAAAAACAGCAGCGGAATCAGCCCAAAGACCGCCGACACCACCATGTAGATGATGTAGTTGGAGATACTGCGGTGTCCCATCGCTGCGATGATGGCGATGACCACCATGGCAAAGACGCACAGCGCAGGGATGACGTAGTTAAAGGACCAGTGACCAAAACCGGTCATCAGGTCGAACAGGACCACCACGATGCCCACGGTGACCACCTGGTACAAAACATGTTTGCAGAAAGAGCTGCGCTTGCGGATGGCTTGCGCCACCGTTGCCCAGCCTGCGCCTACGCCGGCAAGGACAAACAGCGACCACCAGCGCTGCGGCCAGATCAGCAGGTTGAGGGTCAGGCAGATGACACAGACGGCGATGGACAAAAACAGCGACAGACGAATCAACAGGTTGTGCCGATGGTAGATGGTGGGAAGATAGGGGAAAATCTCATCATCGTAGCCCGGGTAGCTGCGGCTGGCGTCCTCCTCGGTGAGGATGCTTTGGCACAGCGGGCAGTGTTCGCGGTCAGACGGAACATAGACCTTGCATTTTTCACAGTATTTCATCGCAGATCAGCCTCCAGCTTATTGGATTGAATCTCCACCGGGATACCTGCCTGAGTCAGCTGACGGAAAAAGTTCTTCTGCACATTGGTGCTGAAGAACGCCGAGGTAAAGCTGACAGTCAGCTCGGAGCCATAGGAGCAGATGCACGCCTGAAGCTTTTCGGTGCTGACAAAGACATCAAATCGCTTGACAAAGGGCTTTGCAGCCTCGGGCAAATCAATCTTTCCGATGTTGGAGATGCTGCCCGCCATATAGGATTCGCTGATGGCATCGGCGGACCAGAGGATGAAATCCTTGATGACCAGCGGGATGGCGCGCGCCACAAAGTTGTGCTCGGCGCGGGAGAGAGCAGCCATGCGCGCACCCAGCTTGTCGGCAGTCAGCTCGCGGGCAAACGTTTCCT
>ERZ839741.2964-NODE-2964-length-14476-cov-3.259899_pt1 | contig 14476 bp, 7 predicted proteins | sample MGYA00519880_ERZ839741 | MGnify/ENA primary metagenome ERZ839741 (study PRJEB31850, sample SAMEA3708851) | human gut metagenome | biome: human gut; feature: human-associated habitat; material: faeces | place: China | collected 2014 ... | reverse complement strand
GTAGCCGTGAAGTACACATGACGTTCCGGCCCCCACCCTTTCACCAGTTTGTATCCGGTGATAGTCGAATCATTAATCATTCGCAGATTCGACCATTCGCAGGATTGCCAGAGCGTATGGTTCATATCAATCATGATGAACGCATTATCCGACTCTGGATAAGTAAAACGGAACATACCGCTACGCACACCGGAAGTCATTTCGGCTTTGACTCCATAGTCTGCCAGTTCCACAGCATAATAATTGGGGGACGCCCACTCCTTATCATGTGAGTAACGCGAACGATAGCCTTGATCGGGATCTTCATGAGTACCGGGTTCCAGTTTCATTTCTCCCGTTCCGGGGATAAACAGAAAGTCGCCCAAGTCCGGAATACCTGTTCCGCTCAAGTGCGTCAAACTGAATCCCATCAATGTCAGATGATTGTATTTGTATCCGGAAGCTGCATCATAGAAGCGGCTGTCCGTATCGGGGCTTATCTGGATTCCCCCGAAAGGAATCTGTGCACCGGGATAAACATTTCCATAACCATCCGTACCGACAAACGGGTTCACGTAGTCCGTCAGCTTTTCAGTTTGAGCCATGCCCGGCAAGATACTCACCAGACACGACCAAACCAAAAACAACCTTTTTCTACCAACTTTATTAACCATATCCAATCGTATATTACACCTGTATATCACCTACGGCAACCTGATATTCATGCCATAGTTCATCTATGCTATATTCCGTTCCCAAGATATGCTTGATAGCTCCGTCAAACGACCAGGGAATCACCTCCAGTGTGCTGCGGTTAAACTTACGCAGGAATTCAGGATCTTTATTGTCGCGCAACCAGACGAAGAAATAACCTGCCGTCCGATAACCGTCCATGTAGTTTCCTCCTTTCGGACGGGCATTCGGTCCGTCGAATCCGCCGTTGGCTACACGTACGGCATCTGCCATTCCTTCAATAAATGCCCAGAATACACGATTGGTTCCGTAAGAGCCGATGCCTTGCGGTTCCAGCTGATAGGCGTGTGTCAGTTCGTGCAACAGTACCCCACGCGTTTCGAAGAACAGCTTTGCCGTATCGTTTTCCGCAAATGATTTCTCGATATGCCGTGTGCTGTAGAAGATAGTAACGTCTCCATTACCACCGCCTTTGGCAGAAATTCCTTCGATGTCTTCCAGTGTATAATGTATCTTGTTCACCGGAGTTATGCTGTCTTCCGGTGAGTTATAAAGAGTAGCCAATACAGTGCGTGCCTGCTCTTTGATATAAGACTCCGCATCCGGAATGATCCGGTGATAAATGTCCGAACCTTTTGTTTCCGAAGCTTTATCTTCGAACAAGACAGTTCCTACATTGTAGCTTTTCCATACGTCCGGTTTTGCTTCGGCTTGCTTCTTCGCACTTGCCGCACAAGCTCCCATGCCCACAATCAGGGCAATTGCATATACCAAATGTCTCTTTTTCATATTCTTTTCTTGATTATTTATTGATGCTGTTAATTGATTCCATTAGTTAATGAATAAGGTTTGTCCTGCGCCGATACTCCACGACGTTTGTTGGGCGATGCCGACATTTTAAATTCCAATACGCCTCCTTTCAGGATATCCTCGTGTGTGATGTACATTTTATCATAAGACTCACCGTTCAGTTTCAGTGACTGTACATAACGCTTCTTGTCGCTGACGCCCGGCGCTTTGATTTCCAGTGTCTTTCCGTTGGGAAGTGTCAGCTTCAGATAGGGCAGATAGGGAGCACCAAGGACATACTGGTCTGTACCCGGACAAACCGGATAGAAGCCCATCACAGAGAAAAGATACCATGCCGACATCTGTCCGCAATCATCATTTCCACCCAGTCCGTTGATGTCATTCTTATACATCTTGTTCAGGATTTCACGCAGCCAGTACTGTGTTTTCCACGGTTGGGAGGTCCATGCGTACAAATAAGGTACATGATGGCTCGGTTCATTGCCATGTACGTATCCACCTACCAGGCATTCTTCCGTAATATCCTCATTATGTTCATAGTACTTCTCCGGCAGATGCATGGAGAAGAGTTCGTCCAGTTTCTGTACGAATGTCTTTTCTCCTCCCATCAGGTCGATCATACCAAACACATCATGCGGTACATGGAAGGAGAAGTTCCATGAATTACCTTCGATAAAGCCTTCGCCGTAAGTTTGCAACACATCGAACTCTTTTTTGAATGTGCCGTCACTGTAGCGGGGACGGGCAAAACCGATGCTTGTATCATAGATGTTACGATAGTTGAGAGCACGTTTGCGGTAAGTATCCGCTATCTCTTTATTACCGGCTTTCAAGGCTGTCTGATAAATAGTCCAGTCGTCGTATGCATATTCCAACGTAGAGGAAGCTGCCGTACCACTCTTGTCCAGCGGGATATATCCCAGCTTCATATAATCGGCTACACCTTCATAGTAAGGTACCGTAGATGTGCTAACCATCGCCGATAATGCCTCATCCACATTTGAAAAAACTCCTTTGGTTATTGCATCCGCCAGCACAGACACAGCATGATAACCGCTCATACACCAGTTCTCATTTCCCATCAGGCTCCATATCGGCAACATGCCATGCACGCTCTGCTGTTCATGTTTGATCATTGATTCCACCATATCCGCATTGCGTTCCGGTTTCACCAGGTTAAGGAACGGATGTTCCGCGCGATATGTATCCCAAAGTGAGAATATAGTATAGTTAGTGAATCCTTTCGCCTGATGTATGTTATGATCCAGACCACGATAGGAACCGTCTACGTCCATATACACGGACGGATTAATCATGGTATGATAAAGCGAAGTGTAGAACATCGCCTTCTGATCCGGTGTACCTTCTATTTCGAAATGATCCAGTTCATTGTTCCAGTCTGTCCGTGCAGCTTCCGCCAACTGTTCGAAGCTCTTTCCGGAAGCCTCGGCACGCAGGTTCTTTACAGCGCCTTCCGTGCTGACTGCCGACAAGGCTACCTTTACAACCAGTTCGGGATCTTTGGCCGTTTCGAAGTTAAAGTAAGCCACGATCTTTCGACCAGTGATTTCCGGGAAATTCTTCTCCAGCTTGAAACGACGCCAAAAGCCATTGTACAATACCTTTTCCTTATCCTTATATCCGTAATCCTTGATCGGCTGTGACAAGGAAATGGCAAAATAGGTATAATTCGTACGTGCCCATCCGTTGGTGATGCGGTATCCTGTCAGCAATGTATCGTTTTCCACCCGCAGGTTTGCCCACAATACTTTGCCGTCATAATTATAGATACCATGCACCAGGTCCAGGATCAGATGACCGTCTTTTCCTTTCGGGAAGGTATATTTATGTACACCCGTCCGTTGAGTAGCTGTCAGTTGCGCTTTAATGCCATAGTCGTCCAGCATCACTTCGTAGTATCCGGGTGTCGCTTTCTCTGTGGCATGATCGAAGCGCGAACGGTAACCCTCTTCCGGATGGTCCGCCCGTCCGGGATTCAATTTTACATCGCCGACAGCAGGCATCAGCAATATATCTCCCAGGTCGGAATGTCCCGTGCCGCTGAGGTGGGTGTGACTGAAACCTACGATGGTTTTATCCCGATACTGGTAACCGGCACAATATTCATACGCATTCTTCTGATAAGCTCCATTCACATTATGTGGAATTGTGTCTGTGTCCGGACTCAGCTGTACCCATCCGAAAGGGGTGCAAGCACCGGGAAAAGTATGCCCCATACCATTGGTTCCGATAATCGGATTAACGTAATCTACCGGTTGCTGAGCTACGGCGGACAAGGTTACCGCCGCCATAGTCATCATCAATACTTTCTTTTTCATCTTATTCATACCTGCTTACTTGTTATCACGAGAGAAGGAATAGGGGAAGTCGGATTCGTTAATACCTCTTCCTTTATTCGGTTTATTATCCATATCAAATACCAGACGTCCGCCTTTCAGCAAGTCGAAATGATTCAGATAATTCTTTGTATAGTTCTTACCGTTATAGTTCAGCGAACGGATGTAACGATTGGCATCACTATTTTTAGGAGCGGAGATTTCCAGTTTCTTGCCGTTCTCCAGTGTGATCGTCGCTTTCTTGAAATAAGGAGCACCCATCACATATTCATTGCTGCCCGGACATACCGGATAGAAGCCTAAAGCGGTAAACACATACCAGGCAGAAGTCTGTCCGTTATCCTCATCACCACAATAACCGTCGGGAGTGGCAAAGTAGAGGCGGTTCATCACTTCACGCAGCCAGTACTGGGCTTTCCAAGGCTGACCGGCATAGTCATACAGGTAAATCATGTGTTGGATCGGTTGATTACCATGCGCGTAATTCCCCATATTGGCAATTTCCATTTCACGGATTTCATGAATCACACCTCCGTAGTAGCTATCATCAAATATCGGTGGAAGGTTGAACACAGAATCGAGCATACTGACAAACATCTTTCTGCCGCCCATCAAATCGGCCAGTCCCTGTACATCATGAAATACAGACCACGTATAGTGCCAGCTGTTTCCTTCGGTAAAGGCATCCCCCCACTTGAACGGATTAAAAGGAGTCTGGAAGGTGCCATCGGCGTTCTTGCCACGCATCAGTTTTGTTTCAGGGTCGAACAGGTTGCGGTAGTTCTGGCTTCTGCTCTTATAGAGTTCCAGTTCTTCTGCCGGACGCCCTAGCTTTTCACCCATTCGGTAGATGCACCAGTCATCGTATGCATACTCTAATGTACGCGCCGCATTCTCGTTAATCTTTACATCGTAAGGCACATAACCCAGTTTATTATAATATTCGTATCCACGGCGCCCTGTTGTAGAAACTCTCGGATGTACACTGTTGGCTCCTTTGAGCAAACCTTCATACATTTTCTCCGCATCCGCTTTGGTCACATTCTTCATAAAAGCATCTGCCACTACGGAAGCCGAATTGTTTCCGACCATACAGCCACGATGTCCCGGACTCGCCCATTCGGGGAAGAATCCGCTTTCAAGATATGTATTCAACAGTCCTTCCTGCATCTTCTCTCCCATTGAAGGATATATCAAATTGACAAACGGGAACAGGCAACGGAACGTATCCCAGAAACCGGTATCGGTAAACATATATCCCGGACGGATTTCACCGTTATAAGGGCTGTAATGTACCGTTTCACCCTTCGCATTCACTTCGTGGAACATACGGGGGAATAATACCGAACGATACAGACAAGAATAGAAGGTACGCATCCGGTTCTCATCATCGTCTTCGACTTTGATACGTCCCAGTACGTCATTCCAAGCTTTACGTCCGGCTTCCTTGGTCTGTTCGAATGTCTTGTTTCCGATTTCTTTCAGATTCAGTTCCGCCTGTTCGGGGCTGATGAATGAGGAAGCCACTTTGGCATGCACCTGCTCTCCTTTCTTTGTCGAAAAACCGATGGCAGCACCTACGTGATTGGATTGCAGTTCAAGATGCGTCTCTACCAAATGGTAGTCCGCCCATACTTTATTAAATGTAAAAGGCTTGTCGAACTCTATCACAAAGTAGTTCCTGAAATTCTGCGGAACACCGCCACTGTTACGTGTCGTATAACCTACAATCTTATTTTCTTCAGGAATCACCTTCACATACGAACCACGGTCGAAAGCATCTACTACCACATAAGCATCGGACGCTTCGGGGAAAGTAAAACGGAAATACGCACAACGCTCCGTCGGGGCAATCTCCGTTGTCATGGTATACTCTGACAGATAAACACTGTAATAATAAGGAGTTGCTTTCTCTGCCTTATGCGAAAACCAGGAAGCACGGCTGTCCTGATCAATCTTCAGCTGTTTGGTCATCGGCATAATGGAGAACTGTCCGTAGTCATTGATCCAGGGACTGGGCTGGTGGGTCTGCTTGAAACCTCTGATTTTGTCAGAAGCATACGTGTAAGCCCAACCGTCCCCCATCTTTCCGGTCTGCGGCATCCAAAAGTTCATCCCCCAAGGCAGTGCAATGGCAGGATAGGTGTTTCCGTTGGAGAGCGAAATCTTGGAGTCGGTTCCCATCAGGGGATTCACGTAATCCACCGGCTGCTTTTGCGCAAAGATAGAGGAGACTCCCAACAATAGAGTCATTGTGATAGACAGTAGTTTCTGTTTATTCATGATATAAGAGTTAAACTATTAATATTAGATTAGCGAGTGTTATTATTCACGTTACAAATTAACGCAATAGAAAATTAATAACTATACTCTAACGTGACAAAAAGCACGTCCGGGCGAGAATGTCAGAGTAGAGAACTAGGAGTCAAACAGAGCACAAATTAAATTACTAATAATCAAATAATTGCCCATAAGAAAATACAAATAGAGTACAAACAAAAACAAAAGCAAGAAAGTAATCGAGATTATGTTCTGTTTACTTTCTTGCTTTTTTCAAAGACTGGTTACTTCTTCATTCTAAACCAACGCTCGCCTGTAGCACTTAGCACATACACCATACTGTCGTTGTCATCATAACTCCAATAGAAGCCGTCTTCCGAAACACAGAAAGAGAGGAATTTACTGTAATCCTGCTGTACACGGTTATAATCAGCCGGATTATTATTCCATCCGAATAAATCATATGGTTCGCCCAAGCTGATGAATATACGACCAGTAGCATTATCTGCTGTCATAGTAACCGCAAAGCCAATATAAGATCCCATACCACTCCACGGACAAGCAATCAAATTCCTCGGATTACGATCATCAAACTCCACACCAGAGTGGAAGATTCCCTTAAAGTCTGCATGAATCTCATCCTGATCTACTATATGGGTCTTCCAACCATCTGCATACCATGCTGCAATATCAGAGGCTTTCCGAGTATCACATACAACATTAGCATTGTCAGTTTCAATTTCACCATTCAAATAGTTGTAATAGAGTTTATTTAAACTTATTCCATCTACCGTCACATTGCTACCCAAAGTCAACACTGCATTTTCATCATTCGTTGTATCAATTATCATCGGATACTCTGTGTGTTTTACCACACCGTTATCTATTGCAGAAATCTTCACTTTCCAATTATTGCTCTCGTCGCAAATAATCAAATAGTGTGCAAGGAAAGAAGAGGATGACCTACGAAATACACCATTATTCAACTCTCCCTTAAGCAAATCCATGGCCTGTGCTTTATTATAAGCAATAATGGCCAATCGTTTTCTCTCCTTAGCTTGTTGCAAAGCTGCAGTTGAGACCGGAGTCAAGATCATTTCTTTGCCATGCGTCTGTCCTACAGCTGTAATTTGTGAATCAGAATACCCCGTAATGACAAATGTCGTCTCCGAGTTTTCGTTCAAATATTGTAGCATTCCTCCATTCAGCAAGGTAAGCAACACCGCTTTTTCCCCCTGGAAATCCAGAGAATAATCTGTTCCAACCTCATTCTTCAACAACGTTTCGTCTGAATCCGATGCTACATTTCCTTCTTCATCAAACTGAAAGTAGAACGTTACTCCTTGATAAATCATTTTCCATCCGTCTGCCGCACACAGTAGTTCTTTTACCTCTGAAGGACGCAAGCGGTCTGCACTCATGTCACCTTCATGTTCCCAGTCTTTCCAAGGTTCCGTCATGCCACAACTATAAAAAACCAGGCAACACAACGACAACATTATATAAATAAGTTTCTTCATGATGTTTTTCTTTTAAGATTTGAAATTAGAAATTAGGTATATATCCTCCCAAGTCCGGTCCCACTCCATAATTCTTGGCTGCTCCCGGCGCACAAATACGTAAGTCAATCATCGGCGGAATCCGTCCGTCATCCTTCACTTTCATCACACCGTCGGTAGTACCTCCCCAAGGATTCCGCATCTTGAAAAGATGAGTATTATCATCCGGCAAGATAAACGTAAACGCATGCCCACTGGTCGTCTGCCAATTTTGATCTACCTGTTCACCGCTTCTTGTAAAACCACCGATCACCAGTCTACCCTGTTTGAGCGACACTTCCACCGCGCGTTGTAAGTCTTCGGCAATCAATGCATTTGCACCGAAACCTACACTTTCCCCGTCGCCGGTAAAGATAGCAGAAACATATTCAGTACCAATACCACCGACATTAGAACTACCTTGATAGATCTGATTCCACTTAATCATAGCCTTTTCGAGAATCGTAGCCCAAGTGACTTCTTTATTTCTGCCGCCTAAGGCACCTAAATCGCCACTATTACCGATAAAATAGTCGCCACCTACACCAACTGATATTTGTTTTCCTTTCGGGTCATACATAGTAACTGTGTATGTTTTGTCCATATTATCCTTGATAATGTGTTTTACGAAACGGGGATAGAGGTATGCCATCGAAGCAATCACCGCACAAGCACAGCAGTCACCTACCCAACGCTGATTTACATCAGACATCACAGGATTTCCATTTGGATAAATGGATACAACATTGAATGTATTCCAAGCCATCTTCGTCCCACCATCTCCAAATGGTTCAGGTTCTTCAGTAGGATCGGCAAGCCATTTCAAGTCTGCTGCCGTAGCTTCTCTGTCATTCTCATGCTGTCTGCCCATCGGAGTTATCGCACTAAACGTACTGGAACCTTTACTAGCAATCAAGTCGTTGATATTCTCCGTATATGAACGCATGGCCACCAGTTTCCATTCAGCTATCTGCGTGGCAGCACCACCATTGTTCGCTTCAACAGAAAGTCTGTAGTAACGATAGGAAGTTGCATTATCCACTTCATAGCTTTTCTCTTCTTTTCTCGCTGCAAAAAGTTGGTTTGTCTGCGCATCCAGTTCTGTCCACGTAGTATTATCATTAGAACCATAGAGTGTCCAATCTTTCGGGTCCATTTCGGGAGTATCGGCAGCCGAGGTCAACGAATAGGCAGTGACAGCCTTACTACTATTTCCATTCCAAGTGATGTTGAAACTACTATGATAAGTAACATACTTCGTGTCAGCATTATCGTCTACCAAACGTCTGATTTCCGAACCGACAGGAGCATCAGCATATTGCGCTATAATTGTACCACTGGAGGGCATATTCGTGTTACCCGAACCAAGTACATAAGAAACCGGAACATCTTCGTTCGGACCTTCTCCTCCATTATCTCCTTCATCATCGTCGGACGAACATCCTGCCAGACAAAAGGGAATTAGCAGCACCAAAAGAAAAATGATTCTCTTCACTGCATTCACATCGCTACATCTTATTTGAGGTATCTTCATTGTTTTTCTTTTCATTAATTTCTTTCATTCATTCGCAGATCGGACATCCGGAGTATATTACTCCGTTGTCCATCCCAGATTTTGTACCATCTTCGGATTACGACGTACATCTTCGTCAGGAATCGGGAAGAGGTAATGTTTAGGCAAAAATGTACGTGTTTCTACTACTACCTTCTCAAAAAATGCAGGAGCATCCGAACGGAAAGCCATACCATGAATAGGTCCGCCTTCTCCACCTCTATGATATTTAGGATAAATCCAATCATCGCCTACAGCCATATCGGCTACTTTCCAACGACGTACATCAAAGAAATGATTCCATTCGAACATCAGCTCAACCAAACGTTCACGATGAATACGTTTGTCCACTCCGTCACGTGTATCTTCATAAGGAATGCATGCAAATCCATTATCGTCCTTAGTACCTACCGCACCATATCCAGGAATACCGGCACGGGCGCGTATCTTATTTACATACTTAATCGCTTCATTACGTTGGTCACAAGCGCTCAACGTTTCAGCATACCCCAAGTACATGTCTGCCAAACGAAGCAAAGTTGCACAATGCCTGTTAGCCCCGCTACGTCCTTCTTTTGAAGCCATTTTACGCATACCATAACCCGTGTAAGGGGCATCCCAATTGGCATTAGCATAACCGGAATTACCGTTATAAGTCAGTTCTGTGGTTATTTCTCCACGCGGAGTATCTGTCTTCAACCAAGTAGAACCATGGAATGTAATGTTCGTATAAAAACGCGGTTCGCGATTAGCCCATTGTTTCAATGTTTGATTCGAATTGCTCTTGAAGTAGGTTCTGGAAGGAACTACTTCGTCAGTATAGTCACTCGACCATCCCAAATATTCATTAGAAGGTACCCCCTCATATTCCTTATAGTTCGTATCGTCAACAATCCGGCGACCGTCTTTCATAAAGTACAAGTCCACCATTTCCTGAGGTACACCAAATCCCAGACCACCTCTCAAAGCACCATTATTATCATCGTACCCCTTGTGATAAGGCGTGGTTTCGTAAGCCCGGTAATCATGGTCTGCCAAGCGAATGAAAATCTGTTCTTTATTCTCTGTACCGTACAAAACTCCCGATGTCACTTTTCTATAAGATTCATAGAAATCAATCTTTCCATCGGCTGTCTTCTCCGTATATAAAGAGAAAGTGTTACCGTATTCATCAAAGAATTCTTTGTAAGCATCACGTGCAGCCTCCCATTTCGCTTTTTCCTGCGATTTATCTTGCGGAAAGAGTTGCTTGCCACTTTCCGGATTAACGATGGCGGCATAATCGGGATTACAATTGAATAGCGGACTTGCCGCATACAACAACATTTTCGCTTTGAAAGCTTTACATGCAGCTCTGTCTATACGTCCCAAATTGGATCCGTCATATCTATCAGGAAGCTCATTTGCCGCATCATCAAATTCCTTCGCCATAAAAGCCACACATTCATCTACCGTATTACGTTCTTTCAGCAGTTCAGCAGTAGAAATATCCAATGGAATTGGTTCTTCCCCCAAAATCACAAATGGGCCGTAGGAACGGAAAATCATGAAGTAATAGAAAGCACGCAAAGCTCTGGCTTGCGCTTTCCACTGTTTGCGTTGTGCGGCCGAAGCTTCCAAACAACGGTCTACATTCATGATAAATGTACTGGCACGAGAAATTCCTTTATAATACTCGATGTACCAAAAGTTTATCCATGAGGAACCTGCATAGGTGGCTCCGGAAGCCCATTCGCTACCATTATTTCCGTCCCATGAAAGCTTGCATTCCAACGAACCGGTTGTCCAGATCCCCGACATCGTATTCCTTGCAGAACGTTCTAATGTTTCATCGGGCACATAATTATACACATTATTCAAAAACTGTTCTGTCTTCGAGCGATTAGTAAACGTATCCTCCAAGTCATATTGTTCACCGGGGATTGCATCGAAGAAATCATTGCACGAACTAAGTCCGACCACCAAACACAGCGCCAAAGTTCCTATTTTAAATATATTTTTCATATCCTTCTTGCTAACTGATTATTATTAAAAACTTACATTCACACCTACTGAATAAGTACGTACATTAGGATAAGCAGTACCATTATTGGTATTCAACTCCGGATCCCATAATTTGAACTTAGAGAATGTCAATAGGTTGGTGCCCATCACATAAATACGCGCACTCTTCAGGAATGTTTGATTAATCAACTTCTTCGGGAGTTGGTAAGCAATAGTCAACTGTTTCAGACGCAGGAAACTGACATCTTTCTGCCACCATGTGCTGGTTTTCATATTATTTTGATTCGCATTGTTTCCATGATGCAAACGAGGATAGAATACATCCTGATTAGTCGGATTGTCAGCAGACCATCTGTCAGTAATGTTTGCAAACAAGTTCGTAATACCTGAACCATCATTAAAAGGATACATGGCATTTCCTCCCAAACAACGGTCTGCCTTGGCATTTCCGGCAAAGAGCGCACCGACAGAGAAATCACCTAATTGTAAATCTGCACCGAAACCATAATAAATCTTAGGTACGTCACCCTGACCTATCAGACATTTATCATAATCGTCAATTACTCCGTCACCATTTAAATCCTTATATTTGATATCACCCACTTTCGAAATCTGTCCCGGATGCCCTTCACCAAACTGCTTGGCATGGTCCATGATCTCTTCTTCACTAGTGAATAACCCTTCGGCGATCCATCCCCAACGTCCGTTCACGTTCGTTCCTCTTTTTTCCATCCACGGATACTGTACCCGGGGATCATCGTTCTCTATAATTTTATCTTCATTCCATGAGAAGTTACCACGGACAGTCAGGAAACATTTCTTACCGAGTTGCTGTGTATATTCCAATGTAGCTTCAAAACCCTTATTGTCTACCACTCCCAAATTAGCATAAGGCATTTCTACGAACCCGGAATAATCAGGAATAACGCGTCGGGTAATAAAGATGTCTTTACGATGTTCTTTAAAGATATCTAATGTCAGCGAAAGATTGTCTTTGAAAAATTTTAAGTCAACACCTAAGTCTTGCTTGCGGGAAGTAGACCAACCGACATTGGCTCCGTACTTGCTGAACCCCCAACCACCAACACCGTTATTCTGGTCGCCAAAACGATAACCATCTACGCTCGCCATCTGGTCTAGGTACATAAAACGCCGTCCTGTTACAGCATCCGTACCAACTAAGCCATCTGTATAACGCACTTTAAAGTAAGAAACAGTTTCTTGCAAAGATTCCCACCAAGCCTCATTAGAGATAGCCCAGCCAAGACCAAATGCAGGGAAGAAACCGAAACGTTTTTCTGGACTGAAGTTCTCGGAACCATTATACCCAAGGTTTGCCTCGAAAAAATAACGGTCGTTCCATGAGTAAGTAGCACGGGCGGCCAAGCCTTGTTGCTTATAGGGCAAAGAACCGATCAGATTATCAGAACTCGAACGGTAAATCTTTTGGTTATAAAGCAAAAGACCACCTATCCGATGCAAACCGAACGAACGGTCGTAATTTAAAGAAGCTTCAAAGTAAGTACTTCTAGAGTCGGAAGCGCCCTGGTCAAATGCAAGATCTTTATGTCCTGTATAGGTCAGTGCATACCGATAATTGCCATCTGCATCAAATACATCATCATTCCACAATCCGTTTTCGTCTTTAGTTCCGGCAAAATTGTAAGTATCTTCACGCTTGTTATACTTCAGGTCACGACTGTTATGCACGTCGAAAGCCAACATGGCAGAGGCGGTAAGCCCTTTACTCCACTTCCAGAAACCAAGGTCTTGCGTCAAACGAATGTTGGAGTTCAACTGATTTCTTGCTTCATTTTTGTAACCACGACGAGTCAAATCGGCATACGGGTTACGGAGGTCACCATTGGTAGAGATACCTGGTACAGAACCATCAGGCATCATTAACGGCAAATAGACCGGATTAATCTCCATAGCTGACGCAAACAAGTCACTGGTAGATTGCTGCGGATAGTTACCCATAGAAAGGAAACCATTGAAGCCCAAATCAATAGTAGTCGTTTCTGTTGGCTTCAAGTTCAAATTAGCGGTATAATTGTAGCGGTCGTAACGGATGTTAGCATCATAGTTCTCCATTTCAGCGGTACGTGTCAGACCTTTTTCATTATAATAACTCAATGAAACGTAGTAAGTGGCATTAGGTACCCCACCACGCACACTTACATTTACACGACGATTATGTCCCCAGTCATTGAATAATTCGTTCATCCAATCAACGTTCGGATACAAATAAGGATTGAACATCAGTGGATTATCATTCGGTAGTAATCCATGGGCTTTCTTCGTAGCCTCAATATATTGAGGAGAATATAACATACTGCCTCTAGTATCCATATACGCTTCATTGGCAGCATCCATATACGTAAAGGCATCCGCCATTTCAGGTTTCTTTGTCAATGTCACAAAACCTTCATAGTAGTCTACTGAGAATTGCGGCTTGCCCACCTTACCCGGTTTGGTTTTAATCAGAATTACACCATTAGCACCGCGTACTCCATATACAGCTGTGGCAGAAGCATCTTTCAGCACCGTAAACGACTCAATATCTTCAGGGTCGATATTATTGAAACTACGTTCCACACCATCCACCAATACCAGTGGTTTAGAGTTCTGACCCGCCAGTGTAGAAATACCACGGATCCAAAGATCGGAATCATCATGCCCCGGTTCTCCTGAACGTTGCACAGCTACTACACCCGGCAAACGTCCAGCAATAGCAGAAGATAAATTAGCTGTCGGCATCTTTATATCTTCTATTTTCATAGATGACTGCGCACCTACTACCGATACTTTACGTTGATGTCCGTAAGCCACAACTACCACTTCGTCCAGCATTTCCGAATCTTCTGCCAGAACCACTTTCAGATTGGTTTCATTTCCTTTTACCACAATCTCCTGTGACTTATAGCCTATAAATGAAACCACTAAAGTCCCTTTTGCATTACTCAGACTGAAATTACCGTCAATGTCGGTAATGCAACCGTTCGTGGTGCCTTTCACCATAATGTTGGCACCAATGATGGGTTCACCGGTAGCATCCACTACGGTACCTTTTACTGTACCGGCCTGCATAATGGCTTGTACCTCATTTACATTGGCAAAAGCCTGCTGCGGGCTACCTACACAGAGCGCAGATGCCATTGCTGCTGAGAATAAAATTCTTTTCGATGAGAATTTCAGAAATTCATTCTTCATAATTTATAAATTTAAAATTAACACTATTATTTCGATTATAATCTAATTAG
>ERZ839741.2960-NODE-2960-length-14492-cov-3.642862_pt1 | contig 14492 bp, 15 predicted proteins | sample MGYA00519880_ERZ839741 | MGnify/ENA primary metagenome ERZ839741 (study PRJEB31850, sample SAMEA3708851) | human gut metagenome | biome: human gut; feature: human-associated habitat; material: faeces | place: China | collected 2014 ... | reverse complement strand
AAAGGCCAAGACCGAACAGGGCCTTGATGACATGGTGATCTACCCCATCAAGCTCTATATGCGGCCCACCTGGCTGGATAGAAAGTAAAAACGGATTCGTGAGAGCCTCTGCCCTATGGCAGAGGCTCTTTTTCGTTGACAAAGTCCGGATTTAAGTTTATCATAAATCAAACAAGAGAGAGGGAGGAGTAGCCATGAGTCAAGCAGTGCAGGCCGCTCTGCCGTGGATCGTATGCGCCATTGCAGCGGCAATACTGATCCCCGGAATCATAGATTTTCTCCGCAAAAAGAAGCCTGATGCCAATGCTTCCGAAAAAGAAAAAGCCGAACAGAACAGCTGGATGATGGAGGGAATCGGCGTTGGAATGTTGGCTGGATATTGGCTGGGAAAAGTCTTAGGCAACGCCGTGCTTGGCCTGTCCTTGGGTGTTCTGTTGGGGATGCTTTTGGGCAGTAAGATCAAGAAATTCAAGTAGCGCTGTAGGCTATCGGCATATTTTTAAAATATATACGCAAATAAATGTAAAGTCATATTACTTAACAGAAGCTCCTGCCTAAAAACGGCAGGAGCTTCTGTAATATCTACATGTCGAAGGATGGATTGGTGAAGTACACATTTTTCTGATCCATTTTTTCTTTTGCCAACCGCAATCCCTCGCCGAAGCGTACAAGATGGAGTAACTGTACTTGCTTAAATGCGCCATTCGATCTTGATGGAATCGCTGGTCGCATAGATGACACGGATGAGCTGGTCTACCGTCTGTCGCTTATCATTGAAGCTCAACTCGTCCCACATAGTCAGGTGATTATAGATCTCCGTATAGTCCGCTTCCTTGTGCAGCTTCAATTCAGAGATACGCTTCATCAGCTCTTTCTTTTTCCCATCCAGTTCTTTGACGCGCCCACTGATGTAACGAAACAGGGTATCGTCCGCAGCCGACAGGCGATCCATCAGAGAGCCAATCTCAGTCTCAACTTGCGTAAGTTGAACATTCAACGCCGTTAGCTCGGGGTTAATGTAATTCCCTTTGCACCTTCTGAGCGTTTTGAACTGAGCCATCTTTTTGCGCATTTCATTGTAGATGATTTGTTCAAACTCATCGGTATAAATCGTTCCGGGACCCTCGCAGGCTTTGGAGTTCATTTTGTTCGAACAGAGGAGGTAGCGGGAGCGTGTGGTCGAGTAGTGCTTATCCACCAAAGCGTACCCACAGATGCCGCATTTGATCTTTCCCGCCAGCCATGTGTTCTTGGCTTTCTGATATGGCTTGATCTGCTGCGCTTCCAGACACTTTGCACGGCATTTCAGCCATAGGTCGGAGGGAATGATGCCCTCGTGTGGAGCCAGCACCAAATGGTTGCCTTCTAAATTCATTTGCTTGCGTCCTACGGAGTCCTGTCCCTTGTAGTAGTAGCATCCGTTCGTACCGATAAAATCACTCGGATCGTTTGCCATGATCGCGCCTTGGTCACGATAGAACTCATAGACGGATAGATCCGCGCGGACATAGATGGGATTCCTGAGAACATCCGCAAGTCGTGTGCGTCCCCACGGCTTTCCGTTTTTGAGAATGCCGTGGGCTTGAAAGTAGCGGATAATGTCACCGTAGGAGCATTCCGGCTTGGAGTAGAGCTCATAGATCAACCGCACCTGTTCCGCTTCCTCCGCGTTGATCTCATACATAGAGGTCTTAATACCCTCGATGGTCGTCGGGATCAGCCGGAATCCATACGGAACTCTGCCGCCCATATAGAAGCTCTTTTGACTGCGGGAGTAGTAGGCATCCGCCACGCGCTTTTGAATAGTTTCCCGTTCCAACTGCGCGAATACAATGCAGATGTTGAGCATGGCGCGTCCCATGGGCGAGGAAGTGTCGAATTTTTCTGTCGTGGATACGAACTCGACCCTGTGCTTTCCGAATTTCTCCATCATATTAGAGAAGTCGAGGATAGAACGGCTGATGCGGTCCAGTTTGTAAACAACGACCTTACCGATCACCCCGCTTTCGATGTCGTTCATCATTTCAGCAAAGGCGGGACGGTCTGTATTTTTACCGCTGTAACCCCTGTCGGTATAAACCTTATACTGTTCACCTCTCATTTCGTACTGGCAGAACTCGATCTGGCTTTCGATAGAAATGCTATCGGCTCTGTCAACGGATTGTCTTGCGTAGATTGCGTTCATTTTGTAGCTCCTTCCTCACAGAAAAGAGCTGCTGACAGGTACATCATACCGCAGCAGCTCCTAAATAGCTATCATTTTCATTGTGTTTTTCATACTTTATAAAGACCTCGAAAAGACCTTCCTCGATACATCGCCGCTGTTCCATGCACTCATCGGCGGTAAGCTGTGGGGTAAGGTTTTCAATTCTGATCATATTTTTTCTGCCGGAAATAATGTGCGCGTCACTATCGTAAGTGAAAGGGCGGACAATAATAACTATCACCTCCAGCGGTGCTATCATTTTATTTGCGAGAACCTTGTCCTATGCAGAAAGGGAGAGTCGAAATCCTTCAACTCTCCCTTTGCGTCACATGGTCTGCTGCCAGTCATAACTCACCTCGTCCTCGTGGTCATCAGCCTTGTGACCGAGGGCGATTTTCTTTTCCTGTTCTTTTTGCAGTGCCTTTCTGTCGGTGTAGTGCTGTACGGGCATCACAGGGACAACGGGCTGGAGCTGCTCCAGACGGTGCCCAAGCCCCACCAGAGCAGAAGCAGTGCTGCCGCCGCCATCAGCAGAGAGATCAATGCCTGAATACTGATGTGTGGTAGATGCAGTCTGGGAAGTCTGATTCTGTGCAGAGAAAAAGAGTTCTCTTTCGGCTTCCCAGCCTGTTCGGTCATCTGCTCCAGATACCGTACCGTCTTCAGAAGATCGTCCAGCTGCGTCCGGGTCGGGAACTGCTCCAGCAGTTCGCTGACCTTCTTCAGATACACGCTCTGTCTCTCCACATGGCGAGTCAGTGTGCAGATGGACTCCACCATCTCCACCCATTCCTCTTGCGTGGGATGCGCTTCGGGAAGAGGTGTCTGCTCCTGCACTGTCTGTTGCGCTGTGGGTGCGGGACGATTCCGTGCCATGAGCTCGTCCATGGATAATTTCTTCTCTGATCCTGAATTCATATTCCATGTTCTCCTTCAAGTATTAGTCACCGAACAGCAGGCGGTCGCGACACTGCCAGCCGCTGGGTGTGGTGTAGGTGATGTTGCGCCGGGACTTCTCCCAGCGTACTTTGTAACCTTCGCTCTCCATCAGCGCAATGAACTCATCTCTGTTGGAGGCGTGGCGCATACAGTCGTTGATGATGTTCATGAGATGTAGCTTTTTGCTCTGACCACGGGCCGCCGTGTGGTACTCCCCAATGGTCATGGTCTTCGTTTTCTGCTTTTGCTCCCTTGGTTGAAACACAGGGAGAGAAAATTCCATGCAGACCTGATCGTTGCGCTGTCGCAACTCTTGTAGCTGCTCCTTTGCGATATGCATTTTCTTTCCGGTATCAAAGTTGACCGAGTTGATGAGCAGGTGGGAATGGATGTGCTCCCGGTCTGTGTGGGTGCAGACCAGAACTTCGTATCCCTCATAGTACTCAGCTAACTTCAGCGCCGCCGCGTGAGCGGTGACCGGGTCGACCGCTTCACCCTTCGGGAAGCTCTGCACCATGTGGTAGAACAGCACGCCATCGGTTTTGTGGTAGAGCCGCTTGGTGGTCATGAAGTCTGCGTAGACAGATTCCGGCTGGCAGTTGATGCCGGTGACCAACCGCTGACCGCCGAACTCAGTTTTTTTGTCCTGCATGGTGTAGCGCATCACAGCGCCCATGCATCCGGTGGTCTGGCCCCGCTTGTAGTTAGTGAAACTGATGATCGCCATTTTTCACCACCGCTTTCGTTCAAGGATCAGCCGGACAGCAGCGCAGAATTCAGAGAACGCCTGGCGTACACCGTCCAGGTTGATCACCGTGACGCGTCCCATGTGCGCCAGAGTGACAAGCTGATTCAGATTTCTGCCGATGGACTTCAGCTCCTTGAGCACTTCTTTTAGTCCATCGACGACCACAACCTGCTTTCCCAGACAGCAGGCCGTCATGTAATCACTCATGGACATTCCGGAGCGTTTCGCCAATTCCTTGATGGCCTCCCGGTCTTCGGATGCCATCCGGGTACTGAATTTGATATCCTTTTTCATGTCGTTTCCTCCAAAATAATCGTGTTCTAAAACCAAATGAAAGCCCAGCGTCAGCGGGTTTCGTTTGGAGAGGAGGCGCAAGGGAGCGTAGTTCGGAATACCTGATCCGTAAGGTGTTTCGAACGGTGCGGACTTTGCGCCGACGAGGGGTATGGGGCAGCGCCCCGCAAATAAGCGGAAGGCGGGCGGCGGCTGTGCCGACGACCAGACAAACGCGATGCTGGCCACCTCCAAGGAGGTGATTTCCATGCGCCGAACACCCGCGCTCCCCCTTCGGCCACAAACGGCCCAACACGGCGTTTCGTTCGCCTTGCGGGGGGTTTACTTGGCACATCTGGAAACTGCCCGCAAATCACCGCACAGCGCCTCAGCAGGGTCAACAGGGTCGACTGCCGGGACACCCTGGGTATCGTCACTTTCGGCACGGTGTAGTTCAATAAGTCGCTTTCCGTTGCTGCGGCGCATCACAACGGAAATGCCGATTTTGCTTAGTGCGTCAAGGTTTTGCACGATTTGTCGGGACACTTTCTTGGGGGAGATACGCTCCACACCCACAGGGTCGATCCGTTCAGACAGCTCCGTGGGAGTGCCGATAAATTCGGTTTGGTCATGCATCAGTTCAGAGAGGAGATAGACGATGCGGTCGCCCAGCAGCTCCGGCTGTGTCCGGCTGTCCGACACCAGCTCCCAGACATTTTCACTGTTGCGCTCCAGCGTCAGCTCCCGGTATTCAATGTCACGGCCAATGCAGGAGAGCTTTGCCCTGCCGTTCCTCCACCAGCGTAAAGCTGGAATCCACCGCACCGCTGATGGCGGTGGTGCCGGAGATGCGATTGAACACATCGTCAGCGCTCTCCTTGCGCAGATGATGGATCAGCAAAATGGCGATGCCGTGGGCATCCGCAATCTGCTTCAGAGCAGAGAGGTCACGGTAGTCGTTGGCGTAGGTTGCGTCACGAGCCGGACGAACCATCTGCAGCGTGTCGATGATGACCAGTACCGTGTCCGGGTGGGCAGTGAGGAATGTTTCCACCTGCTCCTCCAGCCCCTGTCCAATGAGGGCGCACTCCGTGCAGAAGTGGACGCTGCTTGGTGCGTCCTCGGTGATCTCAAAGAGCCGGTTCTGGATACGGAGAACGGAATCCTCCAGGCAGAGATAGAGAGTGGTACCTTGCTTCACGGACATCCCCCAGACCGGTTCGCCCTTGGCCACCATGACGGACAGCCACAGGGCCAGCCAGGACTTGCCCACCTTGGGGGAGCCCGCAAGGATGTGCAGCCCCTGAGACAGCAGCGTGTCCACCACGAAGTTGAGTGGTGTCAGCGGCAGGCACATCAGGCTCTCACCGTCGATGGTTTGCAGTCGTTTTGTTTTACTCATTAGGATCATCCCCTTGTAAAAAGATAAGGACAGAGACCACGCGGCCACCGCGGCTCTTGTCCTTTCACTTGATTATTAGGGGGATTTTGATAAAATGAGAATATCACAAGGCAGTCAGAAAACAGATATAGGACAGGGGAGGTGGACCTATGCCACCGGGGATCAAGCAAAACAACAATCTCCTGCATCTGACAATGGATGTCTGGCAGGATCAAATCTTTTTCCATGAGACCGTTTACCCGACTGGCCACTTTGCCGCTGAACTGTTGAATGTTCCCGAGGAGACCATGCTGGAACTAATTACGCACGGCGGCGCTATCAGCCATCAGGTGGAGACCCTGGCCTTGGCCGGGCGAGGTGAATTTATCAAACTGCTGGACGTGACTCGCGCCTCTCTGGAGAAGCTGCTGGATGCCCTGTGGCACTGTCCTCCGTTCAACCTGATGGACAAAGGGCAGGAGCAGCACACATTGGAGGTGCTGTTTTCCCCAGCATCCCACAACGATCTGCTGAAGCCAGCTTCGCCTGCTCGGGAATTTTTCTTCCGCTATCTGGTGGCTGCTTTCAGTATCCCCCTGGGTATCCAGCACTTCGCTGTGGCGGCACGATATTTTGAGGAGGGCTATCTGCGGCGGCTGAAGAAGCGGACGGAGACCTTCTTCGCCATGGCCGCCCACGACTGCTTCAACAGCGAATGGTTTTGGGATATGATGCGTGATCTGCCGGTACCGGATATTGAGCCATTCACCATCACACCAAACTTGAGATCCTCTTATGTCTTTGCCCGACACCCGAAACAGGAAAAGGAAACCGTATTTGTGAACCGGTATTTCTTTGACCATGTCATCAGCTTCTACATCTTTGACCTGATGAATGGACTGCAGCACGGCCATGCGCCCAGCCGGTGCTGCGGCTGCGGAACATACTTTCTCACCACCAACGGCCATATGCCGAAATACTGCGATGGCATTGCGCCCCAGGATCCCCGCATGACCTGCCGGCAGTACGGCGCCATGATGCGGCAGAAGGAGCAAAACAAACAGCACCCGGTCTATCGTCTGTTCACCACCCGCACCAACACCATCCGCAAGCACCACCAGAGAGGAAAGATCTCCGACGAGCTGTGCAATGAAGCGTTGTATGTGGCGGAGAGCCTGCGGGATAAGGCACTCATGGACAACGACTATGCCGCCAGCGGCTATGCGCATGACATGGAGCAGGAAGAGATCTATGCCCAGGCGAGAGCACGCCTTGCCCGGGAGGACCGGCCATGAGCATGTATCGCTGTGATGATCTCTGCCTGAGTAACGAAGATCTTGCCCTGCGGATACAGGACGGCGATCCGCAGGCTGCCCCGCTCCTGCTCTCCCAGAACGAGGGATATCTGACCATGCTGGCCGCAAGCTACTGCGCACAGTTTTCTCAGGACTTTCTGGTGGACGACCTCAAGCAGGAGGGTGCGCTGGCACTGCTGGACGCGGCGCGGCGGTTTGACCCATCCATGGGGACCAAGCTGCTGACCTATGCGACCTCCGCCATCGAGACGGCCATGCGGGACTGCGCAGCCCAAGGTTCTTTTTCTCTGTCGCTTCCGCTGGACCGTTACCACCAGCTGCGCCAGGTGGCATTTCTCTATGCCACGCATGAGCGAGATGTCGAAACGGATCTACTGCCAGCCATTCAGGAGAAGCTGACGGTCTCCGCCAAAGTCGCCAGGCGTCTGCTGGAAGAATACCGTACCGTGTTTCAGGTTGAGTGTTTGGGCGAGGGCGTCTTTGACCTGGGGTATGGCGGCGACCCGGCCAGGGCCTACGACCGTTCCATGCGGCGGACGCTGCTCCTGCAGCGCATGGGGGAGGTGCTGAGCCCCAGAGAACTAAATCTGGTGTGCTGTTATCTGGGGATCGGTCAGCCCAACGAGCAGGGCATGACCTTTCAGGAACTGGCTATCCGGCTCAACTACAACGGCCCCAGTGGCGCGGAGAAAACGTATAAGAGCGCCATCCGGAAACTGAAAAAACAGTTGAACGATGGTGCTTACGGCCAGTGGCTCTCCATCCAGAAAGCCATTCACAAGGCCAGAGCGGAAGCAGAGACTGATTCTGGTTGCTATGTGCCGCCGCAGACCACCTGGATGGATGAAAAAGAACTGGCAGAGCGGTTTCTCTGTGAAGTTATTTCGCTGATCCACGTCCATGAGATATTCAGCGACACATTGAAGCAGGAAACAGAATAAGCAGTATAGGTGTTTCCTTATCTGGTTTATTCTGTGGCCGCTCAACGTCGCATAGGGCCAGACAGGCTGTAAATGCTTTGTGACTTCATGTTATATCTTCCTTTCCAGATGCAGAAAGAGCGCCCGATCTCTTCGCCGTACATCGAGAGACCGAGCGCTCTTTTCATATTGATTCAGTTCCATGGAGAGCTACCACGCCAGCTCAAACCCTGGAGATAACAAGCTGCAGATTACCGATTAAACACTGGCAATAGCACATCCCAAAAACTACTTTCTTAACATCGTTGCAATTTACGAAAAAGTATGGTATATATACTTTCGATATTAAATAACGATTTTCGTTACAGAGGTGTTCTATGATTAAGATAAAACTGTCAGAACAGTTAGGGAACAGACGTATGTCCAGACGAGAACTGGCACAGTTAATCGGGGTCCGTCCAAATACAATTGGCGATATGTATAACGATAATGTTAAGCGATTAGATATTACGACACTGAACAAGATTTGCATGGCGCTTAGTTGTGATATTTCTGATATTTTGGAATTCATTAGAGATGAGGAGGTGGAACCGTAATGAAAAATGCGATAAGTTTATTTTGCTCATCAGGAATTGGTGATTTGGGATTACAGGCGAACGGGGTTCGAACGATTATCGCAAACGAATTACTACCAGAACGCGCAAGATTATTTCAAGCAAATTATCCAGATTGCAAGATGTTTTCAGGAGATATCTGGGATCTGAAAGAGGATATTATAAACTTTTATCGAGCAAATTATTCGGAATCTCCTTTTTTGATATTGGCCACTCCGCCTTGCCAAGGGATGTCTTCAAACGGAATGGGGAAAATGCTTAATGACTACCGAAAAGGATTGCGACCTAAATTTGATGAGAGAAATCGTTTGATTCTTCCCACATTGGATATTGTTGCCGCACTACAGCCTCAATGGGTTATCTTTGAAAATGTACCTAATATGCAGAACACCTTGATTTATAATGAGGAAGGAAACCTTGTAAACATTATAGATTACATTTTTTCTCGCTTGGGGGATAACTATGTTGGTAAAGCAGAGGTTGTTGATGTTGCTGACTACGGTGTTCCACAGAACCGCAAAAGATTGATTACCATCTTGTCTCGCACAAAAAAAGGCAAAGAGTATTTTTCTGCACATCATTCATTCATCCCAGCTCCGACACACGGCAGAGAAGCGACATTATTTTTACAACCGTGGGTTACTGTTCGCGATGCAATTGCGTCTGTTCCCCCTATCGATGGAAGAAAAGGCCGAAATTCACTTCCAGATTTTAACCCTCTTCACAAAGTCCCTCCGCTTGATGACAAAAAGTATACTTGGGTGTTAAATACACCAGAGGGAGAGACCGCTTTTAATAATCAATGCGTGAATCCGAATTGTGGCTACCAAGGCAACCAAAGGCATGGTGCTAAAAAAGTTAGCGGAATCAATCAAGCCTGCAATGATACTCCCTTGTACTGTGAAAAATGTGGTGCTCTGCTGCCAAGACCATATGTAGAGGATAAAGATGGCACATTGAGATTAATGAAAGGCTTTGTGAGCGCCTATAAGCGTATGCGTTGGGATGAACCTGCGAGCACTCTAACTCAGAACTTCCAATTTGCGTGTTCGGATAATAAGTTACACCCCTCCCAGCACAGGGTTCTATCAATTTATGAGGCGCTTATTTTGCAGTCAATTACAAACTATCCGTACTCATTTGTTGTGGATGGAAAAATGGTTCGCGACGGATTGATTCGAGATACAATTGGCGAAAGCGTTCCTCCGCTAATGATAGACAAAGTTGTCCAGAAAATTCTTTCAATATCATAACGAATGCCGCCTGTTGAATTTTGCTTACAACAGGCGGCATCTATTTATTTTACACTATAGCCAATCCACTTTGAGCGAGAAAACGCGTCTATGTACTCCGGCCGATCAATAACTGCAATCCACCCATCACACATTTTCTTTATACCAGTTTTCGCCATAATGGAAACACTGGTAGTACGACCACCGCCGTCAGTAGGCTGAACGATGCGTCCCCAATCATCTATCACCAAATCATTTCTATAAAAACAGGCAACGATGGTCGGAACTTCATTAAGAAAATCCCAGAAGATACCCAGAAGATTGTTTGTTTCTCTATGATGGGCCTTCCAGTCAAAGGAATTAACTAAAGCTATGCGCTGTTCCCCAATCAACGGTTTTGGTACCCTTGATGCGGGCGGCGTACTTCCACAGGTCGCTTTTACCTCCAAACCTCCATATAGATAAGGACTAAACAGAGACTTATCTCTTGGATACTTCTTACCATTTACAACTGTGTACAATGTTGAAAAATAATTTTTTTGCTCTTGTGTATGGGTGAGTAACAAATCGGGGTAGCCATCCTGATGTAAATTTGAATGAAGCGAATCATGTGAGAATCTCTGGATGCTTTTTGCAAAATACTCCCCGACAATACCACTCAAGTTACGCATGCCCATGGCTTCAAAGATGTTAATGTCAAATTGTTTAGTTTGTTCATCCAGAGTGCGTAATGCGTGATTACAAAAGTTAATTGCAGCCACCACATCATCGTTGCTGATAATCACAGTATTCCCTAATGATACAGTGTGATTTGAGTTTATAACATACGAATATGGCATATAAACACTCCTGTTCTGTATGATTTCTTTGGTTTTTTCAATTTGCACAGAGTCATTTTTCACAATGTCCCAACTCAGTCCGCTATCACTAAATATAACCTTATAATTATTGCGACAGATACTACATTTAAGTGATGCCCAACAGTCCCGGTGACCTTCGGTATAATCTTGTTCTTCTTCGACAGTACCTTGTCCACATGGACAGGCATACAGGCAACGAAGGATAGGCCCGTCTCTTTCTTCAGATAATAGTTTCAATTTCATATTTACGTCCACAAGAGAGAGCCCGCCGCATAGAGTGGCAGGTTGAATCCTCTTTACACTGTTAAAATTAATTCTCAATCAATCGATTTTTAATTTCTATTACATTTAAGGATTTGAAATCGTATTGAAAAATAGATGCAATGATAATCTGGTTATCAGAAAAATCCCTTTTTAGTATATTTACCATCAGTTGTATATTAGCTTGATCTACTTCCTTTCCGCTGGGCGAATCAAGAATAATTGGCAGTTTAATCCCCAGATGTTTTTCTATTTCAATGATATACGCTAACCGGAAGGCAAAAACTGTTTTATGTAGCACTGCACCCGATAATTCCTTTAGGTTAGAGGTAAACAAATATGATGAAGCAATAGACTCGCTGTTTCCTACGCCAAGCTCTGTAGCGTACTTCACCATATTTTCGTAGAGGGACATTATTACACCGGTATCTGACTTAGTTTTTCGAGATATTTCCTGACGAACGGATTTCAGCATTTTTTCCAGGTGTTTTATCTCTTTATCGATAGCAACTGCATCAATGGGGACAGCAGCAATTCGTCTGTCAAAAATATCAATCATGCTTTCTGACTGAAAAAAAGCCAACTGTTCTGCTTCACTTTCCTGTTCCTTCCGAGTATTTTCCAATTGATGCATGACCGAACGCAGCTCAGCAGATACGATTTTGCGTTTAGAAATCAAAAAATCTATTGTATCCGTCAAGCCAACGATGCTTTCTGCTGTTACAGGAAATATTGTCCCGTCCGGTAGCTGAACTATTAATTTCATTTCAGCAACATACTGACGTACACGCTTGTTATCTGAGAGACTTTTGTCGATTCTTCTCAATTCGCTCTGGAGCGCTTTTTGCTGTATCAGCAATTGGGCCATGACAGCATCAGATTCCACTGAATAGGAATCAGCTACCAAGGAACCGCTTTCTGCCACAATTTCCTCGCGGTATTTTGCAACACTGGCCATTTGGCGGTATTTGGAAACCTCCTTAGAGAGTTGTGCTTCTCTACGGATCAAATCACTGCAATCACAGCCGGAAAGGCCGCGTACCAATTCCTCGATGTTAAATCTAATACTCCCGATGGCAGTGCCTCGATTAAGAAGTGTCCAACCTTTTTCTTGGTCAGCGTAGAATGCCCCCAAGATATTATTCAGCACATCAACATTCTCAGTTCCAAAGATTATTTTATGCAAATCATATAATTGGTCAGGCAGTATGTATGTTCTTTTTTCTCCACTAACTGTAGCTTCGATAAAGTCGTTGGAATAACGCGATAATATTAATTCGCCGACAGAGTCCGCCAGAATCTGCGAAACAACCTCACATTGATCGAATTTAATCTTTCTCGTATTGGGAATGTTATACCCCAGAGAGTACAACATGAACCGCAGCAAGGTTGTTTTTCCCTTACTGTTTTCATGGCTGAAAATAAGATTTGCACCCTTTGTAAAACAGAAACTACGTTCTGCAAGTCCCTCTTTTATTCGAATGGATTGGAAAATCATAGACACACCCCACGCCTAATCTTATCGATGGTAATTCTTCTACGAATCACATTGTACAGAATGATCTTTGTAAGCGCTTCCAATGTTTCTTCATCAATGCCACCAGAAGTAAATTCTGATTTGTAATTCTCCCAGCTACTATTAATAAACTCTTGGCATTTTTCCATCTGCTTTTTTGAGCTGAAAAATTGTGTGTAGTCATACAGAATCTTTGTGAAAAATTCGATACGTTCACAACAGGAATCAATAATACTGCTGTAAAGACGAACAACTTCGTCATAAACACCGATGTCAAATTGATTTAAAAAGTCGTCATCACAACGATTAATGTCTGTTTCATACACCAGTATGGGCCATATTATGTCCTTTTTTCTCAACTGAATGGATGCATCCTTTTTGGCTCCATTGATAAAAATCTCATCGTGCCACACTTGCAGTAGCCATTTACCCAGCCCGTACGACACATTCACATTGAGGCTACCAATAAAATCATTCATCGCTTGTGTTACAGCTTTATAACGTTCCGCTTCATTATCGGTTTCGAATGGAAATACTTGTACCGTAAATTTTTCTGAATCAAGCGGATGTTCTACATTCCCCAGATATTTTTGTACTGTCACCTGAGCTGATGGTGGTAGACTTGAAAAAGATCTATGCGTAGGCAGGCCCCCGAAAACGCTCCTCGAGGCTTCATCATTGAAAGGATTTGGAGAATTGGTTATGAAAATCAATTCCTGAGCATCCACCCTTTGTGCGCCTTCCGAAAGGGATATCAATGCTTTTTTTAGATTTTCACGCACATGAGAAAAGTCAGAACTGCTCTTTTCAACCGCTTTTGCTTGGGCAAGAATTTTTTTACCATTCTCTAAAGTAAGTTCAATATCTTCAACATACATCATTATTAAATCAGCTTTTTCTTCTCTTGTATAATCTTTCCAAGTTTTAGTTTTCTCTTGATATTCTTTATCTAGTTTTATCTTATTAATAAAATCAATATCCCTTTTTAACAAAATATCTTTGAAAATCAAAGCCAAATAAAACTGCGTTCGCACGTCTGTTTTTCACCATTCTCACTTTCCTCTCAGAAAATATCATGCATCTTTCTGTGGGTTCTCTGTAAATTCCAATATATCATTGGGGGTACAGTTCATGGCTCGACAGATACTCTCTACCTTATCAAGTGCCATATACTGTCCAGCCTTTATCTTTGTAATTATATTGGCAGAAATTTTGGCTCGTCGCATCAATTCTGCATTAGATACATCCCGGTCAATCATCAAATGCTGCAATCTCTTGTAGCTAAGCCATATTCATATACCTCCTGGGAAACACTCTGTCTACACCATATCATAGTTCTGTGAATTTATCAACGATTTTGGATTCTTCACTTAGCCAGGCATACCATTTATCGCTGTATGATATTGGATGTAAACGCAAATAGCCGCAAGCCATCATACGATAGCTTGCGGCTATTCCGATTGTTCCGTACCGGTAGTGCCCCTGGGGGTTCAGTTTATTTCCCTATAAGATGGAGCCCTCGGCGGCGCAGTTTTTCTGCGTCGCGGTCATTCCCGCAATCTGTGGGCGTTGCGCCCAAAAAAGAAATCCGGCAGAAACCTGTCCTGCGGACATGGCAACTCTACCGGAAATCGTAAAAGCCTGACAATACGTGTGCAAGTCGGAATACTCCGAACGCTGCGGCTGTCGTGCCACAAGCGGTATGCACAAATCTCAATTACAAGCCAACTTTACCACAAGATATTGTGGTTGTCAAGGAAAGGGCAGCTTACGGCCACTTGGAAGTCAATTCCTTCCGGAGATATTCATACTCCGGAAGCTGTTCAAAAAACGGCTGCCACCGGCGCAGGATCTCAGCACGCTCCAACGGGTCTGCCGTTTCTATGGAATGTTCGTTTTCTGTCAGCAGGAGCACATCCAGCGCAATGTCCTCCAGCATGAGTTCGCACAGTCCTTCTGCCGTTTCAATGCGCCGCGCACTATCTACATAGTCATAATTCGTTGAAATGTCCAGCAGGACATATCCCACCTTGTCCGACCAGACAAGGTCAAAGGCATCGCTTTCCTTCAGCCGCTCCGCAAACACCCGCACCAGCGTGGGGTTGAAGGTCAGCGGGCCGCCCTCAAAGATGATGGGGGCCGTCAGCTCCAGTCCCTGGGACAGGCCGCCGATGGTCTGCTTGGCGATGGCGTGGAAGGTGGAAAGCGCGATATCCGCCCGCTCCG
>ERZ839741.2948-NODE-2948-length-14559-cov-3.444222_pt1 | contig 14559 bp, 13 predicted proteins | sample MGYA00519880_ERZ839741 | MGnify/ENA primary metagenome ERZ839741 (study PRJEB31850, sample SAMEA3708851) | human gut metagenome | biome: human gut; feature: human-associated habitat; material: faeces | place: China | collected 2014 ... | reverse complement strand
TTGTTGCACTAAAATACGGAAACCTAAATGATGAGGTGACGATAAGCTACAATGCTACTCATATAAATGAGTATGGTGCCAAGTTGTGTGGTTTTGCGGAGGGTGACAAGATTACTTTGAAAAAACTTCTCTATTCATTCCTTATATGTTCGGGTAATGATGCTGGTATTGCCATTGCTGAACATATTGCGGGAAGTGTAGACAAGTTTGCGGCAATGATGAATAAAGAAGTAAAGGCTCTTGGGTGTTCAGGTTCAAACTTTGTAAATGCATCTTTATACATTGTATCTATTACTTCAAAAGGACATAATGCTCCTCTATATACTCTTGCTGAAGTCATTGCATCATACACATCAGCAATTGCTATAATCTTGGCTACTGCTGGAATATGATCCGACTTTAAGCCAAATGGATACCCTGTTCCATCACATTTTTCATGATGGAGCAGGCATGCCTCTTTAATTCGTATATCAATGTTCTGATTCTTAACTTTCTCATATCCAAAATTAACATGCTGCTTCATTATATTGTATTCAGCAACTGTCAGCTTACCAGGTTTTGTAAGAATTTCGTTAGGAATCATAATCTTACCTATGTCATGAAGAAGTCCGCTTATTGTCAGTATTCTTATATCTTTCTCACTAAACTTAAGCCATTGCCCAAGAATTGAAGCTATCAAAGCAACATTTACACTATGAACATATGTAAGGTCATCAAACTGCCTCATACTGTGCAACATATCAAAAAGCTGTAAACTATTTCTGTTCGCAGAAAGAATCTCATTAGTTCCTTCTATCAGCTTATCTATATCAATAGGACTGTTATTTGTAACAACATCGTTAAGGTCTCCTTTGATATCCAGAATATTCTCATCATAGGTCTTCTTAAAATGCTTAAACCTTATGCTCGCTCTTATCTTATCAAAATACTTAACGTTCTCTTTATTAGCAGTTTTTCCCAGAACCTTTTCCAGATCCTGCAGTTCATTATTGGTGTCGTATACCTTTACTTCCAGTATATGATGCCCTGAAATATTTGCTATTATATCATAATTAAGTATGGTATCTTTCTTTGCTAATATATTACCATCTGGCGTATGTACATCATCTGCGAGTTTATCACCTTCCTGTGCGTCAAATATGAATATCGTCTTATCTGTCATTACTCATTCCCCCAGTATTCACGATACATTTGTCTGTACAAATGTATTTTAATTATAAATTTCTATATAGAAAATGTCAATTTACTCTTGACGAATGTTTAAATATTGTGTAGTATCTTATGCGGTAATATTAATTGAATATTTTATATCCCTTATTAAGAGCGGTGGAGATACATAGGATCTATGAAGCCCGGCAACCCCTTTTGAGGAAGGTGCCAACCTGAGCGATATTAGTCGAACAATAAGAGGATTTCGATATAGTCTATCGGGTCCCTTATCGGGGACCTTTTTTTGTGCGAGCAGCGGTAACATTGCAGTTCTGGCATTTTGCTACAAGCACGAGTAACGATAAGAATAGACACGAGAAGGTATGGGATAGACATATTCACGATAAAATCAAAAGGAGATAACATGGAAAAAAGATTATTTACTTCAGAATCAGTAACAGAAGGACATCCTGACAAAATCTGCGACCAGATTTCAGATGCCGTATTAGATGCTCTCTATGAGCAGGATCCATACTCAAGAGTAGCCTGCGAAACTCTTACTAACACAGGTTTTATTATGGTAATGGGCGAGGTTACAACTAAGGCTAACATAGATATTCCTTCTATCGTAAGAAAGACAGTTACAGATATCGGTTATGACAGCTCTGATAAGGGATTTGATGGTAATACCTGTGCCGTTATGGTGGCACTTGACAAGCAGTCACCGGATATTGCAATGGGTGTTGACAAGGCACTTGAAGCAAAAGAAAATCAGATGACGGACGAGGAACTTGAGGCAATCGGTGCTGGTGACCAGGGTATGATGTTTGGTTTTGCAACCAATGAAACAGAAGAATATATGCCATATTCCGCAGCACTTGCACAGAAGCTTGCAAGACAGCTGACAAAGGTCAGAAAAGACGGTACACTGTCTTATTTAAGACCGGACGGAAAGACACAGGTTACAGTGGAATATGATGAAAACAACAAGCCTGTAAGACTGGATGCCATCGTTGTATCTTCACAGCATGCACCGGAAGTTTCACAGGAACAGATTCATACAGATATCAAGAAGTATGTTATTGATGCCATTGTAGACAACAGTATGGTAGATGATGACACGAAAATTTATATCAATCCGACAGGACGTTTCGTAATCGGCGGACCAAACGGTGACAGCGGTCTGACAGGTCGTAAGATTATCGTTGATACTTACGGTGGTGTTGCAAGACACGGCGGCGGTGCATTTTCAGGTAAGGACTGCACAAAGGTAGACCGTTCCGCAGCATATGCCGCAAGATATGTAGCAAAGAACCTCGTTGCCGCAGGTATTGCAGACAGATGTGAAATCCAGTTATCTTATGCGATCGGTGTTGCACTGCCGACATCTATCCGCGTGGAAACATTCGGAACAGGGAAGTTAAGCGAAGATAAGATTGTAGAAATCATCCGTGAAAACTTCGATTTAAGACCGTCAGGTATTATCAAGATGCTTGATTTAAGAAGACCGATCTACAAGCAGACAGCAAGCTATGGACATTTCGGCCGTAACGACCTGAATCTGCCATGGGAAAAACTTGACCGTGTAGATGCATTAAAAATGTATTTATAAAATATCCTGAAATCCAGGAATAAACAACGGGAAATTCTGGAAGAATAAAGAAAGCCAGAGGGAAGATATAAGCCGGCTATGGACAAACCATCCATTGTCGGCTTATACTGTTTTTAAATAAAGTCTGTTTTTTAAGAAAAAGTAAGCTGCCGCAGGGCAGGTGCGAAATTGTATTTACGGAGTACGCCTCGCCGTATCCTGTATAAATTTGATAGAAATGCATTTAAAAATGAAGAAATGAGGAATTGTATGATTGAAAATTATAGTATTACAGAGTGGATTGCGTTCTTTTTTATTTACAGCTTTTTAGGGTGGTGCATTGAATCCGCCATTGTATCCTTTAACAAGCGCAAACTGACAAACAGAGGCTTTTTAAAAGGTCCGATGCTGCCACTGTACGGTTCGGGAGCGGTCATCATGCTGTTATCAACACTTTGGGCAAAGGATAATTATGTTTTAGTATACATCTGTGGTACAATCGGTGCAACGGCGCTGGAATATGTCACAGGGGTACTGATGGAAATGATGTTTAACATGCGCTACTGGGATTACAGCAATAAAAAGTTTCAGATTCACGGCTATATCTGTCTGACCTCGTCCTTATTCTGGGGCGTGCTGACGGTATTGCTGGTCTGTTTTGTGCATATTCCGGTTGCGGCACTGGTGGCTTCCGTTCCGGCAAATATATTAAGAGTTGGATTATTTTTTATCATTGCGGTGGCATCCGTGGATACGGTTGATGCGTTTAAAAAGGCGCTGGATTTCCAGAAGCTGCTCACGTATGAAACAAGAATTAAAAATGAACTGTCAGAACTGACAGAGCGTTTAAATGATGCTAAAGGTGTCTTTACAGATAAGAACAATGAGCGCAGCAGGGAATTTTTCAGTATGCAGGAGGCACGCGCGGAACGCTTAAGGCTGGAACTGGATGCGGCAAAGGAAAAGGCCGGCAAATTCAAAAATTCCATGTTAAACAGCTTCCCGTCCGCAACGTCTAATAAGTTTGGCGAAGCGCTGGACGAATTTAAAGAGTATTTTAATAGGAAAAAATAAAAAAAATTTCATTTAGCTCTTTTAAATTTTGAAAATGTTGTATATAATGGTATTCTACGATGTATGTTTAGACTGCATTATACTGTCTAAATGTATATAGAAACAGAGAAAATAAGAAAAACGAACATAGATAGAATGAAGAACATCGGAAAGGGGATTCATATGTTATCAACCGATATCGGAGTAGATTTGGGTACAGCCAGTATTCTGGTTTATATAAAAGGAAAAGGTGTTGTTTTAAAAGAACCGTCCGTAGTAGCATTTGACAGAGATACCAACAAGATTAAGGCAATCGGTGAGGAAGCACGTCTGATGTTAGGAAGAACACCGGGTAATATCGTAGCGGTAAGACCGTTAAGACAGGGTGTTATTTCTGATTACAGAGTAACTGAAAAAATGTTAAAGTACTTCATCCAGAAGGCAATCGGCAAGAGAATGTTAAAGAAGCCAAGAATCAGTGTCTGTGTACCGTCAGGTGTTACAGAAGTAGAAAAGAAAGCTGTAGAAGATGCAACACTTCAGGCTGGCGCAAGAGAAGTAGCAATCATTGAAGAACCGATTGCAGCTGCCATCGGTGCAGGGATTGATATTTCAAGACCGTGCGGTAACATGATTGTTGATATCGGTGGTGGTACAACAGATATCGCTGTTATTTCTTTAGGCGGTACAGTAGTCAGTACATCCATTAAGATTGCAGGTGATGATTTTGATGAAGCAATCGTCCGATATATGAGAAAGAAACACAATCTTCTGATTGGTGAAAGAACTGCGGAAGATATTAAGATAAAAGTCGGTTCAGCTTATCCGAGAACTGAGATTGCAACAATGAACGTAAGAGGTCGAAACCTTGTAACAGGTCTTCCAAAGACGGTTGAGGTAACGTCAGAAGAAACACAGGAAGCATTAAAAGAAGCAACATCCCAGATTGTTGAAGCCGTACACAGTGTACTGGAAAAGACACCACCGGAATTAGCTTCCGATATTGCAGACAGAGGAATTGTCCTGACAGGCGGCGGAAGCCTGCTGCAGGGACTTGAAGAACTGATTGAATCGAAGACAGGAATCCATACAATGACAGCCGAAGACCCGATGACAGCAGTTGCAATCGGAACCGGTAAGTTTATTGAATTCCTTGCAGGATACAGAGATGATAAATAATTATCAGCAAAATAAGAAGTGAGCGGAGGAGGAAAGAAATGGTAAAGGGGCTTTACACAGGGTACACAGGAATGGTGAATTCCCAGAAAAGACTGGATGTGATTTCCAACAACCTTGCAAATGCAACAACGACAGGTTTTAAAGCAGAGGGCTGTACAACACAGGCATTTGATTCCATGTATGCCATCAAGATTAAAGATGCAACAGTCGGACATTTAAACCAGAATATCGGTTCAGTCAGTCTGGGTGCAAAGATTGGGGAAACATACAGAAACTGGGAGCAGGGTTCGTTACAGGCAACGAACAACACCTATGATTTTGCACTGGCAGGACAGGGCTTTTTCTCGGTAGAGTTCACCAATAAGAACGGTGTAACAAGCACAATGTATTCCAGAGATGGCGCATTTCAGATGAATTCAGAAGGCTATCTTGTGACAAAAGACGGCGATTATATTTTAGGTGAAGGTGGAAGAATCCAGCTTCCGACAGATTTGAATGAATTATCTGTTGATTCACAGGGAAATATTTTTGCAGACGGACAGTATGTAGATACATTTGCCTTGGTTGATTTTGAAGATTATAACTATCTGGAAGAATACGGTGAAAATCTGTACCGTGCGGTGGATGGTGCAACCGAACAGGATTGTACGGCAACCGTACAGCAGGGCTACTTAGAAGCTTCTAATATTAATGTCGTATCAGAAATGGTGGACATGATTGCGGTTGCAAGAGAGTATGAAAGCGGACAGAAAGTCATCCAGGCAATTGATGAAATGCTTGGCAAAATGGTGACAATGTCAGAATTATAATAAGGTCCGGGCTAAAAGACATTAATATTATGGTAGTAAGCTGCCGGTAAAATCACCGGTATTGATTACGGAATGGAGAAGAATATGGTAAGATCATTATGGACGGCAGCAGCAGGCATGACGTCACAGCAGACAAATGTCGATACGATTTCCAATAATCTTGCAAATGTAAATACAACAGGATACAAGATGGAAACAACACATTTTAAATCCCTTTTATATCAGCAGTTACAGGCAAAGACCACATCTGCAAACGGTGAAACAAAGCCGGTTAATGCACAGGTTGGTTTAGGTTCAAGAGTATCTGCTGTAACATCACAGTATGTACAGGGTTCTGTCAACAAAACAGACAGTGACACGGATTTTGCAATCGTAGGAAACGGCTTTTTCGGTGTAGTCGGTGAAGATGGACAGACTTATTACACAAGAAACGGTAACTTTGGATTCTCAATTGCAACAGAAGGCTATATGCTTTGTACGTCAGAAGGTCTTCCGGTATTAAGCTCAGACGGTAATGAACTGGTGCTGGGACCGGAATATGACCCGACAAAGATTACAGTAGACGGCGACGGTAATTTATTATATCCAAGTGAAGAAAATAACAACAATCCGACGGCAATCGGTTTAAAGATTGGATTATTCCAGTTTGCCAATCCGGCAGGTCTTGATAAGACAGGAGATTCTCTTTTAATGGAAACGGAAGCATCCGGTATTGCATTAAATGAAGATATCGATGAGGTAGGCAAAAAGAGTACCTTAAAGCAGGGATATCTGGAAGCTTCTAATGTCAATGTAGCAACAGAAATGGTAAATCTGATTACAGCGCAGAGAGCCTATGAATTATGCTCAAAGGCAATTACCACATCCGATACGATGATGGAGCAGGCAAACAATCTGAAGCGATAAGTAAAAGCAGCGGTGCGGCAGTTTAATGCCGGGGAGGAAAGGTGTACATATGAGCGATACAATCAGCGGATTAAATTCGTCATATTTAAACGGTACCTATACCAATTCAACAACAAGTGCGCTTGAAAGCACATTAAATAATAAGGATTTATCTACATCTTCCAGCGATGAACTCATGGAAGTCTGCAAGGATTTTGAAGAATATTTCGCAGAACAGATGGTAAAATCCATGCTTAAAATGGCAAAAGTAGACAGCAGTGATGATGATAACAGCTATGCTTCTATTTTTGGACTGTCTTCTGACAGCAGTGATTCCGGAATGAGTACCATGTCCAGCTATTTTGGTGACCAGATGGTGTCAAAGCTGTCTGAAGCGCTGTGCAGTACAGAAAACGGCAGCGGACTGGGACTGGCACAGACCCTTTATAATCAGATGAAGAGGAATTACGGAATTGAGGAGTAATTTAGATTACGAGGCAGAATATATTGAAGGCTTTGTAGAAAATATCATATACCGCAATGAAGACAACGGCTATACTGTTTTTAACGTGGTTTATAAAGGTGAAGAAATTACCTGCGTTGGTGTATTCAGTTACATCAATGCAGGTGAATTTATTGCTGCAAATGGAGGATTTGTCAAACATCCGTCCTATGATATGCAGTTTTCTATTAAATCTTATGAATTCAAAGCGCCGGACGACACAAAGTCGGTCAGACGTTATCTTGCATCCGGTGCCATCAAAGGCATTGGTGAAAAAATGGCTGAGAGGATTGTAAAAGAGTTCGGGGATGATACCTTCCGCATTATGGAAGAAGAACCGGAACGTCTTGCGGAGATTAGAGGCATCAGTCTTACAAAAGCGATGGACATCGCAGCTCAGCTTGTCGATAAACGCGACATGCGTAAAGCCATGATGTTTTTGCAGGATTATGGCATAAGCATGGGCATCGCAGGTAAAATTTATTCCAGATACGGACAGGAAATATATACAATTATTAAGCAGAATCCTTACAGACTTGCAGACGATATTGACGGCATCGGATTTAAAACGGCCGATGAAATTGCGGCAAAGGCCGGCATTAAAGTAGATTCGGATTTCAGAATCCGCAGTGGGATTTTGTATGTATTGACACAGGCGGCAGGACAGGGACACATCTATCTGCCGTGGACAGAATTAGAGCAGGGGGTCACAGCACTGTTGTTAATAGATATTCGTGATATGGAGCGCCATATCATGGATATGGCAATTGATAAAAAAATTGTTGTCCGTGAAAATGCGTCTGGCGAAAAGTGCATTTATGCTTCGATGTATTATTATATGGAGGCTTCTATTGCCAAGCATTTGATTGAACTGAATATCCCGTATTCGCAGGATGAAGCGGAAATCGGCCAGAGAATCGCGCAAATCGAAGAAAAAAACGACATAATTCTTGATGATATCCAGAAACAGGCGGTTCATAAGGCTGTTTTAAATGGATTGATGGTTATTACGGGCGGACCGGGAACGGGAAAGACAACAACTATTAATACCATTATTAAATATTTTGAAATGGAAGGTCTGGAAATCCGTCTGGCAGCGCCGACGGGCCGTGCGGCAAAGCGGATGGCAGAAACAAGCGGATATGAAGCGCAGACAATTCACAGACTGCTTGAAATCTGCGGCAGTGCATCCGATTCACAGAACACAGGCATGCATTTTGAAAGAAATGAAGACAATCCGCTGGAAACAGATGTCATTATTGTAGATGAAATGTCCATGGTGGACGTATCTATTATGAACTCACTGCTAAAGGCAATAGCTGTCGGAACACGTCTGATTCTTGTGGGCGATGTGGACCAGTTACCGAGTGTCGGACCGGGAAATGTATTAAAGGATATTATCCATTCGGGCTGCTTTGAAGTCGTGAAGCTGGAAAAGATTTTCAGACAGGCGGCAGAGAGCGAAATCATCATGAACGCGCATAAGATTAATAAAGGCGAACCGGTAACACTTAATAAATACAGTAAAGACTTTTTATTTGTCAGACGGAACAGCCCCGATGCCATTATTGCGGCGATGTGTACACTGATTAAAGAAAAACTGCCGGATTATGTCCACGCGGACCGCAAAGACATACAGATACTGACACCGACGAGAAAATCCGCAGTCGGCGCACAGCGGTTAAACCGGATTATGCAGCAGTACTTAAATCCGCCGTCCGCAGACAAAATGGAAAAAGAAGTTGGGGATACCATTTACCGCGTGGGCGATAAGGTCATGCAGATAAAAAACAACTACCAGCTGGAGTGGGAGCGTAAGAGCCGCTACGGCGTTACCTATGACCGCGGCAATGGCATTTTCAATGGGGACACCGGTGTGATAGAAGACATCAACTTCTTTTCGGAACAGATGCTGGTGCGGTTTGAAGACGACCGTTTTGTATACTATGATTTTACACAGTTGGATGAACTGGAGCTGGCATATGCGATTACAATTCACAAATCGCAGGGCAGTGAATATCCGGCAGTGCTGATTCCAATGTTTCCGGGACCGCGCATGCTGATGAACCGCAATCTCTTATATACGGCAGTGACAAGGGCGAGAACTTGTGTCTGCATGGTGGGACTGGAAGACTGCTTTCATGAAATGGCGGCAAATGAATCGGAGCAGAAACGATATTCTTCACTGGACCTGCGGATTCAGGAAATGGATAATCTTTAAATCAAAGATTCTTCAGAAATGAATTCAGTTTGTGCATCATTTAGAATTGGAACGTTTGTGAAATAGAGGGGGAAATGAAACAGGGAAAAAACAAGCGGAATAACACGCAGAACTTAAAAGAATATATACAGCAGCTTGCACAGACCGGCATCAAAGAACTGACGGATATAGTGTTTCCACCGGTGTGTCCGGTCTGCGGCGGGGTTCTGGGGTTTGAAAAGGGCAGACGAAGACAAATTTGTCCGGATTGTGACGACAGACTTGAATATATCGGGGAACCGCGCTGCATGAAGTGCGGCAAACCGTTAAAAAAGACGGATACGCAGCAGTTTTGCTATGATTGCACGGTGAAACGGCATTTCTATGAACGCGGGGTGGCGGTATTTGCCTATACGGACGGCATAAAGCAGTCCATCTACCAATTTAAGTATCACGATAAAAGGGAGTATGCGGCGTTTTATGGCAGGCAGGCAGCACGGCAGTGCGGTGCGCTGATTCGGAAATGGGACATCGATCTTGTACTTCCGGTGCCGATGTATGCAGCTAAACAAAGAAAAAGAGGATACAATCAGGCGGAACTGATTGCACGTGAACTTTCTAAAAATCTAAATCTAATCTGTGCTTCGGAAATTCTGGTACGTATCAGAAAAACAACTCCAATGAAAGAATTAAATGACGAGGAAAGAAGAAAAAATGTAGAAAGGGCTTTTCTTGTAAAAGAAAATGTAGTAAAATATAAAAAAATTTTACTTGTTGATGATATTTATACAACAGGAGCAACGATAGACAGCTGCGCAAAAGTTTTATATGAAAAGGGCGCACAGAAAGTATATTTTTTATGTCTGTGTGCGGGGAAAGGATTTTAAGAAAATGCCGGGAACGGCAGAATGGGAGAATTGGTTATGGATGTTAGAAATTGTAGACAATGTGGGAAATTATATAATTATATAGGCGGCAGTTACCGTAATTTATGCCCGAGCTGTATTAAACAGCTGGAAGACAAGTTCGTGGAAATTAAGGAATATATCCGCGACAACAAAGTTGCAAGCATTTCGGAGATTTCAGATAAATTTGAAGTCAGCACCAAGCAGATTGAACAGTGGGTGCGTGAAGAACGTCTTTGCTTTGCGGATGATTCACCGATCGGACTGCAGTGTGAGTGCTGTGGTGCAACGATTAAGACAGGACGTTATTGCGATAAATGCAAAGGAACGATGGCAAACAAGCTGGATAATCTGTATAAGGCACCGGCACCGGCACCAAGGGCAGGCAGGGATCGTGACAATGCAAGAATGAGATTCCTTGATAAATAACAGATTCTATATTACAGAGCATAAAGAAAGAATTACTCAGGATATATACAGAATTCCGGGCGATTCTTTCTTTTTTTGTATTTAAAAATTGTAAAAACAGGTTAAGGAATATGCCGAAAGTACCGATAATATTTCTGAAACCATTTTAATGAGAATAGGAAAAGAGTTTAAACGGAAAGAGAGGCGGTCAGCAATGCGTGTAGAGGCATACAGTGCTGTGAACCGGATTTATCAGAGTGGGGCAGCTTCTTCTGCAAAGAAGGGAGGCAGTACTGCTTCATATAGTGATAAACTGGAAATTTCAAGAACAGCAAAGGATTATCAGACAGCAAAAGAGGCAGTAAGCCGGACATCGGAAGTAAGAGAAGACAAGGTTGCACAGATAAAAGCGGCAATGGAGGCAGGAACATATCGTGTGAGTGCACAGGCAGTTGCCGGTAAGATGCTTGAGAATATTGCAACATTAACATTTTAAGGAGATTCTTTCATGGCAAGTTTAATTGATACACTTATTGATGTACTTGGACAGGAAGATGCAGAGTATAAAAAACTGCTGGAGTTATCCAATAACAAGACAAAGGCAATTGTCGGTGCGGATATTGAGCGGTTACAGGATATTCTGGTTCAGGAACAGGCACGTATTGATGCCATTAACAAACTGGAACAGCAGCGTATGGAAAATGTAGATGATATCTGCAATGTACTCAATTTAAGAAGAACAGACATTAAATTAGAAGATATTTTAGAAGTGCTAAAGAAGCAGCCTAAAGAGCATGATGCACTTGCGGCAGTTAATGCACAGCTTAAAAAGACATTAAATGAGTTGATGAAAATCAACGAGAATAATAAATTACTGACAAAAGAATCACTGGATATGGTTGAGTTTGAACTCAACATTGCAAAAAATGCAGTGCTTACGCCACAGACAGGAAACTACAGTAAAAACGCTTATGACGAGGAGAGAATCCAGACCGTCAGCGGCTTTGATGCAAGACAGTAATATTTAATTTTATACTTTATACAGGTTTTCCCACGGAGGGGAGGACGGCCGGCTTAAGGATAAGCAGATGAGGGCAGAAATGGAGAAACAATGGCAAACGGAATGGGAAGTCTGTATATTGGCGTTTCCGGCCTGCACAGCGCGCAGACAGCTTTAAATACAACAGCACATAACCTCGCCAACATTAATACAGAGGGGTATACAAGACAGCAGATTACGTTTGAAGATATGACGTATCTGACTGTTGGTACGAGAAGTAATACAATTGATAAATACGGACTCGGTGTTTCCGTCAGTGAAATCCGCAGAATCCGCGATACGTTTATCGACAGAGCGTATCGGACAGAGAACGGCAGATTAGGTTACTATGAAAGCAACTTAAAAGCCGTAGAAGAAGTAGAAGATCTTTTTGGTGAAATGCAGGGTGTTACCTATCAGGACTGCTTGAAAAATTTATATTCCGCAGTGAATGAATTAAGCAAGAATCCTGAAAGCACCGTTGCACGATCCTCTTTAATTCAGTATACATCAGCATTTGTAAACAGATCCAATAAAATCTATGAGAGTTTAAAAGACTATCAGACAACGCTGAATACCGAAGTACAGAATTCCGTAAACCGGATTAATGAACTGGGGCAGACCATTTTTGCATTAAACAAGCAGATTCAGGGAATTGAATCCGGTTCGGGCGAATATGCCAACGATTTACGTGACCAGCGTGATAATGCACTCGATGAACTTAGTGGATATATTAAGATGTCTTATTATGAAGAAGCAAACGGACGTGTCATCGTCACATGCGAAGGCATTCCGTTTGTCAATGAGAATAATGTGACAGAGATGTCTACAAGAACCATGGACAGTAATTCGCTGCTGATTCCAACCTGGCCTTCCTTTGAAAAGGATGTATTTGACATTACACAGCCGATTTCAAATGGCAGTAAAAATGATATGGGTTCATTAAAAGGTGCAATTATTGCGCGGGGAAGTGTCAATGTCAAGGCTTCCGATGTACCGGTAAAGCCGGATGAGAGTGATTATGACCTGACAACGTCAGAAGGACAGGCAGCATACGATGCAGCTTATGCCGCATATCAGGAAAAACAGGATTATTACAATACATACATTGAACCGTCTGCTATTTTAAGTGCGATGGCAGGGCTGGATAAGCTGGTTAACGGAATTGTGGAGTCTATTAATGATGTTTTATGCCCCGAAAAAGAGATTACGCTGGATGCACCGCTGACAGACGGTGAGGGCAATGAAATTGCCGCAGCGAAGTATATATATAACACATCAGCTAATGCAGTGCTGTATACAAGACACGGTCAGGCAGTACAGGGAACAGACAATGGCGATGGAACATACAGTTACACATCGGAGGAAGCCCTTTTTACAGATGAAACACTCACACAGAAAGAACAGGTAGATTCTTATGTATATTCTGTTTTGGACATGGATAAGACAGATTATGGTATGGACGATGATAAGACCATCGGTGAGGAACTGATTTCCCGTACGAATACCAAGCGTTATATCGTGACAACCGATGCGAACGGCGGTACAATCTATGTCAGAAACAATCTGGATGTCAAGGGCAACCAGTCTTACTACACCATCGGCAGCCTTGAGATGAACGAAGAAGTTACACAGAATGTCGGTAAGATTGCGCTGACAACAAAGCAGGGAAAAGAAGATTTTGACAAAGCACAGGAACTGGTGGATATGTGGGAGAACAAATTTGCTTCCTTAAATCCTGAAGTCTATGCAAAGTCAGATTTTAATACATATTATACAAATTTCATCAGTGAATATGCAACAATGGGCCGTGTGCTTGACAATTATGTGAGCAATCAGGAAACCATGGTAAACGGATATGATAACCAGCGTTTACAGTTGCAGGGTGTATCTTCTGATGAAGAGCTTGAAAAGATGATTAAGTTCCAGCAGGCATACAATGCGGCATCACGGTATATTAATGTTGTCAGCGATATGTTAGAAAGCTTAATCGTTTCACTTGGAAATGCATAAAATGAAGTTTAAACAGTTGTCTGCACCGGGGCGAAAGCAGATAATCATGGCAGCGGGTGCTGCCCGGTAATAAAAACGCCCGGAAATGAGGAAAATATGGCATCAACATTTTTTGGATTAACAATATCATACAGCGGTCTGCAGGCAGCATCCACATCGCTGAATGTTACAGGACATAACGTATCCAATATTAATACAAAGGGATATTCAAAACAGCAGGCATCAACAGAAGCAGCACAGGCATTACGTACGTTCTCAACATACGGTATGCTCGGTGCCGGAGTTAAGGTAACAGGTGTCAGCCAGCTGCGTGACAGCTATTACGATGAAAAATACCGTAACAATCAGGCGAATTACGGCGAATATGAAGCAAAAGAAAATTATATGGACCAGATTGAAGATTTCTTTGATGAATGGAATCTGAACGGTTACTGTAAGGAATATCAGAAGTTCTTTACATCGGTAGAAGAAGTTATTAAAGCACCGGGCGAGGCTTCGACAAAGAATCAGCTGATTAACAATGCAGCGAGCATGGCGCAGTATTTTAATACATTGTCTACGAATCTTAGAAAGATTCAGGAAGATGCAAATAACGAAATCAAGGATGCGGTAGAGCAGATTAATTCCTATGCACAAAACATTGCTTCTTTAAACAGACAGATTAATCAGATTGAAGCCAACTACGGCGATGCAAATGATTTAAGAGATAAGAGAAATGCGCTGATTGATGATCTGGCACAGATTGTCAATGTCAGCATCAATGAAGAAGACATCGGAAACGGTCTGACAGATTTCAGGGTATCCATTAACGGACAGACACTGGTTG
>ERZ839741.2944-NODE-2944-length-14572-cov-3.443962_pt1 | contig 14572 bp, 8 predicted proteins | sample MGYA00519880_ERZ839741 | MGnify/ENA primary metagenome ERZ839741 (study PRJEB31850, sample SAMEA3708851) | human gut metagenome | biome: human gut; feature: human-associated habitat; material: faeces | place: China | collected 2014 ... | reverse complement strand
GTCTTCAAATCAGACAAGATAACATCCATCTTGTGATTCAACTTGTCTTGATAGAACAACATGTTCGTCTTGTTCTGCTCTATACCGTCTTTCACGGCAACCACATCACTTTCAAGTCCGGCCATATCGCCCTCGAATTTACCCTGTACGTTGGCATGACATGCAGCAAGCGTCTCTCGGCCAGCCTTCACATCTCCTTCCACTTCGCCTGCACGGTCCATAAGAGCTGTGTAAGCATTCTCTGTGGCAGCAGCATCCGTGTAAGTTGCCAGTTTCGTACGCATGTCTGCAATCCAAGTCTCATAAGCCAGGAATAACGGCTGTTTGGCTTTAGTTTCTGCGTTGGTGATTGCACCGTCATTAGCGGTATCCTTCGTAAAGGCAGCCATTTTTTCCTTGATAGCTGTAGACAAAGCGTTTACTTCTGCCTCAGCGTCAGCATCGCCTTTCACCTTATTCTGTGCGTCGGCACAAGCGGCCTGCAATACATTGAATTCTGCCAGTATTTGAGCCTGTTCTTTCGTATTGGCCGATTGATAAACGCTTTCGATAGAAGTCGTGATACTCTTGCATTCATTCTCGGCAGTTGTCTTGTAAGCGTTATCCAACCCACCTTTGTAGCGTTTGGTCTCCAAATCGCTAATCAGCCTGTCGATACGAGCTTGCAAAGCATCCACACCGCAAGCGTCTGTCAGGATATAGGCATCGACATACTTCGCAGCCTCATCCAACGGTGCCTGCAAGGCTTCAACCTTCACAATAAGACCGTTATATACGTCATTATTGGTCACATATTCGTTATGTTCCGTCTTTCCGCTGACATAAGCATTATACATTGGAGTACCGAACTGTCCTAACTTCACATGCAACTCAGTCATGACATCACCATAAATATGACCCGTGTTATCAGCATACGTCTTTTCTGCTTCTGTCAACGTAGGCCGGGTTGCCTTGATATCATCAACGAATTTCTTTCCATCGACTCCTTCAAGATAAGCACCATTTTCATACCATTCTTCCAATTCTGCCAAATGGCTGTTGTATTGTTCAAGGGTATCGGTATGCAATGTCTCCCATTCGTACACTGCAGCAGGTTCTTTTCCATCCGCAATCCAAGCCTCAAAATTAGCGAAATCAGAGACGATGCCGTCCACTTTCGTGATATTGAACTGACCCGGAACGAAATCTTTGATAGCTTCTGCTTTTTCGAGAACAGCCTGAACGTTGGCAAACGCCTCATCAGCCGTAACATAATCGGCATCGACCAATTCTTGATAGGCAGCGTCATACAATCCCTGCGCAGTTGCATATTCACCGGCAAAGAACGTCTGCGTAGCACTTTGCACAGTTGCATCCATTGTATTCAATATCTGGTCTATCTTGCCTTCGTATGCCCGTACGTCGGCCTCATATTGTTTATCAGGGTCGAACAACATCTTGTCTGTATTTTGAGCCTCGCTAAAGGCAGCAAAAGCTTCGTTCTCGATGTTGTTGATTTCTTGAAGGTAGTTTTGGATACTTGTATTCGCTGTTTCTACCGCACTCTTAACGACATTAAGCAGTGCCGGAGTCTGTACCTTACTAACCTGTCCTATCACATTCACAGCTTCGATGTAGCAATTACGCATATCCTCGACGGCACTGTTAAAGCTATTGTAACGGGTCTGGTTATCAGTTTTCACAGCATCCACGTAGCCCTGCTCACGACTTGCGCCGATCGTAACCACCTGCATTTTGATGGTTTGCAATACGCCATGTATGGTTCCATATTGTTCTTCGGATTTACCCTTCTCAAAAGCTGTGGCAATATCCTCCGCAACTTGATTTTCAAGTTTGCTCTTCTCTGCCTCTAATTGTTCGATAAAGGCTTTGGCCGCCGTAGTCGGGTCACCTACAGTCAATATGGTATACAAACTGTCCACGGAATTTTTCACAGTTGCGTATTCTGTATCCAGTGTGTTATCCACTTTGATATTTGTCTCAGCATCCTTAGATACCTGCTTTATCTTTTCACAAATATCAGTGTAGTCCTCTTTGAAGTTGTCTTCTCGCGTCTGGCAGCTTTCGGCACTATTGTCGTTGTAATGGCTCTTCCAAGCCGCATTCACGTTAGCCACCCAATTATCGAACTCTATCACATACGTGCCTTTCGGGTTGGTATTCTCGCCCAACAGGCCATTTACGTAATGGTTTTCACTATTGCCCAATGCCAAATTTGACAGTTCGCCCAATTCCGCTACTATCAAGTTGTGGATATCCGTCTTCTTGGTTTCTACGGCCAATCTTTCGTAAGCCGCCAAGTTCTTCCTGGCCACTTCCAATTCGGTCAATGTCGCTTTCACCTTGCCGTCAATAACCTTCATCGCCTCGTGAATAGCGGCACTGTCATTGTGCAATGTATCGCCCTTATACGCGTTGCCCATCGCCGTCTCCTGCTTACCAAGCTCCGTGGTATAACTGCCCCTCAGGTCATCAAAATGCTTTTTCGACACATCCTTGTCATCGATAGGAGTCCAATTCGCATCAATCTTACCGATATTTCCCGCAATACCATCAGCAACCTTCGTCAGACTTGCCTGTACGGAGTTGTTCTTGGCGTGAATTTCCTTCGCCTCACCGACCTCATCAATGAAGGCACTGACATCCTCAAGAAGTTTCGCCATCTCAGCACTGGCATCAGACAAGGCAGCCAAAGTTTCAGCCTGCTTATCCTCGCTTATGTAGTCCAAATCAGTTACCGTTTCTTCTATTTTATCTACAGAGTTGTACAATACCGTCTGCTTTTCAAGCAAGTTCTTTGCAAAAGACCCGTAAATCTCCGCAGTCACCGAAAGTCCATCCAAATCATCATTTACAGATTTGATATCCACAGTGATTTGATTCTTCAAACGGTTGATGGTAATTACGACTACTTGCTGGTCATACCATTCTTTGTGCTTATCGAAAGTTCCTACCAAGGTTTTCACCTCACCCGTGATACCTGTAGTTTCATTTCCCTTGGCATTGGTTGCCTCCGTCAAAACATTGTTCATGCCATTAGCATGCGTATCCCCATCGGCATCCTTGGCAGCCGCTGCGGCTTTCAAAGCTGTTTGAAGGTCGGACAATGCCTTGTTCATTTCGTCTAACTTGCCGCCATAAGTTGGTAAATCATCGATATTTTCGTCCGGTGTTTCCGTTCCGGTATAGACCGGTACATAACGTCCGTCGCCATTCCCGACCTTGTCCGAAAGCTTTTTGATTTCTGCTTGAATATCGGCGATAGTCTTTGCAGCGTTGTCATAAACCTTCACGACGGCCTTGGCAGCATTCACATAACCCTCGATTTTGCCCTTAAGAGATTCTATTTCAGTTTTCTTCGTATCTTTGTTATCGGCACAAGTCCCTTCATCAAAGCTTTTCTTTATATACGAAGAGAATGCATCTATCTCCTCTTGCAACTTCTTCTCATCGGTATCTTTATAGATGTCGCCCACCGACACGTCGCCATACTTCAGGGCATGCACTTCTGTCTTGGCCTTATCGAACGCAGCCGTTTGAACATCCAACGCAGCGGTCAATTCCACTTTAGCCTGATAGTTCGGCAAAGATTGGTATTCTTTTTCAATGATGGTATTCAGGCTCTTTGTCACCGGTTCCTTAGCCTTCTCGTATGCACCGCCTTTTTGGGTATAAGCATCCAACGTATACTTCTTGTATTGATTTACAACCTCGGTTTCGATTGCTTTAAGATTGACTTCGGCTTTTTCCAAATCGGACTTATACTTTTCGGAAACCACCGCATCTTTTTTCAATTCCGCAAGCAATGCCCATGGACTCTTGCCGTCTGTCCTTTCGGCAATCAAAGCCTTGTATATATTGTCATTGTTTTGGATGCTGTCCGTATAGAATTTACACACCTCGTCTGTTTTCTCGTACAAACTGTCCAAAGCGTGCGTGTTAGCCTCATATCCCTCTTCTGCGGTCTGATGGTTCTCATTCGTTCCGTTTTTCCTCTCCACAGCTACAATGCCCAGGTTCACTTCGTTAAATGCATTGTGAGCCTCAGTACGCATCGTCTCATACAAGCCCGAGAAATCCTGAGGGTCTACCGCTACTTTCATGAAGGCCTGCAACTTTTCGTTATAATGAGCCTTAGTAGAGTTGATTTTCCCCAACACTTCGTCATAAGCCGTATGGTTCTTGTCGACATTCACCAACTTATCGGTGAATTTTTTTATTGCTTCCGATGCCTTTTTGGCAAATTCACTGTTGAATGCTGGCGTACATGCAGTAGCAGCAGTACCATTATCATAATAACCTTTAACTTCAACAAGGAAAGCATCGATTGTTTTCTTTGCAGCATTATATTCGCTCTGGGACAACACCTTGGCATAGTCCTGAGCACTTTGCTTACTGTTTACTCCGTCTGCATCACTCAAATTGCCAATATTTGTATCCCAAGCGCTTTTCAAAGCTGTATTTTGTTCTTCACCGACAGCCTTCGAAGCCGTATAAGCTCTCCAGTTGGCCAAATGCGCCTCGATATCCGTATCAAGTGCCTTGACCTCTGACATGAGTGTACTTCCTTCCACGCCATTGAGGTAAAACTTATACTCACCATACACCGTATAAGCAGCAAAATCACCGGCAGCATCATCTTTCACCCGATTGATTTTTACCGTTAAATCACTATACCGTTTATTAAATTCGGCATATTTATCCGCATCATCCTCTTGGCTCACTTTTGCAATAGCCTTCGAAGCTGCATTAAGCAATGTCCGTTGTGCTCCGGCAAAATCGAATACCAGTTCTAACTTGAAACCGCCAACCCGGAATTCCTTTCCCGTCTCGACAGCCTCAATGGCAAGAGTGGCCTCGGATGCCGCAGTACCTTCCACTTTGAACTCGCCGTTTGTCAACGCCTTGCCGTTCACCAAGAACTTAGCATTCATCAAGGTAGTAGCCGACAACTTGTATGTACCAGGTAAAAGGGAACCCAAAGACTGAGAAATCGTGGTACCATTTGGAGATGTCAACACACCGTTCACCAACGATGGTTTTTCCGCTCCCACCCATTGATCCACTTCTGTCTTAATCTGATCCAAATTTGCATTGGCATAGGCTGCCATAGAAGCAGATGTCATTGCAAGAACAGAAACCAGTGTCTTCTTTTTCATACTTTTAATGTTTTAAATTCTATAAATTATTAAAGTCTCTTTTAAGCCATTCGGATGCCTTTACCTTTATATAAATAGGAATAGCACCCACCTAATTTTTGTGGGGTAAAATTACTTACTATCTATAAACGGCGTGCAAACTTAAAAGGTGTTATTCGTGAACCATGCCATTCTTTTCGTGAAAAAGCAAAAACAGAATGACGGTACAATCTGCGCCAAACGATTTTCCGTTCTGCTGCAAACGATTTTCGGACGTCTGGCATACGCCTTACGGACCCTTCCATGCTGAAAACCGGATAAAGGGAAAGCATGGGGGCCGTTGGGGCGCTCCCTGCCTGAGGCATTCGCACGGTTGCAGCGGTTGGAACCCGGGGCGATGGCAGGCGTGACGCTGCCGAAACTGGCCCAAGTCCTCATGGCCACAGGAGTACAGAAGGGGCACACACATTACGGCAACCGATACCGCGTGGCGGAAATATAAGATGGGATAATGGATTTACGGGAATAATTTAATATCTTTGTCGGGTATGACATGATTAAATGACTGTAGCCATGGGAACGGAAGGTATAATAGACAGGTATGTCAATTTTTACACGGATTTTGCATTTAAGAAGCTTTTCGGGACAGAAATGAACAAGGATTTGCTCATCAGTTTCCTAAACGCCCTGTTGCAGGGGCGTGAGGTCGTATTGGATGTCAATTATCTGAATACGGAACACCTCGGTACACAGGAGTATGACCGCCGTGCCGTGTTCGACGTGTATTGCAAAAACGACAAGGGCGAGGTTTTCTTGGTGGAGATGCAGAAGGGCGAACAGCAGTTCTTCAAGGACCGCAGCATTTATTATTCGACCTTTGCCATCAGGGAACAGGCTCCACGTGGCGAGTGGAACTATGAGCTGAAGGGGGTGTACACCATCGGCATCCTGAATTTTTGTTTCGACAAGGAGAGGGAGGGGAACTATTACCACGAGGTGAAGCTGATGGACACGGCCACGAAGGAGGTTTTCTATGACAAGTTGGTGTTCATCTACTTGGAGATGCCTAAGTTCACGAAGCAGGAAAATGAGCTTGAATCGTTGTTTGACAAATGGCTTTATGTCATCCGCAATCTGGCAGCATTGATGGAGCGTCCCCGTGTGTTGCAGGAGAAAGTCTTTGCGCATTTGTTCGAGGCGGCTGAAATCGCCAAGTTCTCAAGGGTCGAACGTTATGAATACGAGGAAAGCCTGAAGGCTTACCGGGATTGGTTCAGCGTAATGGCGACAGCAGAGTTGCGCGGAGAAGAACGCGGAAAAGAGAAGGGATTAAAGGAAGGTTTGGAGAAAGGTCGTATTGAGGAACGGTTGCGGAATGCAAGAGGTTTGAAGGCAAGGGGGGTGGACGCGGAAATCATTGCTCAGGTAACGGGGCTTTCTGTAGATGATATCTTAGGCTTGTAGAACAGTCTTACGTTCCATTTGATGTTGGCATAAGACTTTGGATTTTTAGCTTTTGCAGTGTCAGCCAAACGATTTTCCGTTCTGCTGCAAACGATTTTTCAATCTCCTGAGAACGATTTTCGGACGTACTGACATCCGTCTTACGGGCTTTGCCATGCTGAAAACCGGATAAAAAGAAGGTATGGAGGTGTCCCTGATTTGTATTTTCCCTACCTCACCTATAGCAGACAGTTTTTCGCCCGAAAAGGTTCGCATCCTTCAGACCTCCTCTGTACCAACGTTTTAAGGTGAACTTTCTACCGTCCTATCCTTCACCGAAATTTCACCGGAAAACGAGTTGTCCGCATGAAACTGTTTTTAATAAAATAGCATTCGGATTGGTTTTCAACACATTACGGTGAAGGGTCTGACACGGGAGCTTTCATATTGCATCTTCGCGGACAGATAATAGACTCAAAGCACACCGGTCTGCCACGAAACGTGACCTGAACGCCATCTGCCTTGAAGAACGCACCGCCACGGCATCGACCGCTGGAACTGCGACAGCGTGACACGATATTATAAAACAGTTTCAGCTTTGCGTCGTCGTAATCTGCGGTTTCCCGCTGATATCCTCCATCAACATGCGGAGCACAGGCTTAGGCAGGCGAAGTGTGTAGTTCGTACCATGGTCGTCGGCCAACACCGCCACCTGCTTCACCGCGTTGACATGGAAGACCCGCCGGATGTTGACGATATATTTACGTCCCAAGCGCAGGAACGCATCACCGGCCCTCCCCTTGTTCGAGAGAGCGGCTTCTACTTTGGCAAGACCGAAAGGAATCATGAAATGTGTCCCCGAAGAGTAATAGACATGAGTGTAATGGTCGTCGGCCTCAAAATACAACATCCGGTCGAGATCCACGACATAGAGTTCACCATACACACTGAAGCATAGTTTGTTTTCCATCTGCACAACCCCGCCGCACTGTCATCCTGCGGCTTCGTGCCCGTGTCTTCCTCTCAGGCACCGGTTAATTTTTTAAACGACATAATTCCGGACACATACGAAAAAAGCGTGGAAAACCCGCCCGTTGCTGTTCCACACACTGAGGCCCTCGCATTGCCCATACCAGTAGAACAACAACGCACAGTCCCACGCCGATATGAACAACACCCACCTTTATGGCATCGTATGTGGTGTGCCACAAAAGTGGCACACTCACCAACGGCAATAAAGGCATGCGTTCCTGTACACACCCCATGGGCATCTGCCGCTGCCATGTCCTGACTGATACTTCGAATTTGCGAGATTCCAGTGTGTCAAGAACAAAGCGCCTAAGCAAACGCCTTCTCAATATATGCACACCCCCACCGCTGTTTTCCGGCTAAATTACCTTACAACTTTTTTCCGTGTCTCCACATGAAAAATCCCTTCTCGGCGTGGAATGTAAATGCAAAGATAGGAATAAATATGATAAAACCCGAAACATCCGGAAACAAACCGATGCTTCATGACATAAAAAATAAAATCGTTCAAAAACGATGTGCCCGTAAACGCGAACAGGATACAAGGCTTCCGCAGAGTGTCAAACCGCCGGCCAACCACATAGCGGCATGGGGCGCACGGTCTCCGTTGACATAAAAAAGCAAAGCTACCAAGGCTGCTCCCGTGGTCTGTCCTACCAAACGTGCCGTGGCCTGCATCCCGCTCGCCCCACCGGTCCGATATGACGGTGCGGAACTCAGCAACAAATGGTTGTTGGGCGATTGGAACAATCCGAAGCCGAAACCGCAGAGCATCAAACGCGCCACCAGTCCGCCATAACCCACCGACAGCGACACATCAGCCAGCAAGAAGCACCCGACACTCATCACCAGTAGTCCGACACCTCCCAACAGCCCCGGATGGATTTTCGTAGCCAACGTGCCGGCCAAAGGACCGGCCACCACAATCACCAAAGGCCAGGCGGTCATCAACAGCCCCGTCTCTGCCGCGCTCATCCCGAACGTGAGATGGAACATAAAAGGTAAGGCCACCATGCCTAACATTTGCGAAGTGAAGGAAAGGATACTGGTCAGCACGGACAAAGAAAACACGGGTATGCGAAGCAAATCGAAAGGCAGCATCGGATAGGGCTGGCGCAACTGACGACGCACGAAAACGGTCCCTATCCCGGCTAAAAGGACAACTCCGGCCACAATCCAACGAAAGGACAGCCCGTGGAAAAAGGCTTCCACACAACCGATGAACAGACCGAATGTAAGAGCGTTCAGCACTGCTGAAGGGAAATCGAACCGTCGCCCTTCGACGCGCGTCGGATTCCCCGGCAAGTATCTACGGGCTAAAAAGAATGTCAGTACGCCGAACGGCAAATTCACGGCAAACAGCCATGGCCAGGAGGCCACGGATAAAATCGCACCGGATATCGTAGGTCCGGCCACGGAGGCCAGAGCCACGACCGTGGCATTCAGTCCGAAACCTTTGGCCAGATGGCGTTTCGGATAAATCAGACGCACCAAAGAGCCATTCACGCTCATCACCATGGCTGCCCCCACGCCTTGCAACATACGTGAAAGAACCAGCAGGACAAACGAACCGGACAAGGCACAACACAGCGAACCGACGGTAAAGAAAACCATTCCCCACAAATAGGTACGTTTGAATCCGAACAACTCGCCCAACGCGGAACAGGGCAACAGGGTCATGACGACCACCAACTGGAAAGCATTGACTATCCAAATGGAATCGGAGGAAGAGATTTGCAACTGACGCGCAATCGTGGGCAAGGCCACATTGCATATCGTACCGTCGATGACCGAAAGGAACAACCCCGAAAAAATAGCCACCATGGCATAATAGATTTGCGGACGGTGAAGCCCGTCCCAATCCATATTCCCCACCACGTGTACTGCCGATGGTTCCCGCCTGTCTTGTGCCATCTTTCTTATTGTGTTGAAAAAGCCGTCCTGCCCATGGCAAAACGGCTCATACATGATGATATATCCAATTACTTCTTGACTTCCACGATTTTTGTCGGAGCCTGTTCCGCATTCCGGCGGCCGGTCTCTTCCACCACACGGCGGGCAAAGGCCATGAACGCCTGTCCCGTCTGGCTCCCGTCGTTCAAGACTTCGGGCGTACCGTTGTCACCGTTCTCGCAAATGCTCTGCACGATGGGAATCTGTCCCAGCAAAGGCACATGCATCTCTTCGGCAAGGCGCTTCACCCCTTCTTTCCCGAACAGGTAGTATTTGTTTTGCGGCAATTCGGCAGGAGTGAACCATGCCATGTTTTCCACCAGCCCGAGAATGGGGACATTCACTTTCTCGTTCTGGTACATGTTGATGCCTTTGCGTGCATCGGCCAACGCCACTTTCTGCGGCGTGCTGACAATGACGGCACCGGTAATAGGCAAGGTCTGCACCAACGTGAGATGGATATCGCTCGTACCCGGAGGCGTGTCGAGGATGAAGTAATCCAAGTCGCCCCAGTTTGCATCGCCTATCAACTGCTTCAGCGCATTGCAGGCCATCGCCCCACGCCATAAAGTGGCCTGATCGGGATCGACAAAGAAACCGATAGACAGCATCTTGATGCCGTAACTCTCCACCGGCACAATCAAATCACGGCCGTCCACCGATTCGGCATAAGGATGCGCATCCTCTACATGGAACATCTTGGGCATGCTCGGTCCGAACACGTCGGCATCCAACAAGCCGACTTTGTAGCCCAACTTGGACAACCCCACAGCCAGGTTGGCCGCTACCGTAGATTTCCCCACACCGCCTTTGCCGGACGACACGGCGATAATATTCTTCACACCGGGCAACAGTTGCCCCACCTCCGGACGAGGAGCCTGCAAGGTTTTGGTGTGTATCTCCACTTCCACCTCCTTGCCCACGTAGGCATGGATGGCAGCCTCGGAAGCTTTCACGAGCGACTTGAGGAAAGGATTCGTCGGCTTGTCGAAAATCAACGAAAAACTGACATGCAGCCCGCTGATACGCAGATCGTCTTCCACCATCCCCGCCTCTACGATGTTCTTTCCAGTACCGGGATAACGCACGGTAGCCAGTGCGTCCATAATCAATTTGGGATATATTTCCATAAGTTCGGTATTTTAATTCGTTCTTTCATTTAGCCGTCGACAATCCGCTGCGCTTGCTGCGGTTGTAACTCCGGTATTCATCCAATTCTATCTCCACTTCCGGCTCCGCCAATTCTCCGGCTTGCGGCAAGAGGAAACGCATGTATTTGATATCCAGTCCGCGGTCGAGCCATTGCTGTTCGTAATACGTCCGGATATTCAGGATACGGGCTTCTTCGGTATCCGGATGCTCAGCCCACGTACTGTGATACAAGTCGCGGGTAGAAAACTCCAAGGGCAAACCGTTCTTTTCCACCATATATTCCGTATAAGTGAAAAGGAAATTGGAATCGGTTTTCAAGTGAATCCGTCCACGGTCTTGCAGGAAACGGCGGTAACGCGTCATGAAAAAAGTGGAGGTCAGACGTTTGGTCACCTTCTTCATCTGCGGGTCGCTGAACGTCAGCCAAATCTCGGCCACTTCGCTTTCGGCAAAGAAACGGTCGATAATCTCTATGTTCGTGCGCAGGAACGCCACGTTGGACAAGCCTTCGCGCAACGCCTCCGTGGCTCCCGTCCACATACGGGCGCCCTTGATGTCCACCCCGATAAAGTTCTTGTCGGGATACAAACGGGCCAGCCCTACGGTATATTCACCCCGTCCGCACCCGAGTTCCAACACAATAGGATGGTCGTTCCGGAAAAAATCTTCATGCCAACGTCCTTTCATATCGAAAGGCACTTCATCCACGACCGAATAAGGGTATTCAAACACATGAGGGTAACTGGCCATGTCGGCAAACTTTGCTAATTTTCCTTTTCCCATTCCTTTTTTTAATCTATCTGTTTATCCGTCACAAAGGTAGGCAATATCAGAAGAATAAAAAAGCCGCCGACAAACTTTTCCTCTTGCCGGCAGCTCAAAATTATAAATTCGAGAACTCTTTATTCCCCTTGCGCCTGAGCCGCTTCGTACTCGGCTTTTACGTCTTCATAGAAGTGCGCTAAAGCTGATTGCATGTAAGGGACAAACCACAAGAGGCCGATGCCCAACGTCAAGATGCAAAGTAACCCCCAACCAATGAAGGTCAAGTACAAATAAAACAGGTCGAACTTATGACCGTCCATCATCTTCATGCTTTTTTCAATGGCACCATTGAATTTCAATTCGGGATTATCCCGCAAGACAAAAGCCGTCATGGCATAAGAAAAAGACTTGATGATGCCCGGCACGATAAGCAACAAGGTCCAAAGAAACGTATAGATACCGGTGAGTATCATCGTCCCGGCCACACGGGTATAATCGCGAAAACCCTCGAATAACTGCCCGACCTTATACTCGTCGCCACTACGCAAATTGTCGAGGAACAGCACAGACATACTCCAACCAAGAGGCATCAGCACCAACTGTATAATGGAACCTACTCCATCATAAACTTTTAAGTCGATACCGGCCGGTAACACTCCCATAACCGCCAGATAAACCAACGTAACCATAACCGCGCCGCCCCATTTTCCAGAGAGCGACGCCCGGGCTGCAGCCCGCATTTCACTTGCACTTCTAATCATGATAATAGATTTTTTAATGAATGAATCACTCCATCACCACCGTAGTCCATCCGTGCACGTCGGGTTCGATGCCGTACTGGATATTACGCAGATGATGATATAATTGAGTACAAACCGGTCCCGGCTTGCCGTCTTTGCTGATAATATAGCTCTTCTTGTTTTCCAAATCATCGATACGCTCGATGGGGCTGATGACCGCAGCCGTCCCGCATGCCCCGGCCTCTTCGAAAGTGGCCAGTTCTTCTTCCGGAATCTGGCGGCGTTCCACCGTCATGCCCATGTCTTCGGCCAACTGCATCAGGCTCTTGTTGGTGATGGAAGGCAGGATGGACGTGGACTTCGGCGTGACATACGTATTGTTTTTGATGCCGAAGAAGTTGGCAGCCCCGCATTCGTCGATGTATTTCTTTTCTTTCGCATCGAGGTAAAACTCGCAAATCGTGTGCCATCTTGTTCGCTTTCAAGCTCGCCGCATAGTTGCCGCCCACTTTATAGATACCCGTTCCCAACGGTGCGGAACGATCGAACTCGCGGATAATCACGTACGGATTGGTGGCAAAGCCTCCCTTGAAGTACGGCCCTACCGGCGTGACGAAGATCACGAAGAGATATTCGTTGGCCGGATGCACGCCCACTTGGGCTCCCGTACCGATAAGCAGCGGACGGATGTACAACGTGGCCCCGCTCTCGTATGGCGGGATAAAACGCTCGTTGAGCCGTACCACCTTCTTGACCATTTCTTCAAAACGTTCCGTAGGCAGTTCGGGCATCAGTATGCCGCGGCACGTGCTCTGCAAACGCTTGGCATTCTCGTCCATGCGGAACACACGCACCTTACCGTCCGGACAACGGTAAGCCTTCAGCCCCTCGAAAGCTTCCTGCCCGTAGTGCAGGCAAGTAGCCGCCATGTGGATATTGAGGGTCTCCTCCGAACAAACTTCAATCTCTCCCCACTTTCCGTCACGATAATAGCAACGTACGTTATAGTCTGTCTTCATATAGCCGAAAGACAGGTTCGCCCAATCGATTTCTTTCATCTTTTCCGTTTTTAAATTTCATTCTGAAAGACAAAATTACAGAATTTTATTATTTTAAAGGCGTTTTCCGCAAAGAATTTATCATTTAACAAGAAAAACGCCCTACGCCGGACGAAGCCGGAACTGTCTCAGGCCTCTTTTTCGCCCGATTCCAGTATTTTCTTGATTTCTTCGTCCGTCGCATAAAGCTTCTCGCGGCAGAATGCCACCAAGCGCTGCGCTTCCTTCAACTCCCCGGCCAACCGGTCGATGCCGGTTTCGTTGGCCTCTATCCGGCGCACCAATTCTTCCAAGCGCGCCATGGCTTCCTCGTATGACAAGTTTTCTTTCTTCATATACCTTATCTTATTGTACGACTGAGCGGATCTCACCTTCCGCCAAACAGGTCGTGATTTCTTCTCCTCCTATCAGTTCCGAAGCTTTCCGCACCAACTTTCCACCGCAAAACGTCATGCTGTATCCCCTTTTAAGCAACAAGACGGGGTCGGCAGCCTCGCATTTCTGTTGCAGGAGCTGCAAGCGGAACCGCTCGCGCTCCATGCGCACGGGAATGCCGCGCCCTATCCGCCCGGCATACAGGTCGAGGCGATGGCGTTCGTCGGAAAGGCGTTGCCGTCCGGCATGGAACAGACATGTGGCCATCTGCTCCAACCTGCGCTCCCCACGGGTACGCACCTGCAGGGCTGCCGCTGACAATCGGGCGGACAAACGCTCCACGCGCAAACGCTCACCCTCCATGCGCCCCTTGGCCTGCTGTTGGATTTCGCGTGCCACAGCCTCCAGACGCGAGGCCGCCTCCAACTGGTGATGGATGAGAAAAGCCGCAGCAGCCGTAGGGGTCTTCACCCGCGTATGGGCCACGAGGTCTATCACCGTATCGTCACGTTCATGCCCGATGCCGGTTATCACCGGTAAAGGAAACTGTGCACAAGCCGCTGCCAGCAAATAGGTGTCGAAGCCGGACAAGTCACTGGTTGCTCCTCCGCCCCGGATAATCACCACGGCATCCCAGTCGTCCTGCCGGGCCATAACGGCATCCAACGCCGCCAGCACCGATGATTCCACATGTTCGCCCTGCATCACGGCAGGGAAAAGCCGGACGGTGAAACGCAGGCGATAGTCATTGCGGAGCAACTGGTTGCAGAAATCACCGTAACCGGCGGCTGTGGCCGACGAAATGACGGCTATACGGTTGGCCGACAACGGCAAAGACAATTCCTTGTTGTCGTTCAGAATGCCGTCCGCCTCCAAGCGTGCCAGAATCTCCCTGCGCAGACGCGCCATGTCGCCCAAC
>ERZ839741.2943-NODE-2943-length-14572-cov-5.161535_pt1 | contig 14572 bp, 12 predicted proteins | sample MGYA00519880_ERZ839741 | MGnify/ENA primary metagenome ERZ839741 (study PRJEB31850, sample SAMEA3708851) | human gut metagenome | biome: human gut; feature: human-associated habitat; material: faeces | place: China | collected 2014 ... | reverse complement strand
TAGCGGCATTCCGAATATCTTCCGCGTCTGGCGCGAGCAAAATTGGACAACTCCGAAGATTACAGAGCAACTGGAGCCAGAGCGGACAATTTTATCGCTCGCCTTTGAAAAGGCAAGCGATAAAAAGCAAGCGATAAAAGCAAGCAATTCCACAATTTACAGCAGACAAAAACAATCCGTCATCGAATACTTGACCCGCGAGATTCAAGCGGATTGTAAAACGATTGCGGATCTGTTGGAGATCAGCAGTCCTCGTGCCAGAGCAGTGCTTACAAAAATGGTGAAAGAAGAAATCATTATTACCGAAGGCGGCAACCGCAATAGAACATACAAATTGAAATCCTAAGTGTCCACTATAACGGACACCACTTATGGTAATGGAGGATTTATATGAAAGAAGATAGAACTGCGTTTTGGTTCCGAATAAGAGTTATTTTATCCACTCTTCTTGTACTCTTAGGTGCTGGCCTTTTTTTCGCAGGATATTATGGTTATGCCAAAAAATGGGGTATTCCTATTGAAGTGTCATTCTTTGGCTCTGGAGGGATGATTATTGCAGGATTTGCAATCCGCGCCACGCTCTTTCATTGTCCGTTTTGTGGGGCACATATTTATTTAAGAAATCCAGTATTATTGTACTTTTACTCTTGCCCAAGTTGTGGGCACAGCGTTGGTAAAGGAAAAGCCTCATATTTAAACAGAAGACTCTCAACAAATAGTGTTCACGAATCCAAACACTCAAACGTCGCGCATTATCGAAGAAAAGTCATAACTATTATTGCATTACTTATATCTTGGTTTATTTGCGCCATATTGCTCTATATTTTTAACCTGTTTAACGGATATTGCGGAATATTATTAATCATAAGTTCTATTCCAATATTGCTCTCCGTTTGGACATTACGTTGTCCCAAATGTGGCGCGTGGATAGCAAAGCAAACTCCTATATGGGAATTTCTTCACTACAATTGTAAAATATGTGGATTTTCTGCTGATGAAAGTGATAAGCGAGAATAATTGAAATTTCTTTCTAAGGGCGGCATGTACTAAAAAATGCCTCAACCCCTTGAAATTGCTTGTTTTTTGCGAGGCTGAGAAGCGGATTTACGCCAAACTTACGCCACTTACGCCAAAATTTCAAGCGCATAATAGGGTTACAAACTCCCGATGCTTACCGAATGGTAGGCATCGGGAGTTTTACATCTCAAGAGACTTTACTTCTTGATTTTCTTATGTGTCATTGTTTTTCTTTATCCCTGGCTTTATCAGACATCTCTGTTGCAGAGCGGTTCACAGCATGATATGATAAAATTAAGTAACAAAATTTGAACGGAGCACTCCAAATGACAGAAAAAGAAAAAATGCTAAAGCAACAGCTTTACGATGCTAATCATGATACGGATTTGAAGCTGGAGCGTGTCAAGGCAAAGGAATTATGTCATCAATACAATCAGCTCTCTACTTTTTCCAGTGCTTTATAGCCGTTTTTGCTTTATTATGGCCGCTCTTCGCAACTCTTGACTCCACTGTTTCCACATACTCCACGGCTGTCTGTAGTCAAACATGTGGTCAAAAACCGCTTTCTGAACACCCTCGTGACAGGGGACAGAAAGCGGTTTCTTATAGTCTGCCGGAGTGCTGTGGGCAGGTAATCCGGCACTCCGGTTTGCTGCATTGTACCTCTGATGAGGAGGTTGTGCAAGTCCTTTATGCAAGGATAGGCGGCGCAAAATTTGCATCGCTATAGACAAAGAAATAGCGGGAGGATTTGCTTTTCGAAATACTTACGTGGATAATCAGAGATAATCCGCATAATACCCTATTAATCCCTAAAAACATTGCAACCAATGTACTCTTGTGTTATGATTTATTCTAAGGAGTTGTATACTCATTTGAAAGTGAGGAGGTCTCATGGATACAAATATCGAACGTTGGTACTCTATGAAAGAAATTATAGAATACCTTGGAGTCAGTCGCGATACGGTCCTCAACTGGATTGAAAAACGTAATATGCCTGCAGCCAAGATAGGACGTCTCTGGAAATTCAAAATCAGCGATGTTGATGCGTGGATGAAATCCGGGAAGTCTGCAAAGTGATATCACTTGAGGTGTGACATGGGATCGGTAATAGAATTGTTATTCGAAGTGAAAAGATGCAGTAACGCTTAATGATGGAGGCAATTTGAGATGATAACAGGCGCAATTAAAAATAAAGTTGATAAAATCTGGACGGATATCTGGGCAGGTGGAATTGCCAACCCTCTGACCGTCATCGAACAGCTCACCTACCTCATGTTTATTCGTTCTCTGGATGAAAAGGAATTGGAAAACGAAGAATTTGAGAATATGACTGGGGAACAGATGCCCAAGATTTTCCCTCAATCTGAAGTAGGACAGTCTATGCGATGGAGCAAGTTCAAAGATGATGATCCCCGCCGAATCTTTGAAGTGATGTCTCAGCGTGTGTTCCCAGCCATCAAGAGCATGAAATACGGTCGCCTTCCCGATTTTAATGAGAAGGGAGAATTGATTGAAATTGAAGATGAGCCCGGAAGGGCTGATGAGAACACCACTGCATTTGCCCGGTACATGAACAATGCGATGTTCCTTATCCCTACGCCGCAGCTCCTTCAGAAAATCATTACAGGCTTGGATGATCTTTACGAACATGACATTGCAGAACTGGATATGCAAGGAGACCTGTATGAGTATATGTTGGGCAAATTGGCATCTGCCGGACAAAATGGTCAATTCCGTACTCCAAAGCATATCCGTGAGATGATGGTGGAACTGTTGCAGCCCACACCTGATGATACCATCTGCGATCCGGCATGCGGTACTGCGGGTTTCCTGGTTTCAGCTTCAGAATATATCCGACGGAATTACGAGGAGACTATGACCTCTGAACAATGGGAGCATTTTGCGGGACCCGCATTTACCGGCTTCGATACAGACTTTACAATGCTCCGTATCTCTGCTATGAATCTTATGTTGCACTCAATCAGCAATCCGGAGATCGATTATAAGGACAGCGTTTCCAAGCAAAACCAGATTACGGAACAGTTTACCATGTGCCTTGCCAACCCGCCCTTTAAGGGCACTGTGGACGCAGAAAGCATCAACGATAATCTAAAAGCCGTTACAAATACCAAGAAGACGGAACTATTGTTTCTGGCTCTGTTTCTCCGTATGCTGAAAAAAGGTGGTCAGTGTGCCTGTATCGTACCTGATGGCGTCCTGTTTGGTTCTTCATCTGCGCACAAGTCCATTCGCAAAGAATTGGTGGAAAAACATCAGCTACGCGCTGTAATTTCTATGCCCTCCGGCGTATTCAAACCCTACGCAGGTGTTTCCACTGCTGTGCTGGTATTCACAAAGACCGGCGCGGGCGGTACCGGCAAAGTATGGTTCTATGACATGAAGGCCGATGGCTTCAGCCTCGACGATAAGCGTTCCGAGATTGCAGATAACGATATCCCCGATATCATTCAGAGATTCCACCACTTGGAGCAGGAAACCACACGCGAGCGCACCGAGCAGAGCTTTTTCGTACCGAAGCAGGAAATTGTAGACAACGGATATGATCTCTCCATTAACAAATATAAAAAGATGGAGTATGTTGCTGAAGAGTACCCTTCCACAGATGAAATATTGTCGAAGATCGAAAAGATCGAGCAGGAGATTGTTTCTGGGTTGGCAGAATTGAGGTCAATGTTATGATTAAGCGGAACATCCTTGATTGCATGACGCTTGTTGGTGGAACGCCTTCGCGTTATGAGGGCGAAAAAACCTATGTGAGTACAGGCGCTGTTGATTGCGATCATGTAGACTATGCACAGGCAGAGCGAGTAACCTATGACAACCGCCCCTCAAGGGCTAATCTTTCAGTAGCCGAAGGTGATATCCTCTTCGCTAAAATGTGCGGAACAAAAAAGACCCTACGTATCGACAGGCCGCTGTCTGAACATCTATATTCTACAGGGTTTTGTGCAGTACGAGCTAACGAATCCATAATGGATGCAGCGCTACTATATCATTTGTTGGCAAGTGACCAGTTCCTCACTCAAAAAGATCAGAACAGTTCTGGTGCAACCCAAAAAGCCATCACTAATGCAGGACTCCGAAAAATTGTAATACAGGTACCAGATTTGTCGGAACAGCGAATGTTAGCTGCAAATTTGGATTGTATAGAGCAGTTGATGGCAAAGCGCCGGGAGCAGCTCGTGTCTTTTGATCAGCTGGTAAAATCCCGATTTATCGAACTGTTTGGGGATCCTGTAAGCAATCCAAAAGATTGGAATGTAGAGGCACTTGGAAAGCGATGTAGAATAATCACAGGGAATACGCCGCCCCGTTCAGAGCCAGATAATTACGGTGAGTACATTGAGTGGATCAAATCGGACAATATTAACACCCCGTTTACATTCATTACCGAAGCGCAGGAACGCTTATCTGAAACCGGTTTTGAGAAGTGCCGATTTGTTGAAGCAGGTAGTATTCTTATGACATGTATCGCTGGCAGCATCAACTGCATCGGTAATGTAGCGGTTACTAACCGCCGTGTGGCATTTAATCAGCAAATAAATGCCATTGTGCCGGAGCAGGATGAGGTGCTATATCTGTATTGGCTTATGCAGCTATCAAAGCCTATGATACACCGCACCATCAATATGGCATTGAAGGGGATACTTAGCAAAAGCCAGATGTCAGAAATAGTGTTCCCTTTCCCACCAATCACGCTGCAGGAGCAGTTCGCAGCCTTCGTCGAACAGACCGACAAATCAAAATTGGCAGTTCAAAAGAGCTTGGAAGAATTGGAGATTTTAAAAAAATCCCTAATGCAACAATATTTTGGCTAAGTGAGCCGGTGCAGGATGTTGGTACACATCATATTTTCGAGGTGTACTAACATGAAAAACCAGATTATCGCTGAAATCACACGCCAAATGCTTCCGTACTTGGACAATGCGCAGATGGAGCACCTACAGGAAGTCCTACGGCATACCCTGTGGAGTGTTCAAGTCATCGCAGGTGAGGGTGGAATTCTGCCTCCAGACAGAGAAACGAATGCCGAATTACTGAATATGTTTCTATCTGCTAAACGAGTTGAGGGGTGTAGTGAAAAGACACTGCACTACTATGAAACATCAATCCGTAGACTATTTGCGGCAGTGGATTGCCATGTGACACATATGCAGACCGATGATTTACGCACTTATTTATCGGATTACCAACGACAAACACAGTGTAGCAAAGGAAATATCGACAATATTCGCAGAATCATGTCCAGCTTTTTTACTTGGCTGGAAGATGAAAATTACATCCTCAAAAGTCCGGTTCGCAGAATCCACAAAATTCGCTCTAATCAAACCGTAAAGGAAACTTATACAGATGAAGCATTAGAAACGATGCGTGATCAGTGTGGTTGTCTTCGGGACTTGGCAATGATCGATCTACTGGCATCTACCGGAATGCGTGTTGGTGAACTGGTGCATTTGAATAGGGACGATATTGATTTTGAGAACAGAGAGTGCGTAGTTTTTGGCAAAGGCAGTAAGGAAAGGCCTGTTTACTTTGATGCCAGGACGAAAATCCACCTCAGAAATTATTTGGATAGCAGAACAGATGAAAATCCCGCCTTGTTTGTTTCTCTGCATAGTCCCTACAATCGATTGGAAATCAGCGGTGTTGAGGTGCGTTTGCGCAAGCTTGGCCGGAGACTGGGAATTACAAAAGTTCATCCGCATAAGTTCCGAAGAACGCTGGCAACACGTGCGATAGACAAAGGTATGCCCATCGAGCAGGTTCAGCAGCTCCTGGGACACGCTAAAATCGACACTACCATGCAGTATGCGATGGTCAATCAGAATAATGTGAAGATTTCGCACCGAAAATTTATTGGCTGATTGCCAATCCCGATTTATCGAACTGTTTGGGGATATGTTTCTGAATTCTAAGGCTTGGAAGAAACAAGCGCTGGATTCATTGGCAGATGTTGTGTCAGGGATTACAAAAGGACGAAAAACTAAAGAACCGCAGTTAATAGAAGTCCCATATATGGCTGTCTCTAATGTCAAAGATGGATACATCGATTGGACTACGGTTAAAACTATACAAGCGACTCAACAAGAGATTGAACAGTATAGACTATTACCCGATGATGTGCTAATGACAGAAGGCGGAGATCCTGATAAGCTTGGCAGGGGAGCAATTCTAAAAGAACCTTTACAAAATTGTATTCATCAAAATCATATTTTTCGTGTTCGCTTAAATGAATCACTTATTCTTCCGGCCTTTTTCGAAGAATACTTAAAGCATCAGAAGGCAAAGCGTTACTTTCTTGGATGCGCAAAGCAAACTACTGGAATTGCAAGCATTAACATGCAGCAATTAAAAGCTTTGCCGGTGTTACTTCCACCGCTTGAACTTCAGGAGCAATTCGCAGCCTTCGTCGAACAGACCGACAAATCAAAACTTTGCGGTAAGATGGAGGTGGCAGCGTGAAACAGTTTTACCCGTTGAGCACATTCCTTACTGAATATAGCGAAAAGAATGGCGGAAACACATACAGGCCAGTAGCGATAGGCCGATATGGCATTCGCACGAGAGAAAGCATCTACTCAAAGGAGCTGGCAAAAGACTACTCAAAGAATAAGCTAATTCATAAAAACACGCTGACTGTGGGAATGGGGTCTGTCCAGATCGATATTGGCGTTTTAACGGATGATATAACCTATTCTGTTTCACCGGCTTACCACACATATAAGATTGCCGGAGTTAATGCGGAATATCTCCGATACTGTTTGGAATGCCGGAATCAAGATATGTTTTCCAGATTCGTAAAGCGTGGTAGTCGGCAAGGCAAAACAATTGATCTAAAACGTTGGCTGACATACGAAATTCCTGTCTATGATGAAAATAGGCAGCAGGAAATTGTCGATAGATTAAATCAGATATCTGAGCTAATCGAAAAGAGGCGGGAACAGTTGGTTCAATTGAGTGAACTGGTGAAATCCCGATTTATCGAACTGTTTGGGGACCCTCTGAAAAATGACAAGGATTTCCCGACAATTCTGGGCGAGACATTATTTAAGTTGTCAAATGGTAGAGCATTACCAAACAACAAACGATTTACCGTAGGTATTCCCGCGTATGGCGGCAACGGGATTTCATGGTATACAGATGAAATTCTTTGCGATTATGATACAGTTATCATTGGCCGAGTGGGATTCCAAAGCGGTAATGTGCATTTAGCCAAAGCCCCGTTGTGGGTAACAGATAACGCAATGTACATCAGTTGGATAAACAACAAGGAGTATGATATCCGCTTTCTCTGTTCCTTAATGGAGCATATTGATTTCAAACGATATCAAGACGCAGGCGATTTGAAGAAGATTACCCAAAAGCCATTTATGCAAATGTATTATTTAATGCCGCCTTTATCATTGCAAAAACAATACATCGCCTTCGTCGAACAGACCGACAAATCAAAATATTACAGTGCGATAATATATAGAAAGAGTGGTGAGCCATATTGCCGATCAGAGAAGAGATCGATTTGTATTTACAAGATATTCTCAAGATGCAGCATATGGTTTCCGATAACATATCGCATCGCTTGACCAAAGGCGAACTACGGGAAAAATTTATTAGACGGCTGGTGCAAGACGAGTTCCCCACGCTGTTGTTGAAGGCGGGAATTCTGTGTGCAGACACTTGGCAAAGTACACAGGGTGATTTCCTTTGGCTAAGAGATGGCGCACGTGTAGGTAATTTAAACTTATATGATCTCGACGATTGCCGAATGTTTATGGAGATAAAGAGTTCTGCCACAGCAGCGGAGTTGAGATCTATTGATGAAACAGCCAACAGTCTCAAGCAACATTATACAGGTGAAGTCCCAATCATAGCCGGCATGTTTTGTTACGGTACAAACGCAAGCGAAAAGACCGTTTTGCGCAAGTTCGGTTTTACATACGACAAGGAAATTGAAGGCTATAATGCATATGATCAGGCGAAAGATAGAATGCAGAATGTTGATTTTCTGTTTAGTCTGAATATTTCCGATGACCGGGACGAATCAACGCTACCATATTTGGTTGTTAGAGACTATTCGGGAAACTGTACTTTATATAAGGACAACCCTGTAATACGATATTTCCTTAATTATTTCCGTTAACATGAGTCTTTGAAGTAGGAGGCGACAAACATGTCAAACTTCAGTTTCTTACATGAAAACAAGCAATATGTGCTGTTTGCCCCAGCTGCAATTGAGGCGGAAAGAGTCTATACTTCTGCTCCTGCTATGTGTGCTGTTGGGTGCCGTAAGGCATTGGAACTGGCGGTAAAATGGGTTTATTCTGCTGATAAAACCATGCAAATGCCTTACAAGGACAATCTTCAGTCATTGATTCATGAACCCTCCTTCCGCTTTGCTGTAGACTACAACACTTGGGGCAAATTGCCGTTTATCATTAAATTAGGCAATCTGGCCGTCCATACGGAGCGTAGTGTACAGGCAAGCGATGCTCTTGCCTCGCTACAAGGTTTATTTGAGTTTATCCAGTGGGTGGACTATTGCTATGGCACCGACTATGAGGAACGGAAGTTTGATGAAACGCTAATCCCCAAGGAAAAAGTTGTTGTTGATACAAAGAAAATCAAAGAGCAGGAGAGTCTGCTCGGAGAAAAAGATGCCGAGATAGAAACCTTGCGGAAACAGATTGAACAGATGTCCGAGCAAATTACCGCAGCTAAGGAACGGCATCAGCAGGATCGTACTTTCGTGGCAGCTGACCTCTCTGAATTCAAAACCCGCAAGATTTATATCGATGTGGATATAAAACAAATGGGGTGGAAGTTCATAGGGGTAGATGCCGATGTGCAGGAGGAATATCCTGTTGAGGGTATGGCTGGCGTAGTCGGTCAGATGGGATATGTGGACTATGTCCTGTTTGGTAAAGATGGTCTTCCGCTGGCGGTCGTAGAGGCCAAGCGGTCCAGTAAAGACCCTAACATTGGCCGCAAACAAGCTGTTCTGTATGCAGATTGCTTAGAGAGAAAGTTTGGCCGCCGCCCAATGATGTTTACAACCAACGGCTTCGAAACTTACTTTTGGGATGACAGAAGCAGTCCACAGCGCAAGGTCAGCGGAATTTTTAGCAAGGATGACTTACAGAAGCTGATGAATCGCCGGACAGAGCGGCTGGATCTCATGACCATTCCCATCGATGATAAGATAACTGACCGCTACTATCAGAAGGAAGCAATCCGGGCTGTGTGTGAGCAGATTGGCCTTGGCTTTCGAAAGCACTTACTGGTTATGGCCACTGGAACTGGAAAAACCAGAACAGCATCCAGTTTGACAGATGTGTTGAGTAGAGGAAAGCATGTCACAAATATTCTTTTCTTGGCAGATCGTACTGCATTGGTAAAGCAGGCTAAGGATGATTTTAAGAACTACCTGCCAGATATGTCATTGTGCAATCTCTGCTCCAACAAAGATGACCGTAGCGCCAGAATTGTTTTTTCCACCTACCCTACAATGCTGAACGCCATCGACGATATGAAAGCAAAGGACGGACAGCGGATGTTTACTCCTGCCCACTTTGATCTTATTATTATCGATGAAAGTCACCGCAGTATTTTCAAGAAATACCGTGCCATCTTTGAATACTTCGACGCAATCATGGTGGGGTTGACTGCGACCCCGAAAACGGATGTGGATCGCAATACCTACGATTTCTTTGAGATGGAGCATGGTGTCCCTACTTATGCATATGACTACGAGACTGCGGTTTACACAGATCATGTGCTCGTCCCGTATTATAACTACGAGGTAAAAACAAAATTTTTGGAAGAAGGCATCACCTACGATGATCTGTCCGACGAGGATAAAGAGCGATACGAGGATGACTTTATTGAGGACGGGCTCATGCCAGACTTTATTCCTTCTGCGCAACTCAATAAGTTTGTGTTCAATGAGACTACTGTAGATACAGTATTGCAAGATCTGATGGAGCGTGGCATCCGTGTAGAAGGCGGCGACAGACTGGGCAAAACCATTATTTTTGCACAAAACAAACGCCATGCAGAGTTTGTTCTGGAACGCTTCAACAGGCTATATCCGCAGTATTGTGGTTTTTTTGCCCAGCGCGTGATCTGCGACGATACTTACGCTCAGACAATTATTGACGATTTCAAAGTGCCAGATAAGATGCCGATCATTGCGGTTTCCGTCGACATGATGGATACCGGTATAGATGTTCCCCAGTGTGTCAACCTTGTATTCTTCAAAAAGGTGCGTAGCAAGGCAAAGTTCTGGCAGATGATTGGGCGTGGAACTCGTCTATGTAAAGGACTTATCTGTACAGACCAGATTGATGGGGAGTATACCGACAAGAAGCGATTCCTTATTTTTGATTACTGCGGTAACTTCGAATATTTTCGTGCTCACAAAGAAGGCTATGAAACCAAGGAAGCAAAATCTCTCACGGAAAACATCTTTGGCAAGCAGGTAAAGTTAGCGGTTATGCTTCAGGAAAGCACATATGCAGAGGACAAATATCAGGAATGGCGTTTAGAATTGGTTGGAACATGCTATGCACAAGTCCTGGAATTGAACACCGAACTGATTGCCGTCAAACTGCGGATGCAGAGCGTAGAAAAGTTTAAGAGGTCCGGCTCTTTTGACTATATTAGTGAGGGCGACAAGGGGGAGCTGTTGCAGCAGATCGCACCAATTGTCCGGCTGGACGATACAGATGAATATGCTAAGCGTTTCGATAACTTCATGTACGGCCTTATGATTTCAGCAATGGCGCAGATGCCGTCCTTCCAATATGCGCAAAGGCAGTTAAGGGATATCGGCACTTTGCTGGAGCGGAAAATCAGCATCCCGCAGGTGAAAGCAAAACTAACGATTATTAAGGAAGTAAACACTGATACATTCTGGGAGGCAAACGATATCTTGCTCTTCGAGAAGGTTCGAAAGGAGTTGCGAGGTTTAATGCAATTCCTTGTTGAAATCGGCCCTGTGAAGAACCCGATTATTACGCGCCTAACAGATCCTATTATCGGTGAGCAGGAAGGCGTTCAGATTGAGCCTCCCTACGACTTCGAGGACTACCGTGCCAAAGTTGACCGATATGTTAATGAGAACGGGAATACACTGGCTATCTATAAGTTGACACACAATATTCCTCTGTCAGTCGGTGATTATCGGGAACTGGAGCGGGTGCTTACCAGCGAACTGGGGAGTAAAGAAGATTATACACGTGAGTTCGGAAATACTCCTTTTGGACTGCTCGTGCGGAAGATTGCAAAACTGGATCACGATGCGGCAATGGCTGCATTTTCCCGATTTATCAATGATCAGTCGCTGAGCCAGAAGCAAATTACATTTGTACATAAGATTATCAACCACATTGAGCAGAATGGTTATATGGAAAACGTCACCATGCTTACCAAGCCGCCATTTGACAAACCACTCAGCTTTACAAAGCTGTTTGACCGAAAGACGCAATCAGAAATCATGGCGACTATCAACACGGTTAAAGATAACGCTGTCATAGTTGTTGCTTGACCAATACATTTATTATCTGATAGCAACGAGCAGATTACATCTACAGTTGATGATTGTGTCAGTGGCGTAAAAGATGACTGGGGCAGTTATAAAACTTCATGAGATTTCAAGCGGAATCCGCTGTAGCACTATGGGAGCAGATAAAATGAAAGCGACCGAGATTGGCAGCGTAATAGAATTAAGCCGTGACCAATGGGACGGGCATAAGGCATATATCAGCGACTATCCAGGATTGCTTGAAGCTGTTCAGAAATATACATGGACATATAGCGGTGGAGAGCATCCATATCTGAGATCTTCAAAACTTAAAACGTCGTTGCACAAGTTTGTGTTAGCGTTCCTTTATGGGGCGGATAATCTCGAAAAAATGTTGCTGCCCGATAACATTATCGAGCATTTGGACAACAACGGATTAAATTGCTCCTATGATAATCTGCACATACTGTCATCGGATCGCAACAAAGGAAAAGCGTTTTTGATAGACAAAGAAGTCGACAAGTTCCACGGCATTCCACTTTTTATTACAGATGTCTTCTATTCGCATAACCGGCGGTACTATCAAATGCAGATTACTTTCAACTATGACTTGCGTTTTGATGTACGCGGTTTACGTCCCATCCACATTGAAACATTCTTTTTTCAATATGATTCTTTCAATAACCTTTTTATTGATTGGATGTATGTTTTTGAATGCCGCGAAAGTGGTGTTGTAGATATTCGCAAGTTCCACGCTGATAGAGTTTTTGCAAAAAATCGACCTCAAATTGTGATTAAGCCAGAGGAACAGGATTATGTCATAATTCAAAGAGACGGGCAATACTATCTCAGACTTTGCACGGACCCCGGAAAGGGACTATCTATTATTTTAAAGACGGGGTACACAGATCTGGAAAATATTGAATCACCACCGAAGAACTGATTTAAGATCACACCCAAACGAAGGAGAAACTCTATGCCATATTTAGAAACTGTACAAGAGCTTCTGGAAGCCAAAGAGGGTGAACACGTCCAATTCAAGGAAGCCAAAAATCGCTTTGACTTTGGAGAGGCGGCGAGGTGCTGCTGCGCTTTGGCGAACAATGGCGGCGGTAAGCTGGTATTTGGCATCACGGATAAGAGACCCCGCGGCGTGGTCGGAAGCGCAGCTTTTGACCAGCCGGAGCGTACCCGCATGGGCTTGATTGAGAAGTTGAAGGTCAATGTTGATTTTCAGATCTTCGACTACGAGGGAAAGCGGGTTTTGGCCTTCGACGTGAAAAGCCGTCCAATCGGCTTGCCGGTACAATACGATGGTGTAGCATGGATTTACGAGGGTGATACGCTCAAGCCCATGTCGGAGGATATGCGCCGCAGCATCTATGAAGAAACCGGAGGCGACTTTTCCGGGACGATCTGCGCCGGGGCAACAATCGATGATTTGGACGAGACCGCCATTGAAAACTTCCGTACCAAGTGGATCGAAAAGAGCGGCAAAAAGCAGCTTGCCACGCTGTCTAAGGAGCAGCTTCTCCATGACTGCGGCGCGATTACGGATGACGGTGTGACGTATGCGGCTCTGATCCTGTTCGGCAAGAACGCGGCGATCATCAAGTATCTGACGCAGGCTGAGATCATTTTTGAGTATCGTTCCTCCGAAGCGTCGGGTCCTGCCAATCAGAGAGAAGAGTTTAAGGTTGGCTTCTTCGCTTGCTATGACCGCGTGTGGGAGCTTGTCAATCTGCGGAACGATAAGCAGCACTATCAGGAAGGCTTTTTCGTGTTTGACATTGCGACTTTCAATGAGCGCGTTGTCCGAGAAGCGATCCTGAACGCGGTGAGCCACAGGAACTACCAGTTTGGCGGCAGTATCTTTGTCCGCCAGTTCCGCGACAGATTGGTTGTCGAAAGCCCCGGAGGACTTCCCTTCGGCATCACACTCGACAACATACTGGATCGCCAGCTCCCGCGCAACCGCCGTATTGCGGAGATTCTTTCGCTCTGCGGCATGGTGGAGCGTTCCGGTCAGGGTATGAACCTGATGTTTGAGCTGAGTGTGCAGGAGGCAAAGCCGCTTCCCGACTTCACAGGCACAGATGACTTCTTCGTCAGCGTCACGCTGAACGGACTGATCATCGACAAAGCAATGCTCTCCGTTATCAACCGGATCAGCGAAAGAGGCGCGGAGTTGCTGTCCACAGAGGATTTCCTTGTGATTGATGCTCTGTACCACGAAAGACCTCTGAACGAGAAGATGCAGTCTCGCTTGAACCGTCTGATTGAGATGGGCATTGTCGAGCATATCGGTCGCAAGAAGTATGTTCTTGCCAGAAGTCTCTATGCAGCGACGGGCAAAACCGGTGTGCATACAAGGCACGTCGGCTTGGATCGAGATACCAACAAGGAACTGCTGCTAAAGCACATCCGCCAGAACAACGAAGTTGGTACTCCGTTCAAAGAATTGCAGCAAGTTTTGCCGGGGCTTGATCGAAACCAAATCCGCGTTTTGATGAGAGAATTGCGTGAAAGCGGGAAGGTTTTCTGCGAAGGGACAACAAGTGCCGCAAGGTGGTTTGCGTCCAAATAATCCAAAATACTAACGAATCTTGGAACCAACTTGGAACTGACTTGGGACCAACTTTGAACTAACTTGCGACCTAATCAGCAAAGTGTGTGCTGACGGTTAAAGCGGATGGCGGATCTCATAAATCCGGGAGCAAGCAGGCAGAGCGGGACGCGAAAAAGAACTCCATTCTGGATAAGTGCGCTATTCCTCTGCTGCGCCTCCGTACAGACGGCAGCGGGGAAAAAGAGAAAATCAAAAATGCGCTAAAGAGGGAATGACTATGCCGAGAATTATCAGGAACGCAATCAGATGCAAAAAATGTGGAGAAGTCATCGAGAGCGAAACCGTCCATGATTTTAAGTTTTGCAGCTGCGGCTCCTGCGCCGTGGATGGCGGCCACGATTACCTTCGCAGATGCGGAAATCGTGAGGATTGGGAAGAACTGT
>ERZ839741.2923-NODE-2923-length-14646-cov-4.775958_pt1 | contig 14646 bp, 10 predicted proteins | sample MGYA00519880_ERZ839741 | MGnify/ENA primary metagenome ERZ839741 (study PRJEB31850, sample SAMEA3708851) | human gut metagenome | biome: human gut; feature: human-associated habitat; material: faeces | place: China | collected 2014 ... | reverse complement strand
GTGATCTGGGCCAATGACATCAAAGGTCCGTGGAGCAAACCGACCGACCTGAAAGTACATGGCATAGATCCAGGGCACATTGTCGATGAGAACGGAAATTTCCGCACCATGCCCATTCTCTCGGACTGGTATGAGATTCTTTATCAAGAGCAGGACACGCGGCATCTGGCAGTAGTGCTCTCTCGCTATGTCACCGGTTCGGCTGCGGCAATGGCAGGCCGAAACGACATTGAACTTAACAATAAGTACATTGTCCTCGACCTCTCTGGTATGCCGGATGATATGATCGCGGACGGCACCTTCTGGGCCACCAGCATCGCCTACGACCTCATTATGAACTGTGAGGACGAACTCTCGGCGCTTCTGGCAGACGAGTTATGGAGTCTTGTGGGTGCTACGGCAAACCCGCAGGCGGCCGGGTTTGTGCTGGAAATGGTAAAGACCATCCGTGGCCTTGGCGGGATCGCAGTTACCAGCACCCAGGGAATGCAGGACCTTTTCAGTCTGGAGGGCGGGAGTTACGGCAAAGGAATCCTCGATTCCAGCCGCATTAAACTGGTTATGCAGATGGAGGAGCAGGAGGCACGGCTCATTCAGGATAAGCTGAACCTTTCCGAAGATGAGGTTCGGCAGATCACCCGCTTTCGGCGCGGCGAGGGACTTCTCTGCATCGGCTACAACCATGTTCCCATTGCGTTCCACACGACACCAAAGGAATATGAAGCCATTACCACTTCACCCACCGATCTGCGCATAAAGCGAACGGGGCAAATCGATGAATGATCTAAAGCGGGATATGATGCGGATTCAGGAGCTGATCGGCAATGCCTTCCGACAGACCGGCTCTCTGGTTGCCCTGACAGACGGCGGGCAGATGAATCCAAACAAGCTGCAAAAGACATTGGAGCAGACGATGGAACAATTTGAAGCAGCCACTCTGGAACTGCGAAAACTCTGCGAGCGGTACGCACCGGGAAGCGGGGGCTTTGCAAAAAAGCCGATTCTGCCATCCATGGACGTAACGGGCAGCGTGGAGGCCTTTGGCTATGGCTGGCTCCATATCACGATCAATACGCTGCTGCCCCATTGCCGGTATCAAAGCCCAAACTGGCTCAGCGATACCATTCGGCGGCTGCTGGACAGCTATGAGGCGTGTGGAAAGGAATTGCCGTTTTTTGAGCGGGCCATGCTGATCATTGATGAGCATACCGCCATGGAAGGCCGGCATATTTTCGATCAGGACAACAAGGGGTGGAAGGCGGTCAGCAACGCCATCAAAGGAAGACTTATTCCGGATGATGACCAGCATACGCTGGCAGTCGCCCTTCTTTCTACGGCAGTGCAAAGCCAGGAGTGCTGTCATATCACCGTCCTGCCCCTGTCCGATGCTCATGACTTTTTCTCCGCACATTCCAGTGACTATGCCCTCGGAAACTTCTATTTCGGTGGATGGTGCTGATGGGCAAAGCAGGTGAAAAAGCTGCGAAAACACCCAACAGATTGCTGCCTGATTTCAAGCGCCTTGGAGCTGCTTTGCAGCGCGGCTGGCCTGTTGGGTGTCAGCGGGCTTGGAAGGCTTGAAACAACAGCTTTTTTGAGAAGTGTTTTTGGCCGGTTTTCGCATACTGACCTGTCTACTATGTGGGGGCAACAGGCTGCGCCCACATAGCGGCTCGTAAGGACGCCGAAATTGTTCTTGCGCCGTTTTCGGCGCAAGGGCGATTTCGGCGTTCGCAGGAATTGGGAAGGGAGTGGTTCATGTGTGCTTATGAGCGTAAGAGATATGGATGTTCTGAGGCTTCTCTGCTGGTGTCAAAATGTGCGTCCCGATGATTTGAGCAGTATCTCTACAGAAACAGAGCGTGAAAACTTGATAACGCTGGGCTTGATCAAACGCCATCAACGAAGTGACACGCTGCTTCTCACAAACAGCGGTAGAGCCTTTTTGCAGGCAGCCTTAGAGGGTGATGTTCCAAACTTGACGCTCTCGTACCATGATGCGGCGATTGAGCGGCGTGTGCGGCTTTCCTCTCTGATGATGACTGCTTACCATGCGGGGATCAATGTATTCACAATAACAGCGAACAGTCTGGCGGAGCCTTCCACGCTGTTTATTACTGCGATTACAAGAAGCCGCGGACACAATCCATGGGGCAGCGCCCGCGTCGGGGCGATTGCACATCTGGGCAGCACTTACTACGCGGTACATTATATCTATTCTGGAATCGGCCGCATGGCGGTCAATGACGAACTGGCAGCGTTTCATAATCACACCAATTTCGGCAAAGACACGCAGCGCGCCTTTCTTTTTGCCGGAGCTTCCTACGCTGACATCATGGAAGAACTCAAGGCGCGTGATGAAAAGCGGGATGCCAAGTTGATCCGATACAGCGAAGCCTATCGGGGACTTCACAATCCCGTCCATCTGCTCTCCTGTGATGAAACAGGCGCGCGTCAGCTTCAAATTATGGCTGTTCCGGACTACCGCGTGAAGCTTGCAAAGCTGATGCTGCGCTCTGCTTACCGCCCTCCGCCGGAGGATGCACCCGCATGGGATGCCACCTACCAGAACCGTCCCTTCGTCATTGGAGCGGATATGAACCTGCGGCGGATCGACGCCGCCATCGCAAGCGCAAAAAAGAGGGGATGCCTGCCGATTTCACTGGCCGCCTTAGACGCTCAGGGTGACGCGGTGCTGCTGCGGCGCTATAAAGATACCGGCTACGCCGTCATCTATAAGGTGACAGAGAGCATTCTGACGGAGCTGTTTGGCCGTCCGCCGTCGCTCTATCTTCCCCCTTGCACACAATATCTGACGAAGAAAGGAGCCGTGGTGGATGCCCCGCTTATCCAAGTTGATCGAAAAGATAGAGGATCGCCTCGCAAATAAATGGGGCTGCTGGTATGAACGAAATAAGGCCCGCGTGCCGCTGTATGCGGTGCTGGGCGGCATCGGCTGGTATCTCTACGGAATGTTCCTCAATTCCCTCAAGCTGGGAAAGGAATCCGTATTCAACACCACCGGTGAAGTGATCGAGAGCATTTGGGTATTCAACCCCTTCAAAAATCTCTTCGCTGTTTTTACGCCCTTTGGCCTTGGCGTTTCCGCCTTCATTGCCCTTATGGTCTGCCTCATTACGAAAAAAGGCTACAGCTGGTTTTCAGGCTACAAATTTACCCGGGACGCCCGCGGCTTTGATATCCTGCCGGACGGCACTCACGGCACCTCCGGATTTGCGACAAAAAAGGAGCTTGCTGAGCATCTGGAGCTGGGCAGCGCCGAAGAAGTTACCGGAATGCTCCTTGGACGCATTAAGGCGCGGCCGGATGATCCGGAAAAATACGCCACCTACGTGGCGCACCGCATGAAGCCTGGGGAAAACAATAACATCCTCTGCATCGGCGCACCCGGATCCTATAAGTCCAGAGGCTTTATCATACCCTTCCTCATGGGCTGCGCGCAGCGAAGCAGCGGCGGGCACCATGAATCCGTTGTCGTGACCGACCCCAAAGGCGGTGCGACACGTTCCTAACTGAAAAGGTTAGGCGTGGAGCCAAAAGAAATGAAGAACGAAAGGAGCTTCTGAAAAAAATATGGTTTCATAGAACTGATTATCCGACAGGTGGAATGACGGGGTAACGCCCGGAAACGCCTTCTCTAATACTCCGAATGGCGTGGCGGCAGCCAAGTGCCAAAGCGTCATAAGCTCGGTGAAGTCGGCTGAGAGCGTACCCTAAAGACGCGAAAGCGGTACAGGAACAGCGAACCAGAGGTGGTCGAGTGCGTGATAGGCCGGGAGTCCAAGTAAGCATCTATGGTTAGAATCCGCTATGCAACAACATGGCGGAGACGTATTCTCGATTGTACAGGTCTAAATCGGGTATTGGTCTAACCGGCCAATCTCACCATCGTGTGAGGTCTGTGGGGATGAGTAAAACTCTGCCTTTATGAAAGTCCCTGCGCCGTTGCAGGCGGCGGCAAGCAGACAGGCTTATAGAGAAGACCTACGGATGCCGAATAAGGATAGGGTAATCGGAACGTGGTAAGCCAGCGACGCGGAGAGCTTGACCTCTGTGAAGCGGCGGCAGGGAAAAATCTTCGGATACAACCTGCCTTGCGCTGGTGAATGTGGCGGCATAGTACCAATGAAGCGGAGTCAATAAAGCCGTGGAGGGATAGCCGCCAGTCAGTGTTTTACAATAAATCGAATTTACAGTTCAAATGAACAAAATCATTCTGCATAAGGTTCGAGTATGACTAAGAGAGGCGAACTTCAAGGAAATGGAGCAAGCCGACTTATGGCAGTCAATCAACCAAAGAAAAAGCAATCACTCAGAAATAACGAGTATTATAACACCCAAGAATTATTTGACGATTTATACGAGAAAAGTCAGCACAGCGAAGTCTTTACACACTTGATGGAGTTGATTATCAGCGAGCAAAATATCCTGCTGGCCTATCGTGCCATCAAGAAGAACAAGGGCAGTAAGACCAAAGGTGTAAACTCGACCACGATTGTTGAAATGGGCGAAAAACGACCGGAGGAACTGGTTGCCTACGTGCGGACGCGGCTGCAAAATTTTCATCCTCACGCAGTACGCCGTGTTGAAATTCCAAAACCGGATGGACGTATGCGCCCGCTGGGTATCCCCACCATGGAAGACCGCATGATCCAGCAATGTATTAAGCAAGTGTTGGAGCCCATCTGTGAAGCAAGGTTCCACAAACACAGCTATGGCTTCCGTCCCAATCGGAGCGCCCATCATGCGGTAGCAAGGGCGATGTTTCTTGTGAATATCTCAAAATACCGCTATGTAGTCGATGTTGACATTAAAGGATTCTTCGACAATGTAGACCACGGGAAACTGCTGAAGCAGCTCTGGACGCTGGGCATACAGGACAAACGGCTACTATGTGTTTTGTCCAAAATGCTGAAAGCACCCATTCAGAGAGAGGGCATCCCGACAAGGGGTGTGCCACAGGGCGGCATCTTAAGCCCATTGCTGGCAAACGTGGTATTGAATGAATTGGATTGGTGGATTTCCAGTCAATGGGAGACATTTCCAACAAAAACAAAGTATTCTATGGAAACATCCCGATATAGCAATCTGCAAAGAACGAGCAAAATGAAAAAGGTTTTTATCGTTCGCTATGCGGATGACTTTAAACTCTTTTGCAAAACACGTTCTGATGCCGAGAAGCTGTTTGAAGCGACCAAACACTGGTTAGTTGAACGCTTAAAATTGGAGGTCAGCCCGGAGAAATCCAAAATCGTCAATCTGAAAAAGGGATATTCAGACTTCCTCGGTTTCAAATTGAAGCTCCGCCCAAAGAGCGGAAAATGGGTGTTGAAATCACACATGGCAGACAAGGCACAGAAAAAGTGTAGAGAAAACATACGAGAGGCCATTGGTCGAATCGGCAGAGAGCCGAACCAATGGAGCGTTATGCAGTTTAACGCTATGGTGTTGGGCCTGCATGAATACTACAAAATCGCAACCAACGTATATCTCGACTTTGACCGAATCGCCTTTGATGTCAGAAAGACACTTTTATGCAGAACAAAAAGTCATCGCAGCAAAACCGGCCTGCGAAGCCAGGCATTTCAGCAATTCTATGGTGATTTTACAGGGAAAATATTTAATGTGGCGGGGTTGGCACTCTTTCCAATCAACGGAGTAAAGACCACACCTCCGATGTGTTTTTCCACGGATATTTGCAATTACTCTGAAAAAGGACGGGCTAAAATCCATGAGCTGCAAAAGGCGGTTAATCCTATAACCCTGCAAAAGCTCATGGAGCACCCGATACAGGGGCAAAGCACCGAGCTGAACGATAACCGCATCTCCCTTTATGTCGCTCAGCGTGGCAAGTGTGCAATCTGTAAAGAGCCTCTGCTATTAGGTGAAATGGAAGTCCACCACATTACGCCCAAAACCAGCGGTGGAAAAGACAACTACTCCAATCTGGCGCTGGTAACGGGAGATGTGCATAAACTCGTTCACGCAACTGACCCGGTAATCATCCGCAAATATCTTGAAAAGCTGAAGAACCGTAAGCTGAACATGGTGAAACTCAATAAGTTCCGGTTATTGGCTGGCAACTGTAAACTCGAATATAGGTAAACATTGATGGGGCGCCGTGTGAATCGAAAGGTTCGCGCACGGTGCTAAGCGGGGGAAAATCTGGAGATAACTTCAAAGGATTACCTATCGCAAAAACTCTTTGAAAACCTTGCGCCGTATTTTCGGGAGCATGGCTTCTATGTCAAGGCGGTCAATTTCCTCGATATGGCGCACTCTGACGGTTGGAACTGCCTTGCGGGACTGGAAGCAAATCCTGACCTTGTAACCACCGTGGCCAACACCATCATTCAAAACACCTCCGGCCCCAAGGAGGCGGATGACTTCTGGAGCCGTGCGGAATTGAACCTCCTGATGGCACTTATCCACTATGTCTGCAATCTGAAGGATGCCCGCGGCAATCTTCTTCCGTTGGAGCAGCGCAGCCTCGGAGACGTCTATAAGATCCTCGCCTATAAAAGCGTCAACGAGATCAACCGCATCCTCGCGGAGCTGCCGCCGGAGCATCCCGCCAAAGGCCCCCACGGCCTCTTTCTGAAGGCAAGGGAAAACCTCTGGGGCAACATCATCATCGGCCTTGGCAACCGGCTCGCGGTCTTTCAGAATCCGCTGGTGGACAAGATCACCCGCAACCACGATGTAGACCTGCTTCTTCCCGGGCAAAAGCCCTGCGCCTACTTTGTCATCATCTCCGCACAGGATAGTGCCTACCGCTTCCTCAGCTCGCTCTTTTTCTCCCTGACCTTCCCGCAACTATCCAATTACGCCCGTCTCCATGGCGGGCGGCTTCCCGTACTGACAAACTTCTGCTTGGAAGAATATCTCAACATCGGCTACATGGAGGGCATCTCTGATGTTTTCAACTCCATCCGCGGCTTCAATATGTCTGTGCAGGTGGCGGTGCAGTCCCTCTCCCAATGGCAGGAAAAATATCCGGGGAAGGAATGGGAAAATCAGCTCGGCTCCTTTGACATGACCCTCTACATGGGCTGCAACGATATGACGAGCGCGGAATACTTTGCTAAAAAGTGCGGTAAGGTCACGATCTCCGTCACCAACAATCAGTTTCCCTTGGCACCGCTGTTTTCTCCCATCTACAGTACCACCCGCCCCTATTCCCAGACGCGAAGCAACACCCAGCGAGACCTCCTCCAGCCCGATGAATTCCTGCGGCTCAATAAGTATCTCTGCATTGTGATGTTCAACCACTATAAGCCCGCCCAGCTCTATAAGATCATGCTGGAGGAACTGCCGGAATACAAAAAGCTGAAAAAATGCAGCGTCTTTGACTATGTGCCGGAATGGAAAAAGAGAGAAGAAGAGGGTGCAAAGCGTCGCACGGCAGGATATCGCACATCGGCCGCTGCAAGGAACACATCGTCCGCTCCGCCCGCACCACAGCCGTCGCCTGCATCGGGGAAACGGCCGGATATGCAGCCCCAGACTTCTCCCACCGAAGAAGCCGCAGCCAGCGGAAGCTCCTGCGGAAATGACAACATGACTCCGGAGGAAATTGGTCTTGTGGAGATGACCTGCGAAGCTATTCTGGAAGGCGATGACCCGGAACTGGAAGAGATGGACGATCCCACGCGCATTCCACCCGGGCGCGGAATATGAAAAAGAGGTCGAGCAATCGGCCTCTTTTAAAGAAGATATTCCATTGTCAGGGTGCTGTCTGACCGTACTCTCGCTTTATGGCGTCAATAGAAACGACCCATTGCCTATATCGAAAAAGAAAGAGGAGGTGCCCGTTATGAGGGCAGCGAAAATGAAGGAGCGTCCAACTTTCCAACTGATGTGCCAGACAGATGTGCAGAGTATTTATCATATGCAGATGCCGCGCTGGTTATTTTCTGATCCATGTTACTGCGAGATGAGCCTGGATGCCAAGGTGACCTACACCTTTCTTTTGAACCGCTTCCAGCTCTCGCGCAGGAACGGCTGGGTCAATGAGCGCGGTGAGGTCTTTGTGATCTTTCCCCGTAAGGCTCTTGCCAAAGAGCTGCGCATCTGTGAGCAGCGGGTCACGGCAGCTTTTAAGAAGTTGGTGGAGCTCAAGCTGGTATGGGAAAAACGCTGCGGGAGAGGTGATGCCAATCAGATCTATCTTGCCCGTGTCACACCGATCGAAGATCCGGACTATTCCTGTGCGCCGTTTATCACGGAGGATGAATCGGAAGTACGCGGTTCAAGAACCTCGGATCTGGAGGGTCTTGCTGACGGGGAACCCTCAGCAGCATGCCAAGAACCGCAGAATCTGCTGTCCAAGAATCGTGAAGCTTGCGCTTCAAGAACTGCAAAATCCGCGTTCCCAGAACCGCAGAAATTGACGCCAAGTAAGAAAGAAAAAAGAAAGATTGATCAAAGTCATATGGAAGTCCGTCAGTCTGTCAGAGCCCCGGTGCAGGACGGACGGACCGACGGGGACGCAGAAGAAGAACTATTGGATATTTTGGACGGCTGCGAGCTTGAATGCTTCGCACCGGAAACCGCTCTGGTGTTTGAAAACGCCATTGAGCGGCTTTTTTATGCCGACAGCTTCCGTATTGGCAATGCCACGCTTCCGCAAAGCCGCGTGCGGGCAAAGCTCAGACGGCTGGACGGCATGATCCTGCGGGAGGCAGAGAGTAAGCTCCGCGCCAATCAGGAGCGGAATGTAAAAAACAGCACGGCCTACACCATGGCGGTGCTGTTCAACTGCATTGCCGAAAGTGAGAGCGATCTTATGATCGACCCATATCTCAATACCATCTGCGCAGCAGTTTGAAGGGAGGAAGAGCAATGCTGCTATCCAATCAGCAAAAGTATATTCTCGAAATACTCAAGGAGTTTAAGTACCTGCGTGTCCGCCAGCTTCATGCTCTGGTGCAGGCCCATTACCGTACACAGGGAATCAAAATTGACGAAAGGCGCATGGAGATCATGCTTCGCCAGATGCGCACAGGCACCAATTATGTCTGGCTGCGGGGTGATGTGGTTTCTTACGGAGACCGCAGGATAGACCCTCGGCTATTGGAAGCACTGGACGTTATGCTGGAGCTTACAAGGGTGCAGCCCGGATTTTACTCGAAAGACGGACTGCATGAACCATTTCTCCTGCGCTTTACCGGAAACGGAAAGGGGGCCGGATACCTTTTCAGCGTGGCATGGCTGGACGCCGCTACTCACATTGCAACCGTCCCCCGTATGAAGGGCGAGCGGATCATCTGGATTTCCGAGAGCGGTTCCTTTGGAGAAATCGATCTGCCCCGGCATCACTTTTTCGCCGCCCGACAGAAGGACGGTACTCATCGCTTTTTTGGCTCCAATGAGCCGGAAAAAATATAACACTTAGGAGGAACATTATATGGCAAGGAAAAAAGTTGCCCCGGAAGAAGAGATCGTAAATGCTGTCGGTGAAGAAACTGCCCTAGGGAGCGTCCCTGTGGATACCGCGCCGCCTGATGAGGCAGGCGCAGATAGCGGAGACTTTCCCGCAGAGTTGCCGGAGGGGGATTTGCCTGCGGAGGAAACGGCAGAGCAGTCGGAAACGCTTCCTGCAATGGAGGCAGCCGAGGCGAAACCGCTTGGACTATCTGCAGCAGAAAAAACTGCATTCCAAGAAGAAAGTGATACCGTGGAGGAGCGAGCGGAAGAGTCGGAACTGCACGAAAAGATGTCGGAATTTCCGGATGCCGAGGAGAATTTGCTTTCAGATTTGCCCACTTCTGTGCCGCAGGCTTCTGAGGCTGATGAAGCGGAGTGGGGCTTTGAGGAGCCGGTCCCGGAAGAAGCCGCAGCAGAAGCCACGGAGGATGAATACCTGGCAGCAGATAACCCCGAAATGCCTGATGCACCGGAGGAAAAGAGCGAACGCACGCTTTTCTACGAGCTGGACTTCAACGAACTGGATCGGGGGCTGAGCGAAGAGGAGCGGAAGGAATGGAACTCCATCTATGCCTCTTTCCGCGGTCGCAGTGCCATTACCGGAACGATCATCGGCGTGGATCTCTACGCAAGATACCTTCCGCGCAGTGAGGCAAGAATGCTTGAAAACAGACGGGAGCTCTGTGCCGTTGTGGTGCCGTATCGCATCCCCATTCTGATCCGCGAGTCCGAAATGTGGGAGCTGGGAGAGGAGCGACCCGACTTCGTGCTTCGAAATATGGTGGGGGCCAGCATCGATGTGATCGTCACCAAGGTGGAGCGTACCGCTAACCGTGCACAGGCGTCCCGCCGTCAGGCCAGTCGCAGCCAGCGCCGCTTTTTTGCTGCCCGTGAGGATCTTCATGCTGTCGGTTCCCGTATTACCTGCAGGATGCTGGCGGTCGGCCCCCGCCGCTGCCTTGTGGACTGCTATGGCTACGACCTTGATATGACCCAAAGAGAGATCCGCTATGCGGCCATCCCGGATCTTCGCACGGAGTTCCACCCGGGCTCGGAGATCGACTGCATTGTAAAGGAGTATCACCCCCGTACCGGCGAACTGATCGTCTCTGCCAAGGAAACGGAGGTCAATCCCTTCTTTGGTGCGGAGGAGCGTCACCCTGTAGGCTCTCGCCGCTTTGCGATGATCTCCGGTAAATATGGCGGCGGCGTGTTCTGCAACCTCCCTGATGGCGTGACCTGTATGTGCAACTACTCCTATCAGCACGAGGATGCGGACTTCATGGTGGGCGAGCACGTCATGCTGATGGTGCAGCGCTACGATCAGGAAAAGCTCCAGATGTACGGCAAGATCATGAGCAAGTGGTGATCTTTCGTAAACGTCTTGGATCTTGAAATCTGTTTGCAATTTGGTGATGCTGTTTTTGCTCTGTGTGCAGTACTTTCTGAACGTGCGAGGCGGAGGTGGTATCACTACCCTCGGAGCGTTTTGCATATTCTCGAAACGCCGGACGGCCGCTTGTCAAAGCGACTAACTTGCCATTTTCTGAGGTCGGGTGGTCATCATTGATTCCAATGGTGCAAAATGTGCTTGACAGGTACAGTCTACTTATGATAGACTTCAAGTATCAGAAGTCTATCATAAGTAGACCCGCGAAGAAAGGTGGCACACATGGACGGTTACAAACTGGGCGTTGTTGAGACGCGTTTTGCAGAACTCATCTGGCAGCACGAGCCGCTGACCTCCGGCGAGCTGGTGAAACTATGCGAACAGGAACTGCAATGGAAAAAATCCACGACCTACACGGTTTTGAAAAAGCTCTGCGAACACGGTATTTTTCAGAACGAAAACGGCACGGTAACTTCCCTTCTCTCACAAGGTGATTATAACGCCGTGCAGAGCGAGAAATTTGTGGAAGATACCTTTGACGGTTCCCTCCCTGCGTTTCTGGCGGCTTTTACCACCCGGAAGGCATTGAGCGCAGACGAAATTGCTGAGATTCAGAAAATGATCGACCGCTTTGGAAAGGAGCACTGAGATGACCGCTCTATTCCTGAAATTGCTCAACATGAGTATTTCCGCGGGTTGGCTGATTCTGGCGGTCATGGTTCTGCGGCTTGTTCTGAAACGTGCTCCCAAGTGGATTAACTGCGTTCTCTGGGCGTTGGTGGCTGTCCGGCTGCTCTGCCCGCTTTCCATTGAAAGTGCTTTAAGCCTGCTGCCCAGCAGTGAAACCATCTCCCCCGAGATGGTGCAGTACGCGCAGCATCCAACGATCCATAGCGGAATAACGGTCATTGACAACGCTGTGAATCCCGCGATTGGAGAAGCCTTTGCCGGTGCGCCCGCCAACAACGTCAACCCGTTGTATATGTGGACGGCGGTTGCCGGCATCGTCTGGGGTATCGGTGTGGCGGTCTTGCTGATTTATGCCGCCGTCAGCTATCTCCGCCTGCGTCGGCGCGTGAGCGCATCGCTCCACATTCAAGATCACATTTATCTTTGCGACGCCATTTCCTCGCCGTTCATCCTTGGCGTTGTAAACCCACGCATCTATCTCCCCTCCGGACTGAACGAGGAGCAGACCCGCAGCGTTGTCGCCCACGAACGAGCGCATCTTGCCCGCTGTGACCATTGGTGGAAACCACTGGGATGGCTGCTGCTGACGGTCTACTGGTTCAATCCCCTGTGCTGGGCGGCCTACATTCTGCTCTGCCGGGATATTGAGATGGCCTGCGATGAAAAGGTTATCCGCGACATGGACGCAGCTGCAAAGAAAGCCTATTCCATAGCGCTGCTCTCCTGCAGCACCCATAGGAATCAGATTTCCGCCTGTCCGCTGGCCTTTGGCGAGGTAGGCGTCAAGGAGCGGATCAAGGGTGTGCTGAACTACAAAAAGCCTGCTTTCCGGGTCATTGCTGTGGCTGTTATCGCCTGCATCGCAGCAGCGGTGTGCTTTCTGACGAATCCCAAAGAAGAAGTACCAGACGGAATCGAATTGGCTGATCTGGACGGTGATGGGGTCGCAGAACGGCTTTTAACTGAGGAACTGACTCCAAATGAACGCTATGCTGTTCAGATTATCAGAGTAGACGGCTCCACTCTTTGGAGTGCCGAACTTGGCTTGCCGCACACAGCGTGGGATGCATATTTCCTCTATCAGGATAACGGTGTGAACGGAATCCTCCGCTATAATCCCTCCGTGTTCCAAGGCTATGCTGATTATTCCTACGAAATATATACATTCCTGAACGGAGTGCAAACCACTTATGCGTCTGGAGAAGTAGAGTTCAACACGAATCCGGATAGCGAGAATCCATGGCCTGCCGAAGCGGCGGCTTTTGCCGAGGAGGTCAATGCATTGCTGTCTCACAGCAAGCTGTTGATCTCTACGCTGGATGGAGAACTGCACCAATGCGGAGATACCGACATTGTATGGAACTGCAAATCGCCGCTCCCCGGGGATAACTCTCAAGCAGTTTCGTATGTAGAGTTCATGGGACTGGATTGCTGGTATGCCGAAGAAGAAACGATACCAAACTTTATTGAGCGTACCTACTATGCCGTGATTCCTGGTTCTGATACGTCTTTCCGCATTGCAGAAAGCTTCGGCTTTACAATCGACGACCACATCGCAGACTTGGACGGGGACGGCGTCACGGAACTGGTTTGCAACTGCCAGTATGGAGCTGACGGTCATGAAAGTGTCTATGTGTACCGCCGGAATGGCAATCTCATTGAGCGAGGTTATCTGGATTTAGAGCACAAACAGCTTGACATGGTGATGTCTGCCAACTGGAAAAACTGGGGCTTCAACTCTACCGCCGAGCGATATAACCCCGATACGGGTATGTTTGAAGTCCGCTACGATACCGACCACGGAACAGAAACCGCTGCCGTGTCCCATCTGGACCACTTCACCTTCGAGGAATATGCCCGTATACCCGAAGGCACATCGCCAACCTCTATCACAGCGAAAAACCTGTTTGCCTCTATGCCTGCCACCTTTCATTTTCTCAGCGGCGCCGGTGGCTGGCAGACGGAGCTTTATTGGAACGGGGATGGGACCTTTTCCGGCATTTACGAGGATGCGGATGTGAGTGAAATCTACCGCTGCCTTTTCATGGGCAGCATGGACGCTCCGCGGAAAATCGGGGACTTGGAATTTTCCACCCGCGTGACGGCTCTGGATTACGAAAAGTCCAATGCTGTTGCCTATGAAAACGACCAAAAGATTGTTTCCGCAGAGCCTTACGGTCTGGATGATGTAGACGAGATTCGCATCTATCTGCCGGGATGTTCGGTATCTAAACTGCCCCAGGCGGCTGTGGACTGGTTGCGCGGCGGTGCGGAAGAATTTTGGGACGGTCAGGGGCCGAAAACACTGCCGTTCTTTGTACTCTACAATGTGCGTGGACAGCAGGCGTTCTTCTCTGCGGATTGGTCTGCATTCTCCGAAACTTCTTCTTCCCGACCGGAGCAAACGGATCTGAACTTCGTAGTGGAAGGCTTGGAAGAATCGATTCCCGCCTATTTGTTCCGTGACCTGGAATATTCTCTCTACATTCCGCACGATGGTTGGCAATATCACCGAATGCTGGAGCATGATATGTTGGCCAAATGTTGGATTTCTACCATCAATCCTGACGTCTCTCTGACCGTTCGCCATTTGGGGTATCGGAATTTAGTGGAGGCGCAGGAATGGGAACGCGAGCAAAACACGGGCTTTCAATTGATTGAAGATAAGCAAGGCGGCATTGGCGGTACAGACGGCACAGGCAGATCCATGCTGAAAGTATTCTTCTATTCCGGCCAGAATGCCATGTACGCTGTGGAGCTGCGGTATCCCATGGAAGCCACTGAGGGTTTTGGAACGCTCTTGCAAGTCATGGCGGATACGTTTCTAATCACAAAACCCGCAGCAAATGGGTCTATCAACAAATAACGAACGCGGTATACAGTTTGACTCAACGGCCAAAGCAAAAACTCCGCTAAAAGCTGCTGGCTAACATCTGACCCAGTTTTGACCCAGAATCCGAAAAAAGCGGGCAGGCTTGGACGGAAACAATGGAAAACTCACCGAACGAATGGCGGTAAAAAGCACAAATCGGAGCCGAAATGACTCCGATTTGCCCTTGAGACTGCCTCATAACCCGGAGGCCGTAGGTTCGAGTCCTGCCTCCGCAACCAGAAAA
>ERZ839741.2907-NODE-2907-length-14714-cov-6.106078_pt1 | contig 14714 bp, 17 predicted proteins | sample MGYA00519880_ERZ839741 | MGnify/ENA primary metagenome ERZ839741 (study PRJEB31850, sample SAMEA3708851) | human gut metagenome | biome: human gut; feature: human-associated habitat; material: faeces | place: China | collected 2014 ... | reverse complement strand
GTACCTCATGGGGCATTCGGATATAAGTGTTACAATGAATGTGTACACGCATATCAGTTTTGATGATGCTGAGGAAGAATTGAAACGTATGGAAGAGTTTAGGAAGGCGCAGGCGGAGGTTGAGCAGAAGAAAGAGAAACCGATGTCACAGAAAATGTTTAAAGTTGTATAATAGTATAATATGGAAATGGGATGACGCTCTGGCTTAGGCTGGGGCGTTTTTTCTATGGAAAAATAATAAAATAAAATATATAATATGTTTGATGGGATTAGAGAGAAGGTGCAAATATCAATAATTTTGAAAAAACATTATATTGGCTAATGGATGCTTATCCAAAATCAATGTATAAACTTAACCCCAATATTGCAAAAAGAATATTTGCTAATATAGCAGATGATGAGAGGTTAATAGATGAGATACTGAATGATAAATCAGAAGAATTATTGGATGGAAAGAGCGAAAGGATTGTTTCTATTTATCTTTTTCTTGATGATATAAGAAACAAACTCAATAAATTGAAAGGTAAAATCATGTCTTATGATGATGCCAATTATATTTTGAATATAATGATATTAGTTAATTCCGAAATCACTCAATATTATATGGATAAGGCACAAAAAGATGGCAGGTTTTCGTATGAAAATGAATATAGTCAAAGTAGCATAATAATTAACTACATTAAGGTAATTAGAGACGATATGCAGAGAAGGGAAAAAATACAAGAAATCTATCCTAATAAAGAAATCATTGAGAGCAAAGAGCTGAAAATTGTTTCGGAATGTGATTTGTCTATAATCGAAAAACATTTAGAATATCTTGTATTAATCAATACATTAATGTGTATGCAGATTAGTCCATTTTTCAATGATAAAGACAGAATAATTGCAGAGTGGTTCTTATGTTGTTTTGGAGATATTTTCACAAACTGCATGATTGAAGAAATTTATATGGAACCGAATACATCTTATAGTGAATATGAAAATGGGTCTAGGACAACTACAAAAATGGAAATTTTCTTTTCACAGAGCAACGAAGATAGATATCAATTAAGGTTGGATTTTCCTCATGATGATAAGGAGTGTATTCATTTCAATTTATATGAACCTTTTAAAATAGCTGCGTATCCCATTGATTATCTGGAATATAATATGTTGATTAAGCAGTATGGTGATGTAGTTAAAAATTTATTTTATCACTGTGGTAATAGAATGTGGTTTAAGAGTCAATTTAAAGATTATATTGATTTGAATTTTACTAATAATATTGAAGCTAGGAAAGCGTTACTTAATCTGTTTGAAACACATACACATAGTCCGGTGTGTGACAATAGTGTTTCTGAAAATGATATGAAAAATTTTTTGAATGAACTTTTTTCTGCGATATCTATTATGGACATGTCACATTCTAGGTATTTAAAACCAAAGAACATAGATGAGAATAAAGAACTTGAATATATTACTTTAGAAAAAAATGTTAGAAATGCTGCTTACAAAATAGATGAGGCATATTTATATAATTTGCAAACAGGTACTATTCCTGCAAAATTGAAAGAGGATTTAGCTAATATAGAAATCAAGTTGACAAATGTGTTGACTGAATATTATGCGAAATATACGCATGAGGAATTAAATGATTTGTCTTTGTTAGAATTATTAATGTTGGTTAGAGAATGTATGATAGAACATTCTTAGTAGTAAGCCTACCTTGTTTTACTACCAATTTTACTACTAACAGCCCGCAATAACTTGCTCCATCTTGCTCTATTTTGCCAGGAGTTCAGCAAAAATACACATTTTACAAATCCCTAGAACCCCTTGCAAAACAGGGCATTTCGGGGCAAAGCAAGGAGAAACAAAACTATGATAAAAGTATTATTTATCTGCCACGGCACTCCAGTTTTATGATAATGCATACCTTTGCGGACTGGGGCAGAGCACGGCATAATATGGCGGAAAGCCTTGGAATTACTACGGTTTAAACTACTAAGGATCATGGTTGGAAGTGGGATAAAGGCAAAGGTGTTGGGAGAATTTATTAGTAGTAAGGGACTACTTACAGGCAATGTAGTAGAGCTTGTACCGATGAAAATTCAAAAAAATGTAAAAACTATTGCATGTTTATTGAGGGTTGGATATACTGAATGCAACAGAGTTGCCCGGTGTTCTTTTGACATTGGGGACCAAGCTGAGTCGTGTGCTCAGCTTTTTTACGTTAAGGAGAGAATATATAGATTTGAACAAACATTGACATTTAAAGGTTAGTTTCAAAGAGCAACTTTGAAAATCTACATAGGCTGGTTGTTATAAACAAACATGTGTTCTTAAAATTCTTGACTTTTTGTAACACAAAAAGTATAATTGTGTTTGTAGGAGGTGGTGAACTTGAAAAAAATGGGAAGACCAAAAGGGGATAGTAATAAAGAATGCGGATATACTGTTAGAATGGATGAAACAACATTGAAAAGGTTAGAATTGTATTGCAAAAAAATGGGGGTGTTAAAATCTCAAGCAATTAGAGACGCTATAAATGCACTGCCGATAGAGACTGAAGAAACAAATAAAATAGAAAGATAGGGGGAACGACTATGGATACGGTATATATTTTATATGAAGAACGAGAATCAAGTCAACTTTGTGGAATAAAAGGAGCTTGGAATACATGGGAAAATGCTGTTAATCAAATGAAATCATTGATTCAGGAGAATGAATTATATTCGGAGTTCAGTGAAATTAATTATAAAGAAGGATATTCCGAGAGTGATCCGTTATACTCAGAGGATGTATACTCCAATTATTATATAAAACAGATGAAAAGAAATTAAATAAAGTAAAGTTCCATTTCTAAACATGAACATTTAAGGTATCTGTGGTCAGTTGCACAACTATATGTTATTCATAAATCCGTAATATTTTGTTGGGCAAGAATATAGTTGGGTAATTGAATACAAAGAGCAGTCCATTGTTAAAGAAGAATGAACTGCTCGGTGTATTTAATCTAAATATTTTTTAAGATATTTATTGAAGTGATCAATTAAAACTTGTCCACCCTCGTTAGGTCTCCACATGAAAAAGTTTTTGTCATATTCATCAAACCAGAAAGCGATTTCTCGATTCCGTTTTGGGTCTCGGGTAATGTCCCCTTCAAGAACCACCCAAAATGGGAGAATGGATGTATCGTCAATTTTACCAATTTTACGATACGCTTTCATTAACCCGGGAGTAAAGAGTTTACACATACGTTCATGAGCATTTCCACGCCCTGCACTAGGATCTTTTCCTTCTACCCATCCGTCTTGTCTTTTGATTTCACCAAACAAAATTTTACCGGTTTTTTTGTTGGTAATTGAAAAGTCTGGAGATACACCCCATCCTCTGCGTTGGGCATTTTTCATTGTTGTAGCATCTGGATTGAAAATCTGAGATAATGTTTCCGGTGAAAGCTGAACATTTTCGTATAAATGTTTTAAGTTATTAGGATGATCAGATATAACATAATCTGTTCCTTTAAATGCCTCTTTAAATACAGCGATTAAATTTTGTTCTGCAACACCTGCTTTTCCACCAGGACCAGACTCTGTTTGCCAGTTATCTCTTCCTTGTAAATCTTTTCTTGCCATAAATTACACCTCACATACCTTTGAATAGTTCTTCAAGCGATAGCTCAAAACCATCCGCTATTTTTTTGATATTTTTTATAGATATATTTCGCTTTCCGGCTTCGACAGAAGCATAATAAGTTCTATCCATATCAATTTTAAGAGCAAATTTTTCTTGGCTAAGCCCTTGTTTCTGTCGAAGTTCTTTGATTCGGTTTGCAAAATCATTTATGACCATGTAATCACCTCATTTCTACATTGTATTGCCGTGCTGCATATAAAACAACGGACTATGAGTCACAAAAATGTTGACTTTAAGTTCGGTTTCGATTATCCTATAGTTATATTTTAGAAGAAAGGATGATATAAATGCTTCAAGAAAAGAAGGAAGATATAACGGCATATTCAATATATAATGTTGAACAGAAGAAACGAACAAAGATAAACCCGTTGGAGGAGATTTATCCCAAATTGCCTGAAAAGAAATATCAAGTTATTTATGCAGATCCACCTTGGGATTATGGTGGAAAAATGCAATATGATAAAACAACGATAAAAGATGAGAACGTAGGGTTTGAAAAGAAAATATTTCTTAGTTCAGCATCTTTTAAATATCCTACAGTAAAACTTAAACAATTAAAAGAACTAGATGTAAAATCTATTGCTGACGATGATTGTATTCTGTTTATGTGGACAACTGGACCACAGATGGCGAATTCAATAGAGTTGGGTAAAGCGTGGGGATTTGAATACAAGACTGTTGCGTTTGTATGGGATAAAATGGTACATAATCCGGGAAGATACACATTAAGTCAAACTGAATTTGTACTTGCTTTCAAAAAGGGGAAGTTTCCACAGCCAAGAGGTGCAAGAAATGTACGTCAGATGGTGGCTATACATAGGGGAGAGCATAGTGTCAAGCCTGTTGATGTTATTGAAGGTATAACAAAAATGTTCCCTTTGCAGGATAAAATTGAACTTTTTGCACGTAATAATTATGTAGGATGGGATAACTGGGGACTTGAAATACCTGATGAAAAAATAGAGATAAAGGCAGCTGGTGAGCTTGACAGAGAATTGCGAGGAAAAAAGAATCTGGATGGAGAACAACAGGTTTTGAAATTTGATTAAGAGTAAATATTGTAGCAAGATATATTCGGAATAGTAATTTATTAGCGGTTGGAGGGGGTATCCAAATCTCTACAACCTTTCTGCCTGAAGACCGATGGCCCCCTTCGTGCGAATTTTCGCAGAATTAAACAGGGGGGATACCCGTCAAGGTCGGTTGATGTGAAAATATCCGCTGAATGTCATCACTTTAGCTGATTTTGTTTTGCCGGATAGTAACGAAATACGCAGAAAAAACGTGTAAAAAATAGTATAAAAATCACAGTTTTTCTGCGTACATTTTGGCAGAAATATAATCCGAATTGTCTTGCAATTCTGTGCCATCAGAGTGATATATGTACTACCGAAAAAGAAAGGCAGGTACATATTATGAAGAATGAAATCAGATTTACATTGGAATCAAAGCAGAGACCAAAACTGGCACAGGAGATTGGAAACATACTTGGAACAGCACCGCATTATGAACGGGTACCAAGCTGCGCATATGATATTGCAGGATACCGACTGGACAAAGAGGGTGTATTGCATATCCCGGAGGGAGCAGAAGAAACAGCGAAAGACCTGATTCTGCAGTTACGAGAGCGTGGATTTCAGGACGATGCGGAAATAACGGAAGAAGTGCCAGTGCAGCAGGACAAACTGACAATAGTGATTCCGAGAGAAAGCATTACAGATATGGCATTGGAAAATTTGCAGAAGATCATAGCAAATAAGCATATACTTTTCCAACGTGCATTTCGGACGGACAACACAGAAATTGAAATTACAGATGAAAAAATAAATTTCACATGGTTTCCATACACAGCGGATGGAGATGAGCTCGCAGCCTACACGCAATTTATCTCAAGGCTGTGTGATATGGCAAGAGATGCAAAAAGGGTATCATCAAAGCCGACCGAAACGGACAATGACAAATATGCTTTCCGCTGTTTTCTGCTCAGACTTGGCTTTATCGGAAAAGAGTATAAGACAGCGAGAAAGATTCTGCTTAGAAATCTTATGGGAAATTCAGCATTCCGCTGCGGAGAATAAGGATAAAATGACATGGGGTGTCGGTGCAGACCGATGCCCTTTTTCTATGGAAAAAACAGTTGGGGCAACTTGTGGCAGATGATTTAGGTTATTCTTATAGAGCCTATATAGAAAATAACCTATATTACTTGCCACATCTTGCCCCAGTGTGAAAACAGCCGTGGTCACGCCCAGCGGTTATCATTTTCTTCCTGTATCTTTCTGCGATAAGCAGTGCGGGATTTTCTACGGTTTCGTTCTTTTTTACATTCTGGATTGTCACAGTATTTTTGGCGGTTTCCGTTTTTGATGAACAGACGGCCACAGCACTCACAAGTGGCAACGCCCACACGGTCGGCATAAGCAATGGGGTAATCTGTAGGGATAGATACATATTGCGATAGGGCGAAACGGGCAGTGTCAAAAACAGAGTGGAAATCCGGCATAACCTTCAATTCTCCATTTTCATCCAGTCCCAACTTCATAGTTACGCCACTCATTTTATTTAGGTAAGCTGATATTTTACCGAGGTGTTTCTGCATAGGAAACGAATTAAAATCTGCAAATTCATTCGTCCATGTGATCTGCGCAAGATCTGTGGAAACGTCAAGCCGTTCCAGACATTTTTTGAACATCAGGATGACAAGAGTATCCCGGTACAGGCTTTCGAGATCTTTCCGCATGGTGTGAACATCAAAAGTGAAATTACCAAGAATGTTAGTGGAAAAATCCCAGTATTCCGTATCCTTTTCAATATCCCAACGATATTCTTCGATGTCCTCAGAGGCATAGTAGGGGTGTGCGTACTGCTGACACCAAGAAATGATATCATCGGCAGCAGTGTAGTCATCTTTTCTACGGATACTCTGGTACAGGTTATTCAGAGAAAGCCAGAGCTCATTTCCGTCCAAGCCGTATCCACGGTTGAGTTTCGGAACATCGCCCTTGCCCAGACAGGCGGTGATTACGATTTTTCCATTCTGTTCTGTCTTTTCATAGTATTTGAAAGTTGCGGTCAGCCGTGCATCCGCACTCATTTTCCCCAAACTGAAATCTTCGTTCATATTCTACCTCCATTCTTACCGATAGAACTTGCTTTCGGTACGAGTTTTTACCAATAGAAAATAGTCTTTGGTAACATTATAAAGTATACTGTGATAGAAAACAAGAGCAATTCATGTTTGGAATGCAGAGAGGAGGATGGCTATGGATAAAGTCACGATGAGCGTACAGGAAATGGCAATGCAGATGGGAATCAGCCTGAGCAAAGCGTATGCACTGACCAGAGAAGCGGATTTTCCAATCGTCCGTGTAGGCAAGCGGGTATTGGTTCCTGTTTCCGAATTTAAGGTGTGGTTATCGGCAAGAGCCACGGAGAAATGATACGTCAGAAAATAAGCGGGGAAGGAGGAGCACAGAATGTATGAGAAACTTCCGGAACAGTTGAAAAAAGACGGACGGTTCTGTCTGTGGAAATATGAAGAAAGAAACGGACGCATGACAAAAGTGCCGTATCAGACAAATGGCAGAAAAGCGAGCAGTGCCGATAAAAATACCTTTTCGGATTTTCGATTGGCAGTCAATGCAATGGATGGTTATGACGGAATCGGTATGGGTGCATTTGATGATTTCTGCATGGTAGATATCGACCATTGCGTGTTTGGTGGAAAGATGACGCAGATGGTAGAAGACATCGTGGAGAGAATGGACTCCTATACAGAATTCAGCCCCTCCGGCACGGGAGTCCGCATAGTATGTAAGACATCTTCCCTGTCTTATGATACGGGCAGATATTACATCAATAATCAGAAACTTGGTCTGGAAATCTATACAGCAGGTGTAACAAAGAAATTCTGTACTCTGACAGGAAATGTGATCCGCAACCGTGGTGTTGAGGAGCGAAGCACTGAAATTGGGGAAATACTGGAAACTTATATGCTCCGTCCGATTTCTAAGAAAAAGAACGATGTACAGGATATTCCCGGCAGTTATCTGTCCGATGATTCCGTGGTCCGCTTGGCATCGGATTCCAGACAGGGCGAAAAGTTCAAAGCCTTGTGGAATGGAGAAATACTGGAAGGAAAATCCCACAGCGATGCGGATATGTCGCTTGCAAGTATCCTTGCATTCTGGTGTGGCGGTGACACAGGGCAGATGGACAGACTGTTCCGAAAATCGGGATTGATGCGGAGCAAGTGGGACCGTGTGCAGAGTGGCTCAACCTACGGCGCATTGACGATGGAAAAGGCAGTGGCACAGGCACTGGATTTCTACAGGCCTTATGCAAAATCATCAGCGGAGAGCGATTTCGATGATATGCTGCAGAAGCTGATAGAACTGAATGTGTCGGATAACAGCAGATACCCGTGGAATGACAACGGCTCAGGCAGATTGTTTGCTGATGTGTATAAAGATATCGCAAGGTATGTGCCGGAAAGGAAAAAGTGGTATGTGTATGACGGAACCCGGTGGATTCCGGACATTGGCGGACTGAAAACAATGGAGCTTGCAAAATCCCTTGCGGACAGTCTGGTCAGATATGCCCTGACAATTACCGATGAGCGCAGAAGAAAGGACTATCTGGAATTTTCTGCGAAATGGCAGAGCCGGAATTACCGTAACACGTATATCAGTGATGCCCAGAGCGTGTATCCGATTGCAATGTCTGAGTTTGACCGCAATGTTTATTACCTGAACTGTCAGAACGGAACACTGGATCTGCAGATGGGAGAGTTCCATCCGCATACACCACAGGACAAGCTGACCAAGATTGCAGGGGCGGCCTATGATCCGAATGCAAAGAATCCACGTTTTACCAGATTTGTTTCAGAGGTGATGAGTGGGGATACGGAGAAAGCAAGGTTCATGCAGAAAAGCCTTGGTTATGGTCTGACAGGTGATACCCGCTATGAATGTATGTTTTTCTACTACGGTGCAACCACCAGAAATGGGAAAGGGACTCTGATGGAAAGCACACTTCATGTGATGGGAGATTACGGTTTGACTGTCCGACCGGAAACGATTGCTGCAAAACCGTCTGCCAACAGCCAGAACCCGACAGAGGATATTGCACGTCTTGCCGGAGTGCGGTTCGCCAATATCTCAGAGCCAAGGCGGGGATTGGTGCTGAATGAAGCACAGATCAAAAGCATGACGGGAAATGATACACTGAATGCCAGATTCCTGCATGAAAACAGTTTTGATTTTAAACCACAGTTCAAGTTGTATGTAAATACAAATTATCTTCCGGCTATTACGGATATGACACTGTTTTCGAGCGGACGTATCGTAATCATTCCCTTTGACAGACATTTTGAGGAATGGGAGCAGGAACAGAATCTGAAAGCAGAATTTTCCAGGCCGGAGGCAGCAAGTGCCATCTTAAACTGGCTGATTGAAGGCTACACCATCTTGAAAGAAGAAGGTTTCGCTCAGCCAAAAGCAGTAAAAGATGCCACTATGTCCTATCAGCATGACAGCGATAAGATGGAACTTTTTGTGGAGGAATTTCTGGAACAGGAGAAGGATGCGGAATGCCGGACATCGGCAGTGTATCAGGCATACCGAAACTGGTGCAATGACAATGGATATTTTGCGGAGAACAGCCGGAATTTTAACCAGGCACTTCGTACAATCGGTACGGTAGTCCGCAAGCGTCCGAGGGATGGTGGAGAAAAAACCACACTTTTAACAGGATATCGGCTCTTGTGCAGAGATTTCCTCTGCTGAGAAAAAAGGAGGTATACATGGGAAAACAGAAAGCAGCACCACCGATGCGGTTTGAACCATCGGATTTTTCAACAGACAAGTACAGATGTGTGAATGTCATCAATTTAAGGGACAGATGCCCGGTCATTATCATGGCAAGCGAATCCTGTGACCCGCCTTATTACCGTGTGGTTGACGGGTCATTGGAGATGTTTTATCTGTCCTATTCTGAAGCAGTGGATTATTGCAGACAGAGTGGTTATATGACACAAAAATAATTTTTCAGGAGGTTTATTATGATTGACAGTACAGCTTATTATAACGATTTTTGGAACGAAATGAGAGGAAAACAGGCAGTTACGGACAGCCTTTATAACAACCGTGAAAGCAAGACAAATGCGTACCATCTGCCCGGAGAATCAAATAAAAAATATACGGCAGTACTACGGAAAGAAAGTGCAGTCCGTCAGCTGGCAACCGTTGTGAATGCGACCAGAAGTGACAGCCGTCTTTGGACATTTGACTGTGAAGGTCAGGCTGAATGGGGCGATATGGTCAATCTGGAGGGCATGGATAACGAGGACGATTTTCAGAGATTTGAAGTACAGGCATACCGATTGTCCGAGCTTGTCAGACTTGGATTGGAGTTCGCTTCTGACCAGTCCTTTGCCATAGAGGATTATGTAATCGGGAAAATGGCACGTTGTTTTGGCACAAGCGAGGAACAGGCGTTTATCAACGGAACAGGGGAAAATCAGCCGACAGGTATTCTGCACGCCACTGACGGAGCAGAAACGGGCGTGACGGCAGAGAGTGATTCTGCTATCAGCTATGATGAAATCATCAAACTGTATCTGTCCGTGGATAAGAAATACCGTAAACATGGTACATGGCTTATGAATGACGAAACGGCTCTGGCACTCCGTACCCTCAAAGATTCAGCCGGAAACTATCTGTGGAAGGAAAGTGATGAAACGATTTTCTCAAAACCTGTGCAGATTGTTGATTCCATGCCGTCTATCGGAAAGGGGCAGAAAGTAATCGCATTTGGAGATTTCAGCAATTACTGGCTCGTTCAGCGTTTTCCGCTGACTATCCGCACACTGAAAGAAAAGTTTGCCATGCGTGGACAGGTAGGATATCTGGGATGTGAGTATCTGGATGGAAAGCTGATCCGTAAGGATGCAGTCAAGGTATTTCAGATGGCAGCAGACTAAGCAGTTGGGTCTGTGGAAATACTGCAGCCCGTATGGAAGGAGGATTGCACATGGCAATAGAAAAACATGATATTTCTGGCAGTATGGAAAATACAATTGTCCCTGTAAAGGAAAAGTATACGCTCACAATCAAGGAGGCTGCAGCTTATTTTAATATTGGCATTAAAAAGATGAGAAGGATTGCAGAGGATAACCTTGGAACTGTGGCAGTTTATTGTGGAAACAGGTTCTTGATTATCCGTCCGAAGTTTGAGGAATTTATCCTTAATTCATCAGAAATATAATTCCTTTTATCTGCCGAAAGTAGTTGCTATTTCTGGGGAGTAGAGCGAATATACGATGAACCAATTAAACCCTTGAAAACAGCCACTTTCGGCAGAAAGGAAGTGTATTATGGCAAGACCAAATTTAGCAGAAAAGGATATATTGAACCCTTCGGAGGCAATTGACTATTTTGTCCTGAGCCGAAGAAAGTTTTATGATTTATTGAAAAATACGGATGGTGAGGATTTCTTGGCATACTACGGAGAGCGCAAGCTGATTCTCCGTGTTGCATTTGAAAAATATCTGCTGCACCATCCAGAGTTGAGGAGGCGAGGCTAATGGCAAAGGCAGGAAGAGAGAGACAAGACGGGATTCCAAACGCAGAGTGCTGCGACCGGGAGAGAGCGTAAGAGCAGATGGAAAATATCAGTATAAATATCATATTGATGGAAAACCACATTTTGTATACAGTTGGAAACTGGAACCTACGGATAAACTTCCAAAGGGCAAAAAGCCATGCCTTTCCCTTCGTGAGTTGGAAAAACAGGTAAACACAGATTTGGATTTGCTTGTAAATATCGTGGACGGACAGATGACAGTCTGTGAACTGGTAGACCGATATTTGAAAACAAAGACAGGGGTAAGGCAAAGCACGAAACAGGGATATGTTACAGTACAGAGATTACTTGCAAAGGAAGCGTTTGGCAAAAAGACAATCCGAAGCGTGAAAACATCCGGTGCAAAGCTGTTTCTTATCAAATTGCAACAGGAAGATGGGAAAAGCTACAGTTCCATTCATACCATCCGGGGAGTGTTGCGACCAGCTTTTCAGATGGCGGTGGATGATGACATTCTGGTAAAGAAGCCATTTGGATTTTAGCTTGCCGGAGTATTAGTAAATGACGCAGTCACAAGAGAGGCAATTACAAAAGACCAGATGAGAAAGTTCCTGAAGTTTGTGCATGACGATGTGGTGTGCTGTAAATACTATGAAGTGGTGTACATACTCTTTCATACGGGAATGAGAATATCAGAATTTTGTGGCTTGACGCTGAAGGACATTGATCTTGAGAATAGAACTGTGAACATCGACCATCAGTTGCAGAGAACATCAGATATGCGGTATATCATAGAAACCACAAAGACGGATGCAGGAACAAGAGTATTGCCGATTAAAGAGGATGTGGCACAGATGTTTCAGGCAATCATTGAGGATAGAAATGCACCGAAAGTGGAGAAATCCATAGATGGATATAGCGGATTCCTATTTTACGATGATAATGGAATGCCACTTGTGGCAATGCACTGGCAGCACCGTTTCAATCATATGGTTGGTAGATACAATGACATCTACCGGGTGCAGATGCCAAACATCACACCTCATGTATGCCGACACACGCATTGTTCAAATATGGCAAAATCGGGAATGAATCCAAAGACGCTGCAGTACCTCATGGGGCATTCAGATATATCGGTTACAATGAATGTGTACACACATATCGGATTCGATGATGCTGAGGAAGAATTGAAACGGATGGAAGAGTTTAGGAAGGCACAGGCGGAGGTTGAGCAGAAGAAAGAGAAAACGATGTCGCAGAAGATGTTTAAGGTAGTTTAATATGGAAAAGAGATGACGCTCCGGCTTAGGCTGGGGCGTTTTTTCTGTGGAAAAAGTAAGTGTTTGGTGCTATAATAAACCTTATAAATGATGAAAGAAGGTTATACATGTTATCAATTTACCAGTTGATGAAATATTTACGTAATACACACCATATCAATGTTAAAAGCTCACAGACACAAGCACTTAGAAATATGGGCTATTATCATGGATTTAAGGGATATAGATTTATTCGAGAGGATACTAACCGTGTTAATTTTAGCTCTTTGGATGAAATTATAGCACTGAATAAATATGATATGCGACTTAAAACAGTTCTTTATCCTAAGGTAATGTTTATAGAAAATGCATTGAAGAGTTATGTTATTGAGGCTTTATTGGCAGATAGCAAATCTGAGAATTTTGATGTTATTTACAATAAATCATTAACAGCATATAGAAATTATACTCCGGGGAGCCGTGCATATAAAACAGAGTACACGAAGAGAATGAATCTAAAAGGAAAAATAAATGCTGCTCTTGTTCGTGACTATAATAAGAGAAGTGTGGTAGCACATTTCTTTAATAATGATATTACAATACCTGTTTGGGCAATATTTGAAACTTTAGCGCTTGGTGAGTTTGGAACTTTATATGATTGTGCCTGTACAAATGTTAAGCTTTATGTTTCAAATATAATGAAGCTCCCAACTAATTTAGATTCAGATGGCATGAACACAAAGTTCTTTATATTTACAGTTAAAGATTTGCGAAATGCAATTGCTCATAACAATGTGATTTTCGATACTAGATTTAAAACTGGTAAGATTGATCAGCGTCTTGTTACTCTGCTTGAAACTGAAGTAGGAATTTCTAATATTGATTTTAAATATATGGATGCGTATATTATCATGATTACATATTTCCTTAGAAAGATGGGCGAAACTAAAACTGCTTGTAAGCAGTTTGTTGCTTCGTATCAACAGCAGACAGAGTATTTGAGAAATGAATTGCCAATTAACATTTATAATCAGGTGGTTGGTACACAGCATAGACCTAATATGAATGCCTTACAAAAATTCATTAGCAAATCATAAAATTCTTGCATATTTTATGCAGAAGTAGTATATTATATATAAGAATTGCGGTGGATGTCTTCGGATTACACCTGGGAGAACCTGATGCGTCGGGTTCTTTTTTTTGTAAAATTTAGTGTAGCATTCTAAGCAGTACGACTTTGAGGTGTTACTACCAAGCAACAAGTTGCTCAGAAATGAGGATTAGTATGAAACAAATATTAAAATGTTTTATGTTTTTTATTATAATTAATATTTTAAGTGGCTGTTCGTTTAAAGGTTTAAGTGAAATGATGTTAGAGGAGGAAAATCAGGATTTACCTTCTTCCATTGGGACAATCTCATCAGATTTTTCATTTGCTGTATTAGGAACAGGGGAGATTGCTTTTCTTACTATAGATCCAAAAGAAGTTGTATTTTTGGATGAAAAACAGAAAAACAGACGCTCTGTTGAATTATCTGAGAATCGTCAATCTTTAGAGATTACTGCAGGAAATGATTACTTTTATGTGTATTGTTCCAACGAAGATGAAACAGCTGGTTTTTTAAATGTTTTTGACAAGAAAGGAGAGTTAATAAAAGAAATATCATTACCGTTCAGTAGAGTTAGTGTCAGCAATGGAATTGTGTATGGATATTATGATGAAACAGCTGATTTTAATGGATGGGATTCTAATATCTCGAATAGTCATATTGAAGCAACCCATTATATTAGTGAGAGAAAATTTTTAGAAAAATTTCCTAACTGTATGGATGATTGGAATGAAATAAGCGGAGACGAAATAGCAAATGTTGGTGAACAACAATTGTATCGCTGTTCATCGGATTATTGTCATAAAACAGACTATTATAGTGATCAAAAACCTTTGTCTGTTTTTGGTCAAATAGATTATGTGAAATATTGTGATGGGAAAATAGCTTCCGAGGAGTCGGATAAAGAAATTCGTTCCCGTTTGAATCAAATATATAGTATGATGAAAAAAGAGGAAGAGAATTTTCTGATTTATAGTTTTCAAACCAATGATAAAATATACGGCATTTGTAATGTATATAGTCAATATGTGGGACTATTAACTTTTTGTACGGATGATTTGGATTATAGTTTTTCTTTTTCTTA
>ERZ839741.2905-NODE-2905-length-14724-cov-2.678438_pt1 | contig 14724 bp, 15 predicted proteins | sample MGYA00519880_ERZ839741 | MGnify/ENA primary metagenome ERZ839741 (study PRJEB31850, sample SAMEA3708851) | human gut metagenome | biome: human gut; feature: human-associated habitat; material: faeces | place: China | collected 2014 ... | reverse complement strand
CGAGGGAGGCCGCGTATTCGCTGGACGCCTTGTTGGCGAGCGCGCTCTTCAGCGCCATCTCGCGCACGATGGCGCTGGTGACACCGGTGCCGTAGTTTGCGGAGAAGTACTTGTCGCCGGAAGCGTAGCCGCCGGCGCGGGCGCTGCTGTCGAGAGTTGCGATGCTGTCATCGACTTCGGCGATCTCCTCGTCGGTGAGCGTGATGCCGTTGGCATCCGCCCATGCGCACAGCACGGTCATCTGGCTGAGCTCGCTGCGTGCCTCGTCCATGAAATAGTCGCCCCATGTGCGCCCGTCGTCATACATGGGGCACTCCTGCTGCTTCAGCCCTGCGATACCGGTGGAGGTGTCGAGCCCGAAGATGCTGGCATAGCTGCCGTAGCTCTGAATCCAGTTATAGTATCTGTTGGCATACACGTAGCTCACCTCTGCAGGGCTGTAGCTGGCGTCCCCAATGGAGATGGCGGTAGTATGAGTGTAGAGGAAGCTGGAATTAAGGAAAAGAATAAGGGCGATGAGCAGGATAACGCCTATCGTTCCAAGAGTCCAGCGGCGGTTGCTCTTGGCCTTTTTTTTCGCCGCTTCCTGTTCAGCGAGAGTCTTTTTGTCGGTGCCTGCTTCGCGGGCTGCCTGACGCTGTTTCTTTTCAGTTGATGCGCTCATTGCAATGTCATCCTTTTTTGTTACGTTTACGCCTGCTGTCCGCAGGTTTTTTTATTATAACTCAAACGCTTGTGAGTTTCAAGCCAATTTGCAGGAATTCACAGTTAATTTATGATATGATGATGTGAGGATCATGCCGCCGGAAGATTTTTGTCATACGTCAGGCCGCCCCCGAATATAATATAGATATCGACTATACAACAGGAGGTATCGCAGCATGGAAACTGACATCGACGACATGATCTTCGGCGACCACAACCCCGGGCCGAGCAGGAGATAAAGCCCGATATGGATAGTGAAAATATTACGAGCCTGCCGTGGTGAGCATTCATCGCAGCCGGCTCGTGATCATTTATTCCGCCTCCGGTTCGGCGGGCGCGGGAGCGTCCGGTGCATCCTTCATGAACATCCGCTGCATCTGGCCGATTATCGCGCCGGAGAGCACGACGGTCAGAAGCGAGTAGGCGATGCGGCGCAGGGGGATGTAGCTCAGCGACGCGAGCAGGACTACGATGTCCGCCGCGAGGTAGACCCACTGCACATTGCAGCGCAGCAGCTTCCCCACGGACATTGCAAGCGCATCGTCCCCGCCGGGGGCGCCGCCCGCGAGCACGCATATTCCGACTCCGCCGCCGACGAATATCGCGCCGACCACCGCCGCGAGCAGCGGCATTTCGGCGATGCCGGTCCAGAGCCGCGGGAAGCGCTCAAGTATCGCGTAGAACGCGGAGAAGGACAGGCTCGCCACGCCCGAACGGACGATGAAGCTCCAGCCGAGGACGCGCAGCCCGAGCACATAGCAGGCCGCGTTCATCACAAGTGAGGATATCGACGGCGAGAGGCCGAACCAGTGGTCGAGCAGCAGGATCAGGCCGAGGACGCCGCCCTCGGTGACGCCGGACTGCGAATGGATATTATAAAGCCCGAAAGCGAGGATAAAGCTGCCGGAGAGCAGCATTATCCAGCTTTTGCGGTCAATATCACGGAAAATGCGGGAAATTCGGGAGGACAAAATAACAAACCCTTTCTAAAATGTGATGCGGGCTCAGTCCGCCGCCTTCATCGAGAGGTAGGCGTTTATAAACCCGTCCAGATCGCCGTCCATGACGTTCTGGATGTTGCCGTTTTCATACTCGGTGCGCTGATCCTTGACGAGCTGGTACGGCATGAAAACATAGGAGCGGATGGCGCTGCCGAAATCGATCTTCATCTGCACGCCCTTGATGTCGCTTATCTTCTCAAGGTGCTCACGCTCCTTTATCTCTGCGAGCTTCGAGCGGAGCATTTCCTTGCAGTTTTCGAGGTTCTGGAAATGGCTGCGCTCTACCTGACTGGAGACGACAATGCCAGTGGGGATATGGGTAAGGCGAACGGCGGACGAGGTCTTATTGACCTTCTGGCCGCCTGCGCCGGAGGAGCGGTACACGTCCATCTTGATATCCTCGTCGCGCAGCTCGATCTCCTTATTGTCGGTTATCTCGGGCATTATTTCGACTGCGGCAAAGCTGGTCTGACGGCGGCCGGACGCATCGAACGGGGAGATGCGAACAAGGCGGTGTACGCCGTGCTCGCTCTTGAGGAAGCCGTAGGCGTTGTCGCCCTCGATCTTGATGGTCGCGGACTTGATGCCCGCCTCGTCGCCATCCTGGTAATCCATGATGGTGTACTTATAGCCGTGGCGCTCCGCCCAGCGGACATACATGCGGTAGAGCATGGACGCCCAGTCCTGTGCCTCCGTGCCGCCCGCGCCGGGATGCAGCGTCAGGAGCGCGTTGTTCGCGTCGTATTCGCCGGTCAGCAGGGTTCCCAGCCGCATAGACTCTGCCTTTTCGGAGAAGTTCTTATACTCGCTCTCCAGCTCCTCGAGCATGGAGTCGTCGTTCTCCTCGATGGCCATCTCGCACATGGTGTACATATCGTCCCACGCAGAGCAGAGCTTCTGATAATTCTCGCATTTGTTCTTGAGGGTCTTCAGCCGCTTCTGGACCTTCTGGGAGTTCTCTACGTCGTTCCAGAAATCAGGGCGCTCGCTGGCAGCCTCCAGCTCTTCTATCTCCTTCTGCGCTGCCTCAAGCTTCAGCGCGCCGCGCAGGACTTCGAGAGTCGGCTTGGCGGCGTTGAGCTTCGACTTATATTCTTCAAATTCAAGCATAGTATTCAGCTACTTTCTAAAAATAATTAACTATGATATTATATACAAAATTCCGCAACTTGTAAATGAGTTTTTTTATCAGCATTTTTACCGCGTAAACTTGCGTCTTGCGCTTCCATTCCGCGGCGGTTTATGTTATAGTGTATCCGAATGTGAAAATGCGGTTTTTGCCGCAAAGACAAAATGTAAAAAGACAGAGGAGAAATAACGCGATGATTTCACACGGCAAAGAGATCAAGGTGTTCACCGGCAACTCCAACCCTGAGCTTGCGCATAATATCTGCGCCCAGCTTTATCAGAATCTGGGCAACGCCACCGTATCCCAGTTTGCGGACGGCGAGTGCTCGATTTCTGTGTTTGAGCCGGTGCGCGGCAAGGATGTTTTTATCGTTCAGTCCACCTGCGGTCCCGTAAACGACAACCTCATGGAACTGCTTATCATGATCGACGCAATGCGCCGCGCCTCCGCAGGACGCATCACCGCCGTTATACCTTACTTCGGCTACGCACGTCAGGATCGCAAGGCCAAGAGCCGCGACCCCATTTCCGCAAAGCTCGTTGCAAACCTTATCACCGCCGCCGGTGCTGACAGAGTCCTCACGATGGACCTGCACGCGGCTCAGATTCAGGGCTTCTTCGACATTCCCGTCGACAACCTCATGGGCGCGCACCTCTTCTCCAAGCACTATGTCAAGATGTTCGGCAAGGGCAACGAGGATCTCATGGTCGTCTCGCCCGACGTCGGCAGCACTGCCCGCGCCCGCGCCTTCTCCATGAAGCTCGGCGTGAACATGGCCATCGTTGACAAGCGCCGCGAGAAAGCCAACCAGTCCGAGGTCATGAACATCATCGGCAACGTCGAGGGCAAGACCTGCATCCTGCTCGACGATATCGTCGATACCGCCGGCTCCCTCTGCGGCGCGGCGAAGGCCATCAAGGAGATTGGCGGTGCGAAGGAAGTCTACGCCTGCGCGACCCACGGCGTTCTCTCCGGCCCCGCTCTTGAGCGCATTGAGAACAGCTGCATCAAGGAAATGCTCTTCCTCGACACCATTCCCTACCCTGCGGACAAGCCAAAGCTCGAAAAGATCAGCTACCTGTCCACCGCTCCCGTATTCGCGGAAGCCATCCGCAGAATTTACGAGGAAGTCTCCATCTCCAACCTGTTCGATTAATCTTTTATTTCAGAGGTAAACCATGCTTTTCAAGCGTCCAGGCGGTATAAGCTGGCTTGTCGTGTTCCTCGGCAATCCCGGCACGAAATACGAAATGACCCGTCATAACGCAGGCTTCATGGCCGGAGACGCCATGGCCAAGGCGCAGGGAGCGGCGATAAACCGCTCCCGCTTCAAAGCGCTCACCGGCACCTGCGATATCGGCGGCGAGACCGTCATGCTCATGAAGCCGCAGACATTTATGAATCTGTCCGGCGAGGCGGTGGCTCAGGCAGTGAGCTTTTATAAGCTCGCGCCGGATCACGTCATCGTCGTCTCGGACGAGGTCGCCCTGCCGATAGGGAAGCTCCGCATCCGCACAAAGGGCTCCGCCGGCGGGCACAACGGCCTTAAAAATATCATCGCGCTGCTCGGCACCGATCAGTTCCCGAGGATCCGTATCGGCGTCGGCGCCGCGCCGCACCCTGATTACGACATGGCCGACTGGGTGCTGTCCAGCTTCAAGGGCAAGGACGCGGAGGACATTCTCGCCGCAGCCGCACGCGCGGCCGAGGCTGTCGAATGCTACATCACCAAGGGCGCGGATCGCGCCATGAACCTATATAACTGAAAGTCTGACGGCAGAGGTTTACCCTGCCGTCAATTCAAAAAGGAGGCCGCCATGAAGAAAAACTGTATTGCAATGCTGCTGGCAGGCGGGCAGGGTTCGAGACTCTACGCGCTGACCCAGAACGTGGCAAAGCCCAGCGTTCCATTCGGCGGAAAGTACCGCATAATCGACTTTCCGCTCTCCAACTGCGCAAACTCCGGTATTGACACTGTCGGCGTACTGACCCAGTACCGCCCGCTCCAGCTCAACAGCTACATAGGCAACGGTCAGCCGTGGGATCTTGACGTGTCCGACGGCGGCGTGTACATTCTGCCTCCATATCAGAGCGCAGGTGAGAAGGGCTCATGGTTCTCCGGCACCGCCAACGCAATTTACCAGAACATCGGCTTCATCGAGAACTACGACCCCGAAAACGTGCTCATCCTCTCCGGCGACCACATCTACAAGATGGACTACGCCGACATGCTGCGCGAGCATCTTGAGCATAACGCCGCGTGTACGATATCTGTGCTCCAGGTCTCGATGGACGAGGCGACGCGCTTCGGCATCATGAACCTTGGCGAGGACGGCTACGTCAGCGAGTTTGAGGAGAAGCCCAAGCACCCGAAGAGCGATCTGGCTTCGATGGGCATATACATATTCAATTGGAAGAAGCTGCGCGAGTATCTGATTGCCGACGAGAATGACCCATATTCCAGCAAGGACTTCGGCAAGAACATCATCCCGAACATGCTCGCCGCGGGTGAAAAGCTGTGGCCGTACCGCTTCAAGGGCTACTGGCGCGACGTCGGCACGATAACGAGCCTCTGGGACGCGAACATGGATATGCTCTCGTCCACGCTCATAAACCTGTTCGACCCCGCATGGCCGATCAGCAGCCGCAGCCCGATATGCCCGCCGCACTACGCGGGGCCGGAGTCCGAGATAATCCACTCCATCGTCACCGAGGGCTGCGAGATATACGGACATGTTGAAAACTCCGTTCTGTCCTCCAACGTCAGGGTCGGCAAGGGCGCAAATGTCATTTACAGCGTCATTATGCCCGGCGCGGTCATCGAGGACGGTGCGTCGGTGGAATACGCCATCGTCGGCGAGAACACGGTCATCCACAGCGCCGCGCACGTCGGCGCGTCGCCCGATGGGACGGACGCCTGGGGCGTCGCCACCTGCGGGCCTAACATAGAGATACGCGGCTCCGCCTCCGTTCCGGCTGGAGCCATGATATACACCGGGGAGGAGGTTTGAGCCATGTACGATCTTCACGGAATAATTTTCGCTTACAGCGCTTCCCCTGAGCTTGGCGAGCTTGTCCGCCGCCGCACCGCGGCATCCATCCCGTTCTGCGGACGCTACCGTCTTATCGACTTTGCCCTCTCCTCCATGATGAACGCCGGTATACGCGACGTCGGCGTCATCATGCAGCGCGACTACCAGTCCCTGCTCGACCATATCGGCAGCGGCAAGAACTGGGACATGAGCCGCCGCTACGGCGGGCTGCGCATGCTGCCGCCCTTCGGTCTGCCGGAATATCACCGCGGCAACTACACCGGCACCATCGAGGCGCTCAACGCCGTCGCCCCCTACGTACGCAGCATTCCGCAGAAGCACATCGCGCTCCTGCTCGGCAGCGTGTGCGCAAACATCGACCTCACCGCCGCCATGCGCCAGCATGTGAAGACAGGTGCGGAGATAACTGCCATCTGCTCTGCCGGTGAGCTTACCGGCAGCAACCACCGCTATGTCATCGGCGACGATGGCATGGTAAAGCAGCTTCTGTTTGACCGCACCGATCCCGGCGAGGGCATCCCCTCCCTTGAGGGATACATCATCAACAAGGATACTCTTCTGCGCATAATGGACAAATGCAAGGCATTGAATCTGTATCGTTTCCACAAGGACGCCGTCTCCTCCTTCCTCGCAGAGGGCGGCAGGATGGCGGCCTATGTACACGAGGGCTATGCCGCGTCCATCAGAAGCGTGGCTGATTATTATCAGTGCAGCATGGATATGCTTAACGGTGAGCTGCGCCGCCAGCTTTTCCCGGCGGAGCGCCCCATAAGAACCCGCGCCCACGAGGAGGTCAGCACCTATTACGGCGAAAACGCCGGCTCCAAGAACAGCCTTGTAGCCGACAACTGCATTATCGAGGGCAGCGTGGAAAACTGTATCGTGTTCCCCGGCGTACGCATCGCGCGCGGCGCGAAGCTCACCAACTGCATCGTTATGAAGGGCAGCACGATAGGCGAATGGGCGGAGCTTAACTGCGTCATTTCCGACAAGTATTGCAGCTACTCGCCCGGCATCACCCTCACCGGCAATCCCAGACTTCCCATCGTAGTCCCCAAGGACAGCAAAATCTAATTTTTTCACCCGGAGGTATAACCCATGATCGGAGAAATTTCCCGCGACGAAGTACGCAGCTCGATAGAAGATAAGCTCTGCGCCCATTTCAGCGTCACCAGTGCCAGCGCTACCGACGATCAGGTCTTTCAGGCCACGGCGATAGTCATAAACGAGATAATGAGCAGGCTTCTTGCCGCCGAAAGCCCCACGAAGCATGAAAAGGAAGTCCACTATATGTCGATGGAGTTCCTGATGGGGCGCAGTCTGATGAAGAACGCCTTCAACCTCGGCATATCCGAGGCCGTCACCGGCGCGCTTGAGGATCTTGGCCGCAATGCGTCCGACATCTTCGAGGCCGAGCCTGACGCGGGTCTCGGCAACGGCGGTCTTGGCCGTCTCGCCGCCTGCTATATGGACAGCATGGCCACCTGCGGCTACGAGGGCACGGGCTATTCCATCTGCTACGAGCTGGGAATTTTCCGCCAGAAGTTTGAAAACGGCCGCCAGACCGAGGTCGCCGACAACTGGCGTACCGCGGCCGAGAGCTGGCTCATCCCCCGCTGGGAGGACGCCGTCGAGGTCCGCTTCGGCGGGCACGTCGCCCCGCACTGGGACAACATGGGGCACTATCACGCCGAATACACCGGTTATACCGCCGTCATCGCCGTCCCGCGCGACATGCTCATCGCGGGTTACGGCGGACACGAGATAAACACCCTGCGCCTGTGGGATGCGAAAAGCCCCAACTCGCTCGACATGTACCTCTTCTCCGAGGGCGAATATGTCAAGAGCATGGAGCAGCGCACCATGGCCGAGGTCATAACCAAGGTCCTCTACCCGCCCGATGAGCACGTCGAGGGCAAGATCCTGCGTCTCAAGCAGCAGTACTTCTTCGTCTCCGCGACCGCGCAGGACGTTGTGCGCAAGCACATCCGCAAGTGGGGCGATATCAAGTCTTTCGCCGAGCACCACGCAATGCAAATAAACGACACCCACCCGACGCTGATAATCCCCGAGCTGATGCGCATATTCATGGACGAATACGGTCTCGGCTGGGACGAGGCGTGGGACATCGTCACTCATTCCGTCGCCTACACCAACCACACCGTTATGAGCGAGGCGCTCGAGAAGTGGCCGCAGGACATCGTGCAGCAGCTGCTGCCGCGCCTGTGGGAGATCATGTGCGAGATAAACCGCCGCTGGTGCGACTATCTGGTGCAGAACTTCGGCCAGGGCGAGCGCGTCGGCCGCAACCTCATCATCCGCGACAATCAGGTGCACATGGCAAACCTCTGCCTCGCCGCCTGCTACAAGGTCAACGGCGTTTCCCGCCTGCACGGCGAGATCCTGAAAAATGACCTGTTCCACGATATCTACACCGTCCGGATCGCTTCACCTCCGTCACCAACGGCATCGACCATCGCCGCTGGCTCAGCCAGATAAATCCCGGCCTGCACGGTCTGATATGCGAGCTGCTCGGCGGCGACGCGTATCTGCTTGAGCCGGAGCGGCTCGAAGAGCTTGCGAAATTCGCTTCCGACGGCGAAGTCCTCCGCCGCGTCAATGAGATAAAGCTTGAGAACAAATACCGCTTCGCGGAATTTGCGATGCGCAACGACGGCTTCACCCTCAACACCGACGCGATAATGGACGTGCAGATAAAGCGTCTGCACGAGTACAAGCGCCAGCTTCTCTGCGCGATGAGCATTGCGAGCCTCCAGCTCCAGCTGCACGACGACCCGAACATGGACTTCGTCCCGCGCACCTTTGTGTTCGGCGCGAAGGCCGCCGCGGGCTACAAGACCGCAAAGCGCATAATCGAGCTGCTGCTGTCCATGGCCGAGGATATCAACAACGACCCCGTCTGCCGCGGCAGAGCTTGCCGTGCCGAATTCGGAGGAGCTGAAAAAACGGTTTGCAGGATTTGAATCGGCGCTTAAAAATGCCCTCAAGGCGAGGTACGAGCGGGCAAACGCACGGCTTTCGGGCGCTCTTTCATCCCGCTTTTTCAAAGCGCCTGAGGCTGCGATAACAGAACGACGCGCGGAGCGAACCGACAGAGCGGCGGATAAGCTTATATCGGCATATTCGGCCTTGCTTTCAGAAAAGGGCGCGTATCTTGCGGAATTTGCCGCCAGACTGGACGCTTTGAGTCCGCTTAAGACCCTTGCACGCGGCTATGCGGTCGCAGTGAGATCCGGAAAAACGGTGCGGTCGGTAAATGAAATTGAAATAAACGACGGTATAACGCTTAAATTTGCGGACGGAAGCGTTAAGTGCGAGGTAACCGAAAAGGAGCAGAGAGTATGAGCCGAAGCAACGACTTTGAAAAATCGATTTCGGAGCTTGAAAATATAGTATCGCTGCTTGAAAGCGGAGATATTACGCTTGATGAATCAATAAAGCTTTTCGAGCGCGGAACGGAGCTTGCGGGAGAATGCAGAAAAACGCTTGAAACCGCAAAGCAGAAAATAATAACACTGACGCAGGCGGAGGAAGAAAATGAGCAGGAGCTATGAACGGTTTTTACCCGATATAGAAAAGAAGCTTGAGGGCTTAATTGCCGCCGAAAATTCCGCGGCTGAAGCGATGAGCTACAGCCTTCTATCGGGCGGAAAAAGAATCAGACCGATTCTTCTGCTTGAATTCTACCGCCTTTTCGGCAGACAGGACGGTAATGCCCTGAATTTTGCCGCCGCGATTGAAATGATTCACACCTATTCGCTGATATACGACGATCTGCCCTGCATGGATAACGACGATATGCGCCGCGGCAGACCCTCTTGCCATAAGGCGTTCGGGGAGGATACCGCACTGCTTGCGGGCGACGCACTGTTGACGCTTGCCTTTAAAACAGCGGCGGATACAGAAGGTATTCCGCCCGACAGAGTGCTTAAAGCCATAGCCGTATTAGCCGAAAAGGCGGGAATAAACGGAATGGTGGGCGGTCAGGTGGAGGACCTCGCTGCCGAAAAAAGCGGGGCGGATATTGAACGGCTCCGCGGGATGTACCTTAAAAAAACCTCTTGTCTTTTATCGGCGGCGGCGATTTGCGGCAGTATTTTGGCGGGGGCAGACGCAAAGGAAACTGCTTTAGCCGAAGAATACGCCGAGAAATTGGGGCTTGCTTTCCAGATTATAGACGATATCTTGGACTGCACATCTGATGAAAAGACCCTCGGAAAGCCCATAGGCAGCGATGAGAAGAACGGTAAAACCACCTATGTGACTCTGCTCGGTACAGACGGTGCGCGCGCAGCGGCGGCGCAGTTGTCTGATGAGGCGCTTGCGGCGCTTTGCAAAATTAAGGGCGATAACGCCGCTTTGCGCGAGCTTACCGCCGAGCTTCTTGACAGAAAGTATTAAAAGGAATGTAATTATAATTGGAGTATAAGCTGTTAAGCAAAATAAAATCACCCGATGATGTCAAAAAACTTAATTATGACGAAATATCACTGCTTTGTCAGGAAATACGCGACTGCATAGTATCCACCGTTTCAAAAAACGGCGGACATTTGGCGTCTAACCTCGGTGCGGTGGAATTGACGGTTGCTTTGCACAGGAGCTTTTCTTCACCCGAGGACGCGCTGATTTTCGATGTCGGCCACCAGTCCTATACACACAAGCTTTTAACCGGCAGGTTTGATAGATTTTCCTCTATACGCACCGAAAACGGACTTTCGGGCTATATGCGCCCGGATGAAAGCGAGCACGACCCGTTTATAACCGGGCACAGCAGCAATTCCATATCCGCAGCATACGGTATTTACCGTGCTAAAAAGCTTAAGGGCGAGGAAGGCACGGCGGTCGCTGTAATAGGTGACGGCGCTATGACGGGCGGTATGGCATATGAGGCGCTCAATAATGCGGGCTCGGGCAGAAGCAATTTCATTGTGGTGCTCAACGATAATAAGATGTCAATTTCCCGCAATGTGGGGGCGCTTGCGCGCAGCCTTACAAAAATGCGAAACAAGCCGCATTACCACCACTTCAAGTTTGCCCTAAGCCGCTTTTTACTGGCAATTCCGCTTATCGGAAGACCGCTCAACAACGCAATTTTCACGGTCAAAGAGGCGGTCAAGGAGCTTGTTTATCACGAAAATATCTTCTCTGCGCTCGGCTTTAATTATTTAGGGCCTGTTGACGGGCATGATGTTAAAGCAATGGAGCAGCTGTTTGATATTGCAAAGTCCTATTCCCGCCCGTCTGTTATACATGTTATAACCACAAAGGGAAAGGGCTACGCTTATGCGGAATCCTCCCCGAAGGATTACCACGGCGTTTCGGCTTTTGACATTGATAAGGGCGCTAAATTCGGCGGAAAGCGCACATATTCCGATGTCGCGGGCGCGGCGCTTTGCAAAATAGCCGAAAGGGACGAAAGAGTTTGCGCCATAACCGCTGCCATGACCGCAGGCACCGGGCTTGCCGAATTTGCAGGCAGATTCAAATCGCGGTTTTTCGATGTCGGCATTGCCGAGGAACACGCCGTTACCTTTGCGGCGGGGCTTGCAAGCGCGGGGATGAAGCCATATTTTGCGGTCTATTCCTCATTCCTGCAGCGCGGCTTTGACCAGATCATACATGATGTCGCAATAGGCGGCTTTCCCGTTCGCCTGCTTATAGACCGTGCGGGAATAGTAGGGGAGGACGGCGAGACCCACCAGGGACTTTTTGATGTTGCCTTCTTAACAGGTGTCCCCGGTATGACAATTTATTCCCCGATATATTATGACGAGCTTGAAAGGGATATTGAGCTGTCGGCAGAAAGGGACGAAATTGTCGCTGTAAGATACCCGCGCGGCTGCGAAAAATCGGGTGCGCCCAAGGAAATTACGGGTGATTACACGGTATTTGAAGGGGTCGGCGATAAGGCGATAGTAACCTACGGCAGAATTTTTCAAAATGCTATAGAGGCGCAGAAGGCGCTGCCCGACATAACGGTCATAAAGCTCAATAAAATTTACCCGATTTCGGACAGCTTGATAAATGATATAGGTAAATACAAGGAACTGCATTTTTTTGAAGAGGGAATAAAAAACGGCGGGATAGCTGAACTTTGCGCCGCAAAACTGCTTGAAAACGGCTACAAAGGACAGTATAATATACATGCGGTGGATAATAAATTCGTACCCACCGCCGCGGTTTCGGCGGCGCTTAAAAGCGTCGGGCTTGATACCGACAGCATGATAAACGCTTTAAAGGGGGCTTATGAATGACCGAAAAAACACGGCTGGATATCGCTCTCTTTGAACGCGGCTTTGCCGAAAGCCGCGAAAAGGCAAAGGCACTCATAATGGCGGGAATAGTTTTCGTCAACAATCAAAAATCCGATAAAGCGGGGAATACAGTAAAGCCTGATGATATAATCGAGGTCAGAGGGGAAACCCTAAAATATGTGAGCCGCGGCGGCTTAAAGCTTGAAAAGGCTGTGGCAAGCTTTAATATAAGCCTTGAAGGCTGCGTTTGCGCGGATATCGGCGCCTCCACAGGCGGCTTTACCGACTGTATGCTGCAAAACGGTGCGGCAAAGGTTTATTCTATAGATGTCGGCTACGGTCAGCTTGCGTGGAAATTGAGAACGGACGAAAGAGTGGTAAATCTCGAACGTACCAATTTCAGATATGTGACTCGCGAGCAGGTGCCCGATGAGCTTGATTTTGCTTCGGTCGATGTTTCGTTTATATCGCTTTATCACATTTTTCCGACACTGCGTACTCTCTTAAAGGAGGGCGGGCGTGCTGTCTGCCTTATTAAGCCGCAGTTTGAGGCGGGGCGCGAAAATGTCGGCAAAAAGGGCGTTGTAAGGGATAAATCGGTGCATATCGCCGTGATTGAAAAAATTATCGGCTTGATTGCGGAGAATAATTTTTCGCTTTTGGGGCTTGATTTTTCCCCGATAAAGGGACCGGAAGGCAATATTGAATATTTATGCTTTATAGAAAAGGACGAAAAAAGCGAAAATCGCTGCGAGGTGAATGCCGCGCAGGTGGTTGAGTCATCATATAAAGCATTGGAGAGGTGAAATTATGAAGGCGGCGGTGTTGCCGAATCTTGATAAGCGCGGGGCATACGATGTTGTACTGAAGCTCGGCGAAATACTGAAAAATGAAGAAATAGAGGCATATTTGCCCGAGGGAATGATTTTTGCCGGCTTTAAGCAGCTGCCCGAGGACGAGCTGTACGGAATTGCAGATATTATAATTACGATAGGCGGCGACGGAACGATAATCCGTTACGCTAAGCGTGCCGCGCTCGATAACAAGCCGGTGCTTGGCATAAACGCAGGCCGGATGGGATATCTTGCAAATATAGAGCAGAACGAGTTGGGTCTGCTGCGCAAGCTGAAGCAGAATGAGTATTTTGTGGAAAAGCGGATGATGCTCTCTGTTACGGTGTTTGAGAACGGCAGGCGGCTCGGCGAATACAACGCCCTTAACGACGCAGTCATAACCGGCGGCTTTATTTCGAGGATAATCGATATTTCGGTGGGCGTCGGCGGCGATAATATCAATTACAGAGCGGACGGGCTTATCCTTTCGACCCCCACAGGCTCGACCGCCTATTCCATGTCTGCGGGCGGGCCGATAATAGACCCGCTGACCCAAAGCATGTGCATAACGCCTATCTGCTCGCATTCGCTTTCGGCAAAGCCGATACTTTTGGGCGCGGATAATACTGTAAAGGTCAAGGCGTATTCAAAAAAGCGAACCGATATATATTTGACTGTTGACGGCAGAAAGGTTGCCGCGGTGAAGCCGTATACAGATATTCTGATACGCCGCTCAAAGCAGTATGCGAAGCTGATAAGGCTTAACGACAGGTCATTTTATAAAACACTTTCCGGCAAATTCAGAGACGGCAGGAGCATTTAAAATGAAAAGTAAACGGCAGGAAAAAATTTTAGAGCTTATTAAAGAAAAGATATTTTTAACGCAGGAGGAGCTGCAGAACGCGCTGATAGAAGCGGGGTATGATGTTACGCAGTCAACCGTTTCGCGGGATATTAAAAAGCTGCGCATTGTAAAGGGGCATGACCGCGACGGGAATTACCGCTACATAGCCGCAGAGCAAACCGCGCCGCGTTCGGATAATCACTACCGCGAGCTGTTCGCACATTCGGTGAAAAGCGTTGCCTATGCGCTTAATAATGTTGTTGTGAAGTGCTATACGGGAATGGCTTCTACCGCCTGCGTCGCGGTGGACGAGCTGTTCGGCGATATCGCGATCGACTACATCGAGGGTTCGGGCGATTTGCGTTTGGAAGGCGACGACGCCCTCACGTCGGTGGGGGAGGAGTAGAGGCACATGTTTCAAGGATTGCAGGAAGACCAGCTGGCGGGCGCCCTGGAGGCGATGCTCTTCGTGACCGACGAGCCCGTGGGTACCATCGCGCTTGCCGAGATGCTTGAGTGCGAGGTGGGCGCGGTGGAGGCGGCGCTCGTGCGGCTGCGGGACGGTCTGGAGGCCCGCGGCTCCGGCATCCAGCTGCGCGAAGTGGCCGGCGGCTGGCGTTTGTTCACGCATCCGGCCTACCACGAGCTCATCGAGAAGTACGTGCTGTCCTGGGATACGCGCAAGCTTTCCGCGGCGGCCATGGAGACGCTGGCCATCGTGGCCTATGCCCAGCCGGTGACCCGTGCCGGGGTGGCCTCGGTACGCGGCGTGAACTCCGATAGTTCCATCAACTCGCTGGTGGAGAAGGGGCTCGTGCGCGAGGTGGGTACAGAAGACGCGCCAGGCAACCCGGTGCTCTACGGCACGACCCGCGGCTTTCTGG
>ERZ839741.2895-NODE-2895-length-14760-cov-6.560354_pt1 | contig 14760 bp, 11 predicted proteins | sample MGYA00519880_ERZ839741 | MGnify/ENA primary metagenome ERZ839741 (study PRJEB31850, sample SAMEA3708851) | human gut metagenome | biome: human gut; feature: human-associated habitat; material: faeces | place: China | collected 2014 ... | reverse complement strand
GCAGCTTTTTGTCGATGGCGCTGTGCACGGCGCTGTCGATCCACGGCTCGGCCTTTTTCTGGAACTCCTCGGGGCTCAGGCGGCGGATATACTCCGCATTGATGGCGCGCAGCTTGAGGGGGTCGAAGATGGCGGGGGACTTGGAGATGCCGTCTGGGGACCAGATTTTGACCAGCTCCGGCAGGGAGAAGATCTCCTGCTCGGCGTACTCGCCGCGGGGGCTCCAGCCCAGCAGGCAGATATAGTTCAGCACCGCCTCGGTCAGGTAGCCCTTAGCCACCAGATCCTGATAGCTTGCATCGCCGTTGCGCTTGGACAGCTTGTTCTGTGCGTCCTTCATCACCGGCGGGCAGTGGATATAGGTGGGGATGTCCCAGCCAAAGGCCTGATACAGCAGGTTATACTTGGGGGTGGAGGACAGATACTCGCTGCCGCGGATGACGTGGGTAATGCCCATCAGGTGGTCGTCCACAACGTTAGCAAAGTTGTAGGTGGGCATCCCGTCGGTCTTAATGAGGATCTGGTCGTCCATCTCGCTGTTGTTCACCTCGATGTGGCCGTACACCACATCGTCAAAGCCGGTCACGCCCTCGCGGGGGATCTTCTGGCGGATGACGTAGGGCTCGCCTGCGGCAAGGCGCTTTTCCACTTCCTCCTTGGGCAGCTCGCGGCAGCAGCCGTCGTAGTGGGTCATCTCACCGGCAGCGCGCTGCTCGGCGTGCAGGGCTTCCAGACGCTCTTCGGTGCAGAAGCAGTAATAGGCCTTGCCCTCAGCCACCAGCTGCTCGGCATACTGCTTGAACATGCCCATGCGCTCGCTCTGCACATAGGGGCCCACCGGGCCGCCAACGTCCGGGCCCTCGTCCCACAGCAGGCCGGTCTCGCGCAGAGTGTTGTAGATCACGTCCACAGCACCTTCCACATAGCGGCCCTGGTCGGTGTCCTCAATGCGCAGGATGAAGGTGCCACCCTCGTGCTTTGCCATTAAATAGGTATACAGCGCAGTGCGCAGGTTGCCCACATGCATATAGCCAGTGGGCGAGGGGGCAAAACGGGTGCGGACTTTGTTGCTCGGCATAGAAAAACGCTCCTTTTATACTCATGCAAAAAATGCGGATAGCTACGTCTTAGTTTACCTGTTCTGCTGCGATTTGTCAACGGAGGAACGTGTTTTGTGCGAAGCTGCGGTTTTTGGGACACAAGGCGGGACATTTTGTCGAAATCGCCCGCAATCATTGACGAAGGCTGTATTTTTTTGTATACTAATTTCAAACGGTGCTGGCACAATTTTCCTGTTGTGCCAGCTGCCTGCCTGTATGGAGAAAACGTTGAAGGAGAATGATACCTATGAAAAGCACCGGGATCGTCCGCGGCATCGACTCGCTGGGCCGCATCGTCCTGCCCAAGGAGCTGCGCACCACCCTGCATCTGGACGGTGACACCAAGCTGGAGATCTTTGTGGATGGCGACGCCATCGTGCTCAAGAAGCACCGCCCCGCCGGCAGCTGCGACTTCTGCGGCGACGTGGACGCCAACGCCATCCAGTTTGCCGGGTACTGCATCTGCCCCGCCTGCCGCCGCAAGATCGGCGCGCTGTAAACCAGAACCAAAAGGAGGCCTGCGTCCATGAGCCGCATGACCGATTTTACTGTCCCTTCCACCGTGCCCGGGCGCACCCTGCACGCGTTCTGCTGTGAGCCGGAGGGCGAAGTGCGGGCAGCGCTGCAGCTGTCCCACGGCATGGTGGAGTTCATCGACCGGTACAAGCCGCTGGCGGAGTATCTGGCCGGGCAGGGCATCGTGGTGGTCGGCCACGACCACCTGGGCCACGGCGGGTCCATCCGCACCAAGGCCGACTACGGCTACTTTGCCGAGCCGGACGGCAACCGTGCCGTGCTGGACGACCTGCACGCCATGACCCTGCGCACCAAGGAGCGCTACCCCGGTGTGCCGTACTTTCTGCTGGGACACAGCATGGGTTCCTTCTATGCCCGGCAGTACCTGTGCGAATACGGGCAGGAACTGAGCGGTGCCATCATCATGGGCACCGGCCACCAGCCCAAAGCGCTGGTGCAGTTTGCCCGCAGCACCTGCCGGGCGCTGGCGGCCGTGCACGGCTGGCAGTACCGCAGCAAGCTGGTGGCCAACCTGTCCTTCATGGGCTACAACAAGGGGCTGGAGGGCCGCACCACCCACGACTGGCTCAACCGTGACGCCGCCGAGGTGGACAAGTACCTGGCCGACGAGCGCTGCACCTTTACCTTTACGCTCAACGCCTACTACAGCATGTTCAGCGGCATCCTGCGCCTGCACGACCCGGCTTTTCTGGCCCGGATGCCCAAGGACCTGCCCCTGCTGTTCCTGGCCGGCACCGCCGACCCGGTGGGCGACCGGGGCAAGGGCGTGCTGCGCGCCATCCAGAGCCTGAAGGCCGCAGGCGTGCAGAACATCCGCTGCAAGCTGTACCCCGGCGCCCGGCACGAACTGCTGGTGGAGACCAACCGGCAGGAAGTGTTTGCCGACATTGCCGCCTGGCTGAACGATCAGCTGCGCTGACCACACTGCACCGCACCTTCTTTGCATTTTTCAAAGCCGCTGCCCGGCACACCGGGCAGCGGCTTTTCTGCGTTCTACAACAAGAAATTTCAATGCGTATCAAGACCATTTCAACAGCGCAACAATAGCGTACAGCTCTCTCTGCATTCTGCGTAAAATCTTGCTGCATTTTTTTGCATTTTGCCAATTATCCGCGTATTTCCGTGAACTTATTGACAGTGCAGCCATAAAATAGTATACCATAAGCAGAGTTTATTGCTCTGTTTTATCTCCGTATAGATACAATTTATGGTATCTTTTGTGTGCAGAACGAAGGGAGCGAATCTTATGACGAACAAGAAATTCAAAAAAGCCGCAATGGCTCTGGCCCTGACCGCCTGTGTTGCAGCCACCCCTCTGGCCGCCAACGCTGAGACCCCTGAAAACGCAGTCCCTGTAGAGAACAAAGAACGTTCCGAAGCAGAAACTCCTGCACAACAGGCTTCTGAAAGTGCAAACACTGCTCCCGTAGAAAACCAGGAGCACGAAAACGCCGAGGGCATTCTGGAGGACCGGGAGACTGAGGACAAGAAAATCACGACCGATGTCGAGTACACCGACCGCGAGTTCACCTATAATGAGGACGGCACCGTCAAATCGGAGGAATCCTCCGGTGATATCGTCCAGAAGGAGATGGATAAGAGCACCGAAGCCGCTTCTGGCGAGACTGCCGGAGAAGGCAAGGATTCCGAGGGTTCTGCTAAAACTCCTGAAGCAGGCGAGACCACCGAGGAAGGCAAGGGCATCGAAGCTCCCGATGCGGACATCTCCGAACCGGTCAAGGACGCCGAGGGCAAGATCATCGGCACTGCCTCCAAGGAGGAGCGCACCGAACAGGAAACTACCATCACACCCACCAGCCCGGACTCTGAAAAGCTGGTAGACAGCACTGTCAACCCGGACGGTTCTGTGACCAACCGCTACAAGACTTCTCACACTGCTGATAAGACTACAACCAACACAACCACCGGCACAGTTACCGCAGACACCAAGGAGATTTTTGTGACCGATGGCAAAGAGGTTGACCTGAAGCAGGAGTTGGGCGCGGATTATCAGGAAAAACTGAAGTGGGACACCGTCGATGGCACCTCGTTCAACGGCTACACCGTGGGCAGCCTGGAAGAAGACGGCGACCGCCAGACCTACACCCTGACCAAACACACGGAAGACACCGACCTTGAGATGACTGGCGAAGATCTTGCCAAGCTCCTGGAAGCTGACTACACCAAAACCGAGAACGACGATGGCAGCTACACCCTGACCAAAAGCATCCGTACTTCTGCCGGCGAACAAACTGTGTACATCACCGTGACCGGCAACAAAGCCACCCGCACGGTGGACACTACCCTGAAGGTGGACGTTAAAAAGAGCGAGCACACCGGAAGCGCTGAAGTGAAGCAGGACGACGTGATGCTGCCCAACAAAACAGATAAGACGCTGACCTTTACAGACAAGAACAGCAACACCTTCCATGTGGATCTGGATGAGCTGCTTCAGAAGCCGGACAAAACCGAGAGCACCAATGCTGCCGGTGACAAGGTCATCACTGTGAAGGACGGCAGCAAGACCTATGAGATCATTTACCACGAGACGAATGAGTACACCGATGCACAGGTCAAGGATCTGTCTGCCGACGAGCTGGCCGGTCTGTTGAACAGCAATTCCGCTAACGGCGAGTTCATTGTCAAGGATGGCAAGGTCTGCAAGGTGGTCAACGGCGAAGCCTGCGAGATCAGCTACAATAATGCCACGCAGCTGCTGAAAAAGGTCCAGATTTCTGTCACTATGACCGATGCCGACAACCAGCTGTCCAAGGACAACGGCACCTTGGAGGATGCCAAGCTTCGTGCCAAAAAGGACGCTTTGCAGAAGGCTCTGGCAGAAGCGATCTACGCCTGCACCGGCACCACGGTGGACCCCTCTTCTCTGAACATTACAGACGAGGATGTTTCTCTCCCCGAAGGTGTGGATAATGTCTTTGCAAACGCAGACAAGCTGAAGCGCACCTATATCTATACGGCCTCGGACGGCAAACAGTATACCTTTACTTACAAATTTGCCTACGACGATACACGGAACCATATCACCGGTTTCGGCGACGATGTCATGAAAGTGGGTTATTTTACCGGCGGCATTCATGTGAAGCCTGAAGAAGATGTGGAGGCTGCGGACGGAAAGACGGATCACAAGAGCACTCTGATCGAAAGCGGTGTTTTTGTCTCCGGCAATGCCACCACAGATGCCAACGGTGCTTATACCACCATCACCAAGGACAGCCCCCTCTATGGCCTTGGCGTGGACTTCAAGACCGCTCCGAAAAACGCCGTTGCCGGTTCCATCAAGTATGATGATACCGGCCGCATCATTGAATACCAGACCACCGACGGCAAGACCATTAAGCTGTCTTACGAAAGCGTTAAGGTTCCGGATTCGAATCTGCCGTCTTATGCGCCTGTTGACGGAAAGACCAATATCAACAGCCAGTCCTTCACCAGAGTGACCTGGGAGGCCTGGGATCTGGGCGAGATCCGCAACGAAGAGCAGGCGGATGACCAGTGGACGATCTCTTCCGGCAAGGATGAGAGCGGCGGCCTGACCTATACCATCGTGGACAAGAAGAACAATGTCACCTATGACGATCTGATCCGGGTCGGCAGCAACAGCTACACCAAAACCGTGACCGATGAAAACGGTGTCAAGACCACCTACACCGTCACCGTTGAACCCGGCAGCCTGAGCGAAAGCAGGGCTCTGACCGAGCTGGCCGAGCGCTATGGCGTGGAGGCCGCTGCCATCACCGTGAAAGACGGCGTTGCCTCCTTTACCAAGGACGGCAAGCAGTATCAGGTGGGCTATGGCAGCCAGCTGAAGATCGAGACCGTTCTCACCACCGAAGGCACGGTCACCACCGACGCCGATCAGGCAGAGCTGCTGGAAAAGATCCAGCAGATGCAAAAGGATCTGCAGGATGGCGAAATTCTGGATGTGGGCGGCTACCAGGTAACGATCTCGACCTCGAAGGATGAGATCATTGAGATCCTCCATAAGGTCGGCGAGACCACCGACTTCACCCGCTTGACCCGCGAGGAGCTGAAGGCTCTGCTGGAAAAGGAAAAGTCAGAGGCCGACGCTGCCGGCAAGAGCTATACGGGCGACATGGACGTTTCGCACCCGGAGTACAGCAACAAAAACCTGTACGGCAAGCCTGACACGGGTATCATCGCCACCAAAAAGAAAGAGCATCTGTCCTATGATGGCAACTACATCCAGCATCTGGAGCTGAACGCAACGACCAAGGCCGACCTGCTGAAGGACGCTGACGGCAACGTCAGCCAGACCGACTGTGTTCTGGTGGACAAGAAACTGGAATACAGCGACGATCTGGATAAGCTCATTGACAGCCAGGGCACCAGCGTGGTCAACCTGCAGGATAAGATCGGTTACGACATCCCCATGGATCGCTATGAATATGCCCGCACCAGCTTCAGTGACGGCGACAAGCTGAACTGGAATGTCCGCAACAACCACCCCACTGCCAGCACCTATTACAAGGTGTCCGGTACGGTGGCCTACAACCAGTACAAGCTGGAGGACAGCACTTCTGAGCTTACGAAGGAGCAGGCCGAAGCCCTTCTGAAGAAGCTTCAGGCGGAGGGTTATGCCGATGCTTCCATCGTGACCTTCTACACGACCGAACATGAGCATCAGCAGACGGAAAGAAACGCTTCTTACCGCATCTATCTGAACAAGAGCGAGCTGATTTCCTACGGTTACCTGTCCTACGACAGCAACACCTGCACCAATGCCCACAATTGGAATCAGGCGATGTACGGCTTATCGAACAAGTATTTCAATCCTGATGCCTACTGCGGCGGCTACGACCTTGGACTGACCGGTTTCCGTCAGGTGGAGGACGGAACCTTTGTGGCACAGGGCAAAAAGACCATCACCGTGTCCCGCATTCTGCCTGCCACCACGCTGACCAACAACCACCTGACCATCACCGATTCCGCACAGAAAGCCGATACCGGCAGCGGAGTCAGCGGCCGCTACAACTATACCACCACCGTCTCCGGCTCGCGAGTGAATTACTCCGCCCTGGGTACTGCGACCCACGAGACCTGGAAGGAAGCTGCGCAGCAGACCACCGAGCGCACCGGCGAACAGGGCGATGGAACGTTGTCTTATACCTACCGTTCCACGCAGGATGCCAGTGTAGATGCCGAAAGCGCCCACAAAGAAGAAACTGTCGTCCGTCACGGCACTGCAGACTACGAATACACCTACACCGCCAGCAAGGACGAAGTAGAGATCACCACCGACAGCCGCACCGAAACCACTACACCCGAAACGCCTGAAACTCCGGATACCCCCGTCAGCCCGGAAGGCCCCACCACGCCTCCCGTGCAGGACGCCACTCCGGATGATGCCGAGACGCCTGTGACCCCGGAGAACCCCGCCAATCCTTCTGTGCAGGATGCCACCCCCGATACCGTGGCCGCCCTGCCCAAGACCGGCGTCAACTGGACGGCGGCTCTGGCCATGGCCCTGAGCGGCATGGCCCTCACCGTGGCCGGTGCCTTCACCAGCCTGTTTGCCAAGAGCAAGCACTGATGCGCTGACAAGACCAACCCCCAGTGAGCCGTAAAAAGCTCGCTGTTCCTCGCACACAACAACAATGCCCCCGGAGAGTTCTCCGGGGGCATTGTTGTTTCTATCGGTTTTTATTTTCTCAGCCAGCCGTCCACAGCGGCCACCAGCGCCTTGCCGCGGCGGCCCAGCAGGCGGGGCAGCAGCACACGGGCCATAGCCCACACGCCTGCAAAGTTGATCAGGATGACCACCGCGGTGATCAGGCCGGTCCACAGGCCGTACAGCGGGGTCTCGGCCAGCAGCACAAAGGCCTCGAACACCAGCAGGCCCACGTTCAGCAGCACCCGGCCCGGATGCACATGCATATGGATCATGCGGTTTGCGTCGATGGAGCGCAGGGTGAACACCAGCGCCAGCCCCAGGAAGGAAGCGTATGTGGCACCGATGGGGCCCCACCATTTGATGAAGAAGTAGTTCATGATGCAGTTACTGATGGCACCGGCCATCATGGTGACCATGCTGCGGCTGGACTTTTTGGTCACCACATACACGCTGTTCATGAACTGGTTGAAGCAGCTGCAGGTGGAGGCCAGCACCAGGAAGGGCACAAAGTGCCATGCGTAGTAGTAGTTGGACTTCATGACGTGCATCACCGGGCGGCACAGCCAGATGATGCCCGCCGCACAGCAGAACAGCACACTGGAATAGGTGCGGAAGATCTTGGTAAAGAACCGCGCCCGGCCCTCCTCCTCGGTGACAGCCGAGAGCTGCCAGGCGTCGTAGAAGATCAGGCCCAGCGTGGTGAGGATGGTGGGCAGGAAGTAGCCCGTGGAGAGCAGGCCGCTCCAGGCGTTGCCGTCCCGGCCGTCCAGTCCGTTGCACATCTCACGCACAAAGAACAGGTCGGAGGCGTTGATGATCCAGAAGCTGATCTGCGCCGGGATCATGGGCAGCGAGAAGTGGAGCATCTGCTTCCACAGGTCCTTGTTGATGCCCTTGAGCTCCACATCATTCCACAGCTTGCCGGTGATCATGAGGAACAGCACGCTGACCAGATCACCGCTGATGATGGCCAGCAGGTAGCCGTTGGCGCCCCACTTGAAGCCCACCAGGTACAGCACATAGAATGCCATGGTGGCCACGGTGCACAGCACGCCGTCCACGGCCACCAGCTTGTTCCACTGGCGGCTGCGCACGAACTGGGTGCACAGGGTGCGCAGGCAGCTCATGAGCACATAAATGTAGATCAGCAGGCCGTACTGCGCCATATCCGGCAAAAACTGGGTGATGGGCCAGCACAGCACCAGAATGCCAAAACCGCCCAGAATGGTGAGCAGGCCGTTGGTGAACACCTGCTTTTCGCTGTTGCCCTTGTCCAGACCAAAGCGGATGATGGCGTTGGACATGCCCATGGACACAAAGGGGATGAGCAGGTTCGCGTACTGGCTCAGGATCTTGGACAGGCCCAGATCCGAGATCTCGGCCATGGCGTAGGTCAGGAACGGCTGCACGATCAGCGTGAGCAGTTTGGACGAAAAGCTGGAAATGGCAAAGATGAGGGTGTTGCCGGCCAGCTTGGAGTATTTATCGCCGCCGGACTTTTTTTCGTTTTCCAAGGGAAGTCTGCCTCCTGTTTCTACTTCTTCAATAGCTCCCGCCGGGCTTTCCAGTCCGGCAGCAGCTTTGCCACCTCGGCCCAGAACGCCGGGCTGTGGTTGGCCTGCAAAAAGTGGCAGTACTCGTGCACCACCACATAGATCTGCGCCGCAGGCGGCATGTTGTACAGCTGCAGCGCAAAGGTGATCTGCTTTTTGCCGGGGCAGCACACGCCCCAGCGGGTGGTCATGCTGCGCACCTTGAGGGTGGGTTTCTGGCCGCCCAGCACCCCGGCAAAGGCCGGGTAGACCTGATCGCTCATGGCGGTAAAGTAGGTCCGTGCGGTCTCCTTGTCCGGCAGGTCGGCATTGTCGCGGGCCGCTTTTGCCATCACTTTCTGCCGGGTGTCGTGGATCCACTGTGCGTTCTTGCACACAAAGGCGTCCGCCTGTTCCAGGCCGGTGCGCAGCGGGATGCTGACCATCACGGTGCCGTTGTCCCGTACCCGCAGATGCAGCTGTTTGATCTTTTTGCGGTACAGCTCGTACTGGATGCCGCCCGCGCTGCGCAGCTGGACTTCCGGTTTTTGTGCGGCCACGTCAGGACGCACGCTCTGCCCGCTGCGGGGCCCGCTGCGGGGCCGGCAGCTGGGCCAGCACCACGGCGGCAAAGATCAGCACACAGCCCACGCCTTCGCGCGGGGAAAGGCTCTGATGCAGCAGCACCCAGCCGCCCAGTGCGCTGAACACGCTTTCCAGGCACATAATCAGGCTGCCCACGGCAGGGTTCATATCCCGCTGGCCCAAAATCTGCAGCGTGTAGGCCACGCCGCTGGACATCACACCGCAGTACAGCAGGGGCACCGCGTTCACGGCAAATTCCGCCGGGGCCGGGTGCTCCAGCAGCAGCGCTGCCACCGAGCTTTCCACCGCCACCACAAAGAACTGCCGCAGGCTCAGGCGCACGCCATCCACCTGCGGACCATAATGGTTCACCGCCATGATCTGGAAACTGAACAGCACGGCGCACAGCAGCAGCACCATGTCGCTGCGTTCCACGCCGCCAAAGCCGTTCTGCATGCACAGCAGATACAGCCCGCACACCGCAATGGCCACGCTGAGCCACAGCTGGGGGCTGCCGCGGCGGCCCAGTGCCAGCCCGAAGATGGGCACCAGCACCACATACATCGCCGTGAGGAAGCCTGCTTTGGCCGTGGAGGGGTTCAGTGTCAGGCCGAACTGCTGGGCAGCCGACGCCACAAACAGCAGCGTGCCGCACACCAGGCTGGCCCGGCGCAGACAGCGGCGCTCCTCCGGCGTTTTCGGTGCCCCAGTGGTGCCGGTGCTGCGCTGACGCACCAGGTCAAACACCTTGACCGTGGGCAGCAGCACCAGCACCGCCAGCCAGCTGCGCCCGGCCAGAAAGCTGCAGGCTCCCATGCCGGAACCGGCGCTCTGGGCCACGAAGGCCGTGCCCCAGATAAATGCGCACAGCAGCAGCAAAAGCGAATTCTTGCGTTGTGTATTCATCAGCCGACGCCCTCCACCTTGAGCAGACCGTAGAGGTAGTAACGGCTGGAATCATAGGAAATAGTCATGCGGTAGATGGCCGCCGGGTCCAACCCGGAGATGGTGCAGGTGTAGTCGGTGCCGTCGGTCTTGATGTAGTAGGTACTGTCCGGCACATACTCCACGCCGCCGTCTACCTTTTTCCACAGCGCCACCTTGAATTTCTGGGTGCCCTCGGCGGTGCCGCAGGCCATGACGGTCAGCGTGCCGGTGGGTGCCGCAAAATAGTTGGTCTGGCGGCTCCAGATGCCGTTGAACACGGCGTACAGGGTGCCGTCCACCATGGCAGTGTCAAACTTTGCCGAAGCGTCCGCAATGCCCTGAATAATCAGCGGGTCTGCGGTAGCGTCCGCCCAGCGGGTGGTGTCCTCTTCCTGCACCTCGCCGGAGCTGCCGGAGATCTTCTGCGCCACACCGCGCAGTGCGTCCTTGCAGCCGGTCAGACCGGCCACCAGCAGAGCGGCGGCCAGCACAACGGCCAAAAAGCGTTTTTTCGTTTTCATAAACGTTTCCTCAACCTGTCAAAGGGTTTGATGTTCCTGTTTTTTCGGGTTCCGGCAGAGCCGGGTCCATCTGTATAGTATACCGCATTTTGCAGCACCGCACAAGAGAGCCGCCCGGCTTTTGCGCGCGCTGCCGCCCGATTTCATGCAGTTTCTTTGCCGTCGGCAGCCGCCAGTGCCCCACACTCGGCAGCGGCGAGGGAAGTCTGCTCCGGCCCGAACAACGAACCGTACCGGTACAGGGCCCAGCCCCCGGCTCCCTGCTCTCGCAGAAAGGCCACCTGGTCGGCCAGCGCACGGCCGGTGCTCCAGCCCGACAGGCTGTTTTCGTTGCTGCCGCCGTCGCCCACTCCCACACGGTAGGCTCCCAGCCCAAAGTACAGGGCCACGCCCTCCGCACGAGGATAGGCCAGCCATGCGGGCACGATATTTTCAAAGGCAAAGCGGGTGCTGCCGTTGTGCAGGGCAAAGCCCTGCCCCCAGTACACCTGCGGGCACAGATAATCGACCACCGCATCCCCGCCGCCGGACGCCAGCCAGCCGGTCACATCGCTGTACTGCTGGTTTTCGTCGTTGTCCGGGTTGCCCTGGGGGCTGATGCCGAACCGCAGGGTGGGGTCCGCCGCTTTCACCGTGTCGTGCACGGCCCGCACCAGCGCGGTCACATTTTCCCGCCGCCACGCGGCAAGATTTCCCGCCCCGGACGCCGCAAACTGCGCCGCGTCGATGCTCTCATCGGTGGTAGGGTAGAAGTAATCGTCAAAGTGGATGCCGTCCACCGCGTAGTTCTGCACCAGCTCGGCCACGCCTTGCACCACATAGTCGGCGGCGGCAGGCTCGGCGGGGTTCAGGTAAAGGCCCTCGTCCACCGTGCATACCCACTCCGGGTGGGCGTTGGCCAGATTGCCGTCCGCAAGGTTCGGCGGCATGGCCGCCGAGGAGCGCAGGCGGTAGGGGTTGACCCACGCTTCCACCGAGATGCCCCGGGTGTGGGCTTCCTGCAGCAGCACGTCCAGCGGGTCAAAGCCCGGGTCCTGCCCCTGCACACCGGTGCACAGATGGCTCCACGGGAACAGGGTGCTGCGGTACAGCGCATCCCCGAAGGGGCGCACCTGGGCCAGCACCGTGTTCAGCCCCAGCCCGGCACAGTTGTCCAGCAGCTGCACCACTCCGGCGCGGAAGGCATCCTCCGTGGAAAAGTCCATGGCGGCCCATTCCAGATAGCTCACCCACACGGCCCGCCACTCCCCGGCAGGCAGCGCCGGGTTGGGGTCTGCCGAGGGCTCCGGGGTGCTGTCGGCGGCCGCAGGGGAAGTGCCCCTGCGCAGGGCCAGCCCTGCCGCAACACACACAGCCGCCCCGGCCCCCAGCAGAAAGGTACGCCGCCCCATGCGGCGGTTTTTGCGTCCTGTCTTTTTCCGGCTGCGCCGGGTCACAGCTCTTCCTCCTGCAATTTATACAGGGTCAGCGCCGCCCAGCCGCGGGCACAGGCCAGCAGCACGAACAGCAGGTTCGTCCAGAAGGCAAGCCCGGCCATGCCCGCATAGCGGGTGAGCAGCCAGAACACCGTGCGCAGCACCTCCGCCGCGCACACCAGCTGCAGCTGCCGCTGGATGGGCTTGCCGCGGCTGTACTCGATGCCCAGCAGGGCAGGCCACACCAGTGCCGAGCACAGGTCGCCCGCCCAGCCGCCGGCTGCCAGCTTGCTGAGCATCAGCAGCACGAACACCAGCGTGTAATTGCGCTTTTCGGCCGCCGGGGCACCTTTTTGTGCTGCCAGAAACAGCGCCGCGATGCCGGTCAGGCAGAACGCCACCAGTTCCAGCGCTGAAAAGTCCATGCCGCCCAGCACGGCAAAGCCGCCCAGCATGGAAACCGCCGCTGCGGCCAGCAGAAAGAAGTACCAGGTCTTGCGTGTGAATTTGAGCTTCATTGCGTTCCTCCCGCCCGGTGCAGCGTGCAGCGGGCCTGCTGAATTTTTCAAAGAATTAAAAATATTATAGCACAAAACCGCGCAGGTTGTGTTACAATAAGGAAAACTATTCCGGAGGTTTTCCATGAACGCTGTTGTTTCCATCGTCCTGCTGGCCGCCGTGCTGGGCGTGATCGTGTTTCTGCTCTCCCGGCGGGAAAACGGCCGCCGCAGTCAGTACGGCCCGGCCGGGCTGTCCGAGTTCCGCACCGACCTTGCACTGGACGAGTGCTTCGACCGGCTGGACGAACACAACGACTCCGACGTGTTCGTCTACGACTGCCGCCGGGAGCGGGACGGCGGCTTTTTGCTGCACCTGACCCTGCACCAGCCCACCCAGCAGCCGCTGGACACCCTGTACACCCTGCGGCTGGACCCCGGCCGCCAGACCGTGGTCACCCTGATCTTCATCCGGGAGGCCTTTGGCTACAAGGAGCCGCTGTTCCCACAGGAGATTCTGGACGAATTCATGGCCCAGAAGCTGGACGCCCACCGCACCCGGTGATTTTTGCGGGCAAAAGGGCTTTTCATTTGCCGCAGAATTTGTTATACTAAATAATGGCGTTGCGGCGCTCTGCGGGCTAGTAGCTCAGTTGGTCAGAGCTGGCGGCTCATAACCGCTTGGTCCCGGGTTCAAGTCCTGGCTGGCCCATACAAAAAAGAAGCACGAAGGTTTCGGCCTTTGTGCTTCTTTTTTGTATGCCGACTGCTTATTGGCAATCGGTGCAAAAACTATATTCAGGCAAGCATCCTGCCCTCCAGATAGGAGCAGCGGAGGTAGTCGGGATTGGTATAGTAAACGTTGGAATTGAAGTCAGAGATCTCATCCGTGATAAAAGAGGAAAAAATATCCAGAATGCCTTGTGCGGCATCGTCGTTTTTCATAGTAGACAGTACCAAGCCCTGATACAGCATTCCGATGGAAGTAGTCGAAGGAACCGTATAGCGGCATTCCGAAACCGTGTCGAATGTTCCCTCTGCAATCTGGAAGTCCTCGATCAGTTCATCCGAAACCTGCTCAAAGGAAAGGCAGTGATTGACTTCGGCAAGCCGGAGCTGCCGCTCGATATCGGCTTTGGAAAAGCAAGCGATCACATCCTGCCGATGATTTTTCGTCTTACGGGCAATGTACTCGATCAGACTGCAAACATAGAAAACATCATTTTCCTGCTTTTCAGTCATGGATATGTTCACTCCTTTCAAACGTCAGGCAACGCAGAGCATTGACGGTAGAGATACCGCTTCCAAAAAAGGGACGTTCCACGGAACGTCCCTTTGATCGCCTGTGCTTACCGGAACACTGCCACGACATAGGCGGTGCCGTTGTAGTCGATGAAGGCCGCGCCCATTTCGTTGTGACCGGCCGCGTCATCCAGCAGGAGCGCCACCGTTACATCCTTCGGGACACCATAGCACCCGGACCAGTATAGGAAGGCGTTCAGATCATCCGTATGGCTCATGTTGCTGTCCGCATCCAGCGCCACGGTGTACACCAGATCCAGGCCGCTGACCTGCAGGCTGTCCGGTTCCTGTACAAACCATTCTGCCACCGCTTTGGCCGTGTTATCCAGCTCCGGCGCATAGGCAACGCCCAGCTGCCGCGCCAGCTCTGCGGCTTTTTCAGCGTCCGTGCCGGTGTTCACGCTCCCCAGCCCGCTGCAGGCCGTAAGCACACCAAGCGCCAGCACCCCAGCCAGCAGGCAGACAAGCAGATTTTTCCAGTGTTTCATCTTGATCAGCTCCTTTCACGCTGCATCCGTCCCCGCCGCCCCAGACCGGCAGGGCCTTTTTGTTCATGATATCATGCTTCCGGGCAAAAAACAAGGCCGCTGCCTGCAAACGGCAGCGGCCTTGTCCGGTTTTTATTTTGCGTACTCGACAGCGCGGCTCTCGCGGATGACGTTGACCTTGATCTGGCCGGGGTAATCCAGCG
>ERZ839741.2852-NODE-2852-length-14956-cov-5.152406_pt1 | contig 14956 bp, 13 predicted proteins | sample MGYA00519880_ERZ839741 | MGnify/ENA primary metagenome ERZ839741 (study PRJEB31850, sample SAMEA3708851) | human gut metagenome | biome: human gut; feature: human-associated habitat; material: faeces | place: China | collected 2014 ... | reverse complement strand
CTGCCGCAAGCCCTTTTTCCTCGATCATGGTCAGCCGTTTATGAAGCTGTAAAAGTACTCCGACCGCTGGTGTAAACGGCGTCTGCCCCCGCTCGCCATTTTTCAGGTAGTCGCGCAGATCAAAATACATCGAGCGGACCGCCGTCTCCTGCACTCTCGCGATCGCACGCGCCCCCAGCACCAGAATCGAGAGTCCCGGCGGAAGTGCCAGTGCTTTCTGCGAGCCGGTCAGCACCAGATCAACTCCCCATCTTTCCATCCTAAATGGATCGGCAAGAAACGAGCTGACCGCGTCAACCGCCAGAATCAGCTGGTTTCGTCTGCAAAAGTCAGAAATCAGCTCCATATCATAGAGAACGCCCGTGGAAGTCTCATGGACATTGACTAAAAATCCGGTAAATTCTTTTCCCTCATACGGCGCCAGGTCTTCTGCCCGAAGCGCCCGTCCGCTCTCCAGCTGGATCTCCTCATGAGGAATTTCATGGATCTCACAAATTTTCGCAAACCGCGCGCCAAAACTGCCGCCGTTTACGACCAGCACGCGGTCGCGCTCCGTAAAAAGGTTCATGACTGCCGCTTCCATCGCCGCCGTGCCCGAACCTGTCAGGAAAACCGCCCGCGCATCCTCAGGCGCCCCCGTGAACTGCTTCATCAGGCGCTCATTTTCCTTCATAATTGCAGAAAATTCCGGTGTGCGGAAATATGGTACTTCTTCCGCCCCGATCGCCCGGATTTCCTCGTCCATCTGAACCGGTCCTACCGCAAAATTAATCATACATTTCCTCCAAATCTATCTAATGTACTCTCGAAATCTTTCTGTGCTCGATTTTGTGAGATGATTTTTTGTCAGTTGTGCCCAAATTTCTGAGGCGTACGCGGTGCGTACGTTGATGAAATTCGGGTGCGGCTGGCGGAAAATCAGCCACAAAAGCAAGTGCAGAAAGACTCCGAGAGTACATTCTAAACAAGTTCTATATCCCACGTGCCCGTCTCCGGTACATCACAAGCGACGTCAGTCCAAAGCAGGCAGTCAGTGCCGCCATCAAAAGCAGATACGAAAGCGATCCGCCCAGCAGTCCTGCCGCGCGTACGCAGGGCGAAGAAATAAGGAGCGCCGCTGCCGTCACACCGACATAACCCAGAAAAATACGTTTCTGCTCCTGCATAATGATGAGTGCATAATAAAACAGATTCACATACGCATTGAACGCGCCGCCTAGAATGATAAACACCAGCGCCAGACGGCATTCCCGCAGCATGTACGCAATTTTCGGATATAATATTGAGAGAACCGGAATTCCGAGAATCCAGGCACCCCCGACTGCCAGCACCGTAAGCGCCGCGATGATTGCCGCCAGCCGGCCTACCGTCCCGGCAAATTCCGGGAGCGCATTCCGCTCCCACTGTTCCGAGAGTTTCGTGATATACGGGCGGATGACGAAGCCTGCCACCAGATTGATGACGCTGGTCGGCATGAAGATCGCACCGAATACCGCCTGATACTTGTCCGCCATATTGCCCTCGATCGCATATTTCGCGGCAGAAAAAATATAAAAATCCAGGATAACCGATAAAAACAGGACTACATTTTCTTTAAACAACAGCCCGCCACGTCCGGAGCGGACCTCCCAGTCCACCTGCGACAGATGACCGATTACCGAAAAATCAAACAGGCACACGCCCGCCAGCTGCGCCAGTACTGCCGCCAGGCAGGAGCCGACCAGGTTATGGGTCGCATTCAAACAGCCCAAAAAGACACCGACTGATAAAACCGTCCGGAATGCGTTTGATTTGCCCGTCAGATACAGGCGTCCGTCACGCTGAAATTCTGCCTCATAAGCGTCCGCGAAACCGTCGATCACCTTGTACGCTACCATCAAAAATACCGTCGCCGCCTTGACAAAGGCATAGTCCCGGTTGATCACCGTCACATAAAAAAGCCCGGCCACCAGTGCCGCACCACAGGTCATCAGGCGCAGCCGCAGATATTCGCCAAACGTAAACCGCCGCCTCGTATCCGTGATCTGGAACGGGCGGATGCCAAAATAGGCCACCATAAACATATGCTGACCAAATGTAGAATACGCAAAGGAGAAGATACCGCCCTCATCCTCGCCGACAATCTGGATGACCGCGATCGTCAGCACCATGGACGCCAGCGCATAGAGAAAGCTCCCTATCATATTCCAGCTCATATTTCGTTTTTCAATCTGCCCGTCTCCACCAATCAGGGCGTTCGCTAAATATTTTATCACTACAGTATCTCTTCCTTTGAAAATTCCAGTCGGCTCGGCGTGTGTGTTTTGCGCTTCTCAACCGGCGGAAGCTGCATGAAATCGCCGTACATATTTGTCAGCATTTCCTCGATATTTCCCGGAAAATTCATGCGTCTGCCCTCAAATTCCAGCTTCCGGAGCGGATAACAGCGTGTCCGGTCCACGACATTCCAGTATGGGCTTGTGTCCGGCAGAAATGCCATCCGGCGTGTCCGGTATTTATTGTATTTACGGCAGACCCGCTCACAGCGAATCCGCAGCCACTGAGGCGAGATATGGAGCAGCTTCATCGCCTTGTAGACCATCCCGCAGACCGCCCAGATAAGCTTCGCCTTGATGCCCCGCTGCTGCAGCGTCGGACGCGGAATCGCCCGCAGAATCATCAGCTTACTCCAGAACCATGCCGTCCACGACTGAATCTGGTATAGAACCGGGTTGTCCGCCACATTGTCAAGCACATACAGATCCAGAAAGATACCGAACGGACAGTCCACATCCTTCATAACCTCCTCGACAAACACCGTCCCCTTCTTCACCAGACGGGTCGTCATCAGCGGATAATTAGGATATCGCTCTGCATTGAGAACCAGATACCGGTCGCTCATCTTCTTTTCCACGATCCGGAGCAGGTGCTCAAAATCTCGCCGCGGCATCGCAATATCGATATCATCGTCCCAGGGAATAAATCCCTTGTGCCGCAGCGCACCGATTCCCGTTCCGGCTATCCCGAAATATTCCAGATGATAGTCTTCACAGATCCGGATAAAATCATCCAGAATCGACAAAATCTCTCCCTGCAGCTGTTTCAGAACTTCTGGCTCATAAAATTTACTGTCCATATCAATGTCTGTCCCCTCCACCAAGCCCGCAGAACACCCCACGCCTGCCGCAGCCGATCATATTTTCCTTAATAGTACGAGGGTATTCTACTATATTTTAAAGGAAAAGTAAACCGCGGCTACTTTTTACCTTCTTTCTCAGGTTCCCACACCTCTATCTCCCGCTTCCATCCAAACAGATGTCCCGGAAGCGAATATGCCGCTCCGATCCCCAGCCCGATTGCGATCGCCATCTTGATTGTATCCATGCCATACTGGAGCGCCAGCGCTTCCTGTCCCATGAAGAAGTTGTAGGCGGTATAGTAGATCGCCGCTCCGGGCACAAGCGGGAAGATGCCGCATACCAGAAAGAGGATCGTCGGCGCTTTCCGCTGTATCGCCAGACAGCGCGACAGCATCGTCAAGACCGCGCTCGCCGCGAAGGTCCCGATGATCGGCGTCTGATAAGCTGCCATGACCGCCAGATACACGCCCCAGCCGACTGCACCGCAGATACCACAGTCCAGCCAATACTTCTTCGGGACTCCAAACAGTGCCGAAAAGGCGGCAGTTCCGACACAGGCCGCCAGAAGCTGCCCCAGAATTTCCCCTGTCATTTCCATCAGAGCATACCTCCCATCGCAAACATCCAGAACCGCAGTGCCACACCAACTCCGATCGCAATACAGCCCGCCGTCAAAAAGGCGTCTACAAAACGGATCAGACCGGATAAATAATCATTTTCCAAAAAATTCCGGATCGAATTGGTCAGCGGCACACCCGGCGCCAGCGTGAACACAGCTCCGATCATGACATGATCCAGGCTTTCTCCCAGCCCGATCCAGCACAGCAAACAACAGCACAATGCAAGCACGCTGCTCGTCATGATCGTCTGCATCATCCGGGACGAAGAAAAGCGCGGAGCTGCGTATAAAAGGAACAAATACAGCAGCACTCCCGCCACAAATGCCGCCGCCGTATCGCGCAGGCTGCCCTGGAACAGGTAACAAAATCCAGCGCTTCCAATTCCTGCCGCCAGAACCTTTCCCCGATTTTCGAGCACTTTCATGTGTTCAATCTGCTCAAGGCGCATCCGCATCTCATAAGGACCGCATTTACCCGCCGCAATCTTTCTCGACAGATCATTTAAGGCATCCACCCGGCATAGAATCGTAGGTGCCAGCGGCACATAACAGATGCGGCTGGAATAAAACCGCCCGTCAATCACCACATTTGAAAAAATTCCATTCGCAATCACATACGCATTAAATGCTTCAAGACGCAGCGCCCGCGCCGCATACTCCATCGCCTGCTCCGCCCGGAATACCTCCCCGCCGTTGGAAAGAATCGCATTTCCCAGACGGGTCACCAAACGGAAGCGCTCGATCTGGGAACAATCCTCGATCGAAGCGCGTACTATTTCCTTCATTCTGTTTCTCCCCCTGTTTTTATTTTCTGTCCATCCGTTTTCTCTATCCCATTTTCTCCCCCTTCTATCCGCTCACTGGTTCACTTCTCCAAATCTGCCGCCCATTTCAGCCTTTTCCCCAAAAAATCGTTCCGTTTTGAATTAAATTTACCCGTCAAAACTCCCCCTTTGGTTGACGTTCCAACAAAAATCCTGTATAGTGGATATGTTATATTAAAGAATGATGCCGCAAGGGGGATATATCTATGGATCATAATGTTACCATCGGTGCCAAGGTGAAAGCCTTCCGTACCGCAAAAAAATACACACTGAAACAGCTCAGCGAAGAGTCCGGTCTGTCCATCGGCTTTCTTTCCCAGTTGGAGCGCGGTCTCTCTTCGATCGCAATCGACTCTCTGGCAAAGCTTGCCACGATTCTCGGAGTCAGTCTGTCTTCGTTCTTTGACTCCTCCGCCGATCAGGAGAAATCCCCGGTCAGCCGGAGTTTTGCCATGCACTGTTCCCAGATCAACCCCCAGATCGTACAGTACCTGGTCAATGGAAATGCACAGGGATTCGCCTGTCTTCCGCGTATCTTCCACCTGATGCCGTCCGCTACCACAAGCTCTGAAAACCAGCTTGAGATGAATCAGCACGACGGTGAAGAATTTATCTACGTTCTAGAGGGTATCCTGACCGTATATCTGGACGGCAACGAATACTGCCTGAATCCGGGCGACAGTATCCAGATCCACTCCCAGACTCCGCATGACTGGGTCAACAACACAAACCGTGTCGTTAAGATTCTGACCGTACACACGCCGAATCCGTTTGTTCATGGGAATGAAGTCGTATTTTAATTACAGTCTGCGCGGTATAGAAACATAATAAAAGCTGTCTCTTTTAGAATTTCAAGATGTTTTTATTTTCTTTTTGGTTTTCCCATCTCAGGAAACAAAAACTCCTGCACTTCTGAAAAAGACAGCTTTTTCATATCTTTTACACCGTATACACCGTTTTTCCTGCCAGATACACTTCCAGCACATCATCCAGCGCACGAATATTCTTTGAGACATCTCCCTTTACAACCAGCAGATCCCCCGCCAGGCCCTCTTTCAGGCTACCCGTCTCCTTCTCGATTCTAAGCACGCTCGCCGCATTGTAGGTTGCGGTTCTCACTGCCTCCACCGGCGTGATTCCATAGTCTACCATATAGCCGAGTTCCTGATGAATCGGAAGCGGCGGTGCTTTGTAGAGTACCATGTCGCTGCCTGCCAGCACCATAACTCCCGTGTCATAGAGCTTTTTGAAATTGTCCCGGTACGCCTCAAACGCCGGTTTGAAAAATGCCTGATCGTGAACGGCTCTGGCGGCGATCGGGTTGTCCATGTCCACACCCGCCTCGATCATCTGCTTCGTCTGCTCATACAAATACGTGTACGCCGTGATCGTCGGCGTCCACGCGATTCCTTTTTCCGCCATCTGGCGCGCCTGCGCCTCTGTTAAAAAGGTTCCGTGCTCGATCGTGTCAAATCCCGCGTCAATACACATCTGAATCGACGGCTGTGTACCCGAATGAACCGCGATCTTCACCCCCTGGCGGTGCGCCTCATCGACCGCTGCATCCAGCTCTTCCTGCGTAAATTCCGGGATATCGCCGCGGTTGCTCGTCAGGATCTTGACCCAGTCAGCTCCCGCACGCAGCTGTCTTCGGATAGCGGCGCGCACACCCCACGGGCTGTCCGCCTCCTCGACCCCATCCTGATGTCCGTGTCCACCGGTCATGCAGATACCTGCGTCCGCATGGATGATACGCGGAACCGTCACATACCCCTTCTGCCCTGCCAGACGCAGCTGCTTCATCAGATTGGGCGGACAGGACAGATCGCGCACCGTCGTGATGCCGAGCCGCAGCGACTGTTTCGCCTGTTCCAGCGCATAGTATGCCACCATATAATCGTCATAATTATCCAGATCCGGCTGGCTGTAGTAGTAGCCGAAATGTACATGCATATCAAACAGTCCCGGCAGGATCGTCGCCTCGCCGTAATCCTTTACCATCTCTTCCGGGTAGCGCCCCGCCGCTTCCGCAGCGTCTCCTATCCAGCCGATTTTTCCCTCTTTATCCAGATACACCGCCTGATCCTGCAAACAGGTTCTGCCATCTCCGGTAATTAAATACTTCGCCCTTAGAATCATTTTCACGGACTTCCTTTCTCTTTTTCATAAGCATGAAATTTTCAGTCGAATATCGTCATTTCACGCAGTTTTTCAGTTTTCTATATCGTAACACCGGAATTTTGTTCTTGTCAATATTGGAATGCGAAGCCACGGCAAATTCCGTTACTGGGCACGTATGCGTGAACAGTAACTTTCAATTTGCACGATGGGTGAACTGCATATTCACAAAGCACATGGGCAGGCAGAAAAAGAGCGGCACACATTTCTGCATACCGCCCAAACCAGCGACTGCCCACACGTACACAAGCAGTCACCCTGAATTGATTCATTTTAATTCTTAGTAGAACAATCTGTTTACCGCACTGAAGATACCGCGGATCGATGCCCTCGTAATGTTGGAGCTGATGCCGACACCGTAGGTTGCCCGGCCGCTCTTTACATCCATCAGATGGATGTAGGAAGCTGCCTGTGCGCCGGAACCGGAACGAAGTGCATGCTCGTTGTAGTCCAGAACACGGATCTCAATGCCAAGTGCCTCCTCGATCGCTCTCTGTACCGCATCGATCGGTCCGTTACCTACGCCCTCAACGGTACGCTCGGTGTCATGATCGGTAAAGGTAAGAATTGCAACGGTTGCGAATGCGCCTCCCTCGTACTCCTTGTCTGTGATCTGGCATTTTTTGAAGTGCATCGGCTCTTTTCTGTCCAGATAGTTTGCACGGAACTCGTCCATGATCTGCTCCGGAGCTACCTCGCCCTGCTTTTCTGCAATCTTCTGGATAATGTCAGCAAACTCTTTGTGCATTCCCTTCGGAAGACGGAATCCGTAGAAGGAATCCATAACGAAGGCTACGCCACCCTTGCCGGACTGGCTGTTGATGCGGACAACCGGCTCGTACTCGCGTCCGATATCGCTCGGATCGATCGGCAGGTACGGAACCTCCCAGATGCCATCGGTTCTCTTCTGAAGCGCCTGCATACCCTTGCTGATCGCATCCTGATGGGAACCGGAAAATGCGGTAAATACCAGCTTGCCTGCATACGGATGTCTCGGGTCAACGGTCATCTTTGTGCAGCGCTCGCAAACCTCGGTGATCTCCTTTACATTTTCCAGATTCAACTCCGGGTTGATACCCTGTGAGAACATATTGTAAGCGATATTTAATACGTCGATATTACCAGTACGCTCGCCGTTTCCAAGCAGTGTACCCTCGACACGGTCTGCACCTGCTAAGAGCGCCAGTTCGGTCGCTGCAATGCCGGTACCACGGTCATTGTGCGGATGGATACTTAAAATAATGCTGTCACGGTTCTTAAAATGCTTGTTCATCCACTCGATCTGGTCCGCGTATACGTTCGGAGTCGTCATCTCAACCGTTGCCGGAAGGTTGATAATGATCTTATTGTCCGGAGTTGCGCCCCACTCTTCCTGTACAGCGGTGCAGATATCCAGTGCAAAATCAAGCTCGGTTCCGGTAAAGCTCTCCGGAGAGTACTCAAGGATTACTTTTCCGTCGTAATCTTTCATATATTTCTTTACCATGCGGGTACCATCGATCGCGATCTGCTTTACTTCCTCGCGGTCTGCATGGAATACAACCTCACGCTGTAAGGTAGACGTCGAATTGTAAATATGTACGATCGCCTTCGGAATACCCTGGATGGCATCGAAGGTTCTCTTGATCAGGTGCTCGCGGCACTGGGTCAGAACCTGTACAACTACGTCGTCCGGGATAAGCTTGCGTTCTACTAACTGGCGCAGGAAATCGTACTCGATCTGGGAAGCTGCCGGGAAGCCAATCTCGATCTCTTTAAATCCAAGTTTTACCAGGAGGTTGAACATCTCGATCTTCTCCTCTACGACCATCGGCTCAACCAGTGCCTGGTTGCCATCGCGCAGGTCAACGCTGCACCAGATCGGCGCTTTCTCAATCTCTTTATTCGGCCACTCACGCTCCGGGTAATCTACCACCGGAACTCTCTTATATTTCTTGTAATTTAACATGTCTTTCTCCTCCATCACTCTATAATGTACTCTCGGAGTCTTTTCTGCACCTGCTTTTGTGGCTGATTTTCCGCCAGCCGCACCCGAATTTCAGAGGCGGACGCAACGCCAACGCCTCAGAAATTTGGGCACAACTGACAAAAAAATCATCTCACAAAATCAAGCACAGAAAGATTCCGAGAGCACATTACCCCTGGTCTCGTTCCAGGTACCTCATCATCAAAAAACGCATTTCCTATCATCCTAAGCTTTGGAGTCGATAGATCACGCCGTACCTTTTAACAATGAATAAAATTACTGATTCTGGTCTAACCCCATCATAATCATCCCTTTTCTATCATAAAAGAAATTATTTCGATTATAGATTATACCATCGGAAATAAAGGATATCAAGAGAAAAACGGGGCAATTACAGGTGTTCTGGCATTACTGTACACGTATGCGTGAACAGTAACTTCTGGCATCTCTTACATAAAATTATCTATTTTTTCTGTCCTCTGGTTTTTTCATCTTCTGTCTCCAGGACCGTATCAGATGCGCCGCCAGCCGGTTTCCAAAATACCCCGCAGCGCATCCCACAATCATGCCGCCCAAAACATCGGTCGGGTAATGCACATATAAATACATTCTTGAAAACGCCATCAGGATCGCCAGAGGCAGCATGATTTTCCACCATTTTTTCGCCCCGGCAAAGTACAGAGCCGCGACCGCAGCAAACGAAGCCGCCGTATGTCCCGACGGGAAGGAATAGTCCGCCGGGCGGGCAATGATCAGCTGAACTGTCTGATTCACATCGCACGGACGGATCCGGCAAACCATAGGCTTTAGTAAGATATTACAGATGATCGCATCCAGACAGAGCGCTGCCGCCAGCGCAGCTCCCCATCTTCTCGTCCGCGGAATCATAAGCAGCAGGCATGTAAACAGAATCCAAATCATTCCTGCATTTCCAAGCCGCGAAATAAACACCATCCAGACATCGCCCACCGGTGTCCGCATCTGCTGAATCCAATCCAGTATTTGTAACTCCATTTTCATTTTGCTCCCTCTGTTTTTTACACAACTTTATGCGCGAGCCATCTCCGGCCCATAAAGCGGAATGTGAATACGATGCCCCGGATCGTCCAGTCTGTAAACATGCCGATCCACACCGCGATCGGTCCGAAGCCGTGGACGCGGCAGAGATAAATGCACATCGTCACCCGGAACACCCACATACTGATGCAGGAGAGAATCATCGAAAACCTCACATCCCCGGCAGCCCGCATTCCATATGCCGGAATAAATGCGAGCGTCCAGACGATCGGCTTTACCACCGTGATCCATCCGACCATGTAGAGACACATCTTCGCACTCTCCGGCTCCATGCCGCCCAGAATCGTGACCGGTTTCGTCGCCAGAAATACGAGCGCACAGCTTGCGATGATGACGACCTCCGCCACTGCCGTCAATTTTTTGATATAATAGATCGCCTCATCCTTGCGCCCCGCGCCGAGACACTGTCCGACCACCGTCATCATGCCGATTCCGATACCGATCGCCGCGATGCCGTTTAAGTTTTCCAGAATATTCGTCATCGCCTGGGCTGCGATCGCGATCGTCCCGAGGGTCGAGACGGTTGACTGAATCGCAAGCTTTCCAAACTGGAACATCGCATTTTCGATACCGTTTGGGATTCCCAATGAGAGAATCCGCATAATCCGACGTCCGTCCGGACAGATATGCAGATAGTCACGCACCGCAATTTCCTGGCTGGGATTGTGCAAAAAGGCGAACACCACCACAGCCGAGATAACGCGGGAACCGAGCGTGGCAATCGCCGCACCGGCAACTCCAAGATGGAAGCCCCAGATAAGCACCGCATTTCCGGCGATATTTAACCCGTTAGAGACGACCGCGATCGTCATCGGAAGCCTTGTATTTCCCTGCGCCCGGTAGATCGAGGAACCGGCATCATAGAGGGCGATAAATGGGAACGAAAGCGCCGTGTAGAAGAAATAGATCTGCGCTGCCTCCATGACATCCGCCTCGACGCTGCCGAAAATCAGCCGCAGCAGCGGTCCGCGTGTCAGAAGGCAGACTGCCATGACCGCCGACGAGATGCACGCCACCACAAAAGATAACTGTCTCGCGGATTCCTCCGCATTTTTCTTATCTTTCTGTCCGATGTACTGGGAACAGACGATTGTGCCGCCTGCCGCCAGCGCATAGAATGCCTGTATCACTAAAATATTGATGGAGTCAACCAAAGAAACTGCCGAGATCGCCGCCGATCCCACGTTGCTGACCATAATGCTGTCCGCTGTACCCATCAGGGAGTTTAAAATCTGCTCTACGATCAGCGGAACCAGAAGAATCCGCAGATCGCGATTGCTGAAAAGATGATTTGTCTGCTCTTGTCTGCCCATATGCTGTCCTGTAACTTTCTATATTTTATTCTCTGTCTGAATCCCCTGTTTTCTAACGGTCAGGCGGTTCACATTCGCTAAGGAATAAATATAACAATTCCGCACCATTTCCCTATCCTTCGTTCACCAGCGTCAGAATCCAGTACAGCCATGCCCGCACTGAACTTGACCTTCGCACGATCAGATTCTCCCCGCAAACCTGGTATTCCCGCATTTTCTTTGCGACATACTCCTTGTCCGGAACATCTCCGATCTGAAGGGCAGCTTCAAATAAATCGTGGAAAATCGGGTGTTCCAGAATCAGGCGGACGTATTCGAGCTGGCGCGCCCTATACGGCAGTTTCAAAAGCCGTCTTCCTATCGCCGTGATATGCACTTTCACGCCGTCCTCATCCGTCTGCTTCTCCGCCAGCCCCAGATAGCGGCACGCGTTGAAATAATAGTCCGACTGTCGCTCCTTAAATCCAAAAAGCTGCGCGATCTCCCCGCCCGTCATTGGATTCTCGTTCAGCCGTTCCACCAGTGAAATAACCTTGTAAAAGCTGTCCGCCTGGATAAAGGTAACCGCCGGTTCCGGCTTGACCTTTGTTCGTGCCCAGACATCGTATAAATCATCCAGCGTAATCTCGATTTCCTCTAAGCTGTAATTTCGCTCCTGCACCAGCCGCAGCGAATTGTAGTAGCGCAGGTCCGTAAATTCATATTCCAGCAGGCGGAAAATATTATTCGAATACACCATAAACACCGGACGGATCGGCTTGTGTATCTTCTCCGCCCAGAGTCTCGCCGGATAATAGAGCTGCCGGATCAGAAAATTGCTGTGGACGACGTTTTTTCCCTCGATCAGCGTAAATACATTCTCATTTTCAAATCCACCGTCGATCTCGACTTGCGAATTCTGTACCTGGATAAGCGGCTTTTTCTCAATCGGCTCTGATTTTTGATAGTCGCTGACATAAAACTCAAAATTTCCAGACCCCATCCGCCCCGAAACCGTCTGCACCATGCGATCCTCGCCCAGAAAATCATCCAGAATCCCCGTGATGCTCATAACGTTGATCGCGCTGGCTTCCGAGCGGATGTCATGAAGGTCGATCGACTCAAAGTAATCGGGTATCTTCGCGCTCGTCACCCGTTTGATATCGGACGGAATCTCCGGAAAATCCTGATACAAGTCAAACTCGCCCAGCACATAGCCGCCGCGCGACACCGGAAGAATCGAAATTTTCTTTCCAAACACCCGCGGCAGGGATTCCCGCGTGTCAAATTTCGTCATCAGACGCGGTTCCTTGACTTCGCGGATCTGGTCAGCGGTGATGTAAAACCGCCCATGTTTCTCAATTTCCCGCTCAATCCGGTATTTATCAAATAAAATTCTCCATTTATCATCAATCAAGCTCATAATTGCGTACCAGAACTTCCTGAATCTCTCCGCGCTTCTCCGGTTTCACGTTGATCGCGCGCTTGGCATCCACGTGGTCGATGATGTAATCTTTATATAAATCCTCGATAAATTCGCAGGACGAATTGGAAAGCAGGAACTTGATGCCCTTTGCATTCAACATGTCACACTGCTCTTTTAATGCGATCTGCTCTTCCTCCCCGAAGCCGCCCGCGGTGTAGCCCGTGAACGACGCCGACGAGCTGATCGGCATATAAGGCGGGTCAAAATAGACGAACGCGCCCTTCCGGATGCCCTTTAACGCCTCGCGGTAATCGCCGCATTTGATCGTAATATTCGCTTTATTTAAATACGTATTCAGCGCATGGATAGTCGCCTCGTTCGTGATATTCGGGTTCTTATATCTGCCCCACGGAGAATTGAACTCGCCGGAGCTGTTGACGCGAAACAGGCCGTTGTAGCAGGTCTTGTTCAGGTAAATGATCCGCGCTGCCCGCTCGACGTTGGTCCGCGTCTGATACGTCTCCTTGTCGCGATCCCACGCCCGCACCGTATAATAATACTCCTCGCAATTCTGTTCCTTATGGGCGCTCAGCGCCGCAATCAGCTCTTCCGGCTCTTCCTTGATCATCCGGTATACATTGATCAGCTCTTCGTTGGAGTCATTGATCACCGCCTTGTTCGGCTGTCTCCCAAAGAGCACCGCACCGCCCCCGATAAACGGCTCATAATAGGTCGAACATTCCGGGATCAGCGGATTGATGCTGTCCAGCAGCTGCCGTTTGCCGCCTACCCATTTGAGGATGGGCATGACGAACGGATTTTTTCTTGACATCGGATAGGGTACCTCCTTCTGTTTGTCTTCCGGATACATTGCAATACAAAAACGGGAAATCAGATGTCCGCTTGTGCTCTGATTACCCGTTTATTATAATCGTACAACTGTTCTAGTTCATTATACTTGACTTTGGGGTGGATGTCCAGCATTAGAACCGGAAATTCCTTATGTATTCTCAAGCTATATCATTGTTTCGGTTTCGTATACTCCACTCCTAAGCCTAAGTAACATTTTTCATGACCTTTATTACAATTATACACAATTTGATATCCTTTATTCTTAACAAAAGAAACTCCACATATTCCAGCCTTCATCTCAGCCTTATGCCCATCTAAAAAAGTCACCGAATTCCAATCATAATCTATATCTATACCCGAAATTTTAACTTTCGGATTCTGCTGCTGGGTAGACATATAATCTGCCTGTATTTCCGCATAATATGCCCTGAGATTCGCCCAGTCTGCCGCCACCTCTGCCTTGTGCATCTGTGCCGTAAAAATCGGGATTGAAATTGATACCAGTATTCCAATAATAACAACCACTATCAAGAGTTCAACCAGTGTAAAACCTTTCTGTCTCTTCATCACAAATTTCTCCTTCTGTCAGTTTATGTTATTATATTCGTTTTTTCCTCTAAAGCAAATACATATTTTTAACAAAATCGATATTCATAAATCAAACAAGACAAACGTATGTATTTCGTTTCAGTACATCCAAATTTATCGAGACGGATCCACTTTCTCAGCCGGCCAGGATTTTCTCAGTGCCGCATAGGAAACCAGAAAATTGGCAAGCCATCCTGCCGGCACGGCAAGCCAAACAAAATTAATGCCAAAACGCGGTGCACCGATCAATGCCACGGACAGGCGGATCGCAAGATTTACCATGTTGGCAACGAGGAATGGCCGCATGATTCCGAGTCCGCGAAGGACTCCATCGGTCGCCATTTTAATTCCCATAAAGATAAAGAAGTAACCAAGCCATCTCATATAATCCCCAGACACCTGATAAGCCAGGGCGGTTCCATCTTTTCCAAGGAACAGTGATGAAATCTGCGTGTGCAGCGTTTCAATGACAAGGAAAGCAAGCGCCGCAAAACACACATCCAGCACCAATGCTGCGTGGTAGCCTTTTTTGATGCGCTGGGTTTTGTTTGCGCCAAGATTCTGGGAAACAAATGGGGAAACCGCATTGCCGATGGACACAAAAATCAGGGAAAAAACATTCTCCACACGCATCGTTGCCGCGTATCCGGCGAGTGCCTGTGTGCCAAAAGGATTTACCACCGCCTGTACGATCATCATACCGATGGATACGGTAGACTGCTGAAGAACCGACGGAACAGCAATCCGAAGCATCGAGCGCAGCTCCTGTCCGTCAAACCAGGCAAAGATACTCTTATACCGCCGCATCCGGTAAAAGAAAATCAAAAGTGAAAACACAGCCGAAATGCCCTGTGCGATCAAAGTTGCAAGCGCCGCACCGAACACGCCAAGTCCCAGACCGGCTACCATCCAAAGATCCATTACAATATTCAGGATTGATGAAAAGATCAGCAGTCCCAACGGAATTTTTGATTCACCGATGGAAGTGAACATGGTAGAGAGAATATTGTACATG
>ERZ839741.2844-NODE-2844-length-14987-cov-3.054179_pt1 | contig 14987 bp, 14 predicted proteins | sample MGYA00519880_ERZ839741 | MGnify/ENA primary metagenome ERZ839741 (study PRJEB31850, sample SAMEA3708851) | human gut metagenome | biome: human gut; feature: human-associated habitat; material: faeces | place: China | collected 2014 ... | reverse complement strand
TCGGGCGGTATCTCGTCGCGGCGGAACAGGTAGCTGACTGCATTGATGGGAAGTGCGTCGATGTCCGCGCGCAGGACGACGGCTCTTCCGCCCTCCTTTTCGCCGCGCAGCGTGCCGAGCACGCCGGTCTCCCCGACACGGGTGTGCGGGATGCCGAGCCGGTCAAGCTCCTCTTCGATCCGCTGCGCGGTGCGGAATTCCTGCATGCTCAGCTCGGGATGCTGATGAAATTCCCGGCGGATGGAAACGAGATAGTCGCGCGCCGCCTCCGCCGCTTTCCTTACGTCCATGATACGTCCTCCTTACTTTTTCGGCTTGATCTTCGTGTGCAGACCCTCCAGACGGTTCAGCGCCTCGAGCAGCGTCTCGTCCTTCTTCGCAAAATGCAGACGGATAAGATGGTTGACCGGCTCGCGGAAAAAGCTCGAACCCGGTACCGCGCCCACGCCGGCATAATGCGCCAGATCCTCGCAGAATTCGAGATCGCTCTCGTAGCCGAACTCGGAAATGTCGAGCAGCACATAATACGCGCCCTCCGGGTCGGTGTGCGTGATGTTCAGCTCGTCCAGGCCCTTGAGGAACAGCTCCTTTTTATGCGTGTACTTGGCGAGCAGGTCGTCATAGTAGTCCGGCCCGAACTTCAGTCCGGTGACAACGGCCTCCTGAAGCGGCGCCGCCGCGCCGACCGTCAGGAAATCGTGCACCTTTTTCGCGCGGTCGATGATGTTCGGCGGCGCGATGATGTAGCCGAGGCGCCAGCCGGTGATGGAGTAGGTCTTGGACAGCGACGAGCACGACAGCGTGCGCTCCCACATACCCGGCAGGGTCGCGAAGTAGGTATGCTTGTGCGGCGCGTAGACGATGTGCTCGTAGACCTCGTCGGTGATGACATAGGTATCGTACTTTTCCGCGAGCGTCGCGATAAATTCCAGCTCCTCGCGCGTAAACACCTTGCCGCAGGGATTGGAGGGGTTGCACAGGATCATCGCCTTGGGCTGCTGGCGGAACGCATCCTCGAGAAGGGCCGGGTCAAAATGGAAATCCGGCGGCACGAGCGGTACATAGATCGGCTCTGCGCCCGACAGGATGGTATCCGCGCCGTAGTTTTCGTAGAACGGGGAGAAAATGATGACCTTGTCGCCCGGATTGGTGACGGTCATCATCGCCGCCATCATCGCCTCGGTGCTGCCGCAGGTCGTGACGATCTCGGTGTTCGGGTCGATCCTCCGGCCCATACAGCGCGACTGCTTGGCGGCGAGCGCCTCGCGGAAGTTCTGCGAGCCCCAGGTGATGGAATACTGATGAAAATCCTCATAGGCGACCTGCGCCATGCGGTCGAGGATCTCCTTCGGCGGTTCAAAGTCCGGAAAGCCCTGCGACAGGTTGACCGCGCCGTACTGCATGGAAACGCGCGTCATGCGGCGGATGACCGAGTCGGTGAAGCCGGCCGTGCGTTCGGATAAGCTCTGCATTTTATTTTCCTCCCACAATGTAAGATTTCTGATCGTTCAGGATATGTTTCGGGTCGAGCGCCGTCTTGATGCGGTTCATCACGGCGAGATTTTCCTTCGGCGTCTCGCGCAGGAAATACGGACGCTTGGAAATGCCGATGCCGTGCTCGTCCGAGCGCGTCGCTCTGGTATTCCGGCGGAATCTGTTCCGCAAAAAGCAGGCGCACCTCGTCCGGGATGATGCTCCGCAGAGCCTGTCTGTTGATTTGCATGGTCATTTCCTTCCTGTGGAAAGTGCCGCCGAAACGGCGGCACTGTATGGTCTCTTCTTACTTGTCAGCGAGCAGGTCCTGATCCCAGCCAGCCTTGATGAAGTAGCCGCCAAACTGATCGTTGAATACCGCCTCGGTCTCGTCCGACTGAAACGCTGCAACGACCTTCTTGTAGGCCTCGACCTTCGCCGGGTCGGACAGATCCTCGGTGCGCGCTGCGATGAGGTTCCAGTATTCCTCAATGTCCAGCTTGTCGTCCTTGTAGATCGCGTCCTCGGTCTTGAGGCCGAAATCAAGGGCATAGTTGCCGTTTACAACGCCTGCGGTCACGTCCGCGAGCGTGGACGGGATGATGTTCGCCTTCAGCTCCTCGATCTTGATCTGCTTGTGATAGGTCTCGATGTCGTCAACGGTCGGGTTGAAATCCGCGCCGTCCTTGAGCTTGATGAGACCGGCAGCCTCCAGCACCTTGAGCGCGCGGCCGCCGTTGGTCGCGTCGTCCGGGATCGCGACGGTATCGCCGTCCTTGAGCTCATCGACCGACTTCACCTTGTCGGAGTACAGGTTGAGCGGAATGATGAAGGTGTTGCCGATGTTCTCGATCTCGTAGCCGTAGCTGTCGATCTCGCTCTGGAGATAGATGCGGTGCTGGAAGGCGTTGAGGTCGATCTCGCCGTTGGCGAGGGCATTGTTCGGGGTTACATAATCGGAGAACTGTACGAACTCGAGGTCGATGCCCTCGTCCGCAAGCTTCTCCTTCGCCGGTGCCCAGATATCCTCGTAGATCGCGCCGACAACGCCGAGCTTTACGGTGGTCTGTGCGTCGCTGCTGCCGGATGCCTGTGCGGCATCATCGGAAGCGCTGCTCGAGGAGCCGCATGCGGTCAGAGCGAGCGCGAGGCTTGCGGCGGACAAGGAAAGTGCGATAATTCTTTTGAGCTTCATTGGGATCTCCTCCATCTTATGATATATTTTTTCATTTGACATATTGAAAACCGCCAAAATGCTTGGCTTCCGTGCGGCAGCACGCATGAAATAGAATTTGCAAAGCAAATTCATAGCCCGTAGGCCTCTATCCTTAAAGTGTTTTAATGAGAGCAAACGGGGAGCATGTATCACCGTTTTTATACTTTAGGAGGGAGAAAGTTTCTGTATAGGAACTTTCGGACGACTTTGGAACGGTCTACGATCCGTTCCTCTTGTCGGCGAAACTGTAGTTCTAATACGAAAAAAACAGAGCCTATTTTCTCCACGCATACTATTTTTTGATTAAGAACCAAATTACCACTCAAAGACCGCACAATAAGAAATTTTTAACCATTCTAAAAACGATGCACTGCAAAATGCCCCAAGTGTTAATGGTTCCATTATCGTCTGATAATGTTCATCTGGTGTTAACTGGTGTTAAATACTTTGGTACATTTTCGGGTGCAAACACTCTGCGGAAGATGGTTCAGTCAGCAACAACAAAGTCAATCACAAACGAACAAACCAAGACGGAAAACCGTCCTTTGAAGTTACATTCAGAGGGCGGTTTTTGTTTACTCCGAATTAGGCTATTCAGCCTGTCACAGCACCCGACCGGCAAGCTGCGGCGTGCAGCGCGTAAGCCGCAAGCGAAGTCGGGCGCGGTGCTGTTGGGACGCGGTGCAGCCGCGTCCCTTGCCTTGAACCCCCTGTATCTAACAGGGGGGTGGAACTACAACATGAAACTACAAAAACCTAAGACCCCACGCCGGAAACCTCGTAATCAGCGATTCGGCAGTGTCCGAAACTTCCGGTTTAGGGTATTTGACATAGAAAAGGAGCGATTTATTATGAACAGCACTATCAGTGAATATATTAAAACCTCGCGTCTGGAACTCGGTTTAACACAAGACGAACTCGCCCAGCGTGCCGGTATCAGTGTGCGCTACCTGTGCGATATTGAGAATGACCATGGTATTCCGTCCGATTGGGTATACGAAAGTTTGCAGCAGGCACTCTCCAATCACGAACAGAACCGCATGAAATGGGGCGCACAGCTTCGCAAAACGCGCCGCGCTTACGGTGTCGAGCAGGAGTGGTTTGCGCTTCAACTCGGCATGACAACAAAGCAGCTTCGCGCTCTGGAAACCGGCAAGACCGAATTGCCCTATCAGAAGCGTTTTGAAATCATGTCAGCGATTGAGCGATTCAATCCCGAAAATGAGCCGTTATCTATCATGTTTGACTATATGCGAATCCGATTCAAGACAACGGACGCACGATATGTGCTTGAAAAAATCCTGCGGCTGAACATAAAATATGTAATCTCCGAGGACGGCGGCGTATACGGCTATTCATACCGCTTTACGCACGGAAACATTCTTGTTCTGTCCTCGCCCGATGAAGAAAAGGGTGTGCTGCTGGAACTGCGCGGGCGCGGCTGCCGCGAGTTTGAGTGTTATCTGCGCGGACAGAAACGGTCGTGGTATGAGTTTATGCGCGACTGTGCCGCCGAGGGCTGCGTATTCAAGCGTATTGACCTTGCAATCAACGACCATGCAGGACTGCTCCATGTGCCGACACTGTACCGCAAGCGCATTTCGGGCGAGTGTGTCACGCGGCTGCGGAATGTGGAATACTTTGCGTCCGGTCGTGAAAATTCGTGGGAAACCGACGAGGACTTAAAGATGGAGATGGGTCACACGCTCTATCTCGGCTCAAAGGATTCCGATGTGTACTTCTGTATCTATGAGAAAGCACAGGAGCAAAAGGCTAAATTCGGCAAGTCAATTGAGGAAGCAGACATTCTTAACCGCTTTGAACTGCGGCTGACGAACAACGCGGCGGAAAATTCCGCAGACGCGCTCATGGACAGCGAGGACGCGGCAGGAACGGCGTTTTCCATCATCAACAACTATGTACGCTTCATCGAGCCGCAAGCCGATAAGCGGCGTTATGACTGCCCTACGGACAAGCACTGGGAACAGTTCATGCAGGGCGAGGAACGCAAGCTAAAGCTGACGATGAAGCCGAAGCCGTTCGATTTGGAGCGCACGGAAAATTGGATTAACACACAGGTTGCAAAGTCCATCAAAATGCTGCAGGAGATTGAGAAAATGAAAGGTCGGAATTTCGTACAGCAGCTTTTGGACGGCACGGTGCTGAATGAAAAACATAGGAAGATTGTCGCGCAGGTGACGAGTGAAATTAGTCCTCAACCGACCACATCGGCGTAAGACTGGACGCTCATATAACCGTAAAGTACAATAAATGCAGTGCGATTTATGATTTAAGATATAAACAGGGCAATGTTTAACGCATTGCCCTGTTTCCGTATCCATAAGGAGATGATTATATGAATATTTACGGCTATATACGGGTATCCAGTACCGACCAGAACGAGGAACGACAGATTGTTGCCATGAAAGATGTTGCTGTTTCCAATGCGAATATGTACATAGATAAGCAATCCGGCAAGGATTTTGAACGACCCAATTATAGAAAGCTGGTCAGCAAGTTACAGGCTGGGGATTTGCTGTATATTTTAAGCATTGACCGTTTGGGACGCAATTACGAGGAAATCCAGAAGCAATGGCGTATGCTCACGAAAGAAATTGGCGCGGATATATGCGTAATAGATATGCCTTTGCTCGATACGCGGAACGGTAAAGATTTGATGGGAACATTTATTGCCGATATTGTTCTGCAAATTCTGTCCTTTGTCGCGCAAAGTGAGCGTGAAAATATCAAACGCCGACAGGCTGAGGGCATTGCAGCCGCAAAGGCAAAAAACATCAAATTCGGCAGACCGGAAAAGAAAGTACCCGATAACTTTTCGGAGATTGTAAAGCGCTGGGAGCAAAAAAGACTTCCGTTTCCGGAAGTCTTGGAGCAATGCAATATGAGTGAAGCTACCTTTTACCGCAGATTAAGGGAGTACCGTATCCTGCGTAGCAAGTGAATTTGTGTGCGATTTACTATCAAAAAGTGTACTTTTTGATAGTTCTATTCTACTCGTAGTTTACAATAGAATGTGCGATTTTTCAAGTGGTATTGACATTTTTAGTTGCAAAATACTGAAAATTGCCGTGTAGCGTTGTGGGATAGTGGCTATTATCAAAAAGTACACTTTTTGATAAATGAACGGGAGGTGAAAATACTTCATAGTACTCACGGTTCATGTAATAGGAGGTAAAAATTATGAAAAACACACAAAAACGGCACGAAAGACTAATTGCATTAGTACTGCTATTTACTTTTCTTGTAGTATTAACTGGTTGTGGCGGAAATTCGAAAGCAATTATTGGTACATGGAATAAGGATGATGGCAGTGAGGTCTTGATTTTCGATGAGGATGGCACTTGCTCTGTCCCGTTTACCTATGATGGCGGATGGTGGGAAAGCTGTGACCGCTATTCGATTGATAGTGAAGGCACACTATGTCTTAGTAGCAGTAAAGGCAATATTGATAGTCGAACTTATCATAAGCAGAAAAGCGAAGCTGATGTTGAAGAAAACGGAGGATATTATCTTTCTGGTAATACACTGATTATCTATACAGCTCGTGATACGGTTAGTTACTACAGTAAATAACGAATGGAGATTGATTATGAAGAAAGACCTTTTGACACGTACCATGGCTAGTATACTTGTACTGGCTATAGTGCTTCCATTGAGTTCGTGCGGTAATACAAAACGCAACGATGATGTAGTTTCGCCTGATAATGATACTTCGACAGATAATATCACAGCAGCGCAGGTACCACCAGATGAAGCTATAACTATTAGTACGGATTCGATTGCCTATGCCAGTAGCTTTAGTGATGGTTATGCATGGAACATTTATTCTGATCCCAATGATGGTAATTGGCATGCATCTGTGATTGATATCACAGGAAAAATGACATTTCAATGGAATACAGGTTGGAAAGATAAAGCAGAGGCAGACGGTATACGAGACAAGTTTAGCTATGCTAATGGATATGTTTACATTCATCAAAACGATAAGTTTTATGTTCTGGACGCTTTCGGAAAGATTTTATACTCTTGCGACAATAACGAAAGTAGCGATACGAGTCTAGGCATAGATACTGAAAATAATAGTAATAAGGGTGATATAGTCTCTTGCTATGCTGACGGATACACAATTAGCACAAATTATTCCAGAGATTTTGATTCAGCAAAATACACATATACAGTGTATGCACCAGACGGTACATCGTCCACACATGAATTACCCGACAGCACAATGGCTGCAAATTTTTCTTATTTGGACAATGGTATCTTTTGGTGCTTCTATTCGACAGACGGTAAACATGTGCAGCAATTTCTCTATAATGCCATTACTGATACTGTACCAGATATCTCCATGCCAACATATCCAGGGTTGCCAAACCGACGAGATAAAAAAAGCAAAAACTCTAATATCACCTATGCCGGTTGTTCTACCAATGGTTCTTTTGGCTTCTTTGATCAAAATGGAAAATATTTTTCATGTGTGATTCCGACATATTCACCAAATGCTGCTGTTGATGTTGCAACCTATTTAGATAAAGCCATGATTATGGTAAACGATAAACTTTATCTATACATTCCTGCTACTAATGAATTGAAAAATATTACGATTCCTTATGCACAAAAAATTATGATTAACAATATTTCCATGTTTACATATGGAGAAGAAAAGGTTGTTATTCCGGTTCAAGGTACTGATGAAGAAAAATATGTGATGGTTATTAATGAAAATGGAGAATTACTATCAGATCCAATACCTGCGTATGACTATAGTTATTTTTCTGAAGATCGTTTAATTGTTAATACAGATAGCGATTCGATTAACGTCTACGATGATAAAATGAATCTTGTTTATTCTGATAAAGATGAAAAATTTGCCAGCGAACAAATCGAGACATTGGATCTTGAGCCTTATGCCAATGGTGTTGCTGTAGCATATGAACACCGCGGTCCAGATGTTGCTGGCCGCTATCTCTATTTGGACCCTGATGGGAATGTTTTATTTGATAAGTTGGATGCAAGTTCCGCTATTGAACTTCAACTCAATATAGACTCATAGATGATATATTTATTTTTATGCACGGTAGTTTTTATAAAACTGCCGTGCATTTTATATATATCGAAAAGTATCATCTATTGAGTTCACAACTGATAAAAATTGTTCTCTCTGCGCTCGCCGCCGCGAGAATGGTGAGGGGGTGCTGCGGCTGTGGGTAACTGCCGCAAGGGAGTTATCCATCAACCGCAGCAGGGGGAGAGGAAAGACGCGGGCGGCGCGGATTTCGTTCCTCTCCCCCTTAACGCGCCGCTGTACATCTGTTCTGTACAGGTGCGTTTCGGAATTTATTTGTCCGAATTGTCGGGAAAACCAAAATATTTTTACGAAAAGTGGTCAATTATTTGACCACTTTTGCTTTGCCGAAACTGCTGATTTAGGACTATGCAACAAATGTTCGATTGCAAAGTGTTACGAGAACAAGAATATTGCATTTTTTGCAACTTTTCTGTGTATCAAAGTTTAATTATGAATCAAATGTGAACAATTCCTGCCCCGATTGACTTTGTTTCGTATATACGGTATGATAGAATCCCAATCAAAGATGAAAGCCTAAACTCCATACTTATCTTAGCTTTCTTTAATTTTGGTTTCGGTGATACATGGCTTGTCAGCAAATATGCATAGTAACGCAATGCACAGACAGGCCGAATAGCAAAAAGCAGGAGGTTAATTGGACTTTGACAACTGAATAAAGCTCCATCTGTAACGAATTTTCCGTGTCGGGCAACCGACAAGCCGCTTCGATAAAACAGCCGGTCAGCTACCGGCGTGGCGAGAACAGCGGAAAAGGATACTCCCCACCGGCAGAATAAGATTCGGGTGAGAGGTGTCGTAAGTCAATCGGCAAGTGTAAGAATACGAGCGTGAATAAACTGTTCACGACAGCATGGAGTGTAAATATGCCGCTTACAATCTTATGATTGATATGATATAATATTAGCGTTGTTAGCTGTGCCATCACCGTTACAAACCTAAGGAGTAAACGATGATTACAGCAAGACAGAAACCAAAAAGAAAGTATGGAGAGGGCAGTATATACCAGCGAAAAGACGGCCGCTGGGTAGCAAAGTATAAGAGCGTGAATATGATCAAACCGTGTGTTGTGTACGCTAAGAGCGAATCCGAAGCAAAGCGCAAGCTGCGTGAACTCAAAAAGGACGCTGCAAAGGGTCTTGTCCAAAGCACAAGCAGGCGTTTCGGTGATTACGCCGACCAGTGGTTATACACTTTCAAGCTGCACTCGGTTGAGGACAGCAGCTTTGACAAATACGAAAGTGCTTATTTAACGCATATTAAGCCTGCGTTTGGTAAAATGCAGCTTGCGTCTATTCACAGTGAGCAGTTGCAAAAACTGCTTGTTGAAAAGAGTCAGACACTTTCGCACACTGTTGTCAAAATCATTTATATCATTCTTTCCGAAATTTTTTCTTATGCTCATTCCGAGGGCGATCTCTCACGGAATCCCATGCACAATGTCAAGATGCCGAAGAAAGCGACCTTTAAACCGGAACGCGAAATTGTTGCGCTGGAAAGCGACGAAGTGCGGGCAGTCGAACGGATTGCAGAAATGAAAAGTAAAAATGGTAGACCCTGTATCATGCAGGCACACGCATTGGTCTTTCTGGTGCATACCGGTTTGCGGTGCGGTGAGTTTTTAGCACTCAAATGGTCTGATATTGATTTTGAAAGCAGAATCGTTACGGTGAACAAAAATATGTCGATGGTCTACGACCGCGACAAGGACGGCGTGCGTATCAAGCATAAGAAAGCACGGATTAAGTGTACAAAAACGGCAAGCGGCAACCGCATTGTGCCGTTGAACACAAAAGCGATCGCCGCTTTGAACAGTCTGAAAGCTGTCTATCGTGAAATGGATATTGTCAGCGATTCCGTTGCGGTAACGCGCAAGGGTACAACACTGAGCAGCGACCAGCTTCGCCGTGTCCTGCGTCGCGTATTGGCGTATGCCGGTATCGACAAGCCGTTCACACTTCACCAGCTTCGTCACACCTTTGCTACACAGGCACTTAACGCCGGTATTCCGATTACCGTAGTAAGCAAGTGGCTCGGACACGCGAATGTATCTGTTACTTATAACACCTATATTCATGTGTTGGAATCCGCAGAAGCTGCAGCAGTAGAGCTTCTTGAAGCCATTTGAGAAATCTAAAATCCGTTTGGTTTCATTTTGGTGTCACGACCAAATCAAAAGGTTGAAATCGGTAGATATACTGTGGATATTTCGGAAAGTGTTAAGAAAACTGTAGTTTCGCGACAGGTCTTTTACAGGGTGAGCGAAAGCTGATAATTGGCGCTCATGGTCCGGCAGGAGGCGTCGAACTTCTCCTGCTCCTCCGGGGTGAGATGCAGCTCGATGATGTGCGCGATGCCGTCGCGACCCACGATCGCCGGGACGCTCGCATAGACATCGTGCTGACCGTACTGACCGTCCAGCAGGACAGAGACCGAAAGGACGCGGTTCTCGTTGTAGAAGATGGCGCGGACGACCTCCGCCGCAGACGCGCCGATGCCGAATTCGGTGCAGCCCTTGCCGCGCAGGATGGTCCAGCCGCCCTCGCGGCCCGCATCGGCGAGGGCATCGAGGTCGAGCCTGCCGAACGTGTCCGGGTGCTCCTCGCGCCACTGGCTGAGCGGCTTGCCGGCAATGGTGACGGCCGACCACGCGACCATCTGGCTCTCGCCGTGCTCGCCGAGCGCGTAGGCGGTGATGGATTTCTGGTCGATGCCGGTCTCCTGCGCGATCGCGCGGCGCAGTCTTGCGGAGTCGAGCGTGGTGCTCGTGGAAAAGATACGCTCCGGCGCCCAGTTCAGCGTGTGCTGGATATAATGCGTGATAACGTCCGCCGGATTGGAGATATTGACGATAATACCGTCAAAGCCGGATTTTTTGATGGACGCGGTGACTTCCTTCAGGATCTCGATGGTCTGCCCCAGCGTATCCATGCGGGTCTGGTTGCCGCTCGGCAGCGGGCCTGCCGCGATGATCATGATCTGCGCGTCCTTCGCGTCACTGTAGTCACCCGCGGTGACCCTGGTCCGGACCGGCAGATAGTTGGTCGCGTCGGTCAGATCGAGCGCCTGTGCGACAGCCTTTGCACGGTCGGAGTCGATGTAGACGATCTCGTCAGCGAGGCTCTGCGAGATCAGCGCGTAGCCGACGTGGGAGCCGACGTGGCCTGCGCCCACGATAACAACTTTACGATTGGAAATACTCATGTCAGACTCTCCTTAATGCGTGTTCTTCCTGACGACCTGGCCGCCAACGAACTCCATAATGCAAACGATAATGACCAGGACCAGCACCGTGACGCTGGTGATGTCGACCATGTTGCGATCATGACCGTAGCGGATGGCGAAATCGCCCAGACCGCCCGCGCCGACAACGCCTGCCATTGCAGTCAGGTTGAGCAGGCTGATGGCCGTGATGGTCGTGCCGCGTGCGATCGCCGCGACGCTTTCCTTGAGGTAGACGCGGAAGATGATCTCAAGCGGTGTCGAGCCCATGGAGAGCGCCGCCTCGATCAGGCCGCCGTCCAGCTCCGCGAGCGCGCCCTCGATCTGTCGGGTGAAGAACGGCACCGCGCCGAACACCAGAGGAACGATTGCGCCGCGTACATACAGCGCCGTACCCATAATGACGCGGGAGAACGGCATGACCCACGTCAGCAGGATGATGAACGGGATGGAGCGGAACAGGCTGACCAGCTTGTCGACGATCTGGTAGACGACCTTGTTTTCCAGAATGCCGCCCGGCTTTGTGACCGTGAGCAGCACGCCGAGCGCCAGACCGAGCACGAACGAGATCGCACCCGACCAGACCACCATGAGCAGCGTATCGCCGATCGCCGCATAGAAGTCCGGCAGCTTTGCCATTACATTCGGAATGATGTTATTCAGAAACTCTTGCATCCTTGATGACCTCCACTCCTACGTTTTTCTCAATGAGATATGCGATTGCCTGCGTGATCTGTTCACGCTCGCCGCTGATGATAGCTACCGTGCCGCCGATCGGCGCATTCTGCACGATGGCAATATCGGAAAAGATAATGTTGAGCGTAATATCGAATTTACGCGATACCGTCGAGATCAGCGGCTCGGAAACGTTGCGCTGAATGTAGCTCAGGCGCACGATGAGCTCGCCCGGCTTCAGCTGCACCACCGGAGAGTCCTCCTCGATGAGTTCCTCGATCTTGCGGAGATTGGACGTCGTGTGGATAAAGCTCCTGGTGATCTCCTGCCGGGGATCTGCGAACACATTGAATACCTCGCCCTGCTCGACGACCCTGCCGTGCTCCATGACCGCTACGCGGTCGCAGATCTCCTTGACCACGGCCATCTCGTGCGTGATGATGACGACCGTGATGCCGAGCTTCTCGTTCAGGTTCTTCAGCAGCCGCAGGATCGCCTTGGTGGTCTGGGGGTCGAGCGCCGAGGTCGCCTCGTCGCACAGCAGCACATTCGGGTCGTTTGCGAGTGCCCGCGCGATGGCAACGCGCTGCTTCTGTCCGCCGGAGAGCTGCTTCGGGTACGCCTCCGCCTTGTCTCCGATGCCGACCAGCTCGAGCAGCCTGTGCACCTTGTCCGCGATCTGCTCTCCGGAAAGTCCGCTGCCGCGCAGCGGATACGCGACATTTCCGAACACGGTGCGCGACGGCATCAGATTGAAATGCTGAAAGATCATGCCGATCTTTTTGCGTGCCTGCCGCAGCTCCCTCGCAGAGAGCGCGGTCATTTCTTTTCCGTCCACCGTGACCGAGCCGGAAGTTGGCCGCTCGAGCAGATTGATGCATCGCACGAGCGTGGATTTGCCGGCGCCGGAGAAGCCGATGATGCCGAAGATCTCGCCCTTGCCGATCGAAAGGCTGACGTCCTGCACGGCGTGCACCGTGCGTCCGCCGGAGGCGAAATTTTTGGAGATATGTGTCAGTTCTATCAAAACAATTCCTCCCTGTTATACAAAAAAGCGGAGAGCTCACAGCTCCCCGCTTCAGGACGACCCATGATCCGGAACAGTGCGCGGCGTCAAATAAGACCGCGTCCGTCCGTTCCCGTATCCGATCGGGCAGACAGCAGATGAGCATACTGCGGCATAGACATACACATGCAGCCCGACATTCGTTCGTTCAGAATAAACATGCTTTTCTGCTCCTTTCCGTTAACCTACTGTTTTTGTTGGTTATATAATAGCACTCTCATTCCCTAGTGTCAACATCGGAATTGTATGAATTGCTAATTCCGTCATCTTGTCCAATTATCCGCGCTTCGTCCGCCGTTTTATCAGCAGTTTCGCCTATTTTTCAATCAACAGCATCGCCCACGATGCGTCCGTGCTTTCTGTGAAAATCACCCTCGTTATATTCGCACAGCAGCTCCCATGCCTGTTCCGGGGTCGGTATCATAACTACCTTCTCCTTACTCGTCTGTTTATGCAAAAGGGAGACCGCACAGGTCTCCCTAAGGCTGTAAAATACATTTGCAGCTTTGAAATGGGTATGCTGCAATCAGTCAGCGAACAGCGGCGTGGACAGGTAGCGGTCGCCGGTATCCGGCAGCAGCGCTACGATGGTCTTGCCCTTGTTCTCCGGACGCTTTGCAAGCTCGATCGCCGCCCAGACAGCTGCGCCGGAGGAAATGCCGACCAGAACGCCCTCGTGCTTGCCGATCAGCCTGCCGGTCGCAAAGGCATCATCATTCTCCACGGTGATAATCTCGTCGTAGATTTTGGTGTCCAGAACGTCCGGAACAAAGCCTGCGCCGATGCCCTGGATCTTATGCGCGCCCGCATGGCCCTGGCTGAGCACCGGAGAGCTTGCCGGCTCGACGGCAACAACCTTGACGTTCGGATTCCGGCTCTTGAGATACTCGCCGGTGCCGGTAACCGTGCCGCCGGTGCCTACGCCCGCAACAAAGATGTCAACCTTGCCGTCGGTATCCTCCCAGATCTCCGGGCCGGTGGTCGCCTTGTGTACGGCCGGATTTGCCGGGTTTACGAACTGACCCGGGATAAAACTGTTCGGCAGCTCCTTTGCAAGCTCGTCCGCCTTCGCGATCGCGCCCTTCATACCCTTTGCGCCCTCGGTCAGTACAAGCTCTGCACCGTAAGCCTTCATCAGCTGGCGGCGCTCCACGCTCATGGTCTCCGGCATTACGATGATGATGCGGTAGCCGCGTGCGGCTGCAACGCTCGCCAGACCGATGCCGGTGTTGCCGGAGGTCGGCTCGATGATGACCGAGCCCGGCTTGAGCAGGCCCTTTGCCTCTGCGTCGTCGATCATTGCCTTTGCGATGCGGTCCTTGACGCTGCCGGCCGGATTGAAGTACTCGAGCTTCGCCAGAACCTTTGCTTCGAGGTTCTCCTCCTTCTCGATATGCACCAGCTCCAGAAGCGGAGTGTGGCCGATCAGCTGGTCTGCGGATGTGTAAATCTTGCTCATGATAATTTCCTCCTGATATATCTCGTTGTTATTTTTATATGATAAACTGTGTTCCGTGTCTGCCATGGTCAACATCGCGGACATCGGAACGTCATCTGGTATCGCATTTCTATACCAACCTTTCCCGTAGGTTTATCCGAATTATATCCTACTATTCCTATGTTGTCAATAGGTTTTAAAAAAACTTTTTCGTTGATTTTCCTATTTCCCGTGTCGTATAATAGGTTTATCGAATGAAGGAGGAAAAGAAAGTATGCTGGTCTCAACCAAGGGCCGCTATGCGCTGCGCGTCATGATCGACCTTGCGGAGCATCCAACGGACGGCTATACCCCCCTCAAGCTCATCGCAGAGCGGCAGGGCATCTCGGAAAAATATCTGGAAAGCATCATCAAGCTGCTCGTCCGCGCCAGACTGCTGACCGGTCTGCGCGGCAAGGGCGGCGGTTACCGTCTCACCCGCTCGCCCGAGGAATACACCGTCGGCAGCATCCTGCGGCTGACCGAGGACTCGCTGGCGCCGGTCGCCTGTCTGGAGCCGGGCGCCAAGGCCTGCGAGCACGCATCTGAATGCCGCACGCTGACGCTCTGGAAGGGTCTGGACAAGGTCATCAACGACTACCTCGACAACATCACGATCGCCGACCTCATCCACACCAACCCGGACGAGTATGACTATATTATCTGAAACAGCAAAAAGCCACCCGCGAGGGTGGCTTGAGACTGTCGAAAAACTTCGTTTTTCCGACAATCTGTGTTTTGACTTCGCAAA
>ERZ839741.2842-NODE-2842-length-14994-cov-27.908762_pt1 | contig 14994 bp, 9 predicted proteins | sample MGYA00519880_ERZ839741 | MGnify/ENA primary metagenome ERZ839741 (study PRJEB31850, sample SAMEA3708851) | human gut metagenome | biome: human gut; feature: human-associated habitat; material: faeces | place: China | collected 2014 ... | reverse complement strand
GGAGTCGAAGTTTATCCCCGTCAGGGGAAATCCATCTTCCCCCACCAAAAATACCAATTACCCTTTTTGGGTGATTGGTATTTTTCTTTGCGTGGAAGATGGAGTCGAAGTTTATCCCCGTCAGGGGAAATCCATCTTCCCCCACCAAAAATACCAATTACCCTTTTTGGGTGATTGGTATTTTTCTTTGCGTGGAAGATGGAGTCGAAGTTTATCCCCGTCAGGGGAAATCCATCTTCCCCCACCAAAAATACCGATTGTCCTTCTGGACGGTCGGTATTTTTCTTTTCCGGGAAGATGCACAAATGCTCGGCAAATGCACGGAGCTGAAAAAAATCTGGATTGTCTCCGTCAACACCGCGAAGAAAAACCGCACATGATCCGCCCGCCCACACCGTGGGCGGGTTTTTGCTGCTCCGCCCCCCTCACGCTCCCGGTGCGCTCAGGCGCGCGGCCAGCTCCCGCCGCGACAGGCCGCCCACGAGCGTGTCAAAGCAATCGGCGCACACCGTCAGCCCGCCGTGCGCGCACGGCCACAGGTACGCATCTTCCCACGCCGGCAGCGGCGCAAAACACACCTCGCATCGCCGCATCCGCATTCCTCCCTTCCGGCTGCAAAATTATTATGCATTTGGATAACTTTCGCTCTTAGTTTATACTCGTTAGAATAATTTGTCAAGCGCTTTTTTTGCACCTGCATAAAAATGGCGGTCACAAATTGCCAGCTTTTACACGGGAATGTTGTTTTTTTGACGAAAACAGCGCAATTTAAAGCGTCCTTTCTGACTTTTTGCACAAAAAAATTGAGAAATTATATGGAAAACGGATATTGCAATCCCTCTCCGTTTGCGTTACCATGATAAAGGAAATTGGCCGCTCAGGCCGTTTTTGAGAGCAACGTGAATAACAAGAAAGAGGTAAGAAAATGATCAACAATGCATATCTGAACCGCGTTTTCGCCGACCTTCAGAAGAACCACCCCAACGAGCCCGAGTTCCTGCAGGCCGTTGACGAAGTCTTTGAGAGCCTCCAGTACGTCGTCGACAAGCACCCCGAGTGGGAAGAAGCCGGCCTCATGGAGCGCTTCGTTGAGCCCGAGCGCATCATCATCTTCCGCGTTCCCTGGGTGGACGACAACGGCAAGGTCCAGGTCAACCGCGGCTACCGTGTGCAGTTCAACTCCGCGATCGGCCCCTACAAGGGCGGTCTGCGCTTCCATCCCTCGGTCAACCTGTCCGTCGTCAAGTTCCTTGGCTTCGAGCAGATCCTGAAGAACTCCCTGACCACCCTGCCCATGGGCGGCGGCAAGGGCGGCTCCGACTTTGACCCCCACGGCAAGTCCGACGGTGAGGTCATGCGTTTCTGCCAGAGCTTCATGACCGAGCTCTATCGCCACATCGGCCAGTTCACCGACACCCCGGCCGGCGACATCGGCGTCGGCGCGCGCGAGGTCGGCTATATGTACGGCCAGTACAAGAAGATCGTCGACCGCTTTGAGGGCGGCGTCATCACCGGCAAGGGCCTGACCTACGGCGGCTCTCTCGCCCGCACCGAGGCCACCGGCTACGGCATCTGCTACTTCTCCGCCGAAGTGCTCAAGCACCTGAGAAACGACAGCTTCGAGGGCAAGAAGGTCATCGTGTCCGGCTCCGGCAACGTGGCGCAGTACTGCGCGCAGAAGTGCACCGAGCTCGGCGGCAAGGTCATCGCCATGAGCGACTCCAAGGGCTACGTCTACGATCCCAACGGCATCAACCTCGACGTGCTGTTTGACATCAAGCAGAAGCGCCGCGCCCGCATCAGCGTCTACGCCGACGAAGTGCCCGGCAGCGAGTACCACGAGGGCTGCAAGAACATCTGGACCGTGCCGTGCGACATCGCCATGCCGTGCGCGTCCCAGAACGAGATGGATCTCGAGGGCGCGAAGGCCGTCATCAAAAACGGCGCTATGGCCGTGTTCGAAGGCGCGAACATGCCGCTGACCCCCGAGGCCATCAACGCGGTCATCGAGGCCGGCCTGCTCTACACGCCGGGCAAGGCTTCCAACGCCGGCGGCGTTGCCACCTCCGGTCTGGAAATGAGCCAGAACTCCCTGCGCATGAGCTGGAGCTTTGAAGAAGTCGACGAGAAGCTGCACGGCATCATGAAGAGCATCTTTAAGGCCTGCTACGACGCCTCCGTCGAGTGCGGCCAGCCGGGCAACATGATGCTCGGCGCGAACGTTGCCGGCTTCCTGAAGGTCGCCAACGCCATGATGGCTCAGGGCATTGTGTGATCGCTGATCCATCACCCATACAGAGCAAAGATCCCCGAAACGTTCGTTTCGGGGATCTTTTTTGCAGGTTTGTTATGTAGAGAGGCGGGTACAGCGTTGCCTGCGCTGCGCACCCAAGCCTTGCCCTCGGGAAAAAGGTACTGAGCGCAGCGAGGCGGATGCCGTGTTTCCTGACGTCACACACCTTGGCGATTCCGTTTCTGTGCCGCTCGACCAGCATCATGGCAGAAAAGCCGCGGCTTCCTCCAGCGCCGCCGGTGGTGCACCGTGCGTTCGTCCCGCACCGCATAGGCTCCCTTGTGCAAAGGGAGCTGGCAGCCGTCAGGCTGACTGAGGGATGGATCCGCTCAGCCCTGCGCCGCGTCCGGCGGCGTGCGCGGCAGGACGAACTCGGCCGAGAAATCATCGCCCGTACGGTGGGTGAAAAACTGCCCGCCGAGCAGCTGCAGGATCGCCTCGCACGTGCGCAGGCCGATGTGGTTGCTCTCGACGCGCGCAAGCTCGCGGCGCGCGCGGTTGGCAAAGCAGACGTGCAGCCGCTCGCCCTCGCACTCGGCCAGAATGGTCAGGCGCGCGGCGGGGTCGGCGTACTTTTCGATGTTCGACAGGAGGTTATCCGTCACGCGCTTGAGCATCTGCACGTCGGTCGTGACGGTGCAGGGCGTGGTCAGCAGCAGGAGGTTGACGTCAAAGCCCCGGCTGCGCAGCTCGGCCGCGCACTCGCCGAGCAGCTGCGCGCAGAGGATCTGCGCGTCGTAGGGCTCGGGGTGCGTCTCCTGTTCGCCGCGGCTGAAGACGAGAAAATACCGGAACATCTCCCCCGTCAGATCCTTGAGCTGATAGGCCTTGTCGCGGCTGGCGAGCACGTAGCTGCACAGGTCCTCCGGCAGGCGGTCCTGGCTCATCTCGAGCAGGTCGAGATAGCCGATGAGCGACGTGAGGGGGTTGCGGATGTCGTGCGACATGGCAGTGATGAGGTCGCTGTTGGCCTGCCAGGCGGTCTGCTCGTTGCGCGTGCGCTCCAGGATCGTGTCGCGCATGGTGTTGACGCTCGCCGCCAGCCGCGCGAGCTCGTCCGTGCCGACGACGGGGATGGTCTGGTTGAGCGCGCCCGCCGCGCCGACGGCCTCCGACAGGCGCGTGACGCGCCGCGTGAGCCGCCGCGTAAAGCCGAAGGCGATGCACGAATAGACCACGAAGCCCAGCACGAGCGCGCCGAAGCGCACATAGCTGTAGAGCCACGCCTCGGAATAGTCGCACACGGCGACGCGGCACTCCCCGTCGGCAAACTGCACGGGGAAGAAGCTGTAGCCCATGTCGGCAATGTCGCTCTGGGTCGTGTCGTCGAGCAGCTCGCTCATGCCCCACGAGCCGGCCTCGTACGGGTCGCCCTCCGCCTGATAGACGATGACGTTGGCTTTTTTCTCACCGCGCGACCACTGCTCGATGGCCAGCGTGTCGCGCGAGGACACGCCGCGCGCGCTGACGTATTCCTGCAGGCTGCGCTCGTGCTCCAGATTGCGCGCGGCGATGGCGTCATCGCTCAGATACCAGTGGTCGATCGCCTCCGTGCCGAGCGCGTCTATGCCGAAATAGCACGCCACGCCCACGGCCAGCGCCGCGAGGAGCACGAAGATCATGCGCGCATTGATCGATGAGCGCCACTTTTTAATCAATCTGATACCCCTTTCCCCAGACCGTGCGGATGAGCGTCGGGTTGGCGGGGTCATCCTCGAGCTTCTTGCGCAGCTTGAGGATGTGCACCATGACGGTGTTGGCAGAGCTGGGCAGGAACTTCTCGTGCCAGACGTCCTCATACAGCTTGCGCGCGGACACGGCTGCGCCGCGGTTGGCGATCAGGTACTGCAGCAGCTCAAACTCCGTCTTGGTCATCTCGACGGAGCGGCCGTTTTTGCACACGGTGCCCTTGTCGCGGTTGATCTCGAGCGCGTCGATGACCGTCGGCGCGTCGCCCTTGCCGTGGTAGACGCGGTAGCGGCGGATGAGCGAATCGACCCGCAGGAACAGCTCGTGGTTGGAAAAGGGCTTGATGAGATAGTCGTCGCCGCCGCTGCCGTAGGCGTCGCTCATGTCGGTGGGCTGGGCCTTCGCCGTCAGAAACAGGATCGGCGCGACGCTGTGCTGCCGGATCTCCGCGCAGGCGGACACGCCGTCCATGCCGGGCATCATGATGTCGAGAATGATGAGGTCATAGTCCGGCTGCGCGCGCACGAGCTCCACGGCGCGCAGGCCGTTTTCGGCCTCATCGACCTCGTAGCCGCGCGACGAGAGCAGAATGTGTAAAATATTGCGGATGTCCGGCTCGTCGTCCACGACGAGGATGCGGACAGGGGTCTCGGGGTTTTCCATGGTATCACCTCTGGGGTCTATCCTAACACATTCGCGCCGTGCGCGGACAGAGGAAACTGCCAGCTTTAAGAAAAATTAAGTGAAACCCCGCCGGGGGATCCCCGGCGGGTCGATTCTGCATTCAGAGCAGGTGGGCCACGTTGCGCCCGAAGCGCGCCAGAACGGCCGCGATCTCGGCGCGCGTCGCGCTCTCGCCCGGCCGCAGCCACACCCGGCCGCCGGTGTCCTGCGTGCCGCCGAACAGGCCGAGCGCCACCGCGTCGGCCATGCCGGCGCGCGCCCAGCCGGAGACGCTGCCGCCGTCGGCAAACGCGGACAGATCGGCAGGCGCGTCGCTGCCCGCAAAGCCGGGCAGGCGCGCAGCGTAGCGCATGAGCAAAACGGCCGCCTGCTCGCGCGTGACGGGCCGGCCCGGCGAAAACGTGGTGGGCGACGTGCCGTCCACGACGCCGGTCTTATATGCCCAGGCGACCGCGGCCTGATACCAGTCGGCCGTGAGGTCGGTAAACGGCGTGGTCACGCCGGTCATGTCGGGATCGCCCGCGAGATGATACAGCACCTGCACGAGCTGCGCGCGCGTCGTCACGCCGCCGGGCAGGAACGTGTGCGTGTCCGTGCCGGACATGAGCCCGCGCGCCACGCAATACTGGATGCCGTCATACGACCACGCATTGCGGTCGATGTCATGAAACTGCTCGTACGCCGCGATCTCGGGCGGGATCGCCACCGCCTGCGTCCGGCCGCAGCGGCGGCAGGTGACGCGCCGCTCGCCCATGTGCACGCCGCTCGGGGCGCGCACGATCACGCCGTCGTCCCAGTCGTGGCCGAGCGCCGGGATCGTCTCGGACAGCGTTTTGCCGCAGCCGGGGTCGAGGCAGGTGCGCGTGCGCAGGCCGTCGTCCGTGCAGGTCGGCGCGCGGACGACCGTCCATGCCTCCGGGTACGTGTGCGCGGGCGCGGACAGGTGCACGGCGGCGGCCGTCAGGCGCGCGTTGTTCGCGCCGACGGCGACGGCGTCCCACTGCGCGCGCGTGCCGGTGAAGTACACGTCCGCGAGCGCGTCGCACCCGGCAAACGCCCCGTTGCCCACCGCCGTGACCGCGCCCTGCAGCGTCACGCGCCGCAGCCCCGTACAGCCGCGCAGCAGGCCGCGCGGCACCTCGGTCATCGTGGCCGGGAGCACGATGTTTTGCAGCGCGGTGCAGTTTTCGCACAGGCGCGGCTCTACCCACGCCACATCGTCCGGCAGCGGCAGCTCCGTGAGCGCCGTGCAGCCGGAAAACAGCCCGCTGCCGAGCAGCGTCATGCCGTCGGGCAGGTCGATGCGCCGCAGCGCCGTGCAGGCGGCGAAGGCATACGCGCCGAGGCTGCGCACGCCGGGCGCGAGCGTGACGGCCGTCAGGCCGGTGCAGGCGGAAAACGCGCCCGTGCCGATCTCCGTGACCGTGCCAGGCACGGCCAGCTCCGTGAGCGCCGTGCAGCCGGCGAACGCCTGACTCATCACGCACGTGACCGCGCCGAACCCGTCCACGCGCCGCAGCTGCGTGCAGCCGGCGAACGCGCTGCGGCCGATGCGCGTGACCTGACCCGTGAACGTCACGGTGACGATATCGGTGCGGCCGGCGAACGCGCCGTCCGGCAGGTCGCCCGTGCCGCTGACGGTCAGCCCGCCGTCGGCGTCGAGCGTCCAGCGGACGGTGTCAAACGTGCCGCTGCCGTCCCCGGCGGCCTGCGCCGCGGCGGGCAGCAGCCCCAGCGTCAGGCACAGCGCGAGCAGCAGCGTGCAGATCCGTTTTTTCATAAGCTTCCCTCCCCGGACGGCCGCGGCCGCCCGATGTTGCCTCCACTATACAGGATGTGCGGGCAGAAAACAAGCACCCGCGCCGAAACAAAAGATCGGGCGTCCCCGGCGGGGACGCCCGTTAAAATGCTGTGCGCCGCTCAGCCGATGCCGAGCACTTTGGTGCACATACGCTGCAGGAGCGCCGCGGTCTCGGCGCGTGTCGTGCCCGCGCCCGGCCGCAGCCACACCTGACCGTTTCTGTCCTGCGTGCCGCCGAACAGGCCGAGCGCCACTGCGTCGGCCATGCCGGCGCGCGCCCAGCCGGAGACGCTGCCGCCGTCGGCGAAGCCGGACAGGTCATCCGGCGTCCACGTGCGCTCCACGCCGCAGACTTTCGTCAGATAGCGCATGAGGATGACGGCAACCTGCTCGCGCGTCACGGTGTTGTTCGGTGCGAAGGTCGTGGGCGACATGCCGTCCACAACGCCGGTCTTGTACGCCCAGGCGACCGCGTCCCGGTACCAGCCGGACGCGGCGTCCGTAAACGGCACGGCCACATCGCTCACGTCGGGCTTGCCCTCTAAATTATACAGCACCTGCACGAGCTGCGCGCGCGTCGTCACGGTGTTGGGCGAGAAGATCGTGTCGCTCATGCCGGACATGAGACCGTGCCGCACGCAGTATTCGATGCTGGGGTAGGCCCAGCCGTTGGGGTCGAGATCGGTGAAGCGATCCATCGGATCGGTCATATCGACGGTCGTGCGCCACAGCTGCGTGCCCATGAAGGGGTTGGCCGTGCCGATGACCATCCAGCCCTGCTCGTCGTTCACGGCGAAGGCGCGCAGGCCGTGGTTGAACGGATCGCCGAAGCCGTCGCGCGTGAGCGTGTCGAGCGTGAGCTTCCCGTTCTCGGACGTGATGGTGTACAGACCGAAGCCGCGCGTGGCGGTCGAGAGCTTGTTGAGGCAGATGACGAGATCCTTCATGTTCTCCAGCTCCGTGATGCGCACGAGCATCTCGTAGAGCTCCTTCATGGAGTCGGGCAGCTTGTCGCTGATGCCGGAGTAGAGGTCGCAGACCTGCTGATAGATGTCCACAAAGCCCGCGATGTCGTTCGTCTCCACGAGGTCGGTCAGCTTGGCGAGCAGGCTGTTGAGCCGGCGCAGGCTGCCGAGCGTGGACACGCTGTAGGCCGCGGCGTAAGCGCCGTCGTCGATGCCCTGGCGCAGCGTGTCATACTGCGCGTCCGTGAGTGAGAAGGTCTCGGGGCTGTCCGCTTCTTCGTTCACCGCGTCGACCGCGGCGTCAATGGCAGCGTCGGTGTCGGCGTCGGCGGCGAGCAGCGTGCCGTCGCCGTTCTTATCCTGATTCAGCAGCAGCTTGAGCAGCACCTTGAGGTAGCCGATCTGGCTGGCCCACTCGTCGCGCGACATGTGCAGCAGGTCGCCGTTGGTGAACTGGCCGAGCGGCTCGAGCAGGGAGCTGGTGTCGAACGTGCCGAGAAAGAGCTTGCCGTCAAACACCTTGGACTGCCAGAAGTACTGGTTTTCATAGTCGCCGAAGCCGGAACGCTTGCACAGGATGCCGCCGGCCGGGAACATCTCCGTCGGCTCGCCGACGACGAGCTCCATCTGCTCGGTGCCGTCCGAGCCGATGGACATACGGTAGAGGTTCACCGACTGCTCAAGGTTGCGCGCGAGGAAGCCGAAGTCCTGGCTGAACATGAGCTCCTCGAGCGGGATCTCCTCGTCGTTGTATTCGCCGATGTAGAGGTAGCCGTCATAGATGCACAGGTTGCAGGCCGCGGCGCGGGTGCGCGCCGGGTCGATGCCGAAGGTGTACTTCGCACCGTCGGCCTTGTCGCCGACGACCGGCGTCCACGTCCAGGCGTCGGGGTCGTTCCAGTCGCCGGAGCAGTCGCCGCGCACGATGGCGAACGAGCGCATATTGTCGCCCACGCGCGTGGCGGGCGTGCCGGTGCACATGGCGACGTAGAGGCTGCCGTTGTACTCGACGATCTCCCAGATGCCGCCGCCGTAGACACTGTCTTTGTAGTGCACGGCGGGGTAGTTATAGAGGTCGGACTGCGTAGCGATCTTCGTGAAGCCCTGCGACGGGTTGTCGCTGATGAGCAGGTAGCCGCCGTCGACGCCGACGTTGCTGATGACGAGCTTGCCGTCATAGACCGCCATGCCGCGGATGCCGGTGCAGACGCCGGCCTTATACGCCTGCGCGTATTCCTGCATGTTCGACAGGCCCTGATAGACGCACGTGATGCTGTCGTCGCTCGGATCGATCTCATAGATGCTCGGCAGGCCGCCGCGGCCGTTGGTGTTGACGCTGCCGCAGAAATAGAGCTTATCCTTGTAGCGGATGGCGTTGCGGAACAGCGGGGCGATGCCGTTGAGCGACTTGGACATGAGCAGGGTCATCTCGCCGGTGTGCACGTTGACCTTCACGAGCACGCCGCCGGAGTTGCCGCTGTCCTCCTGCCCATAGAAGAACGTGCCGTTGAAGATGGCGTTGAGCTCGGCGCGCATGGTCTCCTCGTCGAACTTGTGGCCCATGACGGTGTCCATCGCCGTGAGCGTCTGGCCCATGGCGGCGTAGCACGTGCCGACATAGACATAGTCGCCGTAGGCCATGGCGGCCCAGGCGTAGCTCTGGCCGCGGTCGCCCTGACCGTCGGCGCCGTCGGCCGTGCCGGTCACGGCCACCGTGCCGTTGCCGGTGTAATCGACCAGGCCGTCCGGCTGGCCGGGCGCGCTGTTCGGGTGCGAGATCTTGCCGAAGGTGTAGTCTCCGGCGTCGTAAGTGTAGGGGGTCTCGGACTGCGCGGTGTCCGCCGCCAGTGCCGGGACCATCAGGCTCATGACCATGGCTGCGATCAGCAGCAGGGTCAGAAGCTTGCGTGTTCTCTGCTTCATCGTTACGCTCCTTTCCAAATGTTACAAGATACTTGAAATTTCCAAAGCATTCTGTGACAATATTGTAACATTTTTGCGGGGAATGTCAATGCAATTTTTCCGTTTTTTTGTATCAAATGTGCGTATCCGTGCAAGCGTACTCCTTTTTTCTTCAATTAACTGCCTTTTATTTCCTGCTTTGTTGCAAAACTGTGAAGTGTGCACGCAGCAACAACAAAACCGGCGTCCAAAAAACAGGACGCCGGTTCGGTATCAGGCAGCAATGCACGCACGCGCGCTCCAGCCGTTTGCTCAAAGCTCCGGCATGGGCTCGTTCCAGACATTCAGTCTGCGGCAGAACCGTGCGATCATGACCGCCATCTGCTCGCGCGTGGCGCTGCTCTGCGGCTCAAGGCGCAGGCCGCCCGGGCCCGGAATGCCTTTGATCAGCCCCAGATCGCACGCCCAGTTCATGGCCGTGCGCGCATAGTAGGAGATTTGCTCACGATCCTGAAACGGGAAGAGCGCATCCCACATATAGGGGGTGTATCTGTCGAGCACCCGATCCGCAAACCTGGCCAGGAACACCGCGACCTGCTCGCGCGTGACGGGCGTGTCCGGTGCGAAGGTCGTCTCGCTCACGCCGGACGTCACGCCGGTCTGGTACGCCCAGAGCACCGCGGTCTTGTACCAGTCGGCCGTGAGATCGGTAAACGGCGTCTCGCCGCTGACCTCCGGCGCGCCCGCAAGCCGATAGAGGATCTGCACGAGCTGTGCGCGCGTGGTCAGCGTCTTCGGTTCAAACCGGCCGCCGCCGACACCGGCCATGAGCTCATAGTCGACGCAGTACTGGATGTCCTCATACGCCCAGCTGTTGGGGGCAACGTCGTCAAAGCGCTCGCTCACGGGCACCCGCGGGGCAAGCTTGGGGATCTCCTCGGTGCGCGTGGCATTGCAGCCGTAGGTCCTGCAGGTATAGGTGCGCACGCCGGTCGTGGTCTCCGTCGGCAGCGTCGTCACACGGCCGATGCCCCAGTAGTGGCCGCGGGCGGGGAGTGTCATTTCCTCCGTGTGACCGCAGCCGTCGTCGGTGCAGGTGCGGGTGCGCTTGCCCTCGGTCGTGCAGTTCGGGTCCGTGCCCGTCCAGGAACCGTAGTGGTGGATGGGCGCGTTGAAGTTCACGGTCACGCCCTCCGGCAGCGCGTTCTCGCCCTTGGTCAGCTGGGCCCACTCGGCCTCGGTTCCGCTGTAGTCGATGGCCGTGAGCGCGGTGCAGCCGGTGAAGGCGCCCGCGCCGATGCTCGTGACGCTCTTCGGGATGAGCACGCTCGTCAGCGCGGCGCAGCCGGCGAAAGCAAAGTCGCCGATCGTCTTCAGGCCGTCCGGCAGCTGAACGTCCGTCAGGCTCAGGCAGCTGGTGAAGGCCTGCGCCTCAATGGTGGTGAGGCTCGCCGGGAACGTGACCGCCGTCAGCCCCTGACAGTAACGGAACGCGCCCGTCTTGACGGTCTGCACCAAGTTGAGGATCTCATAAGCCGTGCACCTGTTCGGCGCGGCCAGCATCTGCCTGCCGTCTATGGAGATGAGGCCGCCGTTGTAGGTCCGGAGATACCGGCTGCCGATGGCCTCAAAGGAGACGAGGTTGACGCAGCGGGCCAGCACATTCTCGGCGACGCCGCGGATCTCATACCCGAGGTCAACGTGCGTGACGGCGGTCCAGTCGCCGTTCCAGCAGTCGGCCGTGGCAACGCCGCTGCCGTAGAAGGCGAGCGTTGTGCCGTCGCTTTCCAGCTCGGTTCTCACAGCGTCTGCCGCGAAGGCCGCCGGCACGAGCGCGAGCATCAGGCTCAGCACAAGCAGGATGCTCAGAAGTTTCTTTCTCATACCATTTCTCCTTTTTTCAACAAAGTGGGTATGAAAAAGAATACCATCCCCACCCCGGAAATGGCAAGCCTTTTTGCACAACTTTTTGCTTATTGTACAGGATTTTTTTGTGCAATGCAAGACCGGCGCTCCCAAATGGGAGCGCCGGTCTTGTAAAAAATATGCGTATGTGCTTATGCCTCGAGCTGCTGCGTGACCCATGTGATCTGCGCCTCGACGCTCGGCACGGACGTGCCGCCGTAAGACACGCGCCGCGTGACGCAGTTTTTGAGGTCGATGGCATCGTACACGCCGTCGTCAAAGAGGTCGCTGAAGGTGCGGAACGTCTCGAGCGGCAGCTTTTCGAGCACGGTATTGTGCGCGATGCAGTAGGCCACGAGCTGGCCGGAGACCTTGTACGCGCTGCGGAACGGCAGGCCCTTCGTGACGAGATAGTCCGCGAGGTCGGTCGCATTCAGGAAGCCCGTCTGCGCCGCGTGGAGCATCTTGTCGGCGCGCACGGTCATGGTCGCGAGCATCGGTGCCATGACGCGCAGGCACATCTTCACGGTGTCGACCGCGTCGAACACGGCCTCCTTGTCCTCCTGCATGTCTTTATTATACGCCAGCGGCAGGCCCTTGAGCGCCGTGAGCATGGCGATGAGGTCGCCGTAGACGCGGCCGGTCTTGCCGCGCACGAGCTCGGCCATGTCGGGGTTTTTCTTCTGCGGCATGATCGACGAGCCGGTCGTGTAGCTGTCCGAGAGCTGCACGAACTGAAACTCCCAGCTCGACCAGAGCACCAGCTCCTCGCTCAGGCGCGAGAGGTGCATCATCTCGATGGCGTAGGCATCGAGCAGCTCGACGCAGAAGTCCCGGTCGGACACGCCGTCGAGACTGTTGCGCGCCACGTCGTCAAAGCCGAGCTGCTTTGCTTCAAAGAACCGGTCGGTGTCATACGTCGTGCCGGCGAGCGCGCAGCAGCCGATGGGCGAGACATTCATGCGCCTGACGGCATCCTGCATCCGGTCGATATCGCGCAGGAGCATCATGGCATAGGCCATCAGGTGGTGGCCGAAGGTGATGGGCTGCGCGCGCTGCAGGTGCGTGTAGCCGGGCAGAATGTCGCCCTTGTGCGCCCCGGCCTGCTCGACGAGCGCCGCGAGCACGTCCTTTGTGAGCGCGATGATCTCGCTCGTTTCGTTGCGCAGGTACATGCGCAGGTCGAGCGCGACCTGATCGTTGCGCGAGCGGGCGGTGTGCAGCTTCTTGCCGAGGTCGCCGATGCGCGCGGTGAGCACCTGCTCGACGAACATATGGATGTCCTCGCACGCGGGGTCGAACGCGAGCGCGCCGCTGTCGAGATCGTCGAGGATGCCCTGCAGCGCGTCGATGATGGCATCGGCGTCCGCCTGGGGGAGGATGTGCTGCGCGCCGAGCATCGCCGCGTGCGCCATGCTGCCCGTGATGTCCTCGCGGTACATCCGGCTGTCGAAGCGGATGGAGGAGTTGAAATCGTCCGCGACCGGATCGGTCACGCCGGCCGTGCGGCCCGCCCACATTTTTGCCATGGTGATGGTCTCCCTTCGTGCGTTGTCTCCACAGAGAACCGCTTCGCTGGGTTCTCGTTTGAAAAAGCTTTTTTGACAGGCTGCCCCGCGCCGGGAGGCCCGGCGCGGGGAGAAAATCATTTCTATATATCTATTGTACCGCTTACATGCTCTTGCCGTCAACCTTTGCCTGCACGGCGATCGGCAGACCGTAGAGCTGGATGAACCCGGCGGCGTCCGCCTGGTTGTAGTCGCTCTCGCCGAAGGTGGCGATCTCCTCGGAGTACAGGGAGTACGGGCTCCAGACGCCGGCGTTGATCATGTTGCCCTTGTAGAGCTTGAGCCGCACCGTGCCGGTGACGTGCTCCTGCGTCTTGGTCACGAACGCGCTGAGCGCCTCGCGCAGCGGCGTGAACCACTGGCCGTTGTACACCAGTTCGCCGAAGGTCACGGCGAGCTTCTGCTTCTCGTGCATGGTCATCTTGTCGAGGCAGAGCGTCTCGAGCACGCTGTGCGCCTTGTAGAGGATCGTGCCGCCCGGCGTCTCATACACGCCGCGGCACTTCATGCCGACGAGCCGGTTCTCCACGATGTCCAGAATGCCGATGCCGTTGGCGCCGCCGATGGCGTTGAGCTTGAGGATGATGTCCTTGGCGCTCATCTTCTCGCCGTCGAGCGCGACGGGCTTGCCCTGCTCAAAGTCGAGCGTGACGTAGGTCGGGGCGTCCGGCGCGTCGATGGGGCTGACGCCCATCTCGAGGAAGCCCGGCTTCTCGTACTGCGGCTCGTTGCCCGGATCCTCGAGGTCGAGACCCTCGTGGCTCAGGTGCCAGAGGTTCTTGTCCTTGGAGTAGTTCGTCTCGCGGTTGATCTTCAGGGGCACGTTGTGCGCCTCGGCGTAGGCGATCTCTTCCTCACGCGACTTGATGTCCCACTCCCGCCACGGGGCGATGATGGGCATATCGGGCGCGAAGTGCTTGATGGCCAGCTCGAACCGGACCTGATCGTTGCCCTTGCCGGTGCAGCCGTGGGCGATGGCGTCAGCGCCCTCTTTCTGGGCGATCTCGACGAGGCCCTTGGCGATGCACGGCCGCGCGTGGCTCGTGCCGAGCAGGTACTCCTCGTACGCGGCGCCGGCCTGCATAGTCGGGATGATGTAATCGTCGACGTACTCGTCCGTCAGGTCGAGCACGTAGAGCTTCGACGCGCCGGTCTTGATGGCCTTCTCTTCGAGGCCGTCGAGCTCGCCGGCCTGGCCGACGTTGCCGGACACGGCGATGACTTCGCAGTTATTGTAGTTCTCCTTCAGCCAGGGGATGATGATGGACGTATCCAGACCGCCGGAGTAAGCAAGGACGACTTTTTTGATATCTTCTTTTTTCATAATGGTTGCCTCCATTGATTATTCATTCATAAGATGTGCATATTATTCACCTTTTTCGTGCAAATGTCAACCCTCTTTTTGAATAAAATTCACGCTAGAAACGCTTTTCTTTCGGTGATATGCACAAAAAGGCGGAATCTATGCGAAAAACGCCGCCGCTCCGGCATCCAGAGCGGCGGCAGAATATGCAGTTATGCACGCATTTTTGAATATTGATCTCAGGACAGCTCGCGGCGCAGCGCGTCGATCTCCTCGCTCCAGAGCGACCCCGCCGCGTCCGGCGGCCAGTGCAGCGCCTGCGCGCTGCTGCCGAGCGCGACGTGCTCCGCCGAGAGTATATCGACTCCGTCAAAAATAATCTGCGTGCGCAATTAAACAATGTAACGATTGTCAATCCGGACGGAACGACAAGAGATCTTGGTAAGGAAATGGCAGCGAAAGAGAGAAAGAAGGGACATTAATTGACCAAGGAAGAGCTTCGTGGGCAAATGCGTGCCATGCGTGCCGAACTAACAGGGGATAAGAGAGATGCAGCAGAGCAGCAGGCAGTAGATCATATGATGGCTTTCTTACGTCAGAAGAGGCCTCGCCGGTTCTATCCATTTGTGTCCTGCCGTACAGAGATCGATACACTTCAGTTATTGCAGAGAGTGTGGAAAGAACTGCCGGAAATAGCAGTGGCAGTGCCTTGCGTGGAGGGACAGCGGATGCAGTTTTATGAAGTAAGGGCAATGAATGATCTGCACAGAGGCACCATGGGGATATTAGAGCCGGCTGGTGCGGAGCCGGTTCGGGCAGAAGATGGAGTTATGCTGGTGCCGGGGCTTGCTTATGATGAAAGAGGTTACCGGGTCGGGTATGAT
>ERZ839741.2832-NODE-2832-length-15036-cov-4.133836_pt1 | contig 15036 bp, 15 predicted proteins | sample MGYA00519880_ERZ839741 | MGnify/ENA primary metagenome ERZ839741 (study PRJEB31850, sample SAMEA3708851) | human gut metagenome | biome: human gut; feature: human-associated habitat; material: faeces | place: China | collected 2014 ... | reverse complement strand
TCTGAACAGTTCACAGCTTGGATATGGCAGATGTGAAGCGGTTATTATGGAGTGCAGATAGATCAGTGGGGACAGAAAAGTATCCGGGGCTAATGAAGATAATTTAAAAATGATTTCCAAATTGAAAAGGAGAGGTCAAAATGGCAAAAGCCAGATATAAGATAAAACAGATGACTGAGTAACATACTTTTCTGCAATCCGTGCAGGGACAGCATGTTACTGTACAGGAAATCAGAGAATACTTCAAAGACCGTGAAATTGCAGTCGGAACGACAACAATATACCGGCAGCTGGAAAAGATGGTAAAAGAAGGTTTGGTTGAGAAATATGTGGTAGAAGGTACAAACAGTGCCTGCTTTGAGTACATAGGAGAGAGTGAGACATCTGATTATGAGAGCTGCTATCATTGCAAGTGTGAAAAATGTGGAAAACTGATTCATATTCAATGTGATGAGATTGAATGCCTGAGCAGACACATGACAGAACATCATGATTTTCAATTAGATCCCAAACGTACTGTCTTCTATGGAATCTGTAATGAGTGTAGAAAAAACACTTAAACCAAAATAAGAACGTTAATGAGAAAGGAGAAGGATATGACTACGGAAAAAAGAAAACATCTTGCAGCATGGTTTAGCATCATCTTTATATTCGTGATATTGGCTTCTCTTTTCTATATTGTCAAAGAAGAAAATCATAAATGCACAGGAGAAGACTGTCCTGTCTGTGCGTGTGTTTAAGACTTTTTTTGTGTAACTTTGTGCTCGGTGATATTGTCCGTTATCTGTGCGGTTATAGGAATTTTGTTATCCATACTTGCCGGAACACCGGTTGGCTCGACTATCGTGGCTGCAGATATGGCAGCATTCTTTATCAGTTGTGTAGCAGGACGGATGATGGGGAGAAGATGATATGAGAAGAAAAAAATGGATTATTCTTGGCGTTTGTATGCTCTTTTGTATGATAAATATAGCTGGATGTGTAAAAAAAGAAAGCAAGAAGATTACTACAGGCTCTTCCGTGGATAAAATCGTAAAGGAAAAGACAGAAAAAAAAGAAACTCAGAATACAAAACGTAAAGAAACGAAAAAAAGCAGGAAGAGAACAGACAGGAATCGAAGGAACAGGGAGGGCAACAGACACCAGGCAGTGATGTTGATTATGACCTTACAAATATGAATAAAGATATGGTCTATGCTACTGTTTATCAGCTGATGGTAGAACCAGATAAATATATTGGAAAGACACTTTGCATCGATGGCTTATATTATACTGGACAAAACGAAAAAACTGGAACATACTATCATTATAGCATTATAAAAGATGCACTGGCCTGCTGTTCACAGGGACTGGAGTTTGTCTAGGGAGATGTGTTACATGTATATTCGGATGAATATCCCAAAGATGAGACAGAGATAGAGGTAAAGGGAACATTTAAAACGTATAAGGAACCGGGAGACGATACATTATACTGTCACCTTGTGAATTCAGAGATGCAGGTAAAATAAAAAATGAAAAGATGATAAGAATGAAACAGGTTGCAACGAAGATAACGGAATATGTAAAGAAAAGCAAAAGAGCAAAATTATATGGAGTATTTGGTCTGATATATCTGATTGCAGTTATATTTGTCATGAATGATGCATGGCTGTATCAGACACCAATTGCAAAACTTACAAAAGTAGAGACAAGCATAGCAGGAGAGAATAAAAGTACCCGTGGAACACAAGAAATTAAATATAAGCAAAAGATCCGGGGGGTGATATTAAATGGAACGAATAAGGGGAAAATCGTTGATTTTTCTAACGAATATACCTATACAGGAATGTTAAAACAGAAATATCACAAAGGGGATAAAGTATTGCTGAACGGGTCTGAAAGTAATGTGGGATCCAGTATACAGAGCGTAAAAAGAGATACAGAACTTGTTGTTTTGCTTGGACTTTTAATATTTGCACTGATGACAATCGCAGGAAAGAAAGGCGTGCTCACGATTATAACGGTTGGAATCAATATTGTGATATTTTCAGTAGGATTTTTAAAAAGCGGTGATGATGCGGATGTTGTAGCAATCTGTAATAAAATGGTACTCTTCTTTGCAATTGCTACATTGATCGGATTAAATGGACTTCACAGGAAAACATGGGCGGCCTTATTGTCAACACTATGTATACTGGCAATGATCATGGGAATATTTGAGGTAGTGATCAGTCATACCGCAGAACTGGATTATTCTACGATGGAATATTTGGGAAGCATTGATAATCCGGATGAGATTTTTCATGCGGAGATCCTGTTATCCGGACTTGGAGCAATCATGGATGTTGCAGTGGCAATTGCGGCAGCTTTGAGTGAAATTGTTACGAAGCGGCCAGAAGTTACATTCCGGGAGTTATTCCGGTCCGGAAGAGAGATTGGATATGATATTATGGGAACGATGATCAATGTATTGTTATTCGTGTTTGGCTGTGGCCTGATTCCGATGTGTGTGATCAGGATGAATAACAGTGTCCGGTTTATGACGATCATCAAATTACATATTCCGTGTGAATTATGCAGATTCTTCATAGAGAGTATTGGAATTGTACTGGCAATACCAGTATCTATCCTGATCACATCTGTGATAATGAAATTAACGATAAGAAAGGTGAAGAAGATATGTTGATGATACTGGGATTCATCCTGTTATTTTTGATCATGATTATTGGCGGGGACAGAGGTGTGATATCATTGATATCACTGGTTGGAAATATGCTGCTGCTTAGCCTGGCTATCTGGCTGATGGCAGCGGGAGCACCGGTACTTCTGGTTACGGTCGGAGTAGGAATCATCATTTCATGTGTCACATTATTTTATCAAAATGGTACCAATGAAAAGACGAAGAGTGCATTTACAGCCGTATTGATTACAATGGCGGTCTTGTTCTTCTTTATCTATATGGTGGTGTGGAGAAGTGAGGCAGGAGGACTGAATGAAATACAGGCTGCGGAAGATGATGTATTATATTATAATATGAATCTGGACATTAATATGAGAAATGTTGCGACAGCCGTGATCATACTCAGTACGTTGGGAGCTGTGTTAGATATGGCACTTACGGTTACCACTTCCGTTTACGAGGTCAGTATTCACAAACCGGAGATGAAACTGACAGAACTTGTAGAAAGTGGAATGCAGATCGGAAGAGAAGTAATCGGGACAACGGTGAATACATTGTTATTTGCGTATCTTGGAGAATCACTATTATTATTTTCTTATCTGAAGATGCAGGATTATACACTGGAAACATTATTAAATTCGAAAATATTGTTCCAGAATTGTGTATCAATGATATTTGGTGCGATCGCCTGTGTAGTGGTGATGCCGGTTGCGGCGGTATTGGTGGGAAAACGTATTAATATCGTATAATTGCTTCTAATTTTCCGTATTATAAGCAAAAGGCAGCAGATATTTTGCTTTGATTTTTCCTGGTTTCCTGTCATTAACACCGACATAGATGTTCCCACTTTCACATAGTATGGCGGATCCTACAGTATGATTTTGATCTTTTTCGTCATAATTTGAATGTATAGTCTTTTGGGCTTTTTCGATTAATGCATGATCCTGCACGGTTAAAGGACATATCCAAGGTCAACATTTTATGATTATTTTGATGACATTTATGATCTGATGGATTATTGCTGGATTGCAATTATGAAAGACATGGATATGGAAAAATGTTTTTTTGGCGAAGGAGCAATTAAGCAAAGAGGAAGCATTACAGGCGGTTTGCTTTTTGCTTGGCAGTGTCGAAAGGGAGGCTCACAGAAAATGATTTTGTATTTCAGTGCAACAGGAAACGGGAAATATATTGCAGAACAGATTGCGGAGAAAACAGATGAAAAATGTATGTCTATCGTAGACTGCATCTGTGAGGATAAGTATTGTTTCTCCAATGAAAAAATATTTGGAATGGTGGTACCGACTTATTTCTGGCGTCTTCCACGGATTGTTGCAGAATATCTGGGAAAGCTCAGAATTGAAAATTGTGGATATACATTTTTCCTTGCCAGCTATGGAACAACGACAGGTGAGGCTGGCAGTATGGCGAAGAAGATTATGGCTCATAATGGGCAGAACTTTGATGCCTACTATAGTGTGATTATGCCGGATACATGGACACCGGTATTTGACCTTACGAATAAGAATAGAGTTGATAAATGGCTGAGTGACGGCAAAAAGCAGCTTAAGCTTGTTATCGGCAATATAATGTCAAAAAGAAAAGGAAATTTTGTAGACAGAAAATTATATAGCCGGAAACCTGAACTATAATCCGGAAGTGCATTGCACCCATCATGAACACGAGCATTCCTGCGGAGAACATCATTGTGGTGAAGATAAGCATGGCTGTAACGGTAATGCAGGTAACTGTTAATGAGTGAGTCAAGCCTACTATTATCTGTGGAGTATTCTACGGATAATGGTAGGTTTTTTTCCTTTTTTTCGATAGGATTTGCTGAGTAATTCATTGTAGGTAGTTTGTAGACAGTTCCAGATACCACGGAGTTGTGTATCTGTAAAATTTACTAGTTGGAGTAACATTTTTTGAACATGATTATTTCTGATTCCATAGTTTTTTAGATATTAAATTTCTCAACAGAAAAATTATTATTTTATAGATGCAGTATTTGCGAGCGTAAATCTTACATTTTGGAGTATAACATTGAAAAGTGTTGCAAACCCTGTAAAATCAAGTGTTGCAAAAAAAAACAAAAAATTAGCACTCACCTCTAGACAGTGCTAACAAAGTGTGCTATAGTACAAATAGAACAAGTGGAGAGAGATAAAGAATCAAAGATATGATTCCGAATCGAAACTCCAGAAGTTCCAGCAAACAACATCCAGGAATTATCCGATGATGCTAACAATACATTTTAAACATTTGGAAGGAGAAATGACTTATGATGATGCCTAGTATTTTTGGAGAAAACTTATTTGATGATTTTATGAACGATTTCAGATTACCTGCATTTCCGGATGTAGACAAAGAACTGTATGGAAAACATGCAAAGAATTTAATGAAGACAGATGTAAAAGAAACCGAGAAAGGTTATGAAGTAGATATGGATCTTCCGGGATTTAAGAAAGATGAAATTCAGATGGAGCTGAATGATGGAGTGCTTACCATCAGCGCAGCCAAAGGACTGGACAAAGATGAGGAAGACAAGAAAGGTAACTACATTAGAAAAGAGCGTTATGCAGGCAGCATGAGCAGAAGCTTCTATGTAGGAAAACATGTAACCGTAGAGGATGTACATCCGAAATATGAAAGTGGAATCCTTTCCTTCAGTGTTCCGAAAGCAGAAGCAAAACCGGTAGAAGAGAAGAAACATTACATTTCAATCGAAGGTTAATGACAGGCAGATGCGGGAAACGATAAGTGACGGTATAGCCTGTATGGCAAAAGAGTAAACGTACCCCACAGGTGTTAAGCCTGTGGGGTACAATATCATAAAGAGAAAATAATCAGGATAACGTAAGAAGCTCACATATTCCACGAAATCCTGTTCACATAGATGAAGATAATAGAAAATAATATAGAATAAATGACGGGAGGGAGAACTATGGCGGCAAAAAGAGATTATTATGATGTTCTTGGAATCAGCAGGAGTGCGGACAAGAGTACAATAAAAAGAGCATATCGTAAACTGGCCAAGAAATACCACCCGGATACCAATGCCGGAAATGCACAGGCAGAAGAAAAGTTCAAGGAAGCGACAGAAGCCTATAATGTGCTGAGTAATCCGGAGAAAAAGAAATTATATGATCAGTTTGGCCATGCAGCTTTTGATGGCAGTGCAGGCGGCAGTGGAGCATATGGCTATGGAAACGGACCTGGCGGCGGTACTTACAGTTATACCGGACCGAATGGAAGCTTCCATGAATATCATTTCGAAGGCGGCGATATGGACGATATCCTGAAGAATATATTTGGCGGCGGATTCTCGGAAGGCAGCGGAAGCGGGTTCCATGGATTTGGCGGATTTGGAAATAGTGGATCAGGAAGGACACGTACGTCCGGAAGAAGTTATGAAAGCAGCGGATTCGGAAATGGATTTGGAAATCATGGATTCGGCGGAGAAGGAAATTTCCGTCAGGATGGTTCCGATGTGACCGCTGAGATAGATGTGACATTTGACGAGGCTGCATTTGGAGGAGATAAAGTCATCCGGCTGTCAGACGCACAGGGCAGTAATGCAGCAGGAAAATCACTGAAAGTGCATATCCCTGCCGGCATCAGTGACGGAAAAAGTATCCGTCTGCGTGGCAAAGGAATGCCTGGACTTTCAGGAGGCAAGGCAGGAGATCTGTTGCTGAAAGTGAGAGTTGGTAAACGACCAGGATTTGAGCGAAAAGATATGGATGTATATTCAACTGTCATGATTCCGTTTACTACAGCAGTATTAGGTGGTGAAGCAGTTGTACAGACGCTTACCGGAAGGGTAGTGTGCAAGATTAATCCGGGAACACAGTCCGGAACAAAGATTCGGTTAAAAGGTAAAGGAATCGTGTCTATGAAGGATGCAGGAAGATATGGAGATCAGTATGTGACTGTTCAGATAGATGTACCAAAGAATCTAAGCAATGAGGCAAAAAGAAAATTGAAAGAATTCGAAGCTGCGTGTAAGAACGGAAGCAGAGGGGCAGCATAATTTATAAATTGTTATGCATCATTTTATCCAAAAGGATTTAGATAAAAATTCAGGAAAGGTAAAATGATGCATTTTTTCTGTATTGACGCTCACTTTGGAAAGAATTATAATAAAATAATTAGAGACAATGAATTTGTATACCCATACAGGTTATTGAAATATATGCTAAGGAGATAAGTAAGATGAGCAAGATTATTTTAACTGGTGACCGACCGACAGGACGTCTTCACGTTGGTCATTATGTAGGTTCTTTGAAAGAACGTGTAAAATTACAGAATTCAGGAGAATATGACGAGATTTATATTATGATCGCAGATGCGCAGGCATTGACTGATAATGCCGAACATCCGGAGAAGGTACGTCAGAATATTATGAACGTAGCATTGGATTATCTGGCATGCGGAATCGATCCTGAGAAATGTCACATTTTTATTCAGTCCATGGTTCCGGAACTGACAGAGTTAACATTCTATTATATGAATCTGGTAACCGTATCCAGAGTACAGAGAAATCCTACGGTAAAAGCTGAGATCCAGCAGAGAAACTTTGAGGCAAGTATCCCGGTTGGTTTCTTCTGCTATCCGATCAGTCAGGCTGCAGATATCACGGCATTCCGCGCGACAACAGTTCCGGTTGGAGAAGATCAGATGCCTATGATCGAGCAGTGTAAAGAGATTGTTCACAAGTTTAACAGTGTATATGGAGAGACTCTGACTGAGCCTGAGATCGTACTCCCATCTAACAAGTCATGCTTAAGACTTCCGGGTATCGATGGAAAGGCCAAGATGAGCAAATCACTTGGAAACTGTATCTATCTTTCTGATGAAGAAGATGTTGTTAAGAAGAAAGTAATGTCCATGTTCACAGATCCGAACCACCTGCGCGTGGAAGATCCTGGACAGGTAGAAGGCAATCCGGTATTCATTTATCTGGATGCATTCTGCAAGGATGAATATTTCGAAGAATTCTGGCCGGAATATAAGAATCTGGATGAACTGAAAGCACACTATCAGCGTGGAGGTCTGGGTGATGTCAAAGTGAAGAAATTCCTGAACAAGGTTCTTCAGGAAGAGCTGGCACCAATCCGTGCAAGAAGAAAAGAATGGGAGCAGAAGCTTCCGGAAGTATTCGAAATCCTGAAAGAAGGAAGCAGGGTAGCTGAGGCGAAAGCAGCAGAGACATTGAAAGATGTAAAGGCTGCTATGAGAATCAACTATTTTGATGATGAAGATTTCCTGAACTAGGAATCTGCGGACAGCTGAAAAATCATTATATTGCATTTGTTAATATGAAAATAAAATCCTCAAAATACCGGATGATATGGTATTTTGGGGATTTCTTTTGTTAAGAATTGCGGTATAATAAAACTATCAGTAAAAAAAGCAAATTGTATAGATAATACGGGAGTGAAGGGGTGTAATGCTATGAAAGAGATAACGAAAGAGACACTTCTGAAAGCTATGAAATCGCGAGATGCGGGAGAGCATCCGATATTTCGTGAATGTGAATTCAAAGACATGGATCTAAGCGGAATGAATCTGCATAATATGGACTTCACATTGAGTTCCTTTCAAAATGTAAATCTGGAACGTGTGAATTTTGAAAACTGCAGTGTGGAAAATGCATTATTCGACGGCAATTCCCTGCATGGTGCAAATTTTCAGAATGCAAATATGAAGACGGCAGCATTCCGTGGATGTGATATGCGGGAATGCAACATTAAAGGAGCCAACCTTTACGGGGCTGTATTGGAGCACGCGAAGCTGGATGACATTCAGTCAGACGAAGCAACGCAGTGGTTCCGCATGCACTGTCCGGAGACCGGACCGATCCTTGGCTATAAGAAATGTGTGAATGATAGAGTGGTACAGCTTCTGATCCCGGCAGATGCTAAACGGACTTCGGCAACACGTCCTTCCTGCCGGTGCAGCAAGGCAAAGGTACTTTCGATAAAAAATTTTGATGAAACGGAAGAATTCGAAGAAGCCTGGTCGCTGGTCGATGAGAATTTTGTATACAGAAAAGGACAGTGGGTGGAGGTCAAAGATTTTAACGAGGACAGATGGATGGATTCCACGACGGGGATTCATTTCTGGATGAACAGAAATGAAGCACTCGGGTATTAAATCCCCTGCATTGGAAAAAGTTTACTGATAGATGAGAAAGAAAAATAAATGGAGGTGCAAAAGGCAAATGAAAGCAGACATCAGATGGTTGGATGATCCGCAGGTATTTCGTGTGAATCGTCTGGATGCACACAGTGATCATAAGTTTTATGAGAATAAAGAAGATTATAAGAAGCAGGATCAGCGGTTAAAACAATCGTTAAATGGAATCTGGAAGTTCCACTATTCAGTGAATGCATTGGAACGTCCGGCTGATTTTTATCAGAAATGGTTTAACTGTAAAAATTTTGATGAAATGAAAGTGCCACAGCATATAGAACTGGCGGGATACGATAAGATTCATTATATCAATACGATGTATCCGTGGGAAGGACATATTTACAGAAGACCGGCAGGATATGGAAAAGAAAAAGGGAAAGGTATGTTCAGCCAGGCCGAATATAATCCGGTAGGTTCTTATATCCGGAAGTTTGATCTGAATGACGGACTGAGAGGAAAGAGGATCATCTTAAGTTTTGAAGGTGTGGAACAGGCATTCTATGTATGGGTGAACGGAGAGTTCGTGGGGTATGCAGAAGACAGCTTTACGGTTTCGGAATTTGATATTACACCATATGTAAAAGATAAAGATAATCTGCTGGCAGTGGAAGTACATAAGCGCAGTACGGCGGCATTTCTGGAAGACCAGGATTTCTTCCGGTTTTTTGGTATTTTCAGAGATGTGAACCTGTACGGAATACCGGCGGTTCATGTTGAAGATCTGTGGATCCGTCCGAAGTATCATCCGGAAGATGGAAAGGCAGAACTGGAGCTGGATATCCGATTATCAAAGAAAAAGAAAGAAAATAATATCCAGGGTAAAATAAAAGTTTCTTTGCAAGATATCTATAGTGATGAAAATCATGTATTACTGGATGAAACGGAGAATCTGAACAACCCGGTGATCCAGAAGAATCTTCCGGTAGAAGGATCAGTGAACAATGAGATCCAGTTCCGTTATGAATTAGAAGAATCCGTACATGCATGGAGCAATGAAGATCCGTATCTGTATGAGCTTCTGATAGAAGTTCAGAATGAAAAAGGCGAGACAGTAGAAGTGGTTCCATATCAGATTGGATTCCGTAAGATAGAATTAAAAGGCAGAAAGATGCTGCTGAATGGAAAACGTCTGATCATCAATGGTGTAAACCGGCATGAATGGAATGCCAGAAGCGGAAGATGTATTACCGAAGCTGATGAGAAATGGGATATCGAATGTATCAGACGCAATCATATCAATGCAGTCAGAACCTGCCATTATCCGGATCATATTTCATGGTATTACAGATGTGATCAGGCGGGGATCTATCTGATGGCAGAGACAAATCTGGAGACACATGGATCGTGGCTGAAACAAGGTGTGATTGAACCGTCGTGGAATGTTCCGGGAAGTATCGGATGCTGGAGAGGATGTACATTAGACAGGGCAGTATCGAACTTTGAATCATTTAAGAATCATGTGTCGGTACTCTTCTGGTCACTTGGAAATGAATCGTATGCCGGTGATATCCTGGTGGAGATGAACCGTTACTATAAAGAAAAAGATCCGGACAGACTTGTGCATTACGAGGGCGTGGCAGAGAACCGGCCTTATGAGGATTTAATTTCTGATATGGAGAGCCAGATGTATGCTCCGCCGGAGAAGATAAAAGAATATCTGGAAAATAATCCGAAGAAACCATTTATCTTATGTGAATATATGCATGATATGGGAAATTCTCTGGGAGGAATGGAATCTTATATCAGATTACTGGATCAGTATGAGGATTATCAGGGAGGTTTCATCTGGGATTATATCGATCAGGCACTGTTCGTGAAGGATGAAGTGACAGGACGTGATGTATTGCGTTATGGTGGTGACTTTGATGACAGGCCATCGGATTATGAATTTTCGGGAAATGGAATTTTATTTGCGGACAGAACGGAAAAGCCGGCAATGCAGGAGGTGAGACATTACTATGGATTACGCAGATAGAGGAAAATTAGGAATTGTGTATGGAGATGTAACACTTGGAGTACACGGAGAAGACTTTCATCTGATCTTTTCTTATCAGACAGGCGGTCTGGAATCCATGGTAAAGCATGGAAAGGAATGGCTGTATCGCACACCGAAGCCGACATTCTGGAGAGCAACCACAGACAATGATCGTGGAAATGGATTCCCGTTTAGAGCCGGTATGTGGATGACTGCCGATATGTTCCAGAAATGTGTGGATATCCAGGTACGGATAGACGGAACCAAGATAGAAAAACCGAGCGCACCGGTAAATAATAAATATTCGGATAAAGAAACTGCGGAACGTGTGGAAGTTATATTTACATATGAGACATTAACTGTTCCGTCAACACAGGTAAAGGTATCGTATCTGGTATTTGCTGATGGAAATGTCAGAGTAAGAGCGCACTATTACGGGAAAGAGGGAATGCCGGAGCTCCCTGCATTCGGTATGCGCTTTGTCATGCCGACAAAGGCAGACGGATTCGTTTATGAAGGATTATCGGGTGAGACATATCCGGATAGAAAAGCCGGGGGTATTCACGGAATTTATGAAGTAGAGGGTCTTCCGGTTACACCGTATCTGGTTCCGCAGGAATGTGGCATGCATATGGATACCGAGTGGGTGACAGTGAAGAGAAGTACGGTTTTGGATAACCGGAATCGTCATATAGAACAAAGTGGACTTACATTCCGGGCGGGCAGTGAGATCAATCATTCCACGTTTGCATTTTCATGTCTTCCTTATACTGCAGAAGAGCTTGAGAATGCAACGCATCAGGAAGAACTGCCGCCGGAAAGAAGAACGGTACTTTGTATCTATGGAGCGGTCCGTGGTGTAGGCGGAATCGACAGCTGGGGATCTGACGTGGAAGAGCAGTACCGGATTCCTGGAAATAAGGATATTGAAGTAGAATTTATAATGTAGATCTGCTTTTCAGGTAATTATCAGATGTGTATCGATACTTCGCTTGGTGAAGACTATGTGCTCAATACCGTACTGGATCTGGTGAAGAATGTAAATCGCCATGTATCAGAAAGCAGAGCAGAATAAGAATTATCTCCTGAAAGCTTGACATGAATATATGGATGCGATAGATTAATTTATGGATTTGAGAGTATGAAGGAGAGAAACATATGAATTTACATGAATTCCTTATCGTGTGTCCACTGGTATTTCTTGCCGGATTTGTCGATGCGATTGCCGGAGGTGGCGGATTGATCTCATTACCGGCATATATGTTCGCAGGGATTCCGGTACACCATGCGATTGCGACAAATAAATTATCATCAGCGACTGGAACAGCGGTGTCGACATGGCACTTGGTGAAGAGCAAATGTGTTGACATATTTTTAGTCCCGGGTACGGTAGCCTGTGCATTTGTGGGTTCAATTGCGGGGGCGAACCTGGCGCTGATCATCAGTGACAAAGTACTTAAGACGGTACTGGTATTTGTGCTTCCTGTTGTTGCATTCTGTGTATTGCGGGACAAGGATCTGAAACCGGTGATACCGGAAGGATTTACCAGAAAAAAACAGTATCTGATCATGGCAGCATGTTCTTTTGTGATTGGCATCTATGATGGATTCTACGGACCGGGAACCGGAACATTTTTACTGCTTGCATTTACCAAATTAGGAAAGCTTGATATGGAGAAGGCAACCGGTAATGTGAAGGTCGTCAATCTGACATCGAATATATCGGCATTGATCACATTTATTCTTGCAGGAAAGATTCTTTGGGTGCTGGGACTTTCGGCGTCGGTATTCAGCATTGCCGGACATTATCTTGGCGCACATATGGTTGTGAAGAACGGCGTAAAGATCATTAAGCCGATCATCCTGCTGGTGTTGGCGTTATTGCTGATCAAGATTGTCCTGGGAATATAAAAATGAATGAAATCCTTAAAGTGGAGTGATATGAAAAATCTTTTGCTTTAGGGATTTCGGAAAGGCATCTAAAGCGAACGGCGGTAAATATTGTATCTGCCCGGCATGCAGTGCAGGCGGAGCAATCCTGGATAAGAAAAATGAAATACTTTAAATTGTCATGTATTTGAAAGAAACTGTCGGCGGCAGGGTATGTGTTTGGAAAGAAGCTTTTGAGTTGGGAGGGCGAATTTTTTAATTTTCCCTCCCAAATTTAGTGTATTGCAGTAAAAGAGTTCACAGTGTATAATGTACCCATGATTTTTAGAAATGAGGTACAACATGGAAAATCCAAATAGAAACTTTAAATCCCAGACCTGTGAAGATTTCATAGAAGTCCTTGCAAGTAAAGCAGCTGTTCCGGGCGGCGGCGGGGCATCAGCGTTAGCCGGAGCCATCGGGATCGCACTTGGTAATATGGTCGGAAGTCTGACTGTAGGAAAGAAGACCTATGCAGATGTAGAAGAAGAGATCATCGAATGCAAAAAACAGGCAGATGAGATTGCAAAAGAATTTTTAGAACTGATGGATAAGGATGCGGAAGCATTCGAGCCGCTCAGTAAGGCATATGGACTTCCGAAGTCTACGCCGGAAGAGCTTGCCAAAAAGGAAGAGATTATGGAAGAGGCGCTGAATACGGCATGTAGTGTTCCGATTGAGATTATGAAGACCTGTGCCAGAGGCATTGATCTGGTAGAAGTATTCGCTGCAAAAGGAAGCCGGATTGCATTAAGTGATGCAGGAGTCGGAGCAACACTTTTAAAATCCGCAATGCAGGGGGCTTCACTGAATGTATATATTAATACAAAATCAATGAAAGACAGAAGAAAAGCAGAAGAGCTCAATCATCTGGCAGATTCCCTGCGGGAAGAATACGAAGCAAAAGCAGACCGGATATTTGCGGAAGTAAACAGCCGTATCCGGTAAAATCCAGTGAGATAAAGACGGATAAACCGGAAATGTCCGGAGAAAATACAAAATAAAAGGAAAGCAGCAGGAAAAATGGCAAAATTACTATTAGGAAAAGAAGTAAATGCTTCTATCAATGAAGAAATCAAAGCAAAAGTAGAAACTTTAAAAGCACAGAATATCACACCGACACTAGGAATTATCCGTATCGGTGAAAGAGAAGATGACATCGCATACGAAAGAGGCGCAACAAAACGCTGTGAGACACTGGGAGTAGCATATGAGAAATTCCTTCTTCCTGCAGATGCAGAAGAAGAAGAGGTATTAAAGACAATCGACCAGGTAAATAAAAGTGAAAAAATCCACGGAGTTCTGTTATTCAGACCGCTTCCGAAGCATCTGAATGAAGACAAGATCGTGAATGCACTGGCCGTAGAAAAGGATGTAGACGGAATTACCGATCTTTCCATGGCAGGTGTGTTCATGGGAAAAGATATGGGATATGCACCGTGTACGCCGAGTGCCTGCATGAAGGTACTGGATCATTATGGAATTGACTGTACTGGTAAGAAAGTGGTAGTTATCGGAAGAAGTCTTGTAGTCGGAAAACCTGCAGCGATGATGCTGATCAAGAAGAATGCGACCGTAACCGTCTGCCATACCAGGACGGTGGACATGCCATCTGTAGTAAAGGAAGCAGATATCGTAGTTGTAGCGGCCGGAAAAGCAGGAGTGATCGATGGAAGCTATCTGCGAGAAGGGCAGATCGTGATTGATGTAGGAATCAATGTGAATGAAGAAGGAAAGCTCTGCGGAGATGTGAATTTTGAAGAAGCAGAGAAGATTGTGGAGGCAATCACACCGGTCCCAAGAGGCGTCGGCGGAGTGACGACTTCAATTTTGCTGGAACATGTGGTAGATGCCGCGATTGCACAGAACAGGTAAAGAGAAGCCGGGGATTATATCGCTGGTCTGAAAAATGACAATAAAAGGATGGTAACCTTTATGTGTAGCCGGAAAGTTATGGCAGAAGCCTTGATTTTCCGGCTTTTATTCCAGTCCGGGTAGCCAGCTTAGTGAATTAAGTAGAAAAAAATTACCAGATCCCCATTACATGCTGCATTCCAAGGCTCACAATTGTAATTCCAACCCAACAGCAGGCACCCAGCAGAAGTGGTTTTCCTCCGGATTTAATAAGCTTCACAACATTACTGTTAAGCCCGATTGCTGCCATTGCCATAATGATCAGGAACTTGGACAGCTCTTTCAGTGGTGCGAATACATCCGCACTCACACCCATATGGATACATATAGTTGTGATGATTGCTGCAATCACAAAGTATAA
>ERZ839741.2824-NODE-2824-length-15082-cov-5.653091_pt1 | contig 15082 bp, 7 predicted proteins | sample MGYA00519880_ERZ839741 | MGnify/ENA primary metagenome ERZ839741 (study PRJEB31850, sample SAMEA3708851) | human gut metagenome | biome: human gut; feature: human-associated habitat; material: faeces | place: China | collected 2014 ... | reverse complement strand
TTCCAGCGGTTTTCAGCACAAAAGATACGCAGTAACAGAAATGCGGTTCACAGGTAAGTGTGAGCCGCATTTTTGCATCTGTATCCATACCCGAAATATGCCGGGGCAGACAAACAGCACAGTCTTTCTCCGTCCGCGCGGTCTCGCATCCAGGCAGGAAGGCTGTACCTGTCTGCGCCCGTCAGTCCGCGAAAAGCTGCACCCAGTAAAGCGTGCCGTCGATATTGACGCTCGCAGAGCCGATGCGCGAGTAATTGCTGTTCAGAATGTTTGCGCGGTGGCCCGGCGAATTCATCCACGCATTCACGACCTCGGACGCGCTTTTCTGGCCGGAGGCGATGTTCTCCCCCGCCCGGAGATAGGTCACACCGCTCTCGTTGAGTGCCGAACTGAATGACGCACCCGACGGGCGTGTATGCGAAAAGCTGCGCGCGATCTCTCTCGCGCGCACCGCCGCCGCCTCGCTGAGCGCACCGTCCTCGACGAGCGCCGCATAGCCGTTCTGACCGCGTGCGCTGTTCGTCAGACGAACGACCTCGCTCGCGGCACTGCTGCTCCGGATGCCTACGCTCACACTGCTGCTCCCCTGTACCGGCCGGTCCAAATGAGCTGCGCCGGCGGCTCCTGTAAGCGCTGCGGCCGCCAGCGCGGCGAAAACAATTTTCTTTATCCTGTTCATGTGCTTTCCTCCTGTAAAACGGCGGCTCTGCGTCCGCTCTGCGGCAAGTATACCATGTTTTGCAACCGTTCTGCAATGGAAATACCGGCTATCCAAGCCAGTTTATGCCGTTTCCGGAAACATTTCATTCGTTTTACAGCATTCTAAAAAATATTTGCATTTGCCGGTTTGATGCGTCATAATGATAGTGGAAAAATTTTTGCACCGAAATGCACACACATACACCTCTTTTCGGTTTTAAGGAGATGAAACACCATGCTGATCCCCCCTTCCCGTCCCTGGCATCGTGCAGAGAACGCGGAGGAATTGCTTGCGCTCTCAAAGAAACTCGGACTCACCCCGAAGAAGGCTGTCGAACCCAAGCCGCTTGTTTACCGTGATCTGCTGAACGGCACGAGCGAGCCGTGCGCGCTCGTCGGCTGCGAGGGCGATCGCTACGCCATCATTGACATCGGCGGCGGTCTGCACATCATCCATATCGACTGTCTTGCCGATATGCAGTCCGGCTCGCGCACCAGACGTACCGAGGCCGAACCGGATTGCCCGGTCTATACGGTCATCGACATCGAAACGACCGGTCTCGACCGCCAGACCGCTGAGATCATTGAATTCGGCGCGCTGCGCATTGAGAACGGAACGCCGGCAGCACAGTTTTCCATGCTCGTGCAGGCTTCCACGCCCGTTCCTCCGGTCTGCGCCGAACTGACGGGCATCACGGATGATATGCTTGCCGGACAGCCTGAGATCCGCGAAGCGCTCGCGGCATTTGTCGCATTTATCGGAGATACGCCGCTCGTCGGTCAAAATCTGCTGGATTTTGATCTGCCGATCATAAACCGCATCTGCGAGGAGCAGGGCATTCCCCCGCTCCGGAACCGGTGCTGCGATACCCTGCTCACGGCACGGCGCTGCCTCACGCTGCCGAGCTACAGGCTCGAAGCACTGGCGTCGGCGCTGGGCGCAGAGCAGAGCACGGCGCACCGTGCGCTCGGCGACTGCGAAACGACATACCGCGTGTTCGAAAGGCTCGCTGAGGATTATACTGCGGCAGTTCAATGGACGCGGCCGCCGCGCCCTCGCAAAACAGCTCCGTCTGCACCGCGTCCGCGTGTTACTGCGTCGCAGCTTGCGCATTTTCAGTCGCGCCCAAAGGCAAAGGACATCGTCCCGGCGACCGACCTGTTCGACCCGGCACATCCGCTGTTTGACAAGACCTGCGTGCTGACGGGCGAGCTGCTGAAGCTGAGCGACCGGGAAGCCATGCAGCGCATCGCCGACTGCGGCGGTAAAAACGCCGATAATGTGACAAAAAAGACCGATTTTCTCATTGTCGGCGGCGGTTCGCCCAGTGAGAAGAAGAGCGGCAAGGTCCGCAAGGCCGAGGAATATATTGAAAAGGGCATTCCGATCCGCATAATCAGCGAGGAAGAATTTCTTCAAATATGAGGACCGGGTTTTCCCGGCAGAGATAAAAGGGGCAGGGACGCCAAGGCTTCCCTGCACAGGGGCATCAACCAAATACCGTTCATGAGCAGAGCATGAGGCCACCGGGAATCACCCGGTGGCCTCGCTTTGCATGATACAGGCTGACGCCCTTATTTGCCCTGATAGGCGCGATGTAAGCGATAAATAACTCGTACCCTGACAAAATGCCGGCAGCCACTCTCTGGTGGCTGCCGGCATTTTGTCAGGGGGCTTTCTTGCAGACATCGGGTAGGTTCTCGGACCAGGGCATCAGATTAAGGAAGGCTTTTCAGTCATTACACATCCAGATAGTTTTCTTAGCGGCATAACATGACCAGGACAATCGTTTCCTTAACTGGATCAGTCGCCGTTACTCCATGTCGCTTGCGCGCTGATCCGTCGATGCTTGAAATGTCCGAACAAACGGCTTTGTTGTAAAAAAACAAAATCTGTGCTAAAATCTATCTGATCTCCGGGAGGTGATGAGCGATGTATACAGTGGCGGTCTGCGAAGATCAAAGGGACACGAGGGAGGAAGCGGCGGCACTGTGCGGCGAAGTCCTCACCGACCTGGAAATTGAACATCGTATCGCTGCGTTTTCCTCGGCAGAGGATCTGGAAACACAGCTGCTGTCCGGTGAACGGTTTGACCTGCTCTGCCTGGACATTCTCATGGATGGCGAGAGCGGCATGGAGTTTGCAAAAAAACTGCGCATGACGGATGACCGTACCAGTATCCTTTTCCTCACAGGCAGTTCGGAGTATCTGAAGGACGGCTATGAGGTCCGCCCGATTCAATACCTGCTCAAGCCGGTAAAGCGGGAAGAGTTGGCACGGGCCATTGAAACCGACCTGCGGCTCCATCACCAGTCCAAGACCGTATCCATCCATGTCGGCGGTAGGACATTTGTTCTGCCGATTGCAGATATTCTTTATGCAGAAAGCCGGGAGCACGGCACTGTTCTCCACACGATCCACGGCGAGCAGTTTCTGCCCTGTTCTCTGAGCCAAACGGAGGAAACGCTTCCTGCAGAAAATTTTTGCCGCTGCCACAACAGTTTTTTGGTAAACTTCTCCCACATCCGGGAGGTCAGCGGCAGGACGGTATATCTGCTGGAGGGCGGTGAGGTGAGCATCGGGCGGCGCTATATGGTGCAGTTCCAAAATCGATTCGTCCGCTATCTCAACCGCATTTAATTTATATACAAAAAAACGCCCCGCTGTTCAGTCCGTAGTGGCTCAACAGCGGGGCATATTTTCGGTTTGGAGGAAAGGCTTCCGCAATAGGGTCATGCTTTCAGCCGCAGTGCCGTCATCACGGTGAAGCGGTTTTTGTCATAGCTTATATCCAGCACACTGCCGTACTTTTCCGCGATGGAGCGCATCTTCATCAGACCGAAGCCGTGTTCGGCGGGATCATCCTTCGTGGTCAGAAGATTTCCAGCGCTATCCGTGTGTACCGTGCCGTCATAGGTGTTCTCGCAGCGGATGGCGAGGTACTGCTGGCGGATCTGCAGGGAGCAGATGATCTCGCCGTGCGGCACCCTGGCCGCCGCCTCCAAAGCATTGTCCAGCAGGTTGAAGAGAAAGCCGCAAAGGTCACCCTCATCGATGGAAAGGGACTCCGGCAGCAGGGCAATGACACGGAACGCGATGCCCAGCTCCTGCGTCTGCGCGGCAACGCGCTGCAAGATGATATTGACTGTCGGGTTCGCCGTGTAGACCTTGGGGGAAAGCTGCTCCAGCTGTCCATCCAGATGGCTTAGATAGTCATGGATGGCGTCCAGATTCTGCTTTTGTGTCAAAGTCCACAAGGCAGCTACGTGATTTTTCCACTCGTGGCGGAAGGCCGATACATTCCGAAGGGATTCCTGCGCTTGCCTGTATTGCTCCTGCGCCTGCTGGCTGCGGCTTTGCAGGGCTATCATCTGCCGCTGGCGAGAGAAGGCGGTGCGGATGAACTCCGCCACAACCTGCACTACACAGAGCAGGCCGGTCACAGCGCACAGTAGGGTATACAGCGCTTTCGGATTGCCGTAGAGCAGGGAGGTGATGGGATTGCTCAGTGGATAGAGATATTCCACGCCCACGAATCGGCTGACGCACCATGCGGCAAACAGCACGCCTGCAACACCAGAGAGGCAGAGGCTTGTCCGGCGGAGCATCCGTTCATGAGAGAGCAGCATCAAAAGAACCGTCAGCAGGAACAGACCAAAGCCAAGCCAGTCCACCAGCCTGCCGGAAAACAGAGTGACCGACGTAAAGCACCGCAGGGTCGAGCACAAAATGTGCGCTGCCACTCCGATCAACAAGATCCGGCGCTTCCAACCATGCAGGGAAATGGCCAGAAAGCAGAACAGCAAGTCAATATAAATGAGACAGAGCCAGGCCGTCAGGCTGCCCGTTGTATCCAATCCGGCAGAAAGTGCGAAGAATGAGCCACACGCCACAGGCACCGCCGTCAGCAGAAAATAGCCGCTCAGCGGCAGCAGTTTCCACAGATACGACCCCGTTTGGCTGCTGAAAAGGAAAACCAGCAGCAGAAAAAGCGCCAGTATGACCTGTGCTGTGATGGCCGCCATGGGCCAGACAATGCCGGAAACAGCGGTCACAGAGTCGGAAAAGCGACTGACCAGAGATGGGAAAGCAGGGTAAAGTAAACCGTTGAGGGCTGCGCCGTAGGTGACAATCCGCAGCGTCTTCCCAGCGCAGTCTATAGGAAGCGGGATGCACAGGCCGTCATGGGAAATGCTGCTGAAATCCACATTTTCCAAAAAGGCATCCGCACGGTTTTCTTCGTTCGGAAAGTCAGTGTAGAGCAATTCACCATCCAGAAACACCTGTATCCCCGCGCCAAAGCCAAAAAATTGCAGCAGATTCCGCTGGCCTGGCTCCTCCATGGCCCGCTCCGCCGCCACCGGGCTGTCTCCGTCCACCGGAATCCCATCCAGATAGCCGCCGAAGCCAAATACAGGTTCTACCGGACCGCTTTCTGTCTCAAAGGTCCAACCGTTCCGTTCTGTCAGTGTGCAGTTCAAAAGAAGGGATGTCTGCATCCTGTCTGGCTGAGACAGGCGGAACAGGCAGAAGACCGCTGCAGCGGCAGCAAGGATCAACAGAGTGGCTGCGGGCCAGATCTTTCTGTGCTGAGGCTCCATGATACCGCCTCCTTTCCTGTTTGCCATTGTAACAAAGCGTGTTCATCTGCACAAGCGGCAAAGGGCTCTTTTTCCTAAACGACACGAATTTGCCCCTAAACAACACAACACAGCACGGTATGGGAATGGTAAAATAAAAGTGCAACATCATGCTGTGGAGGGGCTTGCGTGCAAAACCCTCTCAGGCGTGCGCCTGAGAGGGAGGCGTACTTTCCGCGCATCCAATTAAAAAATGAGGAGGGGTATTGGATGAGGAGAAAATGGAACCGGTTTGTGGCCGGACTGCTGAGTATCGTCCTGCTGGTAACGATGCTGCCCATGGAGGTACTTGCCGCAGGCAACGGCGGCAGGGCGGAGCAGCCCAGCCAGACAATGCCATTTCAGGATGTAAAGTCCTCGGACTGGTGTGCCAAAGCTGTGGAGTACGTCTATTCCCACGGCATATTCAATGGCACCTCAACTGCCACCTTTAGTCCCAGCGGCACCATGACCCGTGGAATGTTCGTTACGGTGCTTGGGCGTATGGCCGGTGTAAATCCAGATGATTACAGTGGAGAGACGCCGTTTTCTGATGTGCCGCAGACGATGTACTACGCCCCCTATGTGCAGTGGGCGGCGAGGTACGGCATCACAGTAGGCACAGGTGACGGAAAATTCTCTCCTGATGCGTTTATCAACCGGGCACAGATGGCAGCATTCTTCGTGCGGTATTTTGAAGCGTTCCAAGTGGACTATGCGACCGGCGCAAATGTCACCACTACGCCTGCGGATCTGGAGCGTACCCCCGCCTACGCACAGGATGCTGTGCTGAAGCTCTGGAAACAGGGACTTTTGAACGGTGACGGCACACGCTTTGCTCCCGAAGGCAATGCTACCCGCGCCCAGATGGCGATGCTGTGTATGCGTGCGGACGAGGCGGTGGAGATTTGGTATTCAGCACCCGGCATCGTGGGGCGTAAATCGGGTGAGACACCACGGAAGGAAGATCAGAGCAAGCCGAATAGCGGCAGCAATTCCTCCGGCAGCAGTTCCTCTGGTAGCAGTTCCTCTGGCGGCAGCTCTGGTGGAAACGGTTCTGGCAGCACAGCTCATACCATCACGCTGTATCTGCCCGGTGGAACGACTTCTACCTTTACACAGACAACTTCTGCACTTTCCCTTGCCAATCTTCCCACGCCTTCGGTAGCGGGGAAAGCCTTCGTCGGCTGGTATTATGATGAAAGCTATAACAAGGCCGTTGCCGACGGTGATCCGCTCAGCGAAAATCTGTCCCTTTACGCAAAGATGGTGGACTACGATGCAATCGAGGGCGTGGAAACACCGACTTATGCCGGAGCGACGGATGTCAGACCGAACTTTACGATCCGCGTCAACAGCGATTCCGAAAGCGACCTGACGGGCAAGATCAGTCTGATCGGCACGGAGCAGCCCACCAGCGAAGTGGACGCGGACGGCAATACGATCCTCGTTGTCGGCAGCGTCAGGAACAATAACAATGGCACCTACACCGTTGCGCCGCCCACAGGCGGATGGGCAGAGGGCGGCACTTATAAGGTGGTACTGGAGGATAACAGTCTGTACTTTAACGGCGAAGCGCCTTCCGTGCGGGAATACCACTTCACCGTGGAAGCGGGAGATCCGGTGCTGAACTGGCATCTCAGAGAGGAAGTTAAATCCATCCCGGCAACCGCCATCGGCAATGCCACCCAGAACGGCAAACGGGTCAAGGCACTCAGCATGCCGGTCGCTGCTCTTGGTAGCGGCGGCACAGCCATGGATGCTGTCTCCGACAGCACAGGTACTTTTGTTTATAAGGGCGACTTGGCAGTCGGTGACACCGTGGCCATTTATGAGGGCACCGAGCCTGAAAAGCGTGTGGCAGTCGGAACTACTGATGCCAACACCGGCGATGTTTCCTATGTAAAAATCACGAGGGTCGACAAGACAACCAATACCTATTCCTATCAGTCCGCCGCGGTGGAGGATGTTCTGTTCGTTCCCGATGTGCTGCCGGTGAAGGCAAGCCGTAAAACGGCTAAGGAAGAGAACCCGTCCGACGACTATACCATCCTCGTTCCCGTGGAGGAGCTGACCTTTACCGCTGCATCGGGTGTGGAAAATCTGGACGAAAACACCACCGTTGATGTGGGTGACTTCCTTGCGTTCTATACGGGCGAAAGCTATACAATCGAAACCGCAGCATCCGATGGCTACGGCCGCATCACAGCTGTGGACTATACCACGGATGAACTCGGTTCTGACTATTATCAACTCACCTATACCGATGCCACTAAAGATGATGTGCTCTCCTCCATGGACGTGGACACCACCGACCCCATCAGCGGCGATGCAATGCTGAATGGTGTTGACACCGAGAAATTAGAGAAGCAGATCGCCCGGCAAGCCATAGAAAGCGGCTTTGCCCAGACTGTAGCGGACCGCATTTCCGGGGCGATAGACGAGATGGATCTGAGCGGCCTGACGGCAGGTGATGAGATCGACCTGCGTTCCATTGACATCGACCCGGAGGGCACTCTCGGTATTTCTACCCTATCCTTGAATGATGCAAGAGGCTCCGGCGCTGTCTCACCGGCGAGGGCAAATGCCAACGGCGGGGGCAAGACCAGTGTGAAGGTCAAAAGCGCTCAGATTACAAAGAAACTGCAAAACTTTACGGATGCGTCCGGAAACCCGCTGTCCGGCGTGCGTCTGGAACTGCAACTGGAGGTCACGAAGGAAATCCAGAAGGACGGCGGCGACATTGTCATCACCGTCACACCTACCTTTATTCAGGAGCTGAAACTGGATCTGAGCACCCACGGCAAGCTTGTTTGGAAACACAAGTTCATTTTCTACTGGATCAGCGATGTGTATCTGGAGGCTGGTCTGAATGTTTATACCTACACCGCCATCAACCTCGACGCCACCGTTGTTTCTCAGGGCGAAAAGGACACCGTGACGAAGGTGAAGGACTTGGTGAACAAACTGGGAAAGAAACTGGATGCTTTGGAGGGCAAGGACACCGGCGGCGAGCGAGAAGAAATTGATACTTCCAAGCTCAGCTTGCAGGAACTGTACAACAGTATGCTGGAGTTGGACAGCGACTGGGTGGAATTGTACCGCAAACAGATTTTCAGTATGAAAAAGACCGTCGCAAAGATCATCAAGTTTGAGCTTACGGTAGACTTTGTGGTCGAGTTGAACATCCGAATGGCCATGGGTATGAACTTCAACTATACCAATGCCAAGCGATATGTGTTCGGCGTTTACATCTTTAAGCACAGGACCACCACCCGCACCTACAATCTTGTGAACGAGCAGTACAATCTGCGCCTGTACGCGATGGGGGCGGTGGGTCTGCGAGCCGGTGTGGAAATATGGCCCAGCGTCAGCCTCATATCGCGGAAGGTGGCCACGGTGGGCATTGTGGCCAAATTGGGCGCATACTTAAAAGGCTACGGGTATGTGCTGTATGCGCTCCACTATGAGGCAGGGAAACCAAAAACCTCCAACGCCTCGGGTGCGCTGTATGTGGAAGTCGGCATGTTTATGGACATCAGCGCCAACCTCTCCGCGTTTAAGGGCAAGGTTTCGTGGACGCCGGAGATATACACCGATGAAACGCCTCTGTGGTCGGCGGGCAGCACCCATGCCATCACGGCATTTGAGATGGAAGATGCGGACGGCGAGGGAGACATACCGACGGTTTATCTGAAAAACGGCGGCCTTGATGTCGTTTTGCCTCAATCGGTGCAAGCGCTGACCGGATTTGACCTCACAACGGGCAACGACCGCACCGAGACGTATGATTGGAACAAGTTTGACATCAGCTTTGACGATCCCCGCTTTAGTGCCTATCACACCGGCCCTGACAGCGGCAATTATAGTCAGCAGTATGTGAAACTGAATCTCTCCGACTGGCAGAACTGCAACGAGCCGGAGATCGACTGCGTGATGACGCTCACCTACAAAGGCTCCGATCTGAGCTTTTCCACCACCCCGGTGCAGCTCAAGGTCAAGGTCCATTGGGACCGCCTGAAGGACGGCTATCCCATCCACGAGCTGAGCAGCACCGGCGGTTACATCGGTTGGGAGCAGCGGAAATTCCGCGAGCCGCTCAATCTGAAAACGCCCGACCGCACCGGCTATGAGTTTACGGGCTGGACGTATTATCTGCTGAAAAACGAGAGCAACATCTTCTCTTATACCGAGGCAGATCGGTATGACGGCACCACCATGCCGGAGAGCGCATTGGTAGCGGTGGCAATGTTTGAGCCCAAGACCGACATTCCGTACACCCTCAATTTCTATTTGCAAAACGAGGACGGAACCTATCCCGAAACGCCGACCGAGAGCAAGGTTTATTATGGCACCGCCTACAACTACTTTGTGCCGGATCAGAAACTTGTGCCGGACAAAATCGGCTACCGCCACCCCGGCTATGCGGGCATCCACATCCGTCCGGACGGAACGGGCGGGCAGAATTACTATTACAGCCGCGCACCCTACACGCTTATATTAAGAAACGATGGTCAGGTAAGCACTGTGCCCTATCGCTATGGCGATCAACTTGACCAGCTGAACGATGCCCCCACCCGCCTTGGTTATATCTTTGACGGCTGGTACACGGACGAAACCTACCAAAACGAGTTTACCGAAACGACCATGCCCGCCAAGGATCTTACCCTCTATGCCAAGTGGGAGCCGGACGACATCAACTATTTCCTTGTGCTCCGCAAGGAGGGTGCAGACGGCAAGTGGTCGCAAACAACCGAGGCCCGAACCGGAGAAACGGACGAAACAGTTACCATCAATCCGGCGGAGTTCCTTACGGACGAAGAGAAAAACACCTATGACTTTCCCCAAAAGGTGAACTACACCGTCAGCGCGGAGGACGGCGGAACGGTTTCCATCAGCTATGCCCGTAAGCGGTACAGACTGACCTATAACTTGAACACCGCGGATGCAGCATGGGTTTCGGACCCCGGTGTTAAATCCTATCGTCTGGGCGCTGCGCTCAAGCTCCTGACGCAGAGCTATGTGACGAGAGCGGGTTACACCTTTGATGGTTGGTACACGGATGCAAACTGCACGACTGCGTTTACTGCGACCACCATGCCCGACCATGATGTCACCCTCTATGCCAAGTGGACAGCGCAGGGCGGTATCTCCTACACCGTGGAGCATTATCAGCAGAATGTGACGGACGATGACTATACCCTTGCGGACAAAGAATCCAAGACCGGCGCTACGGGTCAGCTTACCGCCGCCGAAAGTAAGTCCTACCCCGGATTTACCGCACCGCAGAGTATTACGCAGCAGACCGTCAAGGGCGACGGCAGCACGGTGGTCAAGGTGTATTACACCCGTAACGAGTATACGCTGACCTATGACCTGAACGGCAGTGATGCAAGCTGGACGGATAGCGCAGAAAACAAATTCCACACTGATCGTTATGGCGCGGCTGTCACCGCCCCGAGCGCCAATGACCTGAGCCGAGCGGGTTACGCCTTTGGCGGCTGGTACACGGATGCGGGCTGTACGACTGAGTTCACCGCAGCCACCATGCCTGCGGAGAACACCACCCTGTATGCCAAGTGGAACGCTGGAGAGGTCAACTACACTGTAAATTATTATCTGCAAAACGTGGACGGCATGACCTATTCGGATACGCCCTCTGAAACTGTGAGCGGTTCCGGCGTGACCGGTCAGACCGTGGATGTGCAGAAGTCTTACGAGGGCTTTAGACTGGACACGTCAAAGGGTTCTGCCTCTATCACCCTCCAAGCCGACAGCGCGCAGAATGTGGTGAATCGCTACTATACCCGTAACCGGTACACACTGAGTTTCAACCTGGGCGACGGAGTAATTCTGGACGAGGGTAGTGCCCCTGCCGGCGGAGACACCTACTACGGCACGGAAATTTCTGTGGACATGACGAATGCCAAGCGCACCGGCTATACCTTCGTCGGCTGGTACGAAGATGAAGCATATCAGACTGAATGGAGCGGCACGACCATGCCCGCCCGTGACCTCACGCTCTACGCCAAGTGGGATACCATGACCTATTTCCTCCGATTCGACTGGGACGGCAATGTGCCGTTGAAAGACTGGCTGTTGGATGAACGTGTTGGCGGCAAGCTGCTTACGGCTGAGTACGATGAGGCGAATTATGTGTATATCAACGCCAACGACCACGGTATTCCCTATATTGATGTGAGCGTAAAGTACGATCAGGTCTTTACCCTGCCCACCGGTATCCCCGGCGCCGAATATTTTGGCTATTACCAGGTAAAAACTGACGAATATGGTTCTTACGAGGTGTTTCACCAAGTTACAGATTCAACACTGACGAAAATGGCCGCAGAACAGGGAGCTGTTGTAAAGATCGGAGCCGAATGGAAAGCTGAAGTCAATGGCGATGGCGCGACGCTAATCTACAACGCCAGCCAATTCGAGAATCTGGTCGTGCGAGGGTCTTCCTCGGAATCTCTTACAAGGTGTGCGCTGGATGCCGATCTGGATCTCTGCAATATCAATATGACGACCAATGACGGGCTTTCCGGAAACACCATCTTCGATGGAAACAATCACACGATCTACCATGTGAAACGCGGCGAGACGATTGCCAAATATGCCGAAGGCACCATCTACGGTTACGGAGATAACGTGACGGTGAAGGATCTGACCATTGACGGCATGACGGTGGATTACACGGCGGATGTGGATAGCTCCGGCAACGATTATCACGCTTTCGGCGCTCTGGCGGGCTTTGTGGGCGACAGGTTCACGGCGGAAAATGTGACGGTCAGGCATGTGACCATGAATCTGAACCTGCTGGGCGAGCAAGGAAATGCTTATAACTCCGCCCACCTGCTGCCTGCGGAGTGCATCGGCGGACTTGTCGGCTATGCCAAGGGCACCGTGACTTTGACTGGCTGCAAGGTGGAGAATATGACCGTCAATGTCACCGATAAGAATGACAACGGCGGAACGCAGTTCCTGATTGGCGGACTCATCGGCTACGCGGATGCGCTCTACACGCAGATCCCAGGCGAGAACGAGTATTCTTCTTCCAATGATTACAATGGTAACGGCAGCGTGACCATCACCGGCTGCATGGTATCGGGTATGACGGTCAACAAGAATGGTGCAACAGGTGCGTCGGTCGGCGGTTTCCTCGGCGGCATCGGAAAGTGCGTTACCTCGAAGAACGGAACAACATACTCCGTGACAGCCCGCATCGATGACACCAGCACATTCCCCGATGAATTTACACGTATCGGCAAAGAACTCACAATAAACGATTCCACTGACAGCAATTCCACGGCGCAGTCGCTCGATGCTATGCCCGCTGCTTTCGAGGATGAGTCCGACGAGGAAAACACTGCGGCTTGAGCCACGCATCACGAACGCACGATCACACAGAGGAGGGCAGGCAAGCGTACAATCACTTTACCTACCGCACCTACAAGAAAGATGGAGAAGCCTGCACAGGCCACTACATCCGGGAGTGTGTTCTGGACGAGATCGTACTGGAGGACCTGCGCCGGGTGACGAGCGCGGCGCGGGAACATCCGGAAAAGTTCGCCGCCTACATTGGCAGCAAGCAATCCGCCGAGCTTCAGCGGGAGATCCGCAGGCAGGAGAAGAAACTGGCAGCCATACGGAAGCGGAAAGCTGAACTGGACGCGATTTTCAAAAAGCTGTATGAGGACAGTGTGCTGGGCCGCATTACAACAGAGCAGTTCCAGATGCTGTCCGACAGTTACACGGAAGAACAGAACCTCATCACTGTCGGCATCTCACAGAAAGAGGACGAGATCCAGCGCCTGCGGGAAACGGCGATTGGAACGGACAGCTTCCTCGACAAAGCGAAGCGGTATACGGATATCACGGAGCTGACGCCGGAACTGCTGCGGCTGTTTATTGAGAAGATCGTGGTTCACGAGAAAGAGGTAAAGTGGTCTAAGCACGCGCCGCAGACCGTGGAGATCCACTACAACGGCATTGGCTATGTCGGCAGCGGCCAGCTGGATGTGGAAGAAATGATGGAAGCACCGGACCCCCTACAAACCCAGGAAACGGAAGAACCCCGGCAGGCATCGTAGATACGATGACCTGCCGGGGTATCCCAGGAATCACTTGTTACCCCTGTCAGGGGGGAACAAATGAAGCCGGGAGGAGAAATCGTGTATACTCCATTTGAAGTTCAGCACACAAGGGAAGGAATTTCTGACTATTTTTCTGAAAGGTGACATCAAAAGTACCCTTGTGAAATAGGCTGAAAATCGGCATTTAACTGGCATATGAGCTGTACTTGTACAAGGGCATGGATGCATCATTGTCCCTGATTTTTGCGTTACTCACAGGTGAACTAATTCTGGATTATCGACCTTAAATCGTACAAAATCTATCCTGTCCATCTACCATAAACAAAGCAACTGCATAATCAAAGGTGCATGTGCCTTAATGACACATGCACCTTTTTATCAGTAACCCTCGTCTGGCAACTGCCATAGTATTTGTTTTTCAAAACCTGTTTTATGGACAGCTACCCGATGCGGCTACGTTTTGTGTTCAGGCGCTCACTGTTATCTGAGCTATATCCAGAGAGATAATACATCCCGCTATCTTGCGGGCGGTCATATCTGCCATCACTCCAGCGGGTTACCTTGCAAATATGTCAGTGTCTCCATTGTATCCATATCCAGCTTGACCTTATTCGTAATCGCTGACCAGGAACATGGGCTTGATGGCCACGACCTCGTCATATTCCTCCTGAGAGACCTGCACATCGGCGTTCAGGGCCTTCAGATCCGCCTTGACCACCGCCAGTGCCTCCTCGGCACTCTGGGCGCGGCCCTCCCGCAGGACGCGGATCATCCGATCCAGCACAACGGGATGGGCATACCAGGCAGGCAGGGGGAACTGCTCCGGCAGCACACCGGCTACGTCCTTCTGGGCCTGTTCCCACGCGGCGGTAACTGCCCGTTTGTTGTTCTTCATGGTGGGAATGACCTGCGTACCGGAGAACAGGAACACCACCGCAAGGCCCAGCAGCGTGAAGTACATACCGAAGCCCTCCTGCCGCCGCCAGGCAATGACGCCGTAGACTGCGGCGATCAGGCCCGCCAGCACGATGGCCAGCGCCACCCATTTATGGGCGGGATTGGTGTGCTCGTTGACCCGCTTGGCCTTGGCCGCGGCGGAGAGACGGCTCGTCAGCCGTGGGTAGCCGGTGAGGAAGGCTTTGGCCTTTTCCAGCGTTTCCCGGGCCGCCTGCGCCTCCGGCGTCAGCTCGTCCAGATACCGGGTGGCCTCCTCCCTGGCTCTTTGGGCAAGGCGCTGCTCCGCCTGAACGCTGTGCAGCGGCAGACCGGGGCAGACCTTCGCCAGATAAGCCAGCAGACTGTCCACGTCCTCCTCCCGCTTGAAGGTGCATTGCTTCTGGACGCCGTCTCCGTACTCCACCACCAGATAGGGGATAGCGCCGAAGATGCCGTTTCCGGTGAAGCCGCCCTTGCTCATGGCGACCCGCTTAAAGACCCGGCGGACGTCCCCCAGGGCCACATAGCGGCGCCGGTCAAGCAGAAAGCTGTTCAGGTACAGCGCTTTTTCCCCTACGCCGCAGGGGCCGAAGTGCTGGCAGTTTTTAACATCCGCGGTCAGGACATCCGCCGAAAGGGCGGTGCCGCCGAGGCGCACAGGCGCGAATAACATAGCGTTCCTCCGTGATCGTTCATTGATAGCTTCAAAAGCGGCGGAAAGGAGAGAGTCT
>ERZ839741.2815-NODE-2815-length-15134-cov-3.758936_pt1 | contig 15134 bp, 8 predicted proteins | sample MGYA00519880_ERZ839741 | MGnify/ENA primary metagenome ERZ839741 (study PRJEB31850, sample SAMEA3708851) | human gut metagenome | biome: human gut; feature: human-associated habitat; material: faeces | place: China | collected 2014 ... | reverse complement strand
CATAAGTGTATTGCAACCGTAAACGGGCATTGCCTCTTCTACCCGTGCATCTTTCCAACGGCGGATATCATAGTAACGCTTTCCTTCCCCCATCAACTCTATTTGTCGTTCGCGTTTCAGATAAATACGAAAAACATCCTTGTCTGCATATATATTGTTATCGAAATCGGGTACACCGGCACGCATACGTACAGGCTTAATTCCTTTTCTCATTTCGGCAACTGAACGATGAATGGAATGAGTCTTAGCTCCATCCCAAGATGGAATATCATATGTACCTTCACTCACTTCATTGATAGCTTCAGCATACATCAACAAAATGTCCGCATAGCGAATTGCCGGCTCCGGCTTATATCGAAGGTTGTCGATACTGTTATTTTGATAGGTGTCATCGGGATGCACATACTTCATCACTCCTATACCCGTGCGCAACCAAAACATACCTGCATTATATCCATCCCTTTTTCCGCGATAATAGAATATTTGTTTATTTCTATCTGCAATTTCTTTTTCATTACCTAAATACCAATAAGCTCCGTTATATGCAACTGAAGCATAGAAGCGTGGTTCTCGGTCGGCATATTGCAAGGAAACTCCGGCAGCAAGTGGTTTATGTTCTTCTGCAGTAGTCGTGAAACCTGTAGCACGCGGACGAGTGTCTAAACGATGATTGTTATTATATTCTGGTACATTCGCATATTCAGAGTTCATACCCGGACAATTGCTTCCGTCGTTCATATAGTAAGCATCCACAATCTTTTGAGTCAGCCCACTTGTATTCCATCCGGTAGCGGTAAGTGGTAACTGGTGAACCACCATATCCCTGATACTTTGCCCTCCAATATTTCTACCCCGGCTAAAAATTAATTCAGGATTACTTAATATATCTATTTGACCATTGAATACAGAACGGTAAGATTCGAACGGGTCAATGTCTTTCCAACCTTCTGGATAATTGGCATTGCTATATACTTCATGATATGGGGGATTGATTGTTGCCGGTTCCGCTGGCGAATCTGTTGTACGTCTATCAGCCGTATATAACTCATATACCCCTAAATCCATGACATCTTTAGCGGCAGCAGCAGCTTTTGCCCATTTTTCTTCGCTATATTCAGGAGAAAGCAAGCGATTGCCTTTGTCATCTACCAATAGTTGGGCGAATTCATCATTGTTACCATTAGCTAGTGGGCTGGCAGCATAAATCAACGCTAGTGCACGAGCAGATAAAGCTGCTCCACGAGTTGGGCGGGCAGCAGAATTCTGACCTCTTGTTAGAGCCAGATCCTTAGCTGCCAAAGCCATTTCCTGACTGATATAATCAGCAATCTCCTCATAAGGTGCACGTGGAGTAGCCAGTTCATCGTAGGATGCGTCATAATCAAGTCCGTTATCTGGCAATAAAGGTACCGGACCATATCTACGAAGCAATAACCAATAGTAGTAAGCTCTGACAAAGCGGGCTTGTGCTTTATAGTCAAGCCGTTCGGCTTCACTTTCAAATTTATCGTTCATGTCGACATACTGAATAAAAATAGTAGCTTGTCGGATTCCCTGATAACATCTTTCCCACATACCTTGTTTAGTATTCTCATCATACAATCCTTCTTTAAATTCATTATATGACAATTCACCCTCTTTGGATTCTTGTATGGAACCGTCATCATCACCGTAATACATATCATCCGCAAAACAATGTGGAGTGACTCTTTTGTTACAAACATCAGCACAAGCATCGCTTAGATAACTGAACGCATTTGCTAACCAGGCTTCTGTTTTATCTCTGTCCGTAAAAACTTTTTCGATGGTTTCCCGATCTCTAAAAATATAGTCAGAGTCTAAATAGTCAGAACAGGATTGTATGCTTAACCCTAAAACTGATATCAATAGAATATATAGTTTTTTCTTCATGTTGTTTATTATTTTATAAATTAACACTTATACCCATAGTTATCGATTTTGTTAACGGATATGATTCACCTCTGGGATCGCCCATTTCAGGATCCCAAGTCTTGAAACTAGACCATGTCAAGAGATTTGTTCCTACCAAAAAAATACGGATATTATTAAAGTGCATCTTGTTAACAATTGATTTGGGGAGTGTATAACCAACATCAATTGTTTTTAGTCGAAGGTAACGACCATTTTTCAACCAGAAAGTAGAGTTTCGGTAGTTATTATTGCTGGCATTGTCACCTTGGTAGCTCAAACGTGGATACGAAGCATTAGGATTTTCATTGGCAGGAATACCTAATGTTTCAGCTGTATCAGCATCTACCCATCGGTTGTCCAGCATACCTTTAAAAATATTTCCCCATTCGCCTTCTGTAAAGGCCCATACACACTTGCCATAAGTGAAAAATGTTGATTTACCTGCTCCTTGAAAGTGGACATTCACATCTAAACCTTTCCAAGAGGCAGATGCACCTAAACCATAAATCAGATTTGGGCGGCTAGTTGCACCGATAGCTACCTGGTCTCCATCATTGATCACACCATCACCGTTAACATCTCTATACTTGATATCTCCCGGTTGTACCTTTCCCCAACTTTGTGTCGGGCTATTGCGGATATCATCGTAATCTTTGAATAATCCTTCTGCGATTAATCCCTTGCATTGGTCCACACGATAGCCTCTTTGCATCTGATAGGCATATACATTATTCTCCTCATCTCTTTCCAGTACTTCATTTTTACTATAAGTGATATTGCCACGTACAGTTAAGTTCACGTCATTGATTCTCTGTTTGTATGAGAAGTGTCCATCGAAACCTTTAGAACTTACAGCACCTACATTTGCTGCCGGATTATGCCCGTTCAAACCGACAATCTGAGGTAAGTAGTTACGAACCATATAAATTCCGGTACGTTTTTCATCGAAATAGTCGATCGTTGCAGTAAATTTATCATTAAACAATGCAAGGTCTATACCTAAGTCATTCTTTTCAGCAACCTCCCAAGTGATACCATTGGAGGCTACATCTGCAAATCCTAAACCACCAAACGAATAACTTGAAGGATATTGTGCCCAATCGTATCCTCCATAAATAATCTCATTATCCCCGTTTTTATAACGGTCTGCAATAGTATAAAGATAGGGGAATCGCGTTCCGACATTATCATTACCTACTTTACCATAAGAGAAGCGAACTTTAAACATATTCATCCATTTCAAATGTTTTTTGATAAACGGTTCTTCCGCAATATTCCATGCAAGAGAAAAAGCAGGGAAAAAACCAAAACGGTCGCCTTTGGCAAAGTTTTCACTTCCATTATAGCCAAAATTAAAATCAATAAAATAACGATAATTCCAATTGTAAGCTACACGTCCGGCCAAATCCTGATTACGTTTGTTAATACCAGTCTTCAAATCTTCTCCTAAATTCTGTGTCTGAATGTAAGAGTCTTGTGTATACTTTATAGTAGCGCTAGGGTGATGAGCTCCAAAAGAACGATCCCAGTTTAGCATCATGTCTAGGAATTCCCGACGATTACCGCTAGAACTGCTTTCCTGTTTCATGTTCTGAGAACCACTGATCTTCTTCCATCTTAATTCACCAGTTTCCGGATCTCTGGCACGTTCTGCCAACCATTGTTCTGGCCACTTCAGACGACGGATCGTATTTTGGTTGTTGCTGTCATAGCCAAAACGCCCAACGAACTTTAATCCTTTAGTTATGAAATCAAAATTTTGTTCCAAAGAAATATTTGTTTCAATATTATTTGTCCAATTTTCATTGAATCCAGTTTGGGTTGCAGCTACCCATGGGTTTGTTTTATTGCCGGATCCAATAGCTGGTATATATCCGTTGGAATACATAACAGGGGTCTTAATTGGATTATATCCGAAAAGTTCCCCCCAAACATCACCATCACCTAATCCCGGACTATTACGTTTGGATAAGAATCCTGCTACCCCGACTTTCAATAAGGTTGTTTTTGTAATGTCAATATCGGTATTCAAGCGGTAGTTCCAACGATGGTAAGCTGCATTGGTATTATAATCATCTTTCAAAGATTCATCTGTATTATACATACCATCTTCTTTCACATAGCTAGCAGAAACAAAATAACGGGCTGTTGTTCCACCTCCACTCATATTTAAGTTAATACGGTTACTCCACGCACCGTCTTTGAGTAACATGTCCATCCAATCCACATTCGGATAAAGATCCGTATCCAAGCCTAAACGTAAGATGTCCAACTCTTCTGGTTTATATACAGCCTCGTTGTTACGGGTAATTCGCGATTCGTTCATCAAGCTGGCATAAGTAAATCCGTCTTCGAACTTTGGAGTTACAGTCCTCGTATTATAGGTTGTTTCTACTTTAGCATCAATTTTGATTTTACCGGCTTTTCCGCGTTTAGTAGTAATCAATACTACACCATTAGCACCTTTCGAACCATAAATAGCAGTAGCCGAAGCATCTTTTAATACAGTAAACGTTTCGATGTCTTCGATATTGATTTCATCCATACTGCGTTCGAAACCATCAACTAATACATAAGCAGATGAGTTGGCACCAAACGTAGATATACCGCGAATCCAGAACTCAGATATATTTTTACCTGGCTGTCCAGAAGTCTGACGCGCCATAATACCCGGTACATTACCTGCCAGTGCATTGACAATGCTGGAAGATGGATTACGTTTCAGCTCACCAACATCTACCGTTGTAATAGCACCTGTCTGTGTTAGTTTTCTCTGAACTCCCGTACCAGTAATAACGACTTCATCTACTGCTCTTGTCACGCTTTCTTTCATAACAACGTTTATTGTACGTTGTTCTTTAACCATTACTTCTTTCGATTCATAACCAATATAAGTGAACACTAACTGGCGGTAAGGTTCCATGGTTATGGAGTAATGACCGTTCATGTCTGTGATTGAACCTAAACCGGGCATGTCCTTCACGGTAACATTCACACCGATCAACGGCTCTTTGGCTTCGTCTGTAACAACACCTTTCACAACAACTTTTTCTTGCTGCGCCATAACCGTTGAACAAAGGCACAACAGCATGATACATAATGATAAATATTTTTTCATATTATTCATGTGCGTTTTAATCATTAGTTATTCTTCTCCTTCGTAAGCAATCTTACGGATACGACGATTGGAACCATCGCCGATGTAATATGTATCGGTTGCTTCATCGTAAGCTATACCTTTCGGACGGTCGAAACGGGCCTCTTGACGTAAATCTCCATCTACATATCCCCATGGGTTACCATTCAGACTGGCGCTTCCGCGACCGGCAAATGTTGAGACCTTTCCTTGCGGGGTAATTTTACGGATACATTGCCCCATCTTATCACAAAGAATAAAATCGTATTCATCTTCTTGTCCTGCATACTCTGGGTTCTTTACGAAAACTCCTTGATAAGGAGTATTAAAACGTGCGCTTGTTCCAATTCCGTCTACATAAGCAGCTCTTTCTGCTGTTCCCGCTACAATGAAGGGAGTGACAAATCGTTTACTTGCCCAATCATAATTTGTGCGCTGAATATAGTGTTTGTTAATAGACACAATATAAGCATAATTCCCTGTCGGATGTATACGGATATTATATTCCCATCCATTATCCATTTGAAAAAGTACTTCTTTATCAGCAGGAGTTGTACGTGTACCGTCGAAAATTTCTTGAATTTGTTGCTTCTCTACTTTGAAGAATTGCCCCTTATCCCAACTATTAAAGTACATATCACCATCTACCGGATGAAAAGTTACTGTATTACAAGCTTTGAAATTAACCAACGCTAATCTGTTTCCCCACATTTTATAATTGCGCTCATCGCCCTCAGGGGCTTCTCTATTACGTGTAAAACCATATACAGCTGCTCTCAATTCGTCTCCTTGGTCAACTGCCACAGCCATGTGATTTTCATCAAAAAAGGCAAGTGCACGTCCGCGGTTAGTACCTCCCATGTCACCTTCTGTAAGAGCCGTTCCTACATATTGGTTTTTGAGGTCGAGAATACGCATATTACCGTTTCCTTCATTTTCATCACCTGCACCTCTATCGGCTGCAACGTACACTAAGTGGGGATATTTAGGGTCAAATTCTAACCAGTTGGGGGAACCAAATGCACCACAATCATTAAATGGACCATCTTTTGTATCGTATCCGCCGTCATCTCTACGCGAACCACATAATGTACTCACTAACTGTTTTCGCACATATTCGAACTTGGCCTCTGCGATAGTAGATACTACCGGATTGTCGCCATTGGATATTTGTACTTCGATTTCTCCGGAATAAGCCTGTGAAGGTACCAAACAGTAGATAGAATGATTTTTCACATTGATTACGATAGCTTTTTTTCCACCAACAAAGACATTCACAATAGACGGATCATTACCAAAATTTTCTCCTGATATAACTAATCGCTGCCCGAATCCCCCCGTAGTCGGATTGATACCACTTACTTGAACCGGAATATTCGGATCAAATGCTGCATTGTCTGAATCTCCGTTGCTGTCATTGTCATCACTACAACTTCCGAAGAATAGAGCAACTAGCAGTAATGCCATCCAGCATACCCGCCAGTAGTCTTTCATGATTTTGTTTTTTTTCATACGTAAAAAATTAATGATTAATAAAATATTATATTGTTGGTTCATTACTTATCTCTTGTTGTATTATGCTGAAATGATTCATCCATGCGAAAAAGTATTCTTTCAACTTATTGTCCATATTTTTAATGATTCATCTTATCCATTAACACTTGTATCCAATATCCTCCAATTACAGAACGTGCCTTAAATCCGGTCATTCTGCCAGTTTTGGTATCATGCCAGTCACTGATAGGCACACGTGAAGTAGTTTCATTGATGTATTTATAAAGAGGATCTACAAACTTCTCAAAAATTTCACGGTTTGGAGACATGGCTGCTGTCCACATAATCCAGTCGGATTTTGTGTAATCTCTGCGGGAATCTAATGGCAATCCATATAGATTCTGCTTTGTCAGATAGTAGTTGATTTCTTTACTGATTACATTATTAGGGAATATATTCAAATTCCACATCTTATCCCAGATAATATTATACTTTTGACTCCAGGTATTATTGCGGTCGAAAGCGAGGCGATAATGGTCACCTTCATTTGCCATTTCTTCCCATTTCATCGCCATTTTTTTAGCTATGTCAGCGTATCTTTCTGCTACACTGTTTAATCCGAGTATACGGGCTATTTCACTATATCCGGCTACACCCATAATCGCTTTTATTGAAAGATTGGCATTATGAGCCCAATGGCCTGCAAAATCATCTGTACAAAGTTGATTTTCCGGGTCCTGTCCAAACCGTATAGCAAGGTTGTAAACAGCATATTATCAACGGTTTAATTCGGTAACGTATTGTATTTGTGTTGTTCTAACTCAATCTTTATGCTATTTATCAATAGTACTATGTCAACAAATTTGCATTATCTCCTCTAATCCGATTCATATACCCCCATGTTATAAAAATGTTTGGACATATAGAAAGATATGTTATAACGGAATTAGAAACTTAATCTGCATTACTTAAAGAATTATAATATAGGATGAAACATTCATAATTTGCATGCTAAAATTGATTGTTCTTAATTTATTTTGTATTTTCGCAACAGCGGTTGAGTCAATGGCCGTTGAGAAAACAAATCATCATTATGAAATTCTATAATAGAGAAAAAGAAGTTGCGGAATTGAAGCGTGTGCAAGAGCTTGCATTTACTCAAAATTCCAGAATGATTGTGGTCACAGGACGTAGACGCATTGGTAAAACCAGTCTCATAAAGGAGGCTTTGAAAGGAACGCCTACAGTTTATTTATTCATTGGAAGAAAAGCTGAAAGCATATTAGTTACTGATTTTGTAAAGATAGTACGTGAAACTCTATCCATATTCGTTCCTGAAGGAATACCTACTTTTACCAATTTGATGCAATATCTTTTTGAAGTTGGTAAAACACGTGCTTTTAATATTGTCATAGATGAATTTCAAGAGTTTTATAATATCCGACCTGACGTCTTTAGTGATATGCAGAATCTTTGGGATGAGTATAAACAAGAAACTAAAATAAATTTGGTCATCAGTGGTTCTGTGTACTCCTTAATGCAGAAAATATTCACAGATCATAATGAACCCCTATTTGGGCGTGCTGACAATATTTTATGTCTGCGTGCTTTTAAGATCGGTGTCCTGAAACAAATAATGGAGGATCTTGCTTCCGGATATAGCAATGATGACTTATTAGCTTTATACACGTTGACAGGAGGAATCCCTAAATATGTAGAGTTGTTTTGTGATAACCAAGCGCTTACTATAGATAAGATGTATGACTTTGTCTTTTCGGAAAACTCCTTGTTTATAGATGAAGGACGTAATTTGTTGATAACTGAGTTTGGAAAAAACTATGGTACCTATTTTTCCATTTTGTCAGAAATCGCCAACGGGCATTATACGCAAGGCGAGATAGAATCGGCATTGGGCGGTACAGCTATCGGAGGTTATTTAAGCAAACTGGAGAATGTATACAATTTAATAACCCGGGAACGTCCTATTTTTGCAAAACCCGGAACTAAGAAAAATGTACGATATGTTATTGGTGATAATTTCTTGAATTTCTGGTTTAAATATATTGAGCAGAATCGCTCTTATATTGAATTACAAAATTTTGATGATCTGAGACAATTAGCAAAAGCTGATTATCCGACCTATTCAGGTAGGGTGTTAGAGAAATACTTCAAACAGAAACTGGCAGAAACCGGAGGTTTCAAGGAAATAGGCTCTTGGTGGGAAACAAAAAGTTCTATTGGCAAACAACGAATAAATTCTTATGAAATAGATATTGTTGCTCTTAAATCCAGTGGTAAGAAAGCTCTTATTGCTGAAGTTAAACGAGTTCCTGAGAACAACTATAGCCATACTGTTTTCATGGAGAAAGTGGAACATTTAAAACAAAAAGAAATGTCTAAATATGATATTGAGACACAAGTTCTGGGATTGAAAGATATGTAAATATAATAAAGAGGCTGTCTTATAATTGAGTAGTCTCTCGAATTAATAACACATACCCTGCATTTCGGAATGCCTCGGCCCGATTCATTCAGCGTGTTACTTTCCACTCCACAGGTGCTTTAAACCCCTCACGTCCTTTACCATAAGGAATCTCGGGTAAACAAGGAGTAATGGTATCATATTTCAGAGCAACCTGATACAAAGATCTCACAATCTGTTCATTTCCATTAGAAGCATTCTTTTTCTCGTAAGGGTCTGTTTGATAGTCTACCAGAAAGTCTTGTGGCAAATTCAATCCCGGCTTACGCCCTTTTCTGATCAATTTATAGTCTTTGTTCACAACAGCTCCACATCCCAAATAGAAATTACGGTCAATACAACTGGTACTACCTATTAACAACGGAAGTATACTGATTCCGTCATACGCACGTTCCGGACGATTCTTATCTCCTACTAACTCTTTCAATGTCGGAACGATATCTACAAATCCAGTCACTTGAGAACTCAGATTCTTATAGTTACTTTCCGCCCTTTTCCAATAAAAGACAGCCGGCACACGCACACCTCCGTCCCATTCGTCAAACTTCCTGCCCCGTAGTTTGCCGGATGACGATCCCGGTACACCGGCGGGACCATTATCACTAAAAAAGATCAAAAATGTATTATCCATTATCCCTTTTTTCTTCAAAGCATCCACAATCGTACCAATTCCTCTATCCATACAGGACACCATTGCCTGATACGTTACTCTCTTCTGCTCTTTCGGTGTCAGACTACCAAAGTCATCACAATAAAGTTCTATATCTTTTTCCTGCGCTTGCAACGGTGTATGAGGGGCATTATAAGCTACATACAACAAGAACGGACCTTCTTTCTCATAAGTATTGATGCATCTGACAGCTTCTTGGGTAATCAATTCAGTAGAATATCCTTTATCATAACAAGTCTCCCAGTCATTGTGCCAATCCAATTCTCCTTCACGCATATGATCGAAATAATCAATTGCACCATTCAGATGCCCGTAAAAGTGGGAAAAGCCTCTATTTATCGGGTAATGTACCTTCCGGGTATGTCCCAAATGCCATTTGCCGATAATGGCTCTGTTACTATATCCGTTACGTGCCAACATATCGGCCAGAGTTTCTTCATTTTCATCCAATCCGTCTTCACGCCAAGGCGGAATAACGGTTGTACGTATGCCAAATCTATTGGGATAACGCCCTGTCATAAGTCCGGCACGAGTGGGCGTACTGATAGGAGCTGTATAGAACCGATCCAGTACAACTCCTTCTGCTGCCAAAGCGTTCAGACAAGGAGTTTTTATCTCGCTGCCATGAAATCCGACATCTCCCCATCCCAAATCGTCAGCAAGTACAATAACGATATTAGGGCGTTCTACCTGCTGTGCAAACGACAATGTAGTTGCACTTACTACCATAGACGCCCCCAAGATCAGTTTATTCATTATCTGTCCTTCTTTTATTTTTTCGGATGTTTCGGTAAAACAAAGTTTGCATGCGCCCAACGCTCCCATTCCGTAACCAATCTTGTCAATACTTCCGGATGCTGTTCTGCCACATTAAAGCGTTCTGTCCGATCTTTTACGACATCATACAGTTCCCATTCCTTGCCTTTTTCATCACGGATAGCCTTCCAATCTCTCCAGCGGATCGCTCTGTTGTTCTGATGCTCCCAATACATATATTCATGCAAGGAGTCCGTTTTCTTATGGACAGCAGGAAAAAGACTGCTGCCGACCAACGGATAAATTTTATTTCCTCCATGATAAGTCTCCGGATATTTAGCTCCGGTTGCTTCTAAAATAGTCGGCATGATGTCCGGCAAATATCCGGGAACACGACACCACTTACCTTTCTTATTCCCTAATGCTCCTTTCCACGACAGAATAAGAGGAGTAGAAATGCCACCTTCATAAGCACGGCATTTATATTTTCGGAAAGGAGTATTAGAAACCTGCGCCCACGCCCTGCCATAAGTCGGCGCAAAACTCGAAGCCGGATTATTCACTTCCTCCACCTTTCCTCCTCCCAGCTCTTCATAAGGTTCGGCACAAGCACCATTGTCGGACATGAACAAAATAAGAGTATTGTCCATTTTATGATTCTTCTTTAAGCAATCAATCAGTTTGCCGATATTGTAATCTACACAATGCACCTGAGCTGCATATACAGCCATCCGATAAGCGACTTGGTCCTTTTCCTGTTCTGTCAGTTCGTCCCATTTCCGGTTTTCCCATTCGGCAAAGTCTGTATTTGAATCAATAATCCCCATCTTTGCCATCCGTTTACGCCGTGCTTCCCGAATTTCATCCCAACCTTTCTTACGATATATCTTTGTAAATTTCTGTATATCTTTCTCTTTCGCATGTAGCGGCCAATGAGGAGCATTGAAAGCCAAATAGAGAAAGAAAGGGCGGTCATCCTTTTGTTCATCCACAAACTGGATAGCATAATCAGCAAAAGCATCCGTCGTATAATAAGGCGCATCCGGAGCCGGAAGTTTGGTGTTATCCAGCGTCAGCCCACGTCCTCCCGATGGACGAAGATAGCTGCATGCCCCCGAAAGAATACCATAGAAACGTTCAAAGCCCCGCTGTAAAGGCCATTTTTCTTCTCCATGCATTCCCAGATGCCATTTACCTGCCATATAAGTATGGTAACCGTCTTCTTTCAGCACTTCGGCTATTGTGACACAGTTCCTGTTCAGATAGCCTTTATACCCTTGTACTCCCCAATCATTAGGACTCTTCTGGTCAGGATTCGCAAAAGGGTCTTCGGACATCTGCCCAATACCTGCCTGGTGCTGGTACAAGCCTGTCATCAGACTTGCACGTGCCGGACAAGAACGGGAAGTATTATAAAACTGAGTAAAACGTACACCTTTAGACGCCAACGCATCAATATTGGGAGTAAGTATTTCGCCACCATAACAACCGATATCGGAATAACCCATATCATCTACCAGAATCAGTACGACATTCGGTTTCTCCTGTGCGGAACAAAATGATGCCATCAATAAAGGGGCAGTCATTAAGAAGTTGGTTCTTACCATAATGCTCTTATTTCTTTTTTTGTCCCGGATAGGGTTCTACCATGCAGCGTTTCGCCCATTCCTCGTACGCTTTCACCATTTCGTTCTTCTTCTCCGGATATTTATCAGCTAGATTATGTTGTTCGCTCCGGTCTTCATTCAAGTTGTAGAGTTCCCATTTGGCATTCTCGCCCGGACGCACGAGTTTCCAACCGTCTTTGGCAAGGAATGCACGCTCATTGAAATGCTCGAAGCCCAGATAATCATGTCCTTCACGATGACCGGTTTTGAAAATAGGAAGCAAACTCTTGCCTGCCATAGGAATGATATCGTTTCCTTTGTATTTAGCAGGATAAGTTGCTCCAGCCATGTCTATACAAGTAGCCATGATGTCCATCACATGACCTATCTCCGGTGTCATACCGCCTACATTCTTTTTAATTCCTTTCGGCCAGTGCGCAATCATCGGTGTGCAGATTCCTCCTTCATAGGATTTGGCTTTCCAAAAGCGGAAAGGTGTGTTTGCCACATTCGCCCAACGGGCACCCAATGAAGCATAGGTCGTTTGCGGTCCGGGTAATACCTCTTTATTATGGGGATATACCATCTTTTCTCCCTTACGGGTCATGTCCGGACGGTCATTCTCTCCCGGAGAGTAATTCTGACAGTTCTCATTACTGCAACCATTGTCTGAGAGGAAAAGAATCAGTGTATTATCCAACTGGCCGGTCTTCTCCAATGCGTCAATAACCTGTCCGATTCCCTGATCCATACGATCGATCATTGCAGCGTGCACAGCCATCGCACGGGCATCCCATTCCGCATGAGCATTGTCCTCCCATCTGTCTTTAAACTGACGTTCGGACAAAAAATCGTCCATTCCCGGAAATATTCCCAGTTGCTTCTGACGCTCGTAACGGGCATTGCGTATAGCTTCCCAACCGACTTTGTACGTATCCTTATACTTTTCAATATCCTCCGGCAAGGCGTGGAGCGGCCAGTGTGGAGCGGTATAAGCCAAATACATGAAGAACGGCTTATCATCCTTGGCATATTCCGTTACTTCTTCTGCGGCACGATCCGAAAGTGCTTGAGTGATATAGTATCCTTCCGGTACTTCTTTTACAGGTACTTCTCCTTCAACTAGGCTGAACGGGTCAAAGTAATCTACTACTCCATAAATAGTTCCGTAATGAGAATCGAAGCCACGGTTTACCGGATAGTGACATAAATCCGAATAGGTGTCATGGTAAACATGATGTGCCAGCCATTCACGCTGATCTTTACGCAATGGAGTTTCAGCAACATGCCATTTTCCGATCATACTGGTAGTGTAACCAGATTCTTTCAGCACTTCGGCTATCGTAACCGCATTACGTGAAAGTGTGCCACGATACCCGGGCAGGTTGTCATCAAAAGTCATTCGTCCGATTCCTGCCTGATGCTGATACAGTCCGGTCAGCAAAGAAGCACGGGTGGGACAACTACGACTCGCATTATAAAAATGGTTGAAGCGTACTCCTTGTTGTGCCAGTTTATCAAGGTTAGGTGTATGGATTTCACTGCCATAACATCCTAAATCAGAATAGCCAAGGTCATCTGCAAGAATCACCAGTATATTGGGTCTTTTATCAGTTTTTTTCCCTTTTGAGTTTGCAACGGAATTGCCGGCTATCATCAGTGCTGCCGGCAAAAGAAAAGCTTTTGAATTCATGTTTTTTTTAATTAGAGGTCTGTTTGCAATCCTTTATCTTTGTTTTGGGCGTACCATTCGCATACTTTCTTGCTTAGTTTTGCAACTAATTCCGGATGTTCGCCAGCTATGTTATTCTTCTCGAATTTATCCAGCTCCATATCATATAGTTGTGCATCGCTTCCGTCTCCGTTCACCAACAGCTTCCACTTGCCGCTACGGATTGCCAGATGCGGACTTCTATCGTAAGGATTGCCGGGAAAACCAAAATGCTTATTTCGACCAAAGTCCCACATTAAATCCGTTTTTCGTTTTGCCTCCGACTTCCCGAGCAAAACTTTTGCATAATTCTGTCCATCACCTTTATAGTTCTTCTCAGTTTTAATCCCGGCCACGGAACATAAAGTAGGATATAAATCCACCGCACATAGCACTGAAGAATTATTCACCCGACCGGGTTTAATCTTCTTAGGATATTTGACAATAAACGGCATACGGATACCTCCTTCGTAAAGGCTATTCTTGGTACCTCTCAAATAAGCGGAGCGAACAGCCTTGAAACTGGGTGCAGGTCCATTATCACTGGTAAAGATGATAATCGTATTTTCGGATAATCCCATATCATCCAGTGCCTTAATAAAACGACCGATTTGTTTGTCCATCTCTCCAAGCACAGGCGAAAACGCCTCTTTTGTCTCCCAGCTTTTTCTTTCTTTTTGCTTAAACTCCGGTACCCATGGTGTATGCATATCATCCGGCCAAAGATTGAGAAAGAATGGACTATCTTTATGACGTTTAATAAAGTCAATACTCTTATCTACAAAATATTCTGTGCGTTTCCAACGTTTTATACTGTCATTATCACACCATATCCACTTAGAAGCTGTTATCGCAGGGTCCGGATCGGGGCTTTCATAAGTAGAAAGATATTCATCAAACCCATAGTTCTTGATAGAAGGGGCATTGTGCACATCACGTCCACCTCCCATGTGCCATTTACCAATGTGTCCGGTAGCATATCCTGCATTCTGAAAAGCACGTGCCATAGAAGGAAGTTTGTCGTCCAGATAATTACGCTGCTCGCACCTCTTATTACTTGCCTTGTCGTTAAGGAAAGTATTAATTCCTACTTCAATAGGGAAAAGTCCTGTTGTTAATCCACAACGGGAGGGTGAACTAACCGGTGCGGAAGAATAATATTGATTAAACAATAATCCGTCCTGTGCCAGTTTATCAATATTGGGCGTCGCTACAAATTTTCCTCCATAACAGCCAATATCACCTATACCCATGTCGTCGATATAAATGATAACTACATTGGGATTCGTATCCGCTTGTGCATTAATAATAGGGAGTAAAGCCCCCAACCAAGGTAAATGTTTTTT